>OLPR01001646.1_pt1 | contig 18019 bp, 13 predicted proteins | sample 1672761 | NCBI WGS metagenome assembly OLPR01 (sample SAMEA3136721, study PRJEB25190) | human gut metagenome | biome: human gut; feature: human-associated habitat; material: faeces | place: Austria | collected 2013 | reverse complement strand
TATCATTTAACTAATAAAATAACTAATAAAAATTTAACAAAAATAATTACGAAAGCATTAGACTTTAATATAGAATTAGATGACCTTATTCCAGATTATTTGAGTTTAAGATATAACTTTATTAATAAAACAGATGCAGTAAAAAAAATCCATTGTCCAACTAGTATACAAGACATAAAAGAAGCAAAGTTAAGATTAATTTATGAAGAATTATTTATTTTTATGTTAAAAATCAATTACCTGAAATACTTAAAAACAAATATTACTGAGAAAAATCCTAAAGTATGTGATAAATTAGAAGTTCAGTATTTTCTATCAAGTTTACCTTTTGAATTAACAAAAGACCAAATGAGTGCAGTAACTGAAATATATAATGATATGACTAGTGAAAAAAGAATGAACAGATTAATATGTGGAGACGTAGGAAGTGGAAAAACAATAGTAGGAGTAATTGCAGTATATATATCATACCTTAGTAATTATCAATCTGCCCTTTTGGCACCAACAGAGATTTTAGCAAAACAGCATTATGAAAATATAACGAAATTATTTAGTGGAACTAACTTAAAAACTGCTTTACTTTTAGGTAGCACTAAGAAAAAAGAAAAAGAGAGTATTCTTGTAGACTTAAGTAGTGGGAAAATAGATTTACTTATCGGAACTCATGCAATGCTTAATGAGAAAGTAAACTTTAAAAACTTAGGTTTAGTAATTACCGATGAACAACATAGATTTGGTGTTAACCAAAGAGAATCACTAAGAAACAAAGGATTACTACCTGATATATTATATATGTCAGCAACCCCAATTCCTAGAACTTATGCTCTAACTATATATGGAGATATGGACATATCACTAATTAAAACAAAACCAAGTGGTAGAAAAGAAATAAAAACAATAATAAAAAACGAAAAAGAAATAAAAAGTGTCTTATACCTAATGCTAGAAGAACTAAAGAAAAAACATCAAATATATGTAGTAAGCCCATTAATTGAAGAAAATGATGCATTAGACTTAACCCCAGTAACGGAACTTAAAACAAAAATGGATTTAGCATTCAATAACAAAGTAAATATAGGACTATTACATGGAAAACTTACTAAAGAAGAAAAAGATGGAGTTATGAATGATTTTATAAGTGGAAAAATTAAAGTACTAGTTTCTACTACAGTAATAGAAGTAGGAGTAGATAACCCTAATGCAACAATGATGGTTATATTTAACGCTGACAGGTTTGGCCTAGCAACACTCCACCAATTAAGAGGAAGAATCGGAAGAAACAGTCTTGAGTCCACATGCATTCTAATAGGAAGTGAAAAAAATGAAAGACTTAGTGTCTTAGCAAGTTCTAGTGATGGATTTTACATTACTGAAAAAGATTACGAAATGAGAAAAGAAGGAGACATATTTGGTGTAAGACAAAGTGGGGATATGTCATTTAAAATAGCAGATATCAAAAGAGATTTTAAGGTTTTAATGAGGGCAAAAGAAGATTCTTTAGAATTTTTAGAAAAAAATGACAAAAATATCTTTAAAAATGACGAAAAATATATTAAAATAATAAAAGAAATCGAAAGTTTATAAAGAAAAATTAAAGAAGGATTATAATTTTTAAACCCTCTTGTATTTGGAAATAGGTTGTGATACAGTAGGAACAATCTATCTTGACAGCAGATCATAAGGCTGCATTTCTTTTTTTTCAGGCATCCTGTCGATGCGATATCCAGTAAGCATATACAGTTTTTAGCAGGTACAGCGAAAGCTAAGTCAAGTCAATATGGCAGTTACTTAATATTCACTGTATTAGTACATCGTGATTAAAATATGGGTCAAAGAGCTGACTTTGTGGGAACAGGGGGATTCCATGCGAGAGGAGGGATCTGTCTGTTTTTTTTCGCTCCGCAAGGATGCGTTATAGAATCATTGTAACTGTGATACATGGATAAACATGAAAAGACAGGAGGTTTGAAAAGTATGAAGAAAATCAACATGAAGAAGTATACGCCAAAAGAATTTAGAAAAAAGAAAAGCGTTAATAAAAGTTACATCAGGAGAATGTCCAGAAGGATTGTAAATGAAAATGTGGGGATTATTCTGGCTGGTACTATTCTGGGAGAAATTTTGCTGTCGGCTGCTTTTGTATCAGCCAGTGAAAATGAATTTAATATAAATGAAAGAGAAACTATAAGGATAGAACAAAGGGCTGTATGGACAGATGAAGAAAACTATAAAGGAATCATTGAGATTAATTTTAATGGCCTGTCACAATGGAAAGAAGAAATACAAAAAAGAGAAGTACAGACAAAGATGGATACAGATATATTTTTGAGCCAGTGCAGTGAAACAGGAACGGAAGTTACGGAAGAGCAGCCTATTGAAGAAAATGGTGCAGAAATACAGGAAAATGATACGTTAACAGAAACTGCAGAGAAAATAGCAGAAGAAAATGGCGAGATAACAGAAATTACAGAGGAAACAGAAATAATAGAGGGAACAGAAAATACAGGAGGAATAGCAGGAGAAAATGTTATTGGAACAGGGATTGGAGAAGAAAACTACGTAGATACAGAGGAAACAGATCGTAATGAGATGTCAAGCCAGGACAGAAACGAGAACTTACAAAATGAAAACGAGGAATTGCAGAGGACGCTGTGCTTTTCTACATATCTTTCAGAGTATTTCATATTGGATCAGACAGGGAGTGGTCTGCCTTATGGAATATATACAGAAGAAATCCCAGTGATTACTCAGATAGGTATTGAGACTACGATCTCAAAATTGTATTACACCTTTACAGAAGCAGATCTGGAGCAGGATCATGTAATTATTTCTATCCCTGTTACACTGCGAGAAGAATACAGGTATGCAGAAACAAAAACCTTATTTCCCGTATTTCAGGATAGCCCGCTTACTGTGAATTTAAATGGTGAGCAGGCATCGGGTCTTTATGCGTCTGTTGTGGAGGAAGTGGAAACTAATCTGTTTTCAGGAGAAGAATCCAGGAAACTACTGATACAAAGTAAAGGTCCTGAGCTTTTGGCACGGGCCGGAAAATTGGATTTTTCTATGGAACTTAGCCAGGAAAAAGAAAATCCCAAAGCAGGGGAAATCGTATATTATCATGTCCTTTTGTGTAATACTGGAGAAAGAGAAATAGAAAATCTGGTCCTGCAGGTACAGGCGAAGGATTATTCTGTTCATTGGCAGCAAAGTCAGGAGCACTTTATTATTGACGAGAACAGTCAGGCAGTGCTGGGAAAACTTGCAGCAGGCCAGACACAGGAACTGATCTTCTGGCTGCAATCTGGGGAATCTGAAGAAGGAGTCATGGAAATAAAAGTACAGGCATATATCCAAAATGAAGCAGAGCCAGTAAAAAAGGAAAGAGTCATAAGTACAATGATCCAGCCTCTGAAAGCTGATTTTACAGTGGAAAAAACAGCAGACTGTATTCTTGCAGGACCGGGGGATACAATTACTTATCAGATATGTATCCGAAATACAGGCGAGCGAACTTTACATTCTGTTCTGAGTACAGAGAAATTCCTGGATTCCAGGATAAAAGCTAGATTTTTGGAAATGGATGGAGTACAGCTGAATAAGTCTGGGACTAAGGCTTTGATTCCGAAGATATTGCCAGGAGAATCAGTAGGTCTGAAAGCAGTTGTTGTTCTTCCTGAGGATATTGAGAGCAGTGAGCTGATCAACCAGGTGACAGTATCTTCTGATGAAACAAAAGAAAAGCAGATCCGGTCTGAAGCAGCAGTGACTGTGCAGGGAATTACACATACACCTGTAGAAGGGCAGGAAGATAACCAGCCACCATATGAAACAGCATACATTGCAGAACATGATTCGCCAAAAACAGGTGATCCTATGTTTAAGGAGGAGTATGAACATTTGATGCTCCTTGCTTTTGGAATCTCTATTGCTGCTGGAGTACACATGCTTTACAAAAAACGCAAAAGACCTTAATTCAGAGTCAAAAAACCGCCTGGGCATTCCCATTGAAAACCAACCTTGGGTGTGCTATTCTATAGTGGAGCAAATTTTGATTTTTCTATATATGATGATGTTAGATATCATCAAGTATAGAAAACAAGGAGGAATGTATCATGCGATTATCATCCTTATTAGAAGAATTGAAATATACCTGTATCCAGGGTGATCTGGATAAAGATATTTCAGAAGTTACCTATGATTCACGCAAAGTAAAAGAAGGTGCACTGTTTATCTGCATAAAAGGAGCTGTAGCAGACGGACATAGATTTGTTCCACAGGTATGCGAAAAAGGAGCCGCTGCACTTATCACAGAAGAACCAGTACAAGCACCAGCCGGTGTTACTGTGATCCAGGTAGAAAATACAAGATATGCCATGGCATTTATATCAGCTGCCTGGTTCGGACATCCTGCCAGAAAACTGAAGACCATTGGGATTACCGGTACTAAAGGAAAGACTACTACTACATATATGGTAAAGTCTATTCTTGAAAATGCAGGCTACAAAGTTGGTTTGATCGGTACTATTGAAGCAATCATCGGAGATAAGGTGATTCCAGCTGCCAATACTACTCCGGAATCTTATGTAATCCAGGATTATTTCCATCAGATGGTGGAAGCTGGCTGCGATTGCGTGGTGATGGAGGTGTCCTCCCAGGGTCTGATGCTTCATCGGACACAGGGATTTGTATTTGATTTCGGTATATTTACCAATATTGAGCCGGATCATATCGGACCTAATGAACATAAGGACTTTGACCATTATCTGGCATGCAAGGCCATGCTTTTGAAACAGTGTGTGGTAGGAATCGTAAACAGGGACGATGAGCATTTTGACAGGATCGTTGAAGGACATACCTGTAAATTGGAAACTTATGGATTCTCAAAAGAGGCAGACCTTCGTGCAGAAGATGCGAAGCTTATTGGTGGGAAAGGATATCTGGGTATTTCTTATCACCTGACAGGTCTTCTGGATTTTTCGGTGGAGATTGATATTCCAGGCAAATTCAGTATTTATAATTCACTTACAGCCATTGCGATCTGCCGTCATTTTAATGTATCAGAAGAGAATATCCTGAAAGCCCTGAAGGTGGCAAAAGTAAAAGGCAGGATCGAAATGGTTAAGGTGTCCGATGAATTTACCCTTATGATCGATTATGCACATAATGCCATGGCTTTGGAGAGCCTTCTCACAACCTTGAGGGAATATCATCCCCACAGACTGGTTTGCTTATTTGGATGCGGCGGTAATCGTTCTAAACTCCGTCGTTATGAAATGGGAGAAGTGTCCGGCAATCTGGCAGATTTTACCATTATTACTTCGGACAATCCCAGAGATGAGGATCCCCAGGCAATCATTGACGATATTAAGGTAGGGATTTCCAAGACCAATGGGAAGTATGTGGAGATTATTGACCGTAAGGAAGCCATTGCTTATGCCATTCATCATGGAGAACCTGGAGATATTGTGATCCTTGCAGGAAAAGGTCATGAGGATTATCAGGAGATCAAAGGGAAAAAGTATGCTATGGACGAAAGGGTTCTGATTCGGGAGATCCTTGAAGAAGACAAGGAAAAAAACAGATAGAATATGATTTATGCAGATGTTATCATTGATATTTCCCATGAAAAGCTGGATCGGACATTTCTTTATCGTGTGCCGGAAGAAATGGAAGGGCAGATACAGGCAGGAATGGTAGTTTCTGTTCCCTTTGGAAATGGAAACAAGCTTCGAAAAGGATATGTTACAGGCCTTTCGGGAGAAGCTGACTTTCAAGGGGGAAAGATCAAGGAGATCCAGGCACTGTTAAGTGATGAAGAAACAACAGAAAGTCGCTTGATCGCACTTGCAGCCTGGATGAGACAGAGATATGGCTCTACCATGATCCAGGCTCTGCGGACAGTATTGCCTATTCAGAACAAAGTAAAAGCAAAAGAAAAAAGATATCTGGTACTGACCATCGAAGCAGAAGAAGGGAAAAAACTTCTTGATCAGCTTTCATGCACTAGATACAAGGCCAGAACACGACTGCTTGCTGCGATGCTGGAAAGAAAAGTGATACCTGCTTCTGAGGCTGCAAAAGATCTGGGAGCATCTGCTTCAGTTTTGAAATATTTTCAGGAAAATAAGATTCTTGAAATACGACAGGAGGAGATCCTGAGAAAGCCTGTAGATATCAGAAAGATCCCCCTGACTGGAAAAGCACAGCTTACGGATGCACAGAAGCAGGCTGTATGTAAAATACGCAGGGAGTGGGAGTCTGACAACTCAAGGACTGTTTTGCTCCACGGAATAACAGGCAGTGGAAAAACGCTTGTATATATAGAACTGATCCAACAGATGATCGAGGAGGGAAAACAGGCGATTGTACTGATCCCGGAGATTGCACTTACCTATCAGACAGTACACAGATTCTGCTCCATATTTGGAGATAAAGTCTCTGTCCTGAATTCCAGGCTTTCCCAGGGAGAGAGGTATGATCAGTTCAAAAGGGCCAAAAAAGGTGAGATCCAGATCATGGTAGGACCCAGATCAGCTCTTTTTACACCTTTTCCAAATTTAGGATTGATCATTATGGACGAGGAGCATGAACCTACCTACAAAAGTGAGAATACACCCAGATATCATACCAGGGAGGCAGCAGTAAAAAGAGGGGAACTGGAAAATGCCCATGTGATCCTTGGTTCTGCCACTCCTTCTTTGGAAGCATATAAGAAAGCACAGGAGGGAGAATATCTTCTGGTCACCTTAAATGAAAGGTATGCGGACAGACCACTGCCTAAGGTATCCATTATAGATATGAGGGGAGAACTGAAAGCAGGGAACCGGTCAGCCCTAAGCCGCAGTCTGAAGCAGGCATTGGAAAAGTGCCTGGAAGAGCATAAGCAGGCAATGCTTTTTTTAAACCGCAGAGGATATGCCGGATTTGTCAGCTGCAGATCCTGCGGCCACGTAATGAAATGTCCACACTGTGATGTATCACTTTCAGAGCATCAGGGAGAAAGACTGATCTGTCATTACTGCGGATATGAAATCAGAAAGCCTCAGGTCTGTCCGGTGTGCGGCTCTCCTTATATTGGAGGCTTTAAAGCCGGTACACAGCAGATTCAGCAGATTCTCCAAAAGGAGTTTCCAGAGGCATCTGTATTGCGGATGGATTATGATACTACAAGGAATAAGGGAAGCTATGAACAGATTCTGGCTTCATTTTCAGCCCATAAGGCAGATATTCTGGTGGGAACCCAGATGATCGTAAAGGGGCATGATTTTCCTGATGTTACGCTTGTAGGAGTGCTGGCTGCAGACATGTCACTGAATGGTTCAGATTACCGGTGCGGTGAGCGGACATTCCAGCTGCTTACTCAGGCAGTTGGCCGTTCCGGCAGAGGACTTCAACCAGGAACTGCACTGATCCAGACCTACAATCCGGATCACTACAGTATACAGGCAGCAGCTGTTCAGGATTATCCTGCATTTTACCAGGAAGAAATGGGTTACAGGATGCTTTTGGATTATCCGCCGGCAGCTCATATGATGGCAGTGCTAGGCGCATGTGAACAGGAAGAATTACTTACCCAGGCCATGCATTATACAGCACTCTTTATACGCAGAGTTTGTACGGATGCAGAGCTTCACATGATCGGACCAGCCCCCCAGTCTGTGGGAAAAGTCAAAGATATGTACAAAAAGGTGATTTATTTGAAGCATCAGGACAGCAGGGTACTGATTGCACTTCGGGAAAAACTGGAACAATACATGGAGATCAATTCCGGTTTCAGAAAAATATATATACAATTTGATTTTTCATAACCGAAATGATTCGGGATATAATAATCAGCAGGAAAGGAAGAATAGTAATGGCACTTAGAACAATCAGAACAGAGGGAGATTCTGTTTTAACAAAGAAATGCAGACCTGTAGACAAGATCACACCAAGAATTCTGGAGCTTATTGAGGATATGCTGGACACAATGTATGATGCACAGGGAGTTGGTCTGGCAGCACCTCAGGTGGGCATCCTGAAAAGAATCGTAGTAATCGATGTAGGAGAGGGGCCTATTGTGCTGATCAACCCGGAGATTGTTGAATCATCTGGCGAACAGACTGGTGATGAGGGCTGCTTAAGTGTACCTGGTATGGCTGGTCAGGTTACAAGACCAGAATATGTGAAAGTGAAAGCCCAGGACGAAGAACTGAATGAGATAGAATATGAAGGGGAAGGACTTCTTGCCAGAGCATTCTGCCATGAACTTGATCATCTGGATGGACTGATGTATACCCGTCTGGTAGAAGGAGAGCTTCACCGTACAACTTATGATGAGGATGAGGATTGATATGAAGATTGTTTATATGGGAACTCCGGATTTTGCAGTAAAGCCTTTACGGGCACTTGCAGAAGCCGGATATGAAGTGGCAGCAGTAGTAACACAGCCGGATAAAGCGAAAGGAAGAAGCAAGAATCTGGTTCCTACACCTGTCAAAGAAGAAGCGTTAAAGCATGGGCTGACAGTATATCAGCCGGCAAAGGTAAGGGAACAGAGTTTTGTAGATCTTCTCAAGCAGATCGCACCAGATATGATCGTAGTGGCTGCTTTCGGGCAGATCATTCCCAAGAGTATCCTGGATCTGCCCCAATATGGATGTATTAATATTCATGCATCCCTTCTCCCAAAATACAGAGGGGCAGCACCGATTCAGCAGGCAATTATTGACGGTGAGAAAGAGTCCGGTGTTACCATTATGCGTATGGAAGCCGGACTGGACACAGGAGATATGATTGCAAAGGTGGTGGTTCCTATTACAGATGAGGATACAGGAGGAAGCCTTTTTGATAAGCTGGCAGATGCGGGAGCAGATCTTTTGATCAGAACTGTGCCGCATATTCTGGATGGAACAGCTGTCTATGAGAAACAACCGGAAGAAAGTCCAACTCCTTATGCCGGGATGATCACCAAACAAATGGGGAGAATCAATTTTCACAAATCTGCAACAGAGCTGGAAAGGATGGTACGCGGGTTAAATCCATGGCCCAGTGCTTATACTTTTGTAAACGGAAAAACATTGAAAATCTGGAAATGCAAAACAGAAGATGACAATCAGGGAGCAGCACCGGGAACTGTACTTCAGGCACAGGAAGGCGGTATTTTTGTGGCCTGTGGAGAAGGTACACTGGTACTTACAGAAGTGCAGCTGGAAGGAAAGAAACGGATGGATACAGCTTCATTCCTTCGAGGCTATAAAATAGAAAAGGGAACCCTGTTAGGTTAAAGCAGATGTGCTTGATGAGAGGAGCTGAAGGTTTATGTACGGATATCCTTATGGATTTTATTTTGACCCTACGTATATTTTACTGATAATTGGACTTGTGATCTCGCTGATCGCTTCTACAAGGATGAAAAGCACTTTTTCAAAATATCGTCGTGTGAGAAGTGATTCTGGCCTTACTGGTGCACAGACTGCAGAGCGGATCCTGGCTGCAGCCGGGATTTATGATGTGAAGATCGTACCGGTCCAGGGCAGTCTGACAGATCATTATGATCCAAGGACTAAGACAGTATCTTTATCACAGGATGTGTATGGACAGACATCTGTGGCATCTGTATGTGTGGCTGCTCATGAATGTGGGCATGCTATTCAGCATGCAGTGAATTATGCACCACTGAATATCCGTTCAGCGATTGTTCCGGTGGCAAACCTAGGTTCCAGCCTTTCATGGCCGATTTTCCTGGCAGGACTGATCTTTTCTATGCGTTCCCTGCTGATGCTGGGGATTGTCCTTTTTTCGCTGGCAGTTTTGTTTCAGCTTGTGACCCTGCCTGTAGAGTTCAATGCATCCTCCAGGGCTCTTAGGCTGTTGGAAAGCACAGGGATTTTAAGTACAGAAGAGAATCTGGGGGCCAGAAGGGTACTGACAGCAGCGGCTTTGACTTATGTGGCAGCGTTGGCTTCATCCATTCTCCAGCTGTTAAGATTGATTATTCTTGCCGGAGGTAGAGATCGTGACTAATGGAATTAACCCAAGAGAGATGATCCTGGAGATCCTGCTTCAGATCGAGGAAGGAGAGCACAGTCATATTGCTATTCGCAGTGCCCTTTCCAAATATCAGTTTCTGCCAAGACAGGAACGGGCCTTTATCACAAGAGTTTGCGAGGGAACTTTGGAATACAGGATCCAGATTGATTATATTCTGGATTCTTTTTCGAAAGTAACAGTAGATAAAATGAAACCGCCTATCCGGGAAATTCTTCGCAGTGCCGTATATCAGCTGCGGTATATGGACAGTGTTCCGGATAGTGCAGTATGTAACGAAGCAGTAAAGCTGACCCAGAGAAAAGGTTTTTATAATTTAAAGCCTTTTGTGAATGGAGTGCTTCGTACTATTGCAAGAGAGATGGATCAGGTGAAATTTCCTTCCAGAGAAGAGAATCTGGTAAGAAGCCTGTCTGTTGAATATTCCATGCCAGAACAGCTGGTTGAACGCTGGCTGGAGGCTTATGGTGAGGAGACTACAGAGAAGATCCTTAAAGATTTTCTTGAAGAAAAGCCTTTGACTGTACGCTGCCGTACATATTTGAATTCTCAGGAGGCTATTGTGAAAAGCCTGACTGATCAGGGAGTAAAGGTAGAACCTGCCCCCTATCTGCCCTATGCCTGCCATATCTCAGGGTTTGACCATATCCTGGCACTGGATGCATTTATTAATGGGAAGATCCTGGTACAGGATGTAAGTTCCATGTTGGTTGCAGAGGCAGCTGATCCGCAAAAAGGAGATTATGTGATTGATGTGTGTGCTGCGCCAGGGGGAAAAAGCCTGCATGTAGGAGATAAGATGGAAGGTTTTGGCACGGTTGATGCCAGGGATGTGAGTCAGTACAAGGTGAATTTGATCGAAGAAAACATCAGACGCACCAATTCTATCAATGTACAGGCAAAGGTGCAGGATGCTACGATTTTTGACCAGGAATCAGAGCTGCTTGCAGATATTGTGCTTGCAGATGTTCCCTGCTCCGGATATGGAGTGATCGGGAAGAAACCGGATATCAAATATCGTGTAACACCGCAGAAACAGGAGGAGATCGTGATTCTTCAACGAACTATCCTTGATCGTGCTGCTAATTATGTGAAGCCCAGAGGTACTTTGATCTTCAGTACCTGTACGATTGCAAAAGAAGAAAATGAAGAAAATATGATGTGGTTTTTGCAAAACTATCCGTTTAAACTGGAAAGTCTGGATCCATGTCTGCCAGAGGAACTGCATTCCGAGACAACAGCACTTGGATATCTTCAGCTTTTGCCGGGAGTACATAAGACAGATGGATTTTTTATTGCAAAATTCAGAAGAAAATAAAGGAAAAAGAGTATGACAGACATTAAGTCGATGAGCATAGAGGAGTTAAAGGATCTGATGGTGCAGCTAAAGGAGAAGCCTTTTCGAGCAAAGCAGATCTATAGCTGGCTGCATGAGCATCTGATCACGTCCTGGGATAAGGCAGGAAATCTGCCTAAAAGCCTGAAAGAAAAATTGTCTGATTATCCCATAACCGTTTTGGAAATGGTAGATCAGCAGATTTCTGCCATTGATGGTACCAGGAAATATCTTTTCAGACTGTCCGATGGTAATGTGATCGAAAGTGTGTTGATGAAGTACAAGCATGGCAATTCAGTATGCATCAGTTCCCAGGTGGGCTGCAAAATGGGGTGCAGGTTCTGTGCTTCTACCATAGGAGGCTGGACCAGAAATCTTCTGCCTTCAGAGATGCTGGACCAGATTTACCGGATCCAGACAGTGACAGGAGAGCGGGTTTCCAATGTGGTAGTGATGGGAACAGGAGAACCGCTGGACAATTATGAGAATCTTCTTAGATTTATCCATATTCTTACAGAAGAAGGTGGACTTCATATCAGCCAGAGGAATCTTACCGTTTCCACGTGCGGGATTGTTCCCAGAATGTATGAACTGGCAGAAGAAAAGCTGCAGATGACTCTTGCCCTGTCACTTCATGCACCGAATGATGAAAAAAGACAGGAATTAATGCCTATAGCCCAGCGCTATACTATGGAACAGGTATTAGATGCATGTAGGAATTATTTTGAAAAAACAGGCAGAAGGATCACCTTTGAGTACAGTCTGGTAGCAGGAGTGAATGACGGGGATGAAGATGCAGCTCAGCTGGCAGGCAGGATCAAGGACATGAACTGCCATGTAAATCTGATTCCTGTTAATCCGGTTAAGGAACGTTCTTATCGGCGTTCCACCCACCAGGCAGTGGAGAATTTCAAAATAAAACTTGAAAAATATGGAATTAATGTTACTATTAGAAGGGAAATGGGCAGCGATATTGACGGTGCCTGTGGGCAATTAAGAAAAAGCTATATGGAGAAAACAGAAAGCGAGAAGTAGAATGAGGATATATTCAGCGACTGATGTTGGGCAGAAGCGGAAGATGAACCAGGACTATGTGTTTGTTTCCCAGGAGCCGGTCGGAAATCTCCCTAATCTTTTTGCTGTTGCCGATGGCATGGGCGGACACAATGCAGGAGATTATGCATCTGCACATGCAGTACAGACTCTGGTGTCCCAGATTCAGGCAGATGCGGATTTTAATCCCATTAAGGTGATCCGTCATGCCATTGAAGCTGCCAATACAGAAATTATTGATCAGGCGCAGAGAGATGAAGGACTTCGTGGGATGGGGACTACCATGGTAGTTGCCACCATTGTAGGGAATTATGCTTATGTGGCAAATGTAGGAGACAGCAGACTTTACGTTGTACAGGGACAGATTCGCCAGGTGACAAGAGACCATTCCCTTGTACAGGAGATGGTAAGGCTTGGAGAGATCAATGCAGAAGAGGCACGCAACCATCCGGATAAGAATATTATCACAAGGGCGCTTGGTGCTGAAAAGACGGTAGATGTTGATTTTTTTGACCTGAAGCTGGAGCCGGGGAACACGATCCTGATGTGTTCCGATGGTCTGAGCAATATGGTTGAAGATCGTAAGATGGAAGAGATCATAACAAACCCGGATAAGGATATTACCTGGAAAGGGGATACACTGATACGGGAAGCAAACCAGAATGGCGGCAAGGATAATATTGCAGTTATATTGATAGAACCATTCACGAATGAGGTGGAAACATGTTAAAGACAGGTATGATTATAGCAGAACGCTATGAGATAGTAGGAAAAATCGGTACCGGCGGAATGGCGGATGTCTATAAGGCAAAGGATCATAAGCTGAACCGCTATGTGGGAGTGAAGGTTTTGAAACCGGAATTCCGTGAAGATGCAACCTTTGTTAAAAAGTTCAGAAGTGAAGCCCAGGCAGCAGCAGGGCTTACACATCCTAACATTGTAAATGTATTTGATGTTGGGGAAGATGATGGGATATATTATATTGTCATGGAACTGATTGAGGGAATCACTCTGAAAGAGTATATTTCCAAGAAAGGCAAGCTTTCCGTAAAGGAAGCTACCAGTATTGCTATTCAGGTATCCATGGGACTGGAGGCAGCACACAGCCATGGTGTAGTACACAGGGATGTTAAGCCTCAGAATATTATGATTTCCACAGACGGAAAGGTAAAGGTTACAGATTTTGGTATTGCACGGGCTGCATCCTCCAATACCATCAGTTCCAATGTGATGGGGTCTGTACATTACAGCTCTCCTGAGCAGGTACGTGGTGGATACAGTGATGAGAAAAGTGATATTTATTCACTTGGTATTACTTTGTATGAAATGGTTACAGGCAGGGTTCCTTTTGATGGGGACACTACAGTTGCCATTGCTATCAAGCATCTTCAGGAGGAAATGGTTCCGCCCAGTGTATATACACCGGATCTTCCCTACAGTTTGGAGCAGATCATCTTCAAATGCACACAGAAGAGTGTAGACCGCCGTTACCAGAAAATGGAAGATGTGATCGCAGACCTGAAGCATTCCCTGATCGATCCACAGGGGGACTTTGTGAAGCTTACATCTGTGGATAATGATGCCAAAACCGTTGTGATTTCTGACAAAGAGCTTGGTGAGATCAAGCATACACCAAAGCAGAAGACAGATATTGAAGAACTGGAAAAAGAGATCAATGAAACAGATTATGATGAGCCGGATGAACCGGTAAGCCGCAGAGAGCGGGAGAGAGAAAGAGAGCGGGAGCGCGAAAGGGCACGAAGAAGAAAGAAACAGAGAAACAGCGGACTGATCATTACGATCCTGGCACTGATCTTTGGTGCAGCCCTTCTTGTAGTCCTGATCATCTTCATTGGCCGTGCAGCAGGGCTTATTGGCGGCAGTGATAATACAGACCAGCAGCAGGAAGCACAGGTTACGGAAGCACCGGCAGATGAGGGGCAGGTAGCAGTTCCGGATCTGAAAGGCAAGACAGAAGATGAGGCGAAGACTCTTGTTTCTGACCTGCATCTTGGCCTTCAATCTATGGGAGAAGAAGCATCTACACAGGAAAAGGGCCGGATTTCTTCGCAGGATCTTGATCCTGGAACAATGGTAGACCAGAATACAACGATTAAATATTATATCAGCAAGGGAACACAGGATGTAAGTATCCCGGATGTATCCGGTACTACAGGGATTGATGCACAGCAGCAGCTGGAGGATCTGGGACTGGTAGTGCAGGTACAGAAGGTATACAGTGAAGCAGATGACACAGGAAGCTATCCTCAGGTAGATCCTGGATACTCCATGTATACAGAGCCTTCATCCGGCACAGATGCCAAGTCCGGTGATAGTGTGACATTGTATGTAAGCCGTGGACTGGATTTCGGTGACAGTGCAGAAGTTCCGTATGTAGTGGGCATGCAGAAGAATGATGCACTTACAACTCTTGGTAAGTTTATCGATATTACAATAAATGAACAGAAGAGCACAGATGTGGCAGCCGGGGAAGTTATTTCACAGGATCCGGTTGGCGGTGAGGCAGCAGATCCGGATCAGCCAATGACTATTACCATCAGTACAGGTGACCAGGAGCCTGGCGCACAGGCAGATACATCTACAGACAGTGTAGCTTCTGCAGATAACAGTACATCAGACACTGCATCATCAAGCAATGATACAGCCAGCCAGGCGGCAGCTGCAGGAGAAGTGTGGAAATGTACACAGAAACTGAATACCCCTACCGGTTATAATGGCGGCGCTGTTCGTCTGGAACTTGTACAGGAGGTAGGAGGAGTACCTACTGCTTCCGTGATCGTAGAGGGTCAGAAGATCACTTTCCCATATCAGCTTGACATTACAGGTGCACCTGGTGTGAGCGAAGGTACGCTTTATCTGTCAGAGGAAGTGGACGGAAGCTATCAGGAACTGGGACATTATCCTATCACTTTTGAAAAGGCTGAATAATCCATGCAGGGAAAGATCATAAAAGGAATTGCAGGCTTTTACTATATTTATGCAGAAGATGGAGAAACCTATGAGTGCAAGGCTAAAGGAATTTTCCGTAAAGATAACCAGAAGCCTTTGGTAGGGGATGATGTACAGATCAGCATTCTGGATCCTAAGGAAAAGACCGGAAATATAACAGCGATTCTTCCAAGGAAGAATTCGCTGATCCGTCCGGCGGTAGCCAATGTGGATCAGGCAATGGTGATATTTGCCATGGAAAGCCCTAAGCCTAATTTTCTTCTTCTTGACAGATTTCTGATCATGATGGAGCAGCAGGATGTTCCTTCTGTGATCTGTTTTAACAAAGGAGATCTTGCAGAACCAGAAGAACAGCAGAGACTGTGCAGAATTTATGAGGATTGTGGATATCAGGTGATTCCTGCCAGTATCAAAGATGGTATCGGAGTAGATCAGATCCGCAGGGTACTGCAGGATAAGACCACTGTTGTGGCCGGGCCTTCAGGGGTTGGAAAGTCTTCGCTAACTAACAGGCTTCAGGATGAGATTTGTATGGAGACTGGCGAGATTAGCCGCAAGCTGAAACGGGGACGTCATACTACCCGACATTCCCAGGTGATCCCTGTAGGAAAGGATACCTTCCTGGTGGATACACCTGGATTTTCTTCTTTATACCTGACTGATATGGAAGAAGATCAGCTGAAGGATTATTTTCCAGAATTTACCAGGTATGCACAGCAATGCCGTTTTCAGGGATGCCGACATATCCATGAGCCGGACTGCCAGGTGAAGCAGGCATTGGAGGACCATAAAATCAGCAAGCAGCGATATGAGGATTATTTGGTATTATATCAGGAATTAAAAGACAAACGTAAATATTAAATGAAATATAAAAATAAGCGTAAATACTAAATGAAATATAAATATTAAGCGGAATATAAGGAGGATTATTAAAACTATGTATCAGTTGTGTCCGTCTATTTTATCTGCGGATTTTAACCGCCTGGGCGAACAGATTAAAATCTTGGAAAACGAGGGAGTAAAATGGCTTCATATTGATGTTATGGACGGCGATTTTGTGCCAAGTATTTCCTTTGGAATGCCGGTGATCAAATCTATCCGCAAGGAATCCGGTATGTTCTTTGATGTGCATCTGATGGTTACAGAGCCTGGTCGTTATATTCAGGATTTTGTAGACTGTGGTGCTGATTCCATTACTGTACATGCGGAGGCATGTGAGGATTTGGAACGTACCATTGAATTGATCCATGATGCAGGCGTAAAGGCAGGCATATCTATCAAACCGGCTACTCCGGTAAATGATATCAGCCATATGCTTGAGGATGTTGACATGGTACTTGTTATGACTGTTCAGCCAGGCTTTGGGGGACAAAAGTATATAGATGAGTGTACAGAGAAGATTCAGGAGCTTAGGGAACTGATCGACCATGAGGGGCTGGATGTGGATATTCAGGTAGACGGCGGGATCAATGAGGATACCCTTGTAACTGTAATGAAGGCCGGAGCCAATCTTTTTGTGGCAGGCTCCTGGGTGTTCAAGGATGATATTGCAAAGAATGTAAGAAATATCCAGAATAAGATCCATGAAATAGCAGATACACTGGAATAAGGAAGCATATGATTGATACAGTAGTAGTTAGCGGGGGCAATATCCAGGTTGATTTTGCCCTCGATTTTTTAAAAAAACTGAAAAAAGAAACAAACAGAAAAATATCAACACAGACAAGCACTTCCCATAGTAAAGCTTTGCAGCTGATCGCAGCAGATAAAGGCCTGGAATTTTTCATAACAGCAGGCATAACGCCAGATCTGATAGTGGGAGACTTTGACAGCCTTTCCTCGGAGGGAAAGATATACATGGAAAAACTGCCACAGACTTCTATCCGCAGGTTAAAGCCTGAAAAAGATGATTCTGATACACAGTCAGCTGTGAATTTGGCTATTTCTCAGGGAGCAAAGGACATTCTGATCTTTGGAGGGACAGGTACCAGGCTGGATCATGTGATGGCCAATCTGGGACTGCTTTTGTCAGGCAAAGAACGGGGTGTGAATATCCGGCTAGCAGACGTGAATAACTTTATCACCCTTGTGGATAATGGCACAGTTCTTCACAAAGACCGGCAGTATGGGAAATATGTATCTTTTTTCTCTGTAGGAGGAGATGTGACCGGACTTACCCTGGAAGGCTTTAAATATCCGCTGCATGATCATCATCTGCGGTTCGCCCAAAGCGGGCTTACTGTCAGCAATGAGATTAAGGAGCAGGAGGCTAGGATCACCTTTTCCGGGGGCAATTTGCTGATGTTAATGACAAGAGACTGAATTGGGGCTAAATGTGGCGGTTTGCAGGTGAATACCGTGTAGACTCAAAATCGGATAAAGGTATACAAAAGAGTTCTGGTGTGTTATAATCCATACGTGTCAGAGCTCTTTTGCATGAAAATGAGCATGATTATAACAAAAGAAGAATATACACAAGATATCTGAAAATACTGTAAATCAATACACTCAAAGGAGATATACATAGAAATGAAATTAGGAATCGTTATTACGAGACCGATTTCATAAATATCCTTATAAGTTGTTAAATGCCTTTAAATGCTGATAGCTAGAGCATTTAGCAGATTT
>OLPR01001641.1_pt1 | contig 18065 bp, 23 predicted proteins | sample 1672761 | NCBI WGS metagenome assembly OLPR01 (sample SAMEA3136721, study PRJEB25190) | human gut metagenome | biome: human gut; feature: human-associated habitat; material: faeces | place: Austria | collected 2013 | reverse complement strand
TGCCTGCGTTGAGGATCTCACCTTTGTAGATCCAAACCTTTACGCCGATACGGCCATAGGTGGTCTTGGCTTCTGCAAAGCCGTAGTCAATGTTCGCGCGCAGGGTCTGCAGGGGGATGGATCCCTCGTGATAGCCTTCGCTGCGGGCGATGTCGGCGCCGCCCAGACGGCCGGAAACGGCGGTCTTAATGCCCTTGGCTCCGCCCTTCATGGCGCGGCCCAGGCACTGCTTCATGGCGCGACGGAAGGAAACGCGCTTTTCCAGCTGCGCGGCGATGTTCTCGGCCACCAGCTGCGCGTCGGTATCGGGATGCTTGATCTCGATGATGTCCAGGTTGGCGCTCTTGCCCAGGAAGGCTTCGATTTCCTTCTTCAGGGCTTCCACGCCTGCGCCGCCCTTGCCGATGACGATGCCGGGCTTGGCGGTGTAAATGGAGACGTGAACCTTGGAGCCGGTGCGCTGGATGTCAATGCGGGAAAGGCTAGCCATGGCGAGCTTTTCCTTCAGCATCTTGCGGAGATTGTAATCCTCGATGAGGTTGTTGGAGAAATCCTTCTTGCCAGCGTACCATTTGGTGCTCCAGTCCAGAATGACACCTACGCGTGCGCCGTGGGGATTAACTTTCTGACCCATTTTCTATCCTCCCTCACTTCTGGTCAAGCACAATGGTGATGTGGCTGGTGTGCTTTTTAATCATGTCTGCGCGGCCGTGGGAACGTGCCCAGTAGCGCTTGAGCGTCGGGCCCTGGTTGGCGTAGCACTCGGCGACGTACAGGGTTTCGCGATCCAGACCGAGGTTGTTTTCGGCGTTGGCGATCGCGGAATTAAGGAGCTTTTCGACCACGGGCGATGCGCTCTTGGGCGTGAACATTACGATTGCCAGTGCATCGTCTACGCGCTTGCCGCGAATCAGATCCAGAACGATCTGCGCTTTGCGAGGCGTCACGCGTACATACTTGGCACAGGCGCGGGGACGCTTGTCGGCATTGGCCTGACGAGCGGCGGCCTTGACTTTCTGACGAGTTGCCATACTTTTTCTCTCCTTTTACTTGCGGCCGGAAGCCTTTTCTCCGGCATGTCCGCGGAAGGTGCGGGTGGGTGCAAATTCGCCGAACTTATGTCCGACCATGTCCTCGGTCACATAGACCGGCACATGCTTGCGGCCGTCGTGGACGGCAACCGTGTGGCCGATGAAATCCGGGAAGATGGTGGAAGACCGGGACCAGGTCTTGAGAACCTTCTTATCATTGGCCGCGTTGAGCTGCTGCACGCGCTTGAGGAGCGCGGCCTCAATGTAGGGGCCCTTTTTGATGGATCTGCTCATGCTTGTTGCCTCCTTTCGGCTTACTTACGCTTGCTGGCGATCATCTTATCGGAATACTTGCGATGCTTGCGGGTCTTGACGCCCTGAGTAGGCTTGCCCCAAGGAGACATGGGAGCAGGCATACCGACGGGGCTCTTGCCTTCGCCGCCGCCATGGGGATGGTCAACGGGGTTCATGACCACGCCGCGGACGGTGGGACGGATGCCCATGTGACGGGAACGGCCAGCCTTACCGATGCGCACGTTGGAGTGATCGGTGTTGCCAACCTGGCCGATGGTAGCGCGGGCGTTCATGGAAACCTTGCGCACCTCGCCGGAGGGCAGGCGGATCTGAGCGTAGGCGCCTTCCTTGGCCATTACCTGAGCGGCAGTGCCGGCGGAACGGACCATCTGGCCGCCGCGGCCAACCTTGAATTCCACGTTGTGGATCAGGGTGCCCAGGGGGATGTCCTTGATGGCCAGGCAGTTGCCGGGCTTGATGTCAGCGGTCTCGCCGCTCATGACGGTGTCGCCCACCTTCAGGCCCAGAGGAGCCAGGATGTAGGCCTTTTCGCCGTCGGCATAATAGAGCAGGGCGATAAAGCAGGTACGGTTGGGATCGTATTCGATGGCCTTCACGGTGGCGGGGATGCCGTCCTTGGTGCGGCGGAAATCGATGATACGATACTTGCGGCGGGCGCCGCCGCCCTGATGACGGACGGTGATCTTGCCCTGGTTGTTACGGCCGGCGCGATGGCGCAGGTCGGTGGTGAGGCTCTTTTCGGGAGCTTTCTTGGTCAGCTCCTCGAAGGTGAGCACCGACATCAGACGCCTGGCGGGAGAAGTCGGCTTATAAACTCTGATACCCATTTTGGTGTTTCCCCTTTCTGAAGTGGCTCCTTATCGGCGAGCCTGCCTTAATTGCCTTTTCGGCTTAGGCCTCTTCGGACATGCCCTCGAAGAACTGGATTCCCTTAGAATCGGCCTTCAGGGTAACGATGGCCTTTTTCCGCTCGGGGCGGCGGCCCATGGTGCGACCCTGGCGCTTTACCTTGCCCTGGACGCGCATGGTGTTGACGGACGCGACCTTCACGCCCTCAAAGAGTTCCTCAACCGCGTGCTTGATCTCGGTCTTGCCCGCGTCCACGGCGACTTCGAAGGTGTACTTCCGGTCGTTCATTTCGGCGTAGGACTTTTCGGTCAGCACGGGGCGCTTGATGATGTCGTATGCGCTCTTCATTCTGCGTAAACCTCCTCGACCGTCTGAACGGCTTCCTTGGCGATAATCACCTTGTTGCTGTTCAGAATATCGGTCACGTTCAGAGAGCCGGTGAAGGTGGTCTTCACGCCGGGGATGTTGCCGCTGGCGCGAACCATCTTCTCGTCGACTTCGTTGGTCACGATCAGGGCCTTCTTGTCGGCGCCCAGGGCCTTGAGCATGGAAACCACGGTCTTGGTCTTGGCGTCGGCAGCGGTCATGTTCTCAACCACTACGAAATCGTTTTCGGCAACCTTGCTGCTCAGGGCGGACTTCATCGCCAGGCGGCGCACCTTGCGGGGCACCTCGATGCGATAATCCCGGGGCTTGGGCGCGAACACGACGCCGCCGTGGGTGAACTGAGGAGCCCGGCGGCCATGATGGCGCGCATTGCCGGTGCCCTTCTGGCGGTAGATCTTCCGGCCGCCGCCGCGAACCTCTTCACGGTTCAGGGTGGACTGAGTGCCCTGGCGCTGCGCATTCAGATAAGCGCGAACCACGGCATGCATGGCCGGGACATGGGGCTCGACGCCGAAGATTTCGTCGGAAAGAGCGATCTCGCCGACTTCAGCGCCCTGCATGTTAAAAACTTTTACATTAGGCATTGTTGCGTCCTCCTTAAGCCTTGACTGCGTCGCGAACCATCACGAGGCTGCCGTTCGCGCCGGGGATCGCGCCCTTGATCATGATCAGGTTGCGCTCCGCGTCGACCTTGACGATCTCCAGGTTCTGAATGGTGACGCGCTCGCCGCCGTACTGACCGGCCATCTTCTTGTTTTTGAAGACGCGGGAAGGATCGGAGTTGGCGGAGAGGGAGCCCACGCCGCGGTGATACTTGGAACCGTGGGCCATGGGGCCGGTGTGCATGTTCCAGCGCTGGATGGTGCCGGTGTAGCCGTGGCCCTTGCTGATGCCGATGGCGTCAACCTTGTCGCCTTCCGCAAAGACGTCGCACTTGATTTCGTCGCCGACTTTGTAGGAAGAAATGTCCTCGAAGCGGAACTCGCGCAGATAGCGGGCGGGAGCCACGCCAGCCTTGGTGAAGTGACCGAGCTCGGGCTTGTTGAGCAGTTTCTTGGCCCTCTGCTCCGAGAGCTCATCGAAACCGACCTGGACAGCTTCGTAACCGTCGGTCTGAGCGGTCTTGACCTGCGTTACCTTGCAGGGGCCCGCTTCGACTACGGTGACCGGCACCAGACGTCCGTCAGCGACGAAGATCTGAGTCATACCGATCTTTTTGCCGAGAATTGCCTTTTTCATCGTTGCACCTCTATTCAATGTATCAGAAAAAGCTATTACAGCTTAATCTCGATTTCAACGCCCGCGGGCAGGTCCAGCTTGGTCAGAGCGTCTACCGTGCGGGGAGTGGGCTGCAGGATGTCGATGAGACGCTTGTGGGTTCTCATCTCGAACTGCTCGCGGGAATCCTTGTGCTTATGAGGGGAACGCAGGATGGTCACGATTTCCTTCTCAGTGGGAAGGGGGATCGGGCCGGAGACGCGGCTGCCGGTGCGCTTCGCGGTTTCCACGATGCGGGCGGCGGACTGGTCGATGAGGGTGTGCTCATAAGCTTTGAGCTTGATGCGGATCTTCTGGTTGGCCATTGTTTTTCCTCCTGTCGAACTCGTGCACACGCTGCCGGGCGTGCTCTTTGTTTTTTCATTCGACGGGCGATCCTCGCTCGTCGTCCGATTGGCGGACTGGTCCCCGGAAATTACCGGCGGCGGCCACCGCCGCAACCTCCCGGTTCATCCCTTGCGTGCCATGGGCGCAAATTACCCCCAGCACAACAGTAGTATTATACTACATGTGCCGGGGGCAAATCAAATGTTTTATCTTGATCTTATGTTATTTTTGTGATAATTTCCATTCGCTCATTTCTTTTCCAGCGAATTCTTTTGCCAATCCCCATAAATCTCTCGGGCAATCCTCAAAATTTCCCGCAATCCGTACAGCGCCGCCGCGCCAAAGGCCGTGCCCGCCAGAATGCCCAGAATCAGTGAAAGCGAGCGTCTCTCATAGAAAGCGATCCCCGCCGCCGCAAGCCCAGCCAGTGTGCAGAACGCCATTGCCGCCGTCAGCCAACTTGTCGCCTTCCGCCCGGCGCGCCTGCCGCTCCCCTTCTGAGCTCGCCATTCCGCCAGCGCTTCTTCCACCGCGGCGCATTCTTCCTCCGTCAGCGTCTCCGCCGCTTCCGCCTCCAGCCCCAGAGCAGCGCACACATCGTCCTGTCGCCTGCGCCATTGCCGCCGGGCGCTCTTTTCTCGCATCGCGTCCGTTTCCCGTCTCTGCCGCGCCAGATACGCCTCCACCTGCGCTTTCACAGCTCTCTCCCCCTTCGCCCTTCGTCGCACCCATTTTACCATCCAGGGGGTCGTCTGTCAATTTGTATAAAAAAGAACGTCGATTCACACGAATCAACGTTCTGTATGGCGATCCGAAGGGGGCTCGAACCCCTGACCTCCAGCGTGACAGGCTGGCATTCTAACCAACTGAACTACCGGACCACAATCTGGTGGGCCTTCAGGGACTTGAACCCCGGACCGATCGGTTATGAGCCGACTGCTCTGACCAACTGAGCTAAAGGCCCCTGAAGTAATTTTAGAAAAATTGGCGACCTCTACGGGACTCGAACCCGTGTTACCGCCGTGAAAGGGCGGTGTCTTAACCGCTTGACCAAGAGGTCGCATGCTGGTCGGGGTGACAGGATTCGAACCTGCGGCCCCATGCTCCCAAAGCACGTGCGCTACCAAACTGCGCCACACCCCGTGAGCCGTGTCTCACAACAGACAAGAGTTATTATACCAGCACATTTCCCCTTTGTCAATAGGTTTCGCGCATTTTTTCAAAATTTATTTCCAGTTTTCAGTAAGAAAAATTGCGTCACTCCAAAATCGTGCGGCGCAGGGATTGCAAAAACGGCAATCAATCTCGCCCTATAAATCATTCCACGGAACGAGAACATCATAAACACCTGGCACGATTTGCTCGGCATTCATCCTGCCCAGCCATTGATCATCCGGATTTTCAGAAACATACAGCGCATACCAGTCCCCGTCCCACGAGTAGCCGGCCGCAAACAGAATCCCGTTTTCAAAGCTCCGCGCATCTCTTATCTTACGCTTCAGATATTTCAGCGCTCCGCGATCCCGATAATCGACCACAACCTCTTCGCCGCCCTCTCCAGCCGGATACAGAATAACGGCGCCATTGTCCGGATCAATCTCCATCTTTTCAAATTCGTATTCCTTCAGGCTGTCATACATCGCTTCAACTTCGGCGTACAAATCCCTCCCGTCGATTCGATCCATGATCGTTTCTCCGGACAGCATACACGTAAGCGCAAAAATCGGGATTACGCAGGCAATGCGCACCGCCTTGTAAATCCAAAGCTCGCTCCTTTTGAATGAAACGACGCAGCTGATGCACAAAGTAATCACAGCCTCTACGGCGACAATCAGCGAAAGCAAATCGATATTGCCGCATACCTTCTTCACCGCGCATTCAATGCAAAAGAGCAGTAGATGCGCTATCAACCACGTCAAAATCGGAAACCTGCGATAAATTTTTCGGAACATATATCTCCCTCCTTTTCCATTTTATTCGAGCCCGCGACCGAATTTCCTGCCAAGTCTGGCAGGGAGGTTAACTCTCAAAATCCCGTATTGGCGACGAGTCCACGATCGCCATCGTTCTGATAGATTTCAGCAATCTCTCCGATTTTGTCTTGTGCACAAATCCTTAATAGTAGAGCAGGATAATAACTTTATAGCGTTCGGGAAGCTGCGCAACGTCCATCAGCATTTCAAGCTCTTCATACAGCACACCCTTTTCCTTCAGCAACCGCTCGTTGCCGGCATAGACGTATTGACCATTTGAAACCATTACGCTCTGCGATAGCTTCGGCAAACATTGATAGCGATCGACGTCAGCCACGTCTTTTCGGAGCATCCGTTTTCCTTCAAATCGGTTCATGAATCGCCATGAGTTGAAAAACGTGTCCTGTACAGCGCCCTCATTCCTGCACATTCTACAATTTCCACTCTGTCAATAGAATTTGAACCTGCAACCCTTTTGCTCAATCCGCCCGCCAAAACACAAAAAACCGCTCAACGTAATGTTGAGCGGGAAAAAGCGCCTCAGGTAGGACTCGAACCTACAACCCTTCGGTTAACAGCCGAGCTGAAAACGGCAAAAGTCTTAGTTTTTTCCTATTATATGCAATCGCATTTATTCGGTTCTCATGTGATTTATTTGTGATTTTGGTTTCTTGGATCGATCTCCATTTCCCATGTGACCCCCAACCCATCATGTCTTAGAGAATATAAAGCCCTCCAGCACACTAACTCGCCTTGCAAATCCGCGCATTATACGATACAATAATTTCAAGAACAGTCTCTGCATTATCCTCTTCCTACAGGAGGTCTTTTATGGCTCAGGAATCCAATCTCCTTCCCGAAGCGCCGATGCTCGATTATTCGCATCCGTCCATTCAGGCGCTGATTCAAAGCCGCGGTTGGAAAAAGCTTCCGCCTTACGAGTGCATCCGCGCAATTTATGATTTTGTCCGCGATGAGATTCTCTTCGGATACAACACGGACGACAGCATTCCCGCATCGAAAGTCCTTTCAGACGGCTATGGCCAATGCAACACGAAGGGAACGCTGTTTATGGCATTGCTCCGCGCCTGCGACATTCCCTGCCGAATTCACGGATTCACCATCGACAAAGCGCTGCAAAAGGGCGCGATGACTGGACTGGTCTATCGGCTTGCGCCGAAAAACGTATTCCACAGTTGGGTTGAGGTAGAATTGGACGGAATCTTGTACGAACTGGAAGCCTTTATTCTGGACAAGCCCTATCTCTCCAAGCTCCAGCAAAAGAATCGCGCCTGCACCGGTGCATTCTGCGGCTATGGCGTTGCCGTGCGCAATTTCCAGCATCCGACGATTGATTTCAATCGCAACAACACCTACATTCAAAGCGAAGGCATCACTCAGGATTTCGGTATTTACGAAAGCCCTGATGCACTGCTGAAAGACCACCATCAGGAAATGACTGCAATCAAAGCGTTCATCTATCGCAATCTGGGGCGACACCTGATGAACCGCAATGTTCGAAAAATCCGCGAAGGATAAAAGGAAGGCTAGTTCCTCTAAGAACCGGTCTTTTCAGCTCAGCTGTTAACCATATAATCCACAGTCACGATAACTGAATTCATAAGCTGTGGACGCAAACTGGTTTGCACCCACAGCTCGTTTTCAATAATCTTTAGAGTAGCACGGCAAAGTTGAAGAGTACATTTTCAAAGAGCCTGCTGCGGCTGGATTTTCGAAACTTCTCGGACTTTAGAGTAGCCCTCTCGATTTTAGAGTATAGTATTTAAGAGATTTTCTCTAAATCATAGCATTCACCCCTTTTCCTCCATCCTCTCAGTCATCCACTCCACAAAAGCGGCAAATCTCCTGCACGGGCAGTCTTCCGCACAAGCTGTTCTCTGACGACACGCATCTGAACAGAGCAGGTACTCCAACTGCTCCATGAACAACCCCGCGCTGCGCAATACGCGCGCTTTTTTGCCTGCCTCCTGACTCTGTTCGCTCATGAATTTGCAAATATCCCGCGTAAGGCTCTCACAGACGAGCGTCTTTTCCGATGGCTGTTCCAGAGAGGTGAGCCCTTCTTTCTCTACATAATACCGCATGGCTTCGTCAATGCTGCAGCCGTCGCGGCAAAACATCACCAGCAAGCCCTCAATCGCCGTTACGCTGTTTCCACCGTTCATGCATCGCCGGTACATCTTATTGAAATCAGGGCGCATCACGCCGAGTTTTCTCGCGCATTCGCTGCGGTTCCCGTTGCAAACCACCTTCACGGCATATTCCAGCAGATGCGCAGTCACCGTTTTCATTTCCAACCCTCCGGCGTTACTTTCTGCCCTCTATTATACCAAGGCCGCCGCCTCCCGCCTATTGGATAAGCTGGTTATGCCCCATTGGCAGATGTCGCCCATTGGACAAACACGTACACCATTCCCCCCATTGGACGACCACATTTTCCAAATTCCCAATGTTCTCATCCTGTGCTATGCTGATTTCAAGAAAAACAATCGTGGAGGTATGCGCCATGCTGGAACCCACAAGTACCTGCATTCACAAATCCATCTTTCACATTATCAAAAACCCGGAATTCTCCTCTGACACAGACATCCAGGAAACCATTGATTCGATCATCTGTGATTATCTGCATCGCTGCTACGCCGTCAGCATTGAACCATCCCAGCTTCGCCGCGGTCTGATGAAAGCTAACGATGAAACCTGCTCCATCCGATCGGCATTCGTGTATCCAAACCCTTCCGACAAGGAATTTCTGCACTGGGCAACGCTCATTCGCATTCACGATACTGCTCTGCGCCGCCGGAACTGGACTGTACGCATCGGACTGACGAAACAAGACGCTTCTTCTGCAACGCTCTATCATGCAGTATCCTATTCCGATCATCAGGCCGGATCGTTTTCCGTCTTTCGTCCTCCCGTACTCACGCCGCCGCTGCTTCCGCAGCTATTGCTCTCTCATCCCGGCCTGCGCTGCCAGAGCGGGCGTTACACACTCTCAGATGCGCCGTGGGCGCTCACGGGAAGCGACATTGAAGAATTTGTCCATCTGCTTTACGATCAGAGCAGAACGCTTCCCATCGCGCTGATTACCTGTCCTGATCTTGTTTCGCCATCTGCGCTCTGTCGGCTGGCACTGGGAAACCTGATCGTCTGCTGGCTGGACGATCCGCAGGTGTTTGATCTTCTCTGCGATCGGCTTCCGCAGAATCTGCTGTTTCCGTGGGATTCCGTAAAAGTGTTCCTGCCGTTTTCCAAAGGAGAGTGTTTTCATCCCGTCCTTCGTCCGGAAGAGATTCAGCGCATGAGCGGTCAGGAAACGCTTGCAGGAATATATCGTGCCTACTGTACCTGCCCAACCGGGGACGAGCGCCGCGCATTTATTGATCTCGACGTCGTTTACAGTCTGCTGCGCAGCCAATCCATCACTAACATGAAAGAGCAGATCGACCAGCTGCGCAATCGCGCTGATCAGCTCGAACGCGAAAACAGCTGTCTTCATGAGCAATATGCTGCCGTTGAAAACGCGCGGCAGGCGCTGGAAGAGAAACTAGCTGTCTCCGATATTCCCACTTACGAAGCGCTGCTGGAGGAATCCACGAAAAACGCAGAGCAGCTACACAGCGGAATTCAGGCATTCACCGAAGCCCTGTACGGCAAAAATGATCATTTAGCCGCGTGATCGCATTCTCGCCATCCTCGGCGGCAGGCGACCACGCCGGGGCCAGCATGCCTTCTTCCAGCTTGACTTTGTTGAGCTGCACGATTACACCATTGGTTGAACCGCGGATGCCGTCGTACAGGCGCAGCGTCCAGTTGCCGAAAGTTGCCGGAACGGTGAACTGCCGCACCTGCTTTCCATAGGTGAAATCCAGCGTGCCGGAGGTGTGCACCGCGCCGTCATCCTGATTGACCACCGCCCACGTCATGCCCGCAGCGCTGCCCGAAACGAGAATGACCTCCTGAACGGAAAGCGTATAAGCCGTTCCCGACTTCAGCTCGTCCACTGCGACCCAGAAAGTATCATCACTGCCATCTGCAAAGAGATAAGACGCGCTGTTTTCAACGAGGTTCGCGCCGCCGACCTCGATTCCCGCAATAGCCTCGTCCACCGTCTGAAAGATCGTCCCGCGAATGGACGTATTGCTGGAAGCTGCGTTTGGATTTCAGCCGCCGTTTCCGTCAGAGATCGTCCCGCGAATGGACGTATTGCTGGACAGATCCAGCGATTGCCCAACGTCCGACGCCAGCTTGTTTGCCGTGATCGTTCCTGCCTGAATTCGGTCGGCGGAAAGAAACCCGGCAATGATCAGGTCTGCAGTAAATCCTTCGCCTGTACCGAAGGTTCGCCAGTCCCATTTGCCGTCGTCCGTCTTTGTATTGGCGATCTATTCGCCCTTTGTGTCCCGCCCGAGCCAGCGGTAGATTTGCTCTAGCTGTGCTTCCGTAATTTCTTCAAAGTAGCAGTCCAGTTCGAACTCGCGGGGCAGCGCTCGCGTACCGATATAATAGCCGCCGTCCCGGCTGTCCGTCTGAATGTCAGCAATATCATAGCTTTCCATCTCATCGCCGCGAGATTTGGCGCTCGGCCGCTAGTAGCAGCCCCGCGCCGAACAGTGTGTCCCATGAAAACTGAATCCGTCCATAGATTTCTCCTTTCCGACTTTGCGGCTAGGCGTGCCTTTTTGAGTATATAGAACACTCTGGATATAACTGGATTCTTGAGCTAATATCCAGATTTCATAAGATATATCTGATAAAATTCAATTATCGTTCCTGTTTTTTTGATTTTCATCTATATCTGTTTTGATCCATTGAAATGTTTACGGATTTATCGGTAAACATTTCAACGAATCGGTTGATTTTTTCCTTGCATCGGAGTATAATGTCCATTGAAATGTAGCATGATACTACTGGTAAGTTTTCAATGGAGGCATGAGGCATGGAAATAAAACGGGATCGCTATTTGCAAAAAATTATCTCCTTTATGTGGGACGGTCAGGTGAAGGTGATCACCGGCATTCGCAGGTGCGGCAAATCCTATCTGCTTCGCAATCTGTTCAGGAATTACCTTCTCAGCGAAGGGGTCGCCGAAGATCACATTCTATCCTTTGAGCTGGACCTGACCCGCGATATTCGCTATCGCAATCCGTTGGAGCTTGCATCTCATGTCCGGGAAATCGTGGAACATAGTACGGAACAATACTATCTCTTTGTGGACGAAATTCAGATGTCCGATGAAGTCCCGAATCCCTACAATCCGGACGGTAAGAAGATCACCTTCTACGATGCGCTCAACGATTTGAAGTCGCTGTCCAATCTGGATATTTATGTGACCGGCAGCAACTCCAAAATGCTGTCCTCCGACATACTGACCGAATTTCGAGGCCGGAGCGACGAGATCCGTGTGCATCCGCTTTCCTTTGCCGAGTATTATTCTGTCGTCGGCGGAGATAAGCAGGATGCTTTCGATGATTATGCTTTCTACGGCGGTATGCCGTTGATTCTGTCCCGTCCCACGGATGCCGCAAAGATGGCTTATCTGAAATCGCTGTTTTCCGAGGTTTATCTGAAGGACATTGTGGAGCGGAAGAAGATCAAGCGCGAGGATGTACTGTCCGCTATCCTTGATCTGCTGTGTTCGTCTATCGGATCCCTGACCAATCCGACGAAGGTTGCAGCCAGCATCAACACCGTGCAGAAGCGCAGCGGTGAAAATGTGGTTGCCCAGAACACTGTGAAGGCTTATATGGATCATTTGTCGGATTCCTTCCTCTTCACCGAATGCAAGCGCTGGGATGTCAAGGGCAGGAGCTATTTTGACTATCCCAACAAGTACTATTGTGAGGACATTGGCCTGAGAAATGCCCGTATCGGCTTCCGCCAGCAGGAAATGACGCATATCATGGAAAACATCATTTTCAATGAACTGATGATCCGTGAATGCTCCGTTGACATCGGCATTGTCTATGACAATGAGAAAAATGACAAAGGAAGGATTGTGCCGGTTGCACGGGAAATCGACTTCATTGCAGCCTCCGGCGGCAAGAAAACCTACATTCAGTCCGCCTACGCGCTGGGAACAGAGGAAAAGGCAGTCACCGAGAACAAGCCCTTCGCGCTGACCGGCGATTCCTTCCCGAAGATCATCGTGCGCCACGACATTCGCAAGCGTTGGTACGACGATAACGGCATTCTCAATATCAGCGTCATCGACTTTCTGCTGGACGAAACGCTTGTCTAAATCCCCCCCCCAAGCGAAACTGCTCACCGCGATTGGCTCATGGTGAGCAGTTTTCAGTCAGAGAAGAACTCGGTCAGTCGTTGCTGTTGTCAGCCAGCCTTTCCGCTTACACCTTATCGGAATCTTTGGAATCCTCCGAGTGCTCATCTTCGGAAACATATTCCGTATCGTCCTCACCGTCATCGGCAAAATCAAAGTCGTCCAGATCGACCGTGCCTTTCGCAGCCGGCTTGGCCTTTCGGAATTTCAGATAGTAGATCGCGCCGCCGGCACCAAGGATAACCACAGTCAGAATCATGAGCATGGGAGAAGAACTGCTCTTATCATTTTCTTCTTCCGGTTCGGGGACAGCTGTCGGCTCCGGAGTGACCACGGGCTTTTCCAATACCGTGCCGGTGCAGTCTACCATGCTGGTTCTGCACACCTCGCAGGTCATGTCGATATGCCCGGCTTCACAACGGGTTATACAGGTACAGACCGCTGCTGCGATCTCGCCGTCACGGGTCAGCGCCATCAGGTCGGCTTCGTCCACCTTGTTCAGAAAATATACGTTTTCATCGTCCTTGTTGCGGTCGATGATCAGATAAAAAGTATTGTCATTCTTGCTCTGCACGGTGAGAAACTGCTTTCCATCCGAGCTTTGCGTCACATCATCCAGCAGGCTCAGGCTGCCGTCCGGAGTGAGCGGTGCAGGCGACGGCTCCGGCGTAGGCGCGGGGGTGGGCGCTGCGGGCGGTTCGGTTGCGGTGGGGCTTTCCGTGATCGTCAGATATTTGCCGCTTACATAGCCCGTCTGCCCGTTTACCGTGATCTTGTACCAGCCGTTTTCCTCGCCGAGCACCGTTACGGTCGTGCCATTATCCAGCTTGCCGATGATTTTGTAGTTCACGCCGCTTCCCTCGCGCAGGTTCAATCTGCTGCCCTGCGTGGTAACGGTGCCGATCCGTTCGGCCTGTGCCGTTGTCTGAACGCTCTGCGCAGTTCCGACGCTCGACTTCGAGGCACTCTCATCCGAAGCCATGGCAGGCATGGCCACCATCGTCATAAAAGCGAGCGTGGCTGCGAGTGCGGTCACGCCCAGAAAGAATTTCCTCATTTTCATTCTCTGGTTTCCTCCGTTTCTTTCATATCCTCCGGCTTTGGTACAATCATCTGTCTGTCGCGCAGGAGCGCCGCCAGCTGTTCCGGAGACATGCCGATTTCGCGTACCATGCCGATGATGTCCGTGTTCTCCAGCTTCATGATTTGCTCGTCCAGCTTTCGGTTGCGTTCCTGCAACGCAGCGATTTTATCCGAATTCCTGCTGCGTTCCGCTTTCAATTTGTCGATTTTGGGGTTCATAATGCTCCTTTCCCATGTTCATGGCTTGGGCAAGCGCCCGAACTGAAGAAAATGCTTTCTCCAGTAGTTCGTGTCGATGCTTGCATAGCGGATGGGGTCGCCGCAAAAGACATTGGCGATTTCGCGCTTGGCCGCGAAGCTCTTGCCGGAACCGGGCGTGCCGAGAATCAGACCGTTGGGATTCTTCAGGAGCTTTCTGTCCACCATGATGAGGTTGTTGGACAGGGCGTTGATGCCGCAGTACAGGGCGCTCTTTCCGCTCTGGAACAGCTCCTGCGTAGTAAAGGGCACGAAGATCGCTACGCTGGATGTGGTCATGCCGCGCTGAATCTCAATCTGATTCAGCCCCAGAGGCAGGCTGCTCATCAGTCCTTCCTCCTGGCGGAAATCCAGGCAAGTCAGCTGGCAGTTGTATTTCTGCGCGATGGAGCTGGCCTGAAATACGTTGTTGTCCAGCTGCTGCTTGCTGTCCGCAACGTTCAGAATCAGGAAAGTCAGCAGAAACATGCGCTCATTTCGGGATTGCAGATCCTGCAGCAGCTTTTTGGCCTCGCTGCCGTAAGTGGCGAGGTCGGAGGGGATGATGTCCATATCGTAGCCGCTTCTGACCGCCTTTTTCTGTTCTTCAATAGTCATCTTCTGCAGATCGGTGATCTTGCGTTTGATGGTTTTGATGGCCTTGACCTGATCTACGGACTGGATGTGCATGGTAACGATCAGGCTGCTCTGCATATCCAGAAAATCTGCCAGCATACGGTCGTTCAGCTCCGGAGCCAGAATCTGAAGGAAATTGACCTGCCCGATTTTCCTGCCTATGGTGAAGGTCTTGCCGTTCCGGAAGGAAAAGGAGCTGGGAGCAATGAAGTCCTTGGCGGACAGGCCCATCGCGGGGAGCCAGCTCCAATCGAATTTGAAGGAGGTCTGCTCGTCCATGTGGAAGATGCCATGCATCAGCTCCAGGCGCTGGCTGCCGTTTAGCGCTTCCGCCTGCACGCCCAGACGCTTAAAATTGTTGAGAACGTCCGTTTCGATGCGCTCCAAACGCGGCTTGGCACTTTTCAGGGTCTCTGCTTCAATGCCGAAGGTCAGATACTTGGTCTTAATGAGGCCGTTGTTGCCCTTTGCCAACTGGTCTTTCAGCATCTGCGTGTATTCCAGACGGATGCTGTCGTGTTCGTCGCCTTTCAGCGGAATGGCAATGCGCTCGGAATAGGTATCCTTATTGGCGGCGGCATTGATAAAAGACAGCTCGAAGTGTATGGAGCTGTCAAAATAGTTGAGAAAATCGCACCAGCCGTCGAAGATGGCCGTCTTGTCCTCGTTCTGATTCAGCTGATAATTGATGTCCTGAAACTGCACTGTTTTTGTGTAGAAGCTACCCGTAACCCGGCAGATGCCGTCCGGGAACATTCGCTGAAACGGAATGGAATCCTGCGCGCTCCTGTGCTTTTTGTCCTGTCGCCGGGCGTTCCGGATTGCGGCTTCAATCTGTTTCCTTTCGGCTCTGGTGAGCTTGCTTGCGCTGGACAATTCTCTGCACCTCCCTGTCCAATTTATCCTGCCTTTCCAGCAGGGTGTAATAGTTCTTCGTTTCGTATGGCCGCTCTTTAGGACGCAGAAAACTCACCTGCACAATGTTGCGGAGGATCGTCGCTGTTAAAGGCAATCAGCAGATCGAAGGCGGGAAAGATTTCTACGCTGTCCAGGCCACCGTTTTTCCATGCCGGCTTTAATGCCTCAAAGAGCGTCATGCGTTCCGCGTCTTCACCGGGATGTGCAAAGAGGACGAGGGCATTATCCTCATCGTCGCAGTCGGCAGCATCGGGCGGGGGAGACTGAAACTCCACAGTGCCGTCGCCATCATCCAGATACATACGGCAGGGCGCATCGTCCCTGCCATCCAGAAAAATGTTCAGGTCGCCCTCGATATTGAGCGTAATGTTTGCCATAGTTTCTCCTTTCAGCGTTCGTTCTGGCGGGTTCGTTTTTTCTGCCATGCTTCCAGCAGCCTGATGATCGTGTCCTGCATCTGCAAAGGTGTGTAAGATTTTGGGAAATACTTCCGAAGCACGTCCCCTTTGAGCGTCACATGGTCGGCCTCCTCCTTCTTTTTTTCGGACATGATGGAAAACATGGCTTCCTGACTGCACTTGCCGTCGCGGCTGAGCTTTTTGAGCCGCTGCGCCTGCGACAGGGACGGCGTGCTCTGCGAATAATCCATTGCGCCGAGAAGCTGCCGCTGTTCGTCCTGCGTGAGATACGATAGCTCCACGGCGGGCGTGAGAGAAATTTTCCCCTCGTCTACCATCTGCTGCAATTCCGGCTGTAGCTCGGTGAGGCGGATAAATCGGCGCACTTGATCTTTGCTTGTTCCTGCGTTCTCTGCAACTTTTTCAATGGACAACTTCTGTGCAAGTTGCGTAGAAGTTGATCTATCCTCCAAATCCACCCGTTTTCCCTGATGTTTCAGCGCTTCCAGCTTCATTTTATATGCCTGCGCCCGCTCCATTGGGCTGATCGTTTCCCGCTGCAAGTTGCTGTCCACCATGGTAATCACGGCGGTATCGTCGTCCATATCCCGGACGATGGCCTTGATGTCGGCTTTGCCGGCCAATTCTGATGCGCGAAATCTACGATGGCCGGAAATGACCTCGAACTTGCCGCCATCTGTGGGGCGAACGAGTATGGGATTGATTATTCCGCCCGCCATGATGCTGTCGATGGTATCCTGCATCAGGTCATCGTCATCTCTGACCTTGAACGGATGGTTTTTGAACGGTTTCAGCTGCTCCAAAGGGATCCGCACGACCTGCTCCGCAACCTCCCACTCCGGCTTTGGCTCGGCTCTGGCCTTTTCGAGCATTTCCTGCACCTTTGCATCTTTGGGCTGGGGAGAGGCGCGGGCTTCTTGGGGTATTACCAGATCCTTTGTTTCTGTCAATTTGCATCACCTCCCGAAAATGACAGGAGCCACAGCATTGTACGCCGCGGCTCAGGTAAAGCCGTTAGCCATGTCGTGGCGCACCAGCGTGTCAAAGTAATTCGACATGGTAAGCGGAGCATTGTATAGCGATGCCAGCAGGTACTGCTTGATGTTGCGTACCTTCGTGGCGTTTTCCTTGAAGGAGGCAAGCACATATTCGATGTGCCCGCCGTTGAGCTTAAGAAACTGGTTTTTCACGACTTCGCAGGGTTTATCATCCCCGGCGATCCGAATATACTGCCGCTTAGAACAGACGGTATCGAGTATGAGTTCCATGATCTCCTCAATGGTTTCTCTGTCGTAGGGGTTGTTCTGAAGGAGGATGTCGTATTCCAGATTTTCCTCGATCAGTTTGCGATAGCGCTGCCGCTCCTCCATATCCCGTCCCATCCCGTCCACCATGTCATGGGTGTGCTGGGCGGAAGGGAAAGGATAGGTATCCATCTTACTTAAATCAGTGTTATTAGAATCAGTATTACTAGTCTGTGATTTCCGGGATTCTTGAATCGTGATTTCCACGGTTCCAGAATCGTGATTTTCACGACTCTTGATTCGTGATTCCGGAGGCTGGGTAAAGTCACCTTCGGAGGTGTCCATGAAGTTCTTGACGTATATGAGGTTGGGTTTGCCGAGCCCCTGACGTTTGCGTTCGATGAGTCCTGCCTTGCTTTCAAGCTCGTTCAGCAGCTTGGTCGCTTTCTGATCCGCGCAGCCGATGGCTTCCATAACCTCCTCCAGCGTGAAGATGATAAATACCCTGTCCGCTTCGTCCAGCCAGCCATTTTTGCGGCTCAGACTCATGCGATCCAGCAATATACCGTAGAGAATTTTTGCTTCTGCCGAAATGGGCTTGAACCTTTTGTCCACAAATAATGCTTTTGGAATGCGATAAAAGGTAAATTGATCTGCCTGCGCGCCGTAGAAATAGTCCAGCGTCATTTGACACATCTCCTGACGGAGCGGAGGATTTCTTTCGTGCACCACCCGATGCATGGAGCGTATTTCCCATAGGGGCAGTCATCGCATTCGCTTCCGACATCATTTTCCTCCGGCAGTTTATAGTAACAGCGATCCAATATGCAGCGGCGCTTGTCATAGAAATAGCAGTGGCGGCATTCTTTTGGCTTATCTTCTGAGTAAATCCTGTTCATGGTACTCCCTCCTTCCGTCCACATCAGGACATGAAAAAGCGCATCCGTTCAAGCACCGTTTAGGGCGAACAGATGCGATATATATTATGGCTATAGCTTATATTTGTGACTTATGGTATTAGAGGTACACATCGACGGTTATATCTTCCCACTGGTTTTTGCGGAGATAAC
>OLPR01001640.1_pt1 | contig 18068 bp, 11 predicted proteins | sample 1672761 | NCBI WGS metagenome assembly OLPR01 (sample SAMEA3136721, study PRJEB25190) | human gut metagenome | biome: human gut; feature: human-associated habitat; material: faeces | place: Austria | collected 2013 | reverse complement strand
AGATTCCAGCTCCGTATTGCCGGACAGCGCCTTAATCGTGATGGTGTAGTCGCCCGGCTGCAGCAGCTTCAGACCCGGCACCGTGTAGTTCAGCGCCGCCGTTTCGCCCAGCAGCGCAGCCGTGCCATCCGGCGTGGTCAGCAGCAGCTGATACTTCGTTGCGCCGCCAGCAGCCGTCCACGTCACCGTCAGGTCGTCGCCCTGCTTCGCGGCAGGAACGGTCACAGTCAGCGGATCGTCGGTCACATACAGCGTCAGGGACTGCGCTGGGGAAAGTTCGCCAGCGGTCGTTCCGTAGTAGGGCTTGAACTGAATCGTACGGACACCGTTGCCGTTGCCCAGCGAAGCGAAGGCGCGCTCGATAACCGTCACATCGCCAGTCGTCGGGTAGCTGGTATTTGCCTTGCCGTCCACATACAGGACGACTTTCGTCGCGTTCTTGGTGTTGACCGTGAACGTCACCGGCACATTCAGCTTCACGCGGCTGGGATTCATGGTGAAGTTGACGACTTCCGGCTTGTTGACCACGGTCGTCGTCAGTGTAATCGTGTACGCCTTAAACTTTTCGCCCGCGGTCGTGCCGTTGTAAGGCTGGAACTGAATCGTACGGACGCCGCCATTATTCCCCAGCGACGAGAACGACATCGTGAACTCGTACTTCGACATGCTGGTCGTTACGTCCTCAAAGCGGCGGTTCACCTGCCCGTCGACATACATCAGCAGCTTCGTTGCGTTGTCCAGATAAACAGTGAATTTAATCTGCTCGCCCAGCACCGCGGTCGTCTTGTCAATCTTGACATTCGCAATCACGGGGGCAGCAGACGAACCGCTCGTCAGGGAAATGGTGGTTGCGGAGGTCTTGTCGCCGCCGACTGCGCCGTTGTAGGCTTGGAACGCAATGGTACGCTTGCCCCCGTTGTTCCCCAGCGAAGAGAACGCCATGGTGAAGGTGTATTCCGTCATGTCAGGGGTGATGTTCTCGAAGCGGCGGTTGACACTGCCGTCGATGTACATCAGCACCTTCGTGGCGTTCTTGATGCGCAGGGTGAAGGTGATATTTTCGCCCAGCGTCGCGTTCGGATTGCTGATTTTCAGCAGTTCAACCCGCGGCTTGTTCGCCACGCTGATGGTAATCGTCTTGGTGTCGGACATAGCGCCGGGCGTGTTGCCATTGTAGGGCTGGAACGCCACCGTGCGCACGCCGCCGTTTGAGCCGAGCGTCGAGAAGGACATCTGGAATGTCGTCGCGCCGTCCTTCACGTCGTAGATGTAGCGGTTCAGCTTGCCATCAATGTAGACACGCATCTTCGTCGTGTTCTTGGTGTTGATGGTGAAGGTGATGGTTTCGTTTAAATCAACCGTGGATTTGTTCAAACTCCAGCTGGTCACGGTCGGCTTGTTCGGGCTTTCGTTTGCGACAGTCACAACACGTTCGGAGGTCTTTTCACCCGCCGTCGTGCCGTTATAGGCTTGGAACGCAATGGCGCGCTTGCCCCCATTGTTCCCCAGCGAGGAGAACGACATGGTGAAGGTGTATTCCGTCATGTCGGGGGTGATATTCTCGAAGCGGCGGTTGACACTGCCGTCGATGTACATCAGCACCTTCGTGGCGTTCTTGACGCTCAGGGTGAAGGTGATGTTCTCGCCCAGACCCACGGTCGTCTTGTCGATATTCTTTACCGTTACCTGCGGCTTGACAGACGGCTTCGTCAGCGTAATCGTTTGTTCAGCGGACTTTTCGCCGGGTGTATTGCCGTTGTAGGCTTGGAACGCGATGGTGCGCTTGCCCCCCTTGCTCCCCATCGAGGAGAAGGACATGGTAAGCGTCGACGTGTCGGTGGGCACGTCGTAGATGTAGCGGTTGACGCTGCCGTCAATGTACATCAAAATTTTGGTGGCGTTCTTCGTGTGGATGGTGAAGGTGATATTCTCGCCCAGCTCCGCCGTCGCCTTGTCCATTTCGAACGTCGGTTTGCCCGGAATAATCACATCCGCGCGGTCGATGTTTTCGAGGTCATCCGGCACGTCCGTAGGTGCGGGGGTCGACGTGGGTTCCTCGGTCGGCACGACAGCGGGTTCCTCGGTCGGCACGACAACAGGTTCTTCGGTCGGCACGACAGCGGGCTCTTCGGTCGGCTCAACAGCGGGTTCCTCGGTCGGCACGACAGTGGGCTCTTCGGTCGGCTCAACAACGGGTTCTTCGGTCGGCTCAACAACGGGTTCCTCGGTCGGCACGACAACGGGTTCTTCGGTCGGCACGACAACGGGCTCTTCGGTCGGCACGACAACGGGCTCTTCGGTCGGCACGACAACGGGCTCTTCCGTCGGCTCAACTACAGGTTCTTCCGTCGGCACGGGCGTGGGTGCAGGGGTCGGCACGGGTTCTTCCGTCGCAGCCGCAAGCACCAGCAGGGCACTGGGCATTTCCACGCCGCTCGCGAAAACACCGGTGTGACGTTGATTCTCAATGCCCTCTTCCGGCACAGGATGCACTGCATCCGCCGCCAGATAGCCATATGCAACGCCAGCCGTCTGGTCATACACGCAGACGGAAATCCGTTCATTCAGCTGACCCTTCTGCGGACGATGCGTCACATACACTACGCCGGTTACACGACCAACCAGCTCATCGCCCGTCGGATTCAGGTACAGCTGTGCGCTGCTGAACGTCGCGGCAAAGCCGGAGTCAAAGAACTCGTTATCCAGCACGGAGCGGCTGTAATCTACGGCTGCTTCGTCCACGATTTCGGGCGCTTCCGTTGTTTCGGGGATTTCCGTTGCTTCGGGAACATCCGTCGCTTCGGGCGCTTCCGTTGCTTCGGGAACATCCGTCACTTCGGGGATTTCCGTTGTTTCAGGAACATCCGTCGCTTCGGGGATTTCCGTTGCTTCAGGAACATCCGTCGCTTCGGGGATTTCCGTTGCTTCAGGAACATCCGTCGCTTCCGGTGCTTCCGTCGGCGCGACATCAACCGTTTCCGCCGGCGGAGTTTCCGGCTCTTCTGCAGCCGCCGTCAGCACTGTTCCCATACTGCCCGTTACCATGAATACAGCCAGCAGGAAAGACAATGCCTTTCGCATCCACTTTTTGTCCTTCATCGTCCTCACTCCTTGTTCTGTGCAATCTTCCGGCACGACGTATGGTTGTGCCAATGGCAAGCGATTGCTGCTTTCCATCTTTCTTTTCGCGGCGAGCCGCAGTGCTCCCGGTGGATATAGCAATCTCTTTCCCAATTCCAGCTATATTGTAACAAATTACAAGTCGGCTGTCAATACTTACCGCGCAGAAAGCCGCATTTTATACGAAAATCAAGGCACTTTCTCTGCATCTGTCTCGCGGAACTGATTTTTCCATTGCCGAATTGCCGTGGTCGGCAAATCAATTTGCGTCTCCCATGCGGAACAGATGCGCTCCTCCAGCACATCCAAATTTCCGCCGCGGGGCAGGACGGGCAGATTCGTGTCCTTCGCGATTTCACTTGCGCGGTTGTCTACCGCCAGAATCAGGCTTCGGCAGCCCATGTTCATTGCGTGGATGCCGCCGTGCAGCCGCGTGCCAACGTAGTCAATCCCGCCTGATGCCAAAAGCGCCGTGTAATCTCGCAGATTCGGCTGAATCAGGTGCAAATTCTGCGTCACGCGCGCATCCATCTGGCGCAGGCAGGCGTAGTCCTCAACGGCTTGCAGCCACACATACACCTCGCGGTAGTGCTTTTGCAGCATGGTCAGCATCTGCGCATCCTGCTCCGGGCTGCTGCGGTAGTCCGTCAGCGTTGTCACGACGCGCTCCGCCTTGTGCGTCGGAATCTGCGCGCATTTGTCGTCTGTCAGCCCCCACATTGTCGGACACGCCGTATTCAGCACGTTCGTGATGCCCAGCTTCAGCAGGCACTGGCGCGTGTATTCGTCGCGCACCGCGTGCAGGTACTGCCCATCCAGCAGCGTTTTTAGAATCCGCTTCGTGTATCCTGTCGGCTCGTCCTGGTATTGATACCACCCCGCACCCAGCAAAATGATATGTGTGCGCTGAAATTTCTCACGAATCAGGCGGAAATTCAGCAGCTCCCGCTTGTGCAAAGCGCCGCAGCGCATCATCACCGCGTCCCGCAGGCGGATATTCCACATCCTTTGGCGGCGCATGTCTGAGGAAAGCAGATTCGTCCCGCAGACAAATGCGAAATCCGCACTGCCGACGTGCTTCATCGACACTTTCGACAGCCTGTCCCGAACCGGCACGGCGACGGACAGATGCACAGGAAAGCAGTCGTGCAGCACATGCTCGCAGGCGTTGCGGATGATGAAATCTCCCTGATTCGCTGTTGAGATGGTAGGGTCAAAACGCACAATTTTGCGGCAGTGCTGCATTTCCTGATCGATCATGCCTTCTTCCTCCATTTGCGCAAGAAACTCCGCCCTTTTTCAAGCATCCAGCGATATTCTGCCGTCCGCCCCAGCGCCAGCGTGTACAGGAGCGCTGTCACCGCCGCGCAGGTGATGCCCTTGATGATAATCCACATCAGCGTATGCCCCATCTGCGCGCACAGCAGCAGCGACAGCGCCATCACCGCGCCGTTGAGCAGCAGCAAGCCGCCCTGCGCCTTGAAATACGCGGCAGCACTGCGCCCGAAGGTGCGATGGAACAGCACTTTCGGCTCATACCAGAAGATGGTGCATAGCCGCGCCAGCCCTGTTGCGCCGATGATGCCCGCCACGCCGAAGAAGTGCCCCAGCAGGATGGATAGCAGGATGTTGACCAGCGCCGTCATAAACATAACATACTTCATTTGCCGAAAAAGCCCCAGCGTTTCGCGGTACATCCACACGGGCGCGACGATGGTGCTCAGGTAGAACGTGAACAGCACCGCTGCTACCGTCCCTGTGTCCATCAGGTATTCTTCGCCCACCCAGATGGGGATGAAATCCTGCACAATCGCGCCGTACGCGGCGACGCAGAAGCCCGTAATCGCCCCGAAGAGGACAATCAGGTTGCGGAACATGGCGTATGACTTTTCCGAATCCTTTTCGGCATTCAGATTTCCCAAGCTGGCGGAAATGCCGGTAATCACGATGGAAACGAACGTCGTCACATACGTCGTCAGCGACGCGTAGTTGGAGTAGTAGCCGACGAACACCGTGCCCAGCATGACGGAAATCAGGATGTTGTCCGTGTTGTTGATAAGAATCGTTGCCAGCTTGTAGAGAAACATGGAGCGGATGTTGTCGTTCAGCTCCTGCTTGCGGTGCATCGGCGCACATTTCTGCTTTTCCCGCAGGAAGGGGTACATCTTGTCCGCCAAATGGCTCAGCACCGCGTTCTGCAGGAGGGTGCAGGCAATCTGAATCAGCAAATAGCCAAGATAACTGCCCCAAATCAGCAGGCACGCCATCTGCGCCGCATACTGCACCACCAGCGCCGCGGCGGAAACCATGTTCTGCAAATATGCCTTCTGGTCAGCCTGAATCAGCGTCGTTTTGTAGATGACCAGATAGGATGCCACGGAGTTCGCCAGGTACAGCACATAGTAGACGATCAGCTGCGCCATCGGCAGCTCACTGCTGATAATGAGCGGCAGGAAGGGGATTACCGCCGCGCCCAGCAGCGCTACCGCCAGCGCAATCAGGCGGTAAATGCGACGATAATAGCCCAGCAGATGCTGGATTTCGCCCGCATCGCCCCGGTGCAGCGGTGCGTACAAGCTGTACACCAGCACGTTGCCCACGCCCAGTTCCGCCAGTGACAGCATGGCCAGAATGTTGCTGTACAGCCCGTTGACACCCGTATAATCCGCGCCCAGCCGGCGCACAAACACCGTTCGCACGGCAAAAGCCAACAGCAGCGTAACCACCTGCCGTACTGCGCCCACGCCGATGTTGCGTGCTGTGTTTTCGCTCCTTGATGCTGTGTTCATGATTCCTCTCCGCCTGTTTCGCCTGTCTGCTCCTGCGCCGCGTCCCCCGGCTGCGGGTTAAACGTCAGGCGCAGTTTTTCCGGCGGCACAGTGCATCGCCACCTGCGCTTCTTCTGGCTGCGCGCATTTGCCTGCTGATCAGGCGTGTCCTCCGCGTCCGGCTGCCACTTGCCCAGCAGTCCCAGAAACAGTATGTTCAGGAAAACGCCCTCCGTGTTGATGCACAGGAAATACAGCAGGAAAACGCCCAGCACATACAGCAGCCGCGCCTTGGCAAATTTGGTGCGGATACCGCGGTACGTCAGCCACAGCCAAACTGCCGGGAGAATCAACCCTGTATCCATGACGAAGGCGGCAAAGCCGTTGGAAATATTCTGCACCCTGTGTTCCAGCAGGATTTCCGCCTTTCGCTCCGAGAAAACGCCCTGCCCCGCAATGGGGGATTCCAGCCCGATTTCAAAGCCGCTGAAGGTGTCGTTCCACCGCGTGTAGAACGAACCGCCGGAATTTCGTCCGATAATCTTGTTTTCCACCACGCCCGTGACAGACTCGATGACAAACAGCAGTACCAGCCCAATGAACGCCGCCATCTTGATGCTGCGCGCCATTTTCCCGCCCTTTTTGCGGAATGCCACCGTCAGCAGCACAACGCCCAGACAAATAAAGCCTGTTGTGGACAGCGTGCTGAGGATGGTGACGATCAGCAGCGCAATTGCCCAGCAGTATTTCTTTTTGCTCATGCCCATGCGCGTTTCGTCGCTCATCAGGAACAGCAGCGCGAAGTTCAGGAAAATCTGGTGGCTGCCCGGTTCGTTGAACATGCCCGCGTTGCGGTGGAAAACCGGGATGTTCAGCCAGCCTAAGGTGAAATAAGGCGTCAAGTAAAATCCGTTGACGCTGGAAACTTCGTAGTGCAGCAGCGGCAGCGGCAGCGACAGCAAATCGCCGATGACGAAGGAAATCAGGCTGATGGCCGCCTCTGCCAGCATGACTTTGGTATACAGCCGCATATACGTCTGATACCCGATGCAGCTTTGCAGCACCAGCACATAGCCGATGTTGCACAGCCAAATGACAATATCGTTGATGTGGATGCCGTTCTGCGGGTTAACAAAGCTCGTCAGCAGCAGCGCCGCCGTCAGCAGCAGCGTCAGGCGTATGTTCTGGGCGCTGATTTTCGGATGATGCGCCCGCGTCAGCAGCAGAATCGACGCAATCAGCATGGCTGCCATCAGCGGCATCCGCAACACCTGAAAATACAGCGAGCCCATGCCCAGCACGCCAATCAGCACACAGAGTGCATCCACATGGTTCTTTGTGATTCGGATTTTCATCGTGCAATCTCCGTATAAATCTGATGCAGTATCTCCAGATTCTTCTGCGCATCATGCGTTTTTCCAGCGTGTTCTCGCCCGGCGCGCGCCATCTGCGCCGCTTTTTCCGGATGCGCGAACATCTCGCAGATATCATATGCCAGCAAATGCGGGTCGTCTGCCGGATAAATCAGCCCTTCCACGCTGTGCGTCATCAGACAGCGCACGCCGCCGACATCCGACGCAATGCACGGTACGCCAAGCAGCATCGCCTCGCCCAGCGAATTGGGGGAGTTTTCAATGCTCGACGGCAGCACAAACACCTGACTTTTTAGATACCGCTCCTTCATTTGCTGTGCATTCAGGCTTCCGGTAAAAACAACATGGTCGTAGAGGTCGTTTTCGCGCAGCAGACGATGGATGTACCGCTCATAGGCATTGCGCGCAAGCGGCGGAATGCGCCCATAGTCCTTGCGCCCCACATAGAGCTTGACATCGGGATAGCGCTTGCGGACAATCGCCAGCGCCTGCAATAGCAGATGCAGCCCCTTGAGCGGCACATGCGCCTGACTGCAGAAGAGACTGTGCGGCTCGCAGTTGTCCAGCGACCATTCGCCGGTGTAGAACTCGTCCCGCAGCGTTTCGTTGTTGAAATGATAGGCCGCCTGCGGGGCAAGCTCCGCCATGCAGGCAGCATCCCAGTCGGTGCGCCCGATAACGTGCTGCACCCTGCGCAGGGCTTCCTGTTCATACTGCCCGACGCGGCGGTAGATTGCTTCCTGCCGGACGATATTGCCCTTCACCAAATCCTTCAGCGTGTGCCCGTGGCAGACGTGTTCCGGCAGATAAGCGCGATAATGCTCCGCGTATATGGACAGAAGTCCCTGAATGGAAATTACAATCCGCTCGCGCATCCCCATGTGTTCCGCCGCGTCAACCATGGCCAGCGTGTGCTGATTTTCCGTGCCCCAGAGGTGAATGACATCCGGCTGCTCTTTGCGCAGGATTTCCTCCAGCTGCCGGGTGTAGGCTTCGCCGCAGCGCTGCGTAGGGCGTGTGGGGTTGACAAGCCCATAATAGCGGTAGCCGTCCACTTCGCCCGTCAGCGCTTTCGGCGCGTCAAACACATACGTCAGCGCCACATCCGGCAGCTGCGTCAGCCGCCGCGACAGCCCGACCAGCCAGCCCACGATATACACCGGAGGAAGCGATTCTTTTTCCGCAATGGCAGGAAGGATAATATTCCCCATCCACATGATCTTCACGCTTCAGCCCCTCCTTTCACTCTGCGCTGTGCGGCATGGTTATTCCGCTGCGCCCTGCGTCAGAAAATCCCGCAGCTTTTCCCGCTCCTGCGCCTGAGATTGGCAGTAGCGCGCAATGTTGCGCACATAGCGGTCATGCACGGCTTCATCCAGCAGCCTTTCCGGCGCAAAATCCGCCATGCGGGATACCGTTTTGCCCAATTCGTTTGCTTCCACCATTTGCAGCGTCCCGCAGCGGCTGCCCACAATCGGCACGCCCCGGAAGAGAATATCGAACACAACGCCGCTGCTGTGCAGGGAGTAATTCTCCGAATAGTTTAGGATGCAGTAGCGGCATTGGCGAATCGCCTCGTCATACGCCGCTTCGGACAGGTATTCCAGCCGCAGCGCGATGTTCTTCGCCCCCGCGCAGACTGCCCGCAGCTCCGTTTCCAGCGGCGCTTCCTGCACCCGACCCGCAATCAGCACCCGATACGGCGTGTTCCGCAGCTGTTTTGCCGCCTCAACGACGCCCTTGTCCGACGTAATCAGCCCGACCATGCCGAAATCATAGCGCTTCTGCGCATACGGCACAGGCGGCTGCATCGTTCCTGTGCTGATGTAATCGGACACGACGCACATCGGCCGCCCGTACGCCGCGCCAATGGCTGCATTGGGGCAGATAACGCCGCTGATTTTCCGCCTGCACAGCGCATACAGCCCCCGCTTCAGCAGCGAATTGACGCCGTCGGTGCTGTACTGGATGGTGTAGACCCGCGTTTCTTTCTTCTTGAACAGCGCAAGCCCCAGATACGCTGTTGCGACGGCGCTGCATTGGAGGACAATCACGTCATCCTGCGCTTCCCGCAGCAGCGCGCGCACGTTCTGGAACACGGCGCGTTTGTTGCGCACCGCCGAACTGCCCACGATGTAATCATGCGGCAGACGAATCAGCTTATTCCCGAAGCGGTCGCCGTACACCGGCCCGCCCGCAATGCGCACATCCATCTCCGCGCCGAACAGGTCAAGATAATTCTGCGCGACGGTGAAATAATGCCCAGCGGCAATGCCGTCTGTGCTGGTGCTCCGTACATCTGCCACAATCAGCCGCATGATGGTTCGTTCCTTTCGCCACTTTTCTGCATCGCCTTGCTGTAAATCGCCATCAGCTGACGATAATTTGCTTCCGCCGTGAAATTCTCCTGATACGTTTTCAGCGCGCCCTCGCTGACGGATTCCGCGTGCTGCAGCCGATTGAGCGTCTGTGCCAGCTGTTCCGCCGAGTCCGCCGGAAACTTGAAGCCTGTCACGCCGTCCGAAATCAGGGAACCCGCGTTGCCTAAATCCGAGCAAATCACCGGCGTGGCGGCGCTGAAGGCTTCCACAATTGTCATTGGGAAGCCTTCGTACCACTGTGTTGGCAGAATCAGCGCCTTGGACTGCCCCATCAGCGCCCGTGCCGCCGAATTTGGCACAAAGCCGCGCAGCTCCACCTGCTTCAGCTTTTCCCGCGTCAGATATTCGCGGCACCATGCTTCCTCCGGCCCTGTGCCGCAGATGATTAGCTTCATGCCCCCGCCTGAACGCTCGTAGCGCGCCCACGCTTCCAGCAGCAGCCGAATGCCCTTGAGCGCATCCAGACGACCGATGTACACCACCTGATTTTCGCGCGCCGCATATGGCACAATCGTCTCCGGCGGTTCCACAAAGTTCGGCTTTACGGACACGTTTTCCGGCGGAATCTGCTTAAGCGCCAGCAGCTTCTGCCGGTTGAAGTCCGTCAGGGTGATGTAATGCAGGCGGCTGTACGTTTTGAGGGCACGGTGCAAACGTGTGCTGAGCACGCAGAGCACCGTCTGCAGGCGGCTGCCGCGGTAGCAGCGGTGCTTCACCGCGCAGTGCAGCCCCTTTTTCGTGCAGTCCTCGCAGATATGGCCGTCGCGGTAGAAAATCGCGTTCGGGCAGAGCAGGCGGAAGTTGTGCACCGTCTGCACCACGGGAACGCCCTCGCGCAATGCCGCGTAATACACTGCCGGACCAATCAGCGGCAGCGTGTTGTGCACATGCACCAGCGAAATTCGGTTTTCGCGGATGCTCCGCCGAACCTCGCGGTATGTACGGATGCTGAAAAACATCCCCAGCGCACTGCGGATTTTCTCCAGCGCTCCCATGCGCGAAATTTCCTCGTTCCGCCGCGCATACAGCGCCGCAGCGTGACCGTGCGTTTCCAGCAGGTGCTTCTCGTTCGCCACAACGACATCCTCACCGCCGGGAACCTGATAATAGTCGTGTACCAGCAGTACAGCGGGCTGTTTTGTCGCTTGCTGCATTTACTTTCTCCTGATGGTCGCGTTCCAGATGAATTTCAGATTCGTGCTCCAGTAGCGCTGGAATAGCCGCTTCGGGTCTTGCATCAGGCGATAGAGCCATTCCAGGCTGTGCTTCTGCATCCATAACGGGGCGCGCCTCACGTTGCCCGAAAAGAAATCAAAGCCCGCGCCGACGCCAATCATCAGCCCATGCACACGCCCTTGGTGCGCCGCCATCCAGCGCTCCTGCTTCGGCGCTCCCAGCCCGACCCACACAAAATCCGGCTGCGCCTGATTGATGCGCGCCACGGCAAGCGCATCTTCCTCCGGTGTCAGTTCGCGGAAAGGCGGCACGTCTGTACCCGCAATTACCAGCCCCGGATACTCCTGCTGCAGGCGCGCAATCATTTTCTCCTGCACTTCCTGCGTGCTGCCGTAGAAATAATGCCGCCAGCCGTGTGCCGTGGACTGCCGAAAGACCTCCATCATCAGGTCAGGCCCGGTTGTCCGCTGAATCTGCGGATACCCGCGCCGCCGCGCTTCCTGCGCCAGCGGATTGCCATCCGGAATCGCCATCAGACCGCCGTTCTGCACGGCACGGTAGTCCGCATCCTCGTAACTGACGACGGTTGTATGTACATTCGATACGCAGATGTAATCTCCCTGCAATTGATGAATATTCTGCGCCAAATATTTCAGCAGCCAATTCATGTTGATGACTGCAATGTTGACCCCTAAAATCGGACAGACCGGAATTTCACGCTTGTCCACTTTGCGGCAGTATTGCGCTGCTCCTTCGTGCGCCGTGGCAAACACCCCTTTCCCCGCTTCCCCAGCAAGAAACCTTGATACTATTTCCAGATTCATCTGCGCCATCTGCTTGCGCCTTTTCCCTTCTGGCGTCCGCTCATTCCACTTAGCGTAGCGCTGCTACGCTGCGTTCCATTCACGTTAGCCAGAATGAAAAATTCGCCGCGCATCTTGGCGCATTCTTATCTGGAAATAGTATGAATCATAAATTACCATTTTCATTATAACGCAAACATCAGTAATTTGCAAGCATTTCCATTTCAGACGATGAAGAAATTTTCTTTTTTTCTGCGGATGAATTGCCGCCCTGTATTCGTTCTTTCATTAGCATACCAATGCGAAAGGAGTATTCTTTATGAAGAACTGTATTTCCCGTTTCTGTCTGCTTGCCTTGCTTCTCCTGATGACCATCGCCCCTGTCCGCGCGGAAATTATCGGGCAGACGACGGAGAACGAGTACATCCACCGCCTGATTGCGGACAATGGGCAGGAACTCTGCTTCGTGTCCGGCGAGAAAGACCCGTACCTTTCCTATGCGGATGTCAACTTCGACGGCATCAACGATGTGGTGATACTGACACAGCGCGGCGCGAGCAATTTCGTCTACCAGTTTTTCATTTTTGATGGCGAACAGTATGTTCTCTGTCCGCTGACGTTCACGAATTACGACCTTGATGCGGAACACAAGATTGTAAGGAGTTCTGTGAACGGCGGCTTGGCGGGCGGCATTCACAGAGAAACGCTGTACCGTTTTGATGGGACGGAGGCGGTGTTGCTGCGCTGGGCGGTTGGCGAGGAGAAAGAGGACTGGACGTTCGACGCGGATGGTTATACCGTCCGGCACTACAATGATGTGCTGACCCTGCAGGTTTGGGAGCATGACCCGGATATGGACGGCATCCTGATTTTTGAGCAGGATGTATCTACTGAAGATGAAAATGCGCTGAGGGAAGCGTTTCAAGCGGAAAATGACGCGCTCTGGTCGGGCATCCGCTAAGGCACCACCGCACAATTCGGCGGCGCGTCTGGCAATGTCTTTTCCGCCATCTGCGGCATGCAAATTCCTCGATTTACCGCCAGTAAATCTTCGAAATTTGCATTTGTATCTGACGAAAAAATCCATTCGCCAGCCGACCACCTCATTTGTGCGGTGTTACCTTAAAAAAGTTAGTCACATCGAACGAAACCGCTTGACAATCCGCCGCGCTGGTGCTATCATTCAGATACCCTGATGGGGTATATTGCATTCATCGAAAGGATGAGGGCTGATGATAAAAACGACGCTGAAAATTGATGGCATGATGTGCGGCATGTGCGAGAGCCATGTCAATGACGCAATCCGCAAGGCTTTCCCGGCGGTCAAGAAGGTGACTTCCTCCCATGGCAAGGGTGAAACGGTGGTCATTTCCGAAGATCCGCTGGACGAAGCGCAGGTGAAAGCTGCGATTGCCGCGACGGGCTATGATTTCAAGGGCATGTCAAGCGAACCGTATCAGAAGAAGCGTTTCCTTTTCTTCTGATGGCTTCTTTCGCACAACAAAAAGCAGGGCTGTCTCCGGCGTGGAGGTAGTCCTGCTTTTCTATCATTGTATTATTGGTTTTGATGCGCAGGGATTTCGTCTCTGCGGAGGAGAACAAAGGGTTTTCCACTCGCCTGTTGGAAACCTTCGGGGTCACTTCCACTGCTTCATGTGCTTCATGTGCTTCATCACCAGCGTGGCGCTCACGCCGGTCAGCGCGCCGAAGAGAATGCCGCTGAGCATCAGGACAGCCATGTAGTACGCCAATTGCGACGTGTGGAGGATAATCATCGCCATCACGATTTGCCCGACGTTGTGCATCACGCCGCCGACAATGCTGACCGTGACCGGGTGCATCCACTTCATGCGCGAAAGGAGACACATGCTTGCCAGCGACAGCACGCCGCCGGCCAGTGCGTACGGCAGCGCAGCCACGCCGCCCAAAAACAGCGAGGACAGCACCACTTTCAGCAGCATCAGCACCCACGCCGTCGGCAGGGACAGCATGTAGACCGCGAAAATCAGCACGCCGTTGCTTAAACCCAGCTTGATGCCCGGTACGCCCAGCAGCGGTGGAAACAGGCTCTCCACCCAGCCCAGCACCAGCATCAGCGTCAGCAGCACACTGCACAGCGCAAGCTGCTTTGTGGTGATTCGCTGCTTATTCATTTGCTGCGTCCTCCTGCACGGTCGTCAGCCAGTCCATCAATTCGTCGCGGCTGTACAGCTGGAGCGTCACCTGATTCGGCAGACAGATAATCATGTTGCCCAGAATGCGTGTGTCCTTGTTTTCCAGCGTCACTTCGCCCTGCTCCACGCAATCCTGATTGTCGCAGTTCGCCTCGTGCATGTCGATGCTTGTCGGGGTGACATGGACGATGTTGATGCAGTCGCCGTGGCGGAGGCGATAATAGCCCTCTTCGGTCAGCGGAATCGGCTGATACGTTTTGTCACCGACGGTGACGACGAGGAATGCTTTCACCTGCGACAGGTCGGGGGTGGCGGTGGCTTCGGGGACGTCCGTGACTTCCGACGCGGCAGCCGCTTCCGGTGCTGCGGTGATTTCGGGGGTCGCCGCTGCCTCCGGTGTGCTGGTCGCAAGCTCTGTCGGCGCTTCGGTCGGCGCATCTGTTGCGGTCAGGGGCAGCAAAGGCGCATTGGCGTCTACATTCGCGGGTGCGTTCCTCCGCAGCACAACCATCAGCACCGCCACAATCAGCAGCAGCGCTGCCACAATCAGCACATTGCACCACAGGCCATTCCGCTTCGCCTTGGGATTCGTTTCCTTCTTCATACCCGTTCCGCACAATCCTTTCGTTATTGAGTATCCCCATCATACAACGCCGAGTCGGATTCGTCAAGGGGCGCGCGCAGGTGTTACAAACTTGTCACAAAACGGCGAATCCATCCCGATGTCAGCAGGCGCTTTTGCCCGTTTTATTGGAAGCGGAACGCATTAGTCCGCGCCGCCCCATGGCAACGAAACCGACAATATCCGCAATCAGCCAGCCCGCCGGAATTGCCAGCCAAATCGCCGTCATGCCGAAATGCGGCGCGAAGGCATAGGACAGCACAACGCGCAGCCCAAGCGAAAGCACCGTCAGGACGATGCTCATGCCTGCCTGCTCCAAACCGCGGAAAATGGCATAAAGCAGGAACAGGAAGCCGATGCCGATGTAGCACAGCCCCTCGGTGCGCAGGTACGTTACGCCGATGGAAAGAGACTCCGCCGATGCATTCTCGAGGAACACAAGCAGCAGCGGCTCGGCGAAAATCGCCACGAGCGTGGAAACAATCAGGCAGAAGCCGCCGGAAAGCAGGAACGCTGTGCGGATGCCGTGACGGAGGCGCTGCGGCTGATTCGCCCCCTGATTCTGGGCGACGAAGGTTGTGAAGCCGTTGCCGAAGTCCTGCGCGGGGCTGTACGCCAGCGAGTCAATCTTCACGCCGGCGGTGAATGCCGCCATCGCTGCCAGACCGAAGCTGTTCACGAGACTCTGCACACACAGGATGCCGAAATTCATGATGGACTGCTGAATGCTGGTCATGGCAGAGACAGAGAAGATGCGCCTAAACAGCGCACGGTCGGGGCGCAGGTCGTGCTGCGAGGGCGTCAGCGCCGGAACGCGGAAGAGCACATAACCTAAGCACAGGAAACCGGACAGTACTTGCGAAATAAGCGTCGCGACGGCAGCGCCCGCCACGCCCCACGGCAGCACCGCCACGAACAGAAAGTCCAGCGCGACGTTCGTCAGCGACGAAATCAGCAGGAAAACCAGCGGCGCGGTTGAATTGCCAACGGCGCGGAGCATACACGCTCCGAAGTTATACAGGAACGTCGGGATGATGCCGATGAACACAATCAAGAGGTAGCAGGAGAGAACGCCCTGCGCTTCAGGCGGAATGCGCAGGAGCGTCATCATGACGGGCAGGAGCGCGTAGGAAAGGATGGTCAGCAGCGCTGATACGCCCGCAATCAGCACAAACGCATTGCCGACCGCTTTGCGCACGCCGGCATCGTCTTTCTGCCCGAAAAGCTGGCTGACAACCACGCCGCTGCCCATGCACAGCCCGGTGACGATGCTCGTGAGCAGAATCATGACGGAAAACGCGCTGCCGACGGCGGCAAGGGCGATTTCACCGCAGTATCGCCCGACGACGAAGGTGTCCACAAGGTTATAAAGCTGCTGGAGCAGATTGCCCGCCATCAGCGGCAGAGAAAAACGGAGCAGTCCGCGGAAAATCGAACCATGGGTCAAGTCAACATTCATAATAAAGGAACTCTCCTTTCACTGCACAGGATAGTATAGGTGAAAAAACGGGAAACGTCAAGTATGGCGCAAAGGCAGAGAAATCAAGGCAAAGAACGAAAAAACAAAAAAAAAACAATTTTGGCGCGAAAACGATTTCACATCGTTAAATCAAGGGATTGCTGTGAAAGTGGGGAATTTTGCAGGAAGATTGGTCAAAAATTGCAAGCGGCAGACACTTGACAAGGAAGCGGCAATTCCCCTATAATAGATACAACGTATCATTTGATAGGATACGAAATTTCAAGGAGGGGTTTGACCATGAAGAAGTTTCTCTCTCTGGTTTTGGCTGCGTGCATGCTCTTCGGCGTTGGCGCGATGGCTGAAACCGCGGAAGAACCGTCTTACACCTACAACGGCAGTTTGACGACCTTCCCCACCAACTGGAATCCGCACCAGTACAAGACTGAAACGGAAAACACCGCTGTGCTGGCCTACATCACGGATTCATTCTTTGAGTTTGACTATAACGACACGATGGACTCCTATGCCATGAAGCCCAGCATGGTCGTGGGCGATCCTGAGGACGTTACCGCTGACTATGTTGGCGACAAGTGGGGCATCCCCGAGGGCACGACCGCCCGTGCGTGGAAGTACACCCTGCGCAACGACCTGAAGTGGGAAGACGGCACGCCCATCACCACCGCAGACGTGCTCTACTCTATGATGAAGCAGCTGAACCCGCAGGCGCAGAACTACCGCGCCGACTCCTTCTACGCTGGCTCTACGGTCATTCACAACGCGGAAGCGTATGCCAAGTCCGGCGTGTATGCGTACAGCAGCCTGCTGAACGCCGACGACCCGCAGTATCTGGCGGATTCCGACTTCACCGTGGGTGAGGACGGCTTCTACACCTACAATGGCGCCGATGTTGCCCTGTCCCTGACCAACAGCAACATGTGGTCTTCCAACAGCCTGACCGACTACTGCGGCGCGGGCTACTTCTCTGAAGACCTCTACAACGCGCTGAAGAGCGGCGAGGGCGCCGACGGCTACGTTAAGGTCAACGCGGACGTGGTGAAGACGCTCCAGCAGATCACCGCTGTGCTGCACAACTACGAGAGCGCGGAAGCCTACGCCGCCGCTGAGGGCGACTACGCCTATCAGGAATGGGAAGAGTTCCTGTTCGTTGGCAAGGTCAACGACGCAATGTCCTTTGACGAAGTCGGCGTGCAGGCGCTGGACGACTACAGCTTCGTCTTCATTCTGGACAAGCCGTTGCAGGGCTTCCAGCTCAAGTACAACCTGAGCATGACCCTGGTCAACAAGGATCTGTACGAGAAGTGCGAAAAGTATGAGAATGGTGTTTACACCAACAGCTACGGTACTTCCGCCGATACCACCATTTCTTATGGTCCCTACAAGATGGTCTCCTTCCAGCAGGACAAGGAAATCGTCTATGAGAAGAACCCGAACTGGTACGGCTATGCGCTGCCGGAAAACGAGAACTTCTATCAGACGACTCGCCGCGTTCTGACCTATGTCGCTGAGGACTCCACCAAGATGGAAATGTTCCTCGCCGGCAAGCTCGACGGCGTCGGCCTGTCCAAGGACTACGCGGAAGAGTACGAGAACTCCGAATACTGCTACACCGTTGAGGGCGCGTCCGTCTTCGCGATGACCCTGAACCCGAATCTGGAAGCGCTGACCGCGAACCAGAAGACGGCGGGCGAAAACATCAACAAGACCATCCTGACCGTGAAGGAATTCCGTCAGGCGCTGTCCTTCTCCCTGGATCGTGCGGCGTTTAACATCGCCTGCGTGCCCGGCTCCGCTCCTGCGTTCGGTCTGTTCGGCGACACCATCGTCGGCGACGTTGAAAACGCTGTCTTCTATCGCTCTACCGATGCTGCCAAGCAGGTTCTGGTCGATTTCTGGGGTCTGTCCGACGAAGTTGGCGAAGGCAAGATGTATGCCACCAACGACGACGCCATCGACGCCATCACCGGCTACAACCTCGAAATGGCTCGCGACTACTTCAACAAGGCGTATGACATCGCGATCGAAAAGGGTCTGATGGACGACGACGACGTGGTTCAGATCATCATCGGTCTGCCCACTGCGTCTTCCACCACCTACAACCGCGGCTACGAGTTCCTCGTGAACAACTACACCGAGGCTGTCAAGGGCACCAAGCTGGAAGGCAAGCTGAC
>OLPR01001638.1_pt1 | contig 18089 bp, 13 predicted proteins | sample 1672761 | NCBI WGS metagenome assembly OLPR01 (sample SAMEA3136721, study PRJEB25190) | human gut metagenome | biome: human gut; feature: human-associated habitat; material: faeces | place: Austria | collected 2013 | reverse complement strand
CCGGCCGGGTGAGCACAATACGCTCCACCTCTTTGTTTTTCAGCGCCACCACAGCCAGCGCCATGGCCAGGTAGGTTTTGCCCGTACCCGCAGGCCCCACTGCAAAGGTCAAATCGTGATCCCGGATCGTTTGCACGTAGGTCTGTTGGCCCAGGGTTTTGCAGCGTATCTGTTTGCCCCGGTGGGTGATAGCCACCACGCTTTTGAGGATGTCGTCAATCATGTCCACCTTGCCATCCCTGGCCAGGGCAATGGCGTAGCGAATGCGCGCGCGGTCCATCTGCTCGTGCCGGCGGAGCATATCCAATAGCTTCTCCAATACCGACGATGCCAGCTCCACATCCTCCGCCTCACCGGAAATGATGAGCTCGTTGCCGCGCAGGGCCACCGTAACGTTGCACTCCTGCTCAATCAGCGCCATGTTTTGATCGTTGAGTCCAAACAGTGACATGTATGCATCCATGGATTCCACGGAAAGCATCATCTGTTTTGCTTGTGCCAAATATGCGTCCTCCATTCTTCTCGCCGCAAACCCACGGCATCGGCGCGTAGGTTTCGCGCACCATCCGTGCCCGTGCGGCCATGCGGGCTATACGCCGCCGTCCGTGCGGGGTTCGGACCGGCCGATGTCGATCCGCCGTTCCCCCATGGCGACAGCCTCTAGTATCTCACCCTCTATCATACAATAATCTACCCATTTGTCAACGAAAACCTCATTTCGTCCGATCTTTTGTCCCAGCGCCCGCAGGGCGGCAAGCCCGGCCTCAGCTTTTGCCTGGTCCAGGTCCCGCCATGTGACGGTCACCTGCGCCTCCAGGCAGGTTTCCCGGCGCACCCACAGGGGAAGGAACAGGCCGCCCAGGGGCATGATCTCCGCGTGTATATCCTGCTGCGCAAAGCCGGATTCTTCCCGGGGCCAGAGGTTGAACCAAGGGGTGCTCACATACTGCCGCTGAAAGGTCGCGCCCGTATATTCTGTCTGGTTTTCCCGCAGGGAAACCTGCGCCCGCGCTCCCTCCCATACCCGGGCCATAACGATTCCCCGGGCGGACACGGGCCGCGTGCCGTCGGTGCCTTCCCGTTCCTCACCGGCAATGAGCACCTGCCCCTGGCGCACGGTATCCCCAGGCTTGCACATGGCGGTTCCGGCCAGGGGTACTACGCTGACCACCACGCCGTCCCGGCTGGCCACAATGTCCTGGCTGCCATGCCAGTCCACAGTTTCACCCATGGGTGTGCCTTCTACCAGACGCACCTGCAAAACCGTGCCGCGCCAGCCCACCTCCACCCAGGCCACCTTGGGATAGCGCCATTCCAGCGCCTCCTTCAGCGCTGCCGTATCCACCCGGGATTTCCATATAAAGGGCCGGACGCCCGCTTCCTCCAGAAAAGCGCGCACGTCTCCCGCATAGGTGCCCGCGTCGATGAGCTCCACCGCCCAGATCATCTGCATGGAAAGCAGCACCCCGCCCAGTGCCAGGAGCACCAACGCGCATACCACCCAGCGCGCCTTCAGGCGTTCCCGCCAGCGGCTGAGCCCCGCATATTCCCCCAGGCGAAGGGCCCACCCCCCCTGGGCCGCCAGTTCTTCCAGCTCCGGCAGACGTTTTCCGCAACCAGGCCGGTCATGCGCCTGCCACTGCGCCTGACCTGCAGCAGATCCATCTCCCGCTCCGCGGCAAGTCGCAGGAGCTTCTCCAGGTTCAGGCCCTCCACCTGGAAGCGCCGCAAAAAGTGATCCTTCATTTGCCCGTGCCCCGCCTTTCCAGCCGCAGGGATTCAATCACCCCGCCCACCGTGGCTTCCTGAGCAGTATAGCGCAGAAAATGCAGCCCCTTTCCCGTAATGGTCACTTCCCCCTGGGCTGTGCGGAAGATCATTTGATCGTTCTGGTAGGTAATCAGTCCCTGATGCTGCTCAATATGGGCCGTGTCACCGCCCAGCAGGGTTATCCTGGGTATATTCCCCGTCACCTCCGGGGGAAACAAAGGGGCCTGCCGCATATTCCCTTCACCTCGCTGTTCTGTCACAGAAAAGCATACGCGCAGGTGGCACAGGATAGACCCCACAGGCGCAAAGGCGCCCCGGCTCCTCTTCGAGAAACCGGGGCATGTGATATGTTTCTTATCTTCCCCTGAGATAATCCGCCCAGGCGCAGATGACCTTGCGGGTGCGGGCCAGGGTGCTTTCCTTGGAGACACGGCGCCAATTCTCCACATAGGCGTGATACCAGCTCTCCAGGGCGGAGGCCAGCTCGGGGCCTTCCCGGTGGGGCAGGTCCCGCCCTTCCTCCACCGCGCCCACATAGCAGCCCAGGTCGTTGAGGAGCTTTACCCCTTCAGCGGCCAGGTCCAGGTCGTGGAGGATGCTCCGGTGCGCGCTGTCCAGCTCCACCGAGGCCTCCCGCAGCTGCGCCAGGGCCGCGTCCACCTGGGCATTGGCCTCTGCCAAGCCCGCCAGTTTCAGCTCGGGATCGTTATAAATGGCGTGGCGTTTGGCCGCATCCCCGGCCTCAATCCAGCGCACGGTATGGAACCAGTCAAATACCTCGTGGAAGGACAGCGCGTCAAAGGCCTCCATGAAGCGGCCGGAACGGTCACCAAAGGCCAGGAATGAGATGGCGCGGTTAACCTCCTCGTAGTCCAGCCCGTTGGCGTTCCAGGCAAAGGCCGCGCCATACAGGATGCCCGGCACAGAGAAGGCCGGCTGGCACAGGTGCCCATAGTCGCCCCAGTCCGTGTTCAGCATACCGATGGCATGGTACTTGTGGGCATGGGCGCACATGACCCGATTGTTGCTGAAACCGTAACGCAGCAGAGGGACCAGCTGTTTCCAGGTGCATACCCCGGGGCAGGCATATTGTACCGCCCCCATCTGCGCCAGGTCGCGGATCTCGTTTTCCCGCTGGTTGGGCAGGTAGCCCCAGTTCAGGCAGATCACCCCCTGGGGAATCTCCGCGTAGGCTTCGGGATGCCGCCACATGATGTCCCCCCAGAACATGGGGGTGACGCCCTGGGACAAAAGCCACCGGCACAGCTCCGTCACATGCGCCATATACAGGGCGTGCTCGCCCTTCTCCTTGGCCAGGGCGCTGCTGCGGTCCTTGCCCAAGTCAAAGGTCTCATCACAGCAGATGTTAAACTTGTCGCTGGTGAACAGCGCCCGGTATTCGCTAATCAGCCCCTTGATGAAATCCATGGCCCCGGTATGGGAGACATTCAGGGTATGATGCTCCCCCGCGTAGGTGTAGCTGAAGGGAACCTTTTCCGCATCCCGCAGCTCGCACAGCTCCGCGCAGGTCTTGGTGGACAGGATCTCATACATGTGCCCGAAGCTGGACAGGGAGGGCACCAGCTCAATGTGCCTGGCCCGGCAGTAGGCGTCCAGCTCCATGATTTCCTCGGCCGTGAGGGGCGTATCCTCCCGCCAGGCCTCGCTGAGGTTGCGGAAAAGATAGGTGTGTTCCACATAGAACTGCCACTGATTGACCTTGTAGCAGCACAGCAGGTCCGCGGTCTTTTTCAGGGTTTCCAGGGTGGGTACCCGGCCCCGGGAGCAATCCAGGTAATAGCCGCGATTGGGCATGTCCGGCGCGTCCTCCACCTCCAGGGCAGGGAGCGCGGAGCCATGGCGCTGTATCCATTGCCGCAGGGTCATGATGCCGTGAAGCAGCGCCTCATCACTGCCGCCACGCACGGTGACACCCTCCGGCGTTACCGAAAGCCGGTAGGTATCCCCGGGCAGGCTGCTGTCCTGGGTCAGGGTAATTTCCCCGCTGTGGGCACAGCCCCGCAGCAGGCGCAGGCGCAGGCCGGTGAACTCCTCCACCGCCTGGCGCAACATCTGCGCGTACAGCAGCGCCGAGGGCTGCGTATCCACCAGATTGATGGGCGTGCGCCAGCCCAGGGCAAAGCTCCCCTCCCCATGGGTCACATGGTGGGGCATAGGCAGAAAGTCCATTTATGCTTCCTCCTTCTCCCGAATGCGGAAGGTCTTGATTTCGTAAGGCTTGATCACAAAGGGAATCCGCCCGTTTTCGCAGGCCGCGGGAGCCACGGGTTCTTCAATGCAGTTGCACTCCTCCACACTGGACACGGGACGGCTCCAGCGCAGGGCAGAGGCCGTGCGGGCATTATCCGTTTCATACAGGCGCACAATCCAGCCATCCCCGTCCTCGGCGCGCTTGACGGTCTCCAGCATCACGTTGGGATGCTCCGTGGCCGCCAGGGAATACGTCTGCGCCTCCCCTGCGCCCCGGACACACAAGGCAGGCTGGTTGAGCCGGTAGGCCTCCTGCACGGTGCCGCCTTCCCGCCAGTCCCCGCCGTGGGGATACAGGGCATAGGTAAAGAAATGCTCCTCCTGGTCGGTAACGGGATTGGGCTCAATGCCGGACTTGATCAGCGTCAGGGCAATGCAGCCGTCCTTCACGGAATGGCCATACTTGCAGTCGTTGAGGAGGCTTACGCCGTAATGCCCCTCGGAGAAGTCCATCCACTTCTGACCGCAGCTTTCAAAGCGCGCCACATCCCAGGAGGTGTTTTGATGCACCTTGCGCTTCACGTTGCCAAACTGAATCTCGAAGGTAGCCTCGTCGCTGTGCACGTCCGTGGGAAAATGCACCTTCAGCAGATGCTGGTGGTCGTGCCAGTCCACGTAGCTTTCAAAGTCAATGCGGCGGCTGTGGGCATAGAAGTGAATCTTCTGCCGGATGAGGCTGTTGCTCACCTTGCGCTCCACCTCCAGGGTCGCGCGCACGGGGCCCATCTCCGTCCAGCGCAGGGACTGCACATCCGTCACGTCCCAGTACTTCTCGGTATAGTAAATGTCGATGTCCCAGTTATCGTAGTAAATGGGCTTGTCTTCATACATGCGCAGGAGGTTGCCCTTCTCGCCGGGCTTGAGCACTTCCCGCTGGTACGTCTTGTCATACAGGCGGGAAAACAGGCCGCTTTCGTCCAGCTCCACCACATAATACGGGGTTTCCAGGCGATTGCCCGCCTGGGCAAAGGGCGTGGCAACCTCCGCCGGTTCCGCGGACAGGCCATAGGTGCGCCATCCCTTGGAGGGCAGTCCCCGCAGATGCGCCACCGCGCCCTGGGCAGTCTGCTGCACGGGAATCCGCGCGCCGGTTTCGTCCACCAGGGCAGCGGCCTGCATATCCCCCAGGCACACCGTCTCATCGCTGTCAAAGCCCTTGGTATTGAACACGGTGAGCTTCTCCGCCGCGGGAGCCAGCAGCGCCAGGCGCTCCTTCTCCATATGGGCAATCTTTTCTTCCAGGGCGGCATACTCCGCCTTGGTCACCTCGTACACCTCATGAATGGACGAGCCGGGAAGAATATCGTGGAACTGATTGAGCAGGATGGTTTTCCACATGCCGTCCAGTTCTTCCGCCGGGTAAGGCAGCCGGTCCGCAGCCAGCACGCTCAGCAGCTCCAGGTCCATCATGTGCAGCTCCGCCTTGCGGTTGGCGCGTTTGTTCCGCGCCATGGAGGTATAGGTGCCCCGGTGGTACTCGAAGTACAGTTCGCCCTCCCACACAGGCAGGCGCTTGTTGCCGGAAACCCGCTTGTCCAGCTCCTCAAAATACGTGCGGGCAAAGCACTGGCGTACCGTGGGCAAACCCGCCACGCCCTTTTCCAGACGTATGGAATTTTCCAGCATACCGCGGGTGGGCCCGCCGCCGCCGTCCCCATAGCCGTAGGAAATGAGAATATCGTTGTTGATATCCTTGTTCTGATACCGTTCCCAGCCACCCAGCAGGGCATCCGGATGAAGCATGCCATTATACGTGGTAAAGAAGTTTTTCACATCCTGTCCCACGCCCAGGGTGGTAATCAGGTGGGTAAGCACCTGGGTACCGTCGATACCCCGCCACAGGAAGGTGTCATAGGGATGCTTGTTAAACTGGTTCCAGGCCAGCTTGGTGGTCATGAAGTAGTCAATGCCGCATTTCTTCATCAGCTGGGGCAGCGCGCCGGAGTAGCCGAACACGTCCGGCAGCCACAGCACCCGATTGTCCACCCCAAACTCCTCCCGGAAGAAGCGTTTGCCGTGGATGAACTGCCGGACCAGGCTCTCGCCGCTGGTGAGGTTGCAGTCGGCCTCCAGCCACATGCCGCCCTCGGGTTCCCAGCGGCCCTGCCGGATGCGTTCCTTCACCCGGGCGTACAGCTCCGGATAGCGTTCCTTCAAAAAAGCGTAGAGCTGGGGCTGGCTGGACATGAACTTATACCCCGGATATTCGTCCATGAGTTTGAGCACGGTGGCAAAGCTGCGGGCTACCTTCTCCCGGGTCTGCGCCACGGTCCACCACCAGGCCACGTCGATATGCGTATGGCCAATGCAGCTGGCAATGATGTCCGCGTGGCCACCCAGCTCCTCATACAGGTGCTTTTGCAGGTATGCCCGGGCCTGACGCACCGTGTCCATATAGGCATCGGAATAGGGCGTGCGCAGGTCCAGCAGATTCACCGCGTCGTTCATCACCCGCTCCAGGGCCATGCGCCGGGTATCCTGAGGGTCCAGCCGCGGGAAAGCGGACAAGGGCACGTACAAGTCCCAGTACAGACCCTCCAGATCCGGGTCAATCTCCCGCAATTCAAAAATCAGATTGAACTCCGTGTGCAGGATGCCCGTATAGGCCTGCAGATCCAGCCGGTAGCGCTCCCCCGCCTTGGCTTCCCGGGTCAGGAGCACCTCCCGGTGGTTCATGTCCATGCCCTGGACGATCTCGTCATTGACAAAGAGCAGGAACTGCGGGTTCTTGCCGTCGTCCCACTCGTCAATCTGGGTTCGCACATGCAGCCACAGGCTCCGCCCCGCAAAGCTCTCGGGCACGGTGATCTCCGCCCGGAACCAGTAGTGCCGGTCAGGCCCATACCAGTGCATGCGCTGGCTGTCAAAGGGGGCAAAGGGCGTGCCGTCCGCTTCCGCGTCCCGGGGGCGCAGAAAATTGCCTTCCTTATAATAGATTCCTTCCACCGGCACCCTTTGGCGCACGGCGTACTTTTTCATTTCATCGCATATGCCGTTGATTCGCTTATCCAGAAAAACCATTGTTTCACCCTCCGTCCTTCAGGTACGGGTTTGCTCCCGGCCTCAGGAGTTTTCCTTGGTATAGCGCACCAGCTCGTCCACGGTGGTAAAGGCCAGGCCGGTCACCGTATCCGCACAGCCGTAATATACGGCAATGCGGCCCGTGCCAGCGTCCGTGAGCGCCGCGCAGGGGAACACCACGTTGGGTACGTCGCCCACGCACTCATAGAGCTCGTAGGGAGCGAGCACGTAATCCTTGGAGCGGTAGAGCACTTTCCAGGGCTGCTCCAGGTCCAGCAGGGCACTGCCCATGCGATACACAAAGCCATTGCAGGTGGTAATCACCCCATGGTACAGCAGCAACCAGCCTTCGTCCGTCTCGATGGGGGCGGGTCCGGGGCCGATCTTGGTGGACTGCCAGGCAGAATCGTTACCCTTGATGGTACCCATCATGTAGCGATGACGGCCCCAGAATTCCAGATCCTTGGACTGGCTGACGTAAATATCGCCAAAGGGCGTATGGCCATTATCCGAGGGGCGGGACATCATCATATACATGCCGCCGATTTTCCGGGGGAACAGCACGCCATTGCGGTTAAAGGGCAGGAAAGCGTTTTCCAGCTGATGGAAAGTTTTGAAGTCCTCCGTCCATGCAACGCCAATGGTGGGGCCATGGTAGCCATTGCACCAGGTGATATAGTACTTGCCGTCCAGGGGCGTGATCCGGGCGTCGTAGCGGTATTCCTTGTGGAGGATTTCTTCCTCCGCGCCTTCCATGCGCAGGGGCTCATCCTCAATCTCCCAGTGATAGCCGTCCTTGCTGCGTCCGGCGAACAGGTCCATGCTGATGGAGCGGCTGTCGCAGCGGAATACGCCCGCAAATCCATCCTCAAAGGGTACTACCGCGCTGTTAAATACGGAGTTCGCACGCTTGTTACCGTGCCGGCCAATAATAGGGTTGCCGGAGAACCGCCACATGGGCATGGTTTCTCCCGCGGGCTTATCCTCCCAGGGGATATTCGGAAGCGCCTTGCCAATAATTTTGGTCATACCATAACACTCGCTTTCTTGGATACTCTCGGTGATGCCATAGGTGGTCCCGCTGTGGTACGGCCGCGGCATGGGCCATGAAGAAAGCCCGCAAGGGGCAGGGGAATATCGAAAACCTAACTGTTCGCGATGTTCCCCGCTCCCTGCGGGCGGGTTCCCTCACATCAGGAGTGGAATGTTCTTACTTGCCCAGGAAAGCGTCCACCTGGGTCTGCGCCTCAGCCACGATCTCATCGAAGCCCGCCGCGCGCATTTCTTCCATCATCTGCGGCACGGAAACGGTGGGATCGGTGGTGCCGGTGAGCACTTCGCCCTTGTAGCGGTTGTAGATTTCGATGCAGGCAGCCAGCTGGTCCTGCACGGAAGAGGTGTCAAAGTAGAAGCCCAGCAGCACAGAGGGCTTGGCGGCCTCGTTCAGTGCCTTCACTTCGTCCCACTGGTTGAAGTCCACATCGTCGGTGGGGGTTACGTTGAAGAAGGTTGCCTGGGTGTAACCGGCCATGGGCCAGTCCGCATTGTTCTTATGCACAGCGGTCTTGGTATCGTCGGTGTACTGCCAGTTGTCGCCTTCCACGCCATAGTAGAACAGGTCGCGCACATAGGAGTCGGTGTTGATCAGCTGCAGGAATGCCAGCGCCTTCTCAGGATGCTCGCAGTTCACGGAGATGCTGTTCAGGGAGCCGCGCACGGTATCGTTGGAAACCACGGTTTCGCCCCACTGATAGGCCACCGCGTTCACGCCCATGTTGGGGCCCCAGGTGGTGATGGCAGCGCTGGGCCAGCCCTGGGCCACGGAGCATACCTTGTACTTGTTGTCTTCCGGCAGGGTGGCGGCGTCGGCATTGATCAGGCCAGCGTTGTACCACTCATGCAGGATCTTCAGGTTCGCCATGACATCGTCCTGCTCCAGGACGGAAACCACCTTGCCCTCGGCGTCGTCATAGCGCACGCCCAGGGTGCCCAGGCCGGCATTCATGCCATCGTAGAAGGTCATCAGCCAGGTGGCGCCATTCTTGTTCAGGGGGAACACGGCGCTGTTGCTCTTGTCCTTCAGCTCGGTGAGGATGGGGGTCAGGGCCTCCAGGGTCGTGGCCTGGCTGGCGTCGATGCCGTTGGCATCCAGCAGATCCTTATCCCACACGAAGTACTGGGACATGGAGCTGTCCTTGTAGGTGGGCACGCCGTAGATGCGGCCGTTCACGCGGCAGGCATCCCAGTAGCCTTCGGGCAGCATGGCCTTCAGCTCGGGCGCGGCGGTGTCCAGCAGGTCGGTGATGTCCAGGTACGCGCCCAGCTGCACATCGTTGTTGTAGGTGTTCATGTTGCCGAAAATGATGTCATAGGGCTCATTGGTATTGACGATCACGTTGCGGCGCTGGTCCCAGTCGCCCCAGCCGATTACGTCCATCTCGATGTTGACGCCGATTTTCTCCTCCAGATAGGGGTTGATCTGGGCCAGCCATGCGTCGTAGTTGGTGGGCATGCTGCTGCCTACGGTCACCCACTTCAGGGTTACCACGTCGCCCTCAGCGGACGCCATGCCAACCATACCCAGCACCATTGCCAGGGTCAGAAGCACAGACAGAACCTTTTTCATGTACAGTTCCTCCTTTAATATTATCGTGAATTCCTGCTCCCTTGCAGGAACGACGAACAGGGTTTGCTTATCCCTTCACCGCGCCAATGGTCAGGCCGGAGATAAAGTATTTCTGGAAGAAGGGATACGCGCAGGCAATGGGGATGACGATGACAATGGCGATGGCCATGCGCACAGACTCGCTGGGCATGGAGTTGCGGTACTGCTGCAAGCTCAGGCCCGCCGAGGGGTTGTTGGCGATGTAGTCCAGGCTCTTCATCATGTTGTTGAGCAGTGCCTGGAGGGACACCAGCTCCGCCCTGGAGATGTACAGGGAGGACTGGAACCAGTCGTTCCAATAGCCAAAGGTAAGGAACAGGCCGATGGTGGCCAGCACGGGCTTGGAAATGGGCAGCACGATGGTGCCGAAAATGCGCAGCTGGCTGGCGCCGTCAATCTTTGCGGACTCGATGATGCTGTCCGGTATGGTGGAGCGGAAAAATGTCTTGCAAACAATGATGTTGAACGAAGATACCGCCAGGGGCAGAATCAGCGCCCAGATGGTGTTTTTCATGTTCAGGATGTTGGCGTTCACCACGTAGGAAGCCACCATACCGCCATTGAAGATCATGGGGATAAACACCACCCAGGTGTAGAAGCCCTTGAGCTTGAATCCCGGCCGGGAAAGCACATAACCCATGGTGGTGGTCAGCGCCAGGCCCAGCACCGTGCCGCTCACCGTGACCAGCACGGAAATCCAAAGCGCAGACAAGATGGTCGCCCTTTCGTTCCACAGGAACATGTAGGCGGAGTTGGAGAAGCTCTGCGGTACAAAGCTGTACCCCGACACGCGGATGGACTCCTCCGAGGAAATGGAAATCATAAACACGAAGAGGACCGGAATGATGGCCATGGCCGCCAGCAAGGTAAACAGCAGGTTGAACCCCGCGTTGGTGCCCGGACGGACGCGGTTCATCTTCATGGATTCCACTTGTAATTCGGCTTTTTGCGCTCTTGCCATGAGGATTCTCCTTTCCGTCAGATGATGGCGCTGTCCGGATCAATCTTGGACACGATGAAGTTGGCCAGCAGAATGGTAGCGCAGCAGCACACGGACTGGAACAGGGACGCCGCGGCGGTACGGCCGATGGGCGTGGAACCTTGCAGCGCAGAATAAATGAAAGTATCGAAGGTGGACGCCACGTTGTGCAGGGAGTTGGGCACGCCCTGGGTTACCTGCCAGAACAGACCAAAGTCGGAGTAGAAGATCTTGCCCACGTTCAGGATGAACATGGTAATCAGGATGGTCTTCATCAGCGGCAGGGTGATGTACTTTGCCTGCTGCCACTTGGTGGCGCCGTCCAGCATGGCCGCCTCATACAGGCTTTGGTCAATGCCGGTGATGGTGGCCAGATACACCACCATGTTGTAGCCCACACCCTTCCACAGGTTCATGAACACCAGGATGAACGGCCAGTAGGTGGGTTCGGAATACCACATGATCTTTTCCCCGCCCAGGGCAATGACGATTTTGTTCATCAGGCCCTTGTCCGGGCTGAGGAAAGCGAACACAAAGTAGCTGACCACCACCCAGGACAGAAAGTGCGGGAAGAACATCATGGTTTGGTAAACCTTGCTCTTACGCTTGGAGTACAACTCGTTGATCATCATGGCCAGGGCCACAGGGATCACGATGTTCAGTACAATGAACACCAGATTGTACAGCAGGGTGTTGCGCAGCAGCATGCCAAAGGTATTGTTGTTGATGAAGAATTTGAAGTTGTCAAATCCCACCCAATCGCTCATGAACAGGTTGGCCAGAAAGGACTGCCGCGGGAAGATCTGATATTTCTTGAAAGCAATGATGAGGCCAAACATGGGCAAGTAGCTGAACAGCACGTACCAAATGAAGGTAGGTAGTCCCAGCAGCCCCAACTCTGTATCGTCCCGGGTCCACCGGTGACGTTTGCGCCTGATCCCCGGCACCAGTGCCACCTTGGCGCGGACTTGCTCTGACATTGCGCTCCCTCCTGCTCGTAAACATAATGCAAATTGTTAATTCATCAGCTGAAATAATGTTAACATACATTCCCAATAATTGCAAGTACTATTGAAAATTTTTTCTACATTTCTATTGATCCATCACAAACTCATAATAAATTTTTGTCAATTTTAAAATTCTATATTAACATTTGTTAATTCTTCTCAACGTGAATTGACTTTTTTTCGAGCATATAGTATGCTGAATGCGCCAATACATCACAGGAATGAGCGATCCATATGTCCAAAGTGACCATGCAGCGCCTGGCCGAAGAAGCAGGCGTTTCGCGCATAACGGTTTGGAAGGTGCTCAACGACCGCCCCGGCGTGTCCGAAGAGCTGCGGCAGCTTGTCCGCCGGAAGGCGGAGGAATTAGGCTACGGTGTTCCTGGCGTTCAGCCCTCCCGCCATGGGCGAACCTTTTCCGTGGCGGTGGCCCGTCCGGAATCGTCCATATTCTGGATGAACATCATTCATCATATTGCCAAGGAGCTGGCCAAGCAGGGCGCCAACATGCTGTATACCTACATGCCCACGGGTTATCATGAGGGATATGCGCTGCCCGCCCCCCTCACGCAGGCAGGGGTGGATGGTTTCCTGGTACTCAATGTATATGACCGTCGCCTGCTGGAAATGCTTGCCGCCACCTCTTTGCCCAAGGTGTTCCTGGATACGGTGCCCACGCTGCATCCCAGGGATCTGCATGGGGATTTGGTTATTCTGGAGGGCCAGAACCGGATTCACGAGATTACTTCGCGGCTGTTATCCACCGGGCGCACACGCCTGGGATTTATCGGGGACGTGAACTATGCGCAGACGAACCTTGACCGGTACCGCGGCTTTCTGGACGCCCATACGGAGGCAGGCATTGCCCCTGACCCCGCATGGAGCCTGACGGAGCCCTTGCGGCTGCGCGATCACTATGAGCAGATCAGCGAATTCCTGGCCCGGCTGCCGCGGCTGCCCGATGCCTTCGTATGTGCCAGTGACTTCATTGCCAGTTTCGTGCACCGCTATTTGGAGGAATCCGGCCGGCAGCTGCCGGAAGCCTTTGTGCTCACCGGCTTTGACAACAGCGCAGAGTATCCCGGCGTGGCGGAGAAGATTACCTCTGTAAATGTGGAAACGTCTTCCCTGGGCAAGCTCTTGGCCCGCAAGCTGATGTTCCGCGCGGATTACCCCTCTGCCCCCACGGAGGTTTCCTATGTGGATACGCAGGTCGTTTACCGGAAGCCGCTGAAGTAGCGGCCTTCGCGTGTTTTGGTTTGGCCATTGAAAATGGTTATATTGATAAAATCTCAATAAAGCCATTGCTTTTGGCGCCATTATCTTATACAATACGAATGATCGTTTTTCTGAAATTGACATATTTCTGTTTCCAAGGGCTCTAATGTCCTTCCCCACGTTCCATGCAATGGTTACATGAAAACTGCATCCATGTAAAAAAACCGCCGAACCTGTTGAAAATCGCCAGGTTCGGCGGTTACATATACTTGTATAACCATGTAACCAGTGATAAATTTATAAATTTATTACGAGGCTACCGCAAACTTTTTGGCCAGCTTCCGGTCGGCAATGGCATAGCATAGCAGATGAATCAGGAAGGTGGCCCCCCAGGAAATGGGATAGGAAATATACAGGGTATTCAAGGTCGGATCTGCCGCGAAGAATGTATAGATCCACACAATGCGCAGCAGGCAAGCCCCCGTAAGAGACACGATCATGGGCAGAATGGAATATCCCACGCCACGAAGCTGACCCACCGTGGTGTCCATCATGCCACACAGGAAATAGGTGGGGCAAATAATCGCCATACGAATCAGGCCATAATGAATCACGTCGGGATTGGTATTATAGATACTCAGGAGCGGAGAACCAAACGCCAGGAAAATCATTCCCAGACCCAAGCCTACCACAACCACCGTGGCCTGACACAGCCACAGGGTCTTGCGTACCCGTTTGTATGCGCCTGCGCCATAATTGGCGCTGGCAAAGGTCATGTCTGCCTGATAGACCGCGTTCATGGACGTATAGATAAAGCCCTCCAGGTTGGACGCGGCGGCGTTCCCTGCCATCACCGTGGAACCAAAGGAGTTCACCGCGGACTGGATCAGCACATTGGAAATCGAGAACAGGCTTCCCTGCAATCCCGCAGGCAGCCCGACCCGAAGAATCTCCAGCAAGCATTTTCCATGGAAGCGTACCTTGCGCAAGTCCAGATGAATGGCGCCCTCGGAGCGCATCAAGCACACCATCACCAGCACCATGGACACAATCTGCGATATCACCGTGGCAATGGCCACACCAGCCACGGACAGGTTGCACACAATCACCAGGAACAGGTTCAGCACCACATTGATGATGCCGGCAACGCTCAGGTAATACAGTGGCCGCTTGGTATCGCCCACAGCACGCAAAATGGATGCGCCGAAGGTGTAGAGCATGTTGGCGGGCATGCCGATGAAATAAATCTGCATGTACAGCGTTGCGCCGTCAATGACGTTTTCCGGGCTGTCCATGAGTTCAAGTAATGGCCGGGCCGCAAAAATGCCGACGATTCCCACCAGCACGCCACCGATGGCCGCCACCAGAATTGCCGTATGAACCCCCCGGTGCACCGCCTCAAAATCCCGGGCGCCATACGCCCGGGCAATCACAACGCTAGCGCCGACGCCCAGCCCCATAAAGATGTTGACGATCAGATTGATCAGTGAACCTGTGGAGCCCACCGCCGCCAGTGCTTCCTCACCAGCAAATTGTCCCACCACCACCACGTCGGCGGCATTGTAAAGCAACTGCAGCACACCGGTCAATACCAGAGGCAGGGTAAAACGAATAATCTTGGGCAGCAGCGTTCCGCTGCACATATCCATTTCATAATGATGGCGTCTGTGCATAGGTATCTCCTTTCCTGGACAAACCCTTACACCATGCGGTTTGTCAGTTGCACATAAGTAATTGCCGGACTGTTGAACAGCCTTCCCGGCTGCAAGGAGTAATAGGGACTGGCGCCAAGGCCCGGGCTGATATATTGCGGTATGCCGCTGAGGTAATTCAGCCCGACGATCAGGCTATCCTCCGGAAACCATCCAAAGGCCGGGCAATACAGCGCTCCCACCTGGGGGATGCGCCATTGCCCCGCGCAGTAGTGTCCCGCCAGGATCAGTGAGACACGGTGGAAGGAGAATACATCCTCCTTGGTGGTCCACTGCAGCATCGTGGATACATATTCATCATCCAGGGGCATATGCGAAATGGCCACCTGGATGTCATCCTCCGTGATCTGCGTCAGTTTCTCCCGAATGCTGGCAATTTTCTCCAGCTGATACTCCGCCACCCGCAGCTGGGCCGCCTGGTCCGCGGTGAGGATCAGCTCTTCCCCACGCAGGGCATCCCGCTGGGCGGCATACGCCGCCTCCGTGGCATCCAGGTCCAGGCTGTAGAGATATTCCGGGATCAGCCACAGGGTCGAATCTCCACGCACCTGGGATTGGGGCTCATCCAGGTAAATGGCCCCGTGTTCCACCGCCGCCTGCAGCCAGTCCGCATAGGGAGAGATGCTCCCGTGGGCTGCCGGATTCAGCGGCGGCGGATCGCTGTCCCCGGCAATGAGGTATACCGATACGTCCCGGGGCGTCATGTCCAGCAGCTGCAGCAAGGGGTCCACATCGCCGCTCTCCCCCACCATATCCCCAGACAGAACAATGCAGGAAACGTTTTTTTGCGTAATCACCTTTTTCAGCGCAGACCCATTGGGCCCCAGCTGCGCGGCATGCAAGTCACTCAGATGCAAAATAGAAAAGCTCTCCAGGTCTCCCGGCAGATTTTCCACCGTCACGCGCTGGGTAAGATATTCCACCTGATTGTTGGAGGCCAGGTTCAGAATAAATACGGCTATGCAAGCCAGGAACATCAATGTGAGCAGCCATAGCATCAGGTTGCGAAAAGGATGGGTTTTTCGTTTCGGTGCGAAGATATAGACGTTTCTTCGTCTGCGTCCCATGCAATCCCCCCGTCATAGCAGCGTCAAGGCTACCTTCTATTATAAGCAAATTTTACAATCCTGCAAGCGCCACTTGCGTAAATCCTTACGGAAAGCTATGTCCCGCTTTTTTTCCTCTCATGGCAGGAAACCCCATCCGTGGCAAGAAATTATTAGTAATCCATTATCCTTTCGCGCGGCTACATGGCAAAAATTTTTCTCCCATGCACGCCGGCGAAACACGGAAAGAGAGGCTTATTACCATGGATGAAGTGCAGGTCCGTAAACAGGCCGAGGCGCTGGTCGCCCAGATGACGGTGGAGGAGGCCGCCTCCCAGCTCAAGTATGACGCGCCAGCCATTGAACGGCTGGGCATCCCCGCCTACAACTGGTGGAACGAAGCGCTGCACGGGGTTGCCCGGGCAGGTACGGCCACCGTATTCCCCCAGGCCATTTCCATGGCCGCCATGTTTGACGAGGAAGGCATCGAGCAGGTGGCGCAGGTGATTTCCACCGAGGTTCGCGCCAAGTACAACGCCGTTTCCAAGCGTGGGGACCGTGACATCTACAAGGGGCTCACCTGCTGGTCCCCCAATGTGAACATCTTCCGCGATCCCCGCTGGGGCCGTGGCCACGAAACCTACGGCGAGGACCCGCAGCTCACCTCCCGGCTGGGCGCAGGATTTGTGCGCGGTTTGCAGGGAAATGGAAAATATTTGAAGGCCGCCGCCTGTGCCAAGCATTTTGCGGTGCACTCCGGCCCGGAAAACCTCCGGCACGAGTTTGACGCCCGTCCCACGGAAAAGGATCTGTGGGAAACCTATCTCCCCGCCTTTGAAACCTTGGTGGAGGAAAGCCACGTGGAAGCCGTGATGGGGGCGTACAACCGTGTGAATGGTGAGCCCGCCTGCGGCAACAAGCGCCTGCTGACGGATATTCTGCGCAACCAGTGGCATTTCAACGGGCATGTGGTCAGCGACTGCTGGGCCATTGCGGATTTCCACATGTATCATCATGTAACCTCCACCGCCCCCGAGAGCGCAGCCATGGCCCTGAAAGCCGGCTGTGACCTGAACTGTGGTGTGACCTACCTGCACCTGCTGGCCGCCCTGCAGGAAGGCCGTGTCACCGAGGAGGAGATCCGGCAGGCCGCGGTACACGTGATGTCCACCCGTATCCGCCTGGGACTGTTCGCCGATGACTGCGAATATGACCAAATCGACACCCTGGAAGTGGACACGGACGAGCACGCTGCCCTGGCCCTGGAGGTAGCCCGCCGCTCCATGGTGCTGCTGCGCAACGACGGGCTGCTGCCCCTGGACCTCAGCAAGCTCAAGACCGTGGCCGTGGTGGGCCCCGTGGCGGACAGCCATACGGTGCTGGAAGGCAACTACAACGGTATTTCCAGCCGCTATGTCACCTTCCTGGAGGGTATCCGGAAAGCCTGCGAGGGCAAAGCCCGGGTGCTCTATGCCGAAGGCAGCCACCTTTACAAGGACCGCGTGCAGAGCCTGGGGAAGCCCGGCGACCGCTTGGCCGAGGCGCAATGGGCCGCCGAGGAGGCGGATGTGGTCATTGCCTGCGTTGGCCTGGATGCCACCCTGGAAGGCGAGCAGGGCGACACGGGCAACGAATACTCCAGCGGCGACAAGAATACCCTGGAGCTCCCGCCCTGCCAGCTCCGTCTGCTGGAAACCCTGCGCAAGACCGGCAAGCCCCTGGTGCTGGTGCTGGCCAGCGGCAGTTCCATCCGCGTGGAGGACGGCAACGCCATCCTTTGGGCGGGGTATCCCGGCCAGGCCGGCGGTACCGCCCTGGCGGAAATTCTCTTCGGCCAAACTGCCCCCTCCGGCAAGCTGCCCGTGACCTTCTACAAGGATTTGTCCGACCAGCCGGAGTTCACCGACTACCACATGAAGGGCCGCACTTACCGCTACTACGAGGGCACGCCCCTGTATCCCTTCGGCTACGGGCTGAGCTATGGCACGGTGCGCTGCACCAGCGCGGAAACCGATGGGGATACGGTAAAGGCCACATTGCATAACGAAAGCAATCGCGACCTGGAGGACGTGGTGCAGGTCTATGCCCACGCACCTCAGGATGCCGATGAAACGCCTCACCCCCATCTGGCGGCCTTCCGGCGGGTGTGCGTGCCTGCCGGCGCTACCGTGACGGTGGAGGTGGCCGTACCTGCCAAGGCCTACACCGTGGTGCGGGAGGATGGCAAGCGTGAACAAGTGCCGGGAACCCATTACTTGTATGTGGGAACCCAGCAGCCTGACGCGCGCAGCGCGGAGCTCACTGGCCGTGAATGTGTGAAACTGACCGTGGAACGGTAACAGGTGAGGTTTGCGAGAGGCGGCTTTTCTGAGAAAAGCCCCTCTCGCGCTCTCCCGAAAA
>OLPR01001634.1_pt1 | contig 18101 bp, 11 predicted proteins | sample 1672761 | NCBI WGS metagenome assembly OLPR01 (sample SAMEA3136721, study PRJEB25190) | human gut metagenome | biome: human gut; feature: human-associated habitat; material: faeces | place: Austria | collected 2013 | reverse complement strand
CCCCCCCCCCTAACATTTAGTTTACAATTTTTTAAAACTGTGTTAAAATTTGTCTGAAAATAGGGAGATAGCGCCCTTTTCAGACACCCGGCATGGCTTGCATACTTGATATTCTACGCATTTTTTTAAAAGGAGGAATAGCGTAATGTCTGTTTTACACGGTTTGCTGCTTGCGCCCACAGTTGAGTACAAGAATTATACGCAGTTGATGTGGATAGGAATTCTGGTTTCCGTTGTGGTTGCGCTGGCGGTTTTTTTTGTGTTTTTCTTCATTTCGAGAAAAGTAAGGCGCGACGAGCTTGCGGAAGAAAAGCGCTTGTCCGACGCCGAAAAGGAAAATCGGGAAGATAGAGAAGCTGCGGCGACTCCGACGCGGGAGGAGCCGACGGTCAAAGAGGAAGAAATCGTTTCCGACGGAGGCGGGGAGAGTCAACCCGCGCGGGAGGAGCCTCTGTGCGACACGGCGGATGCGGAAACGGTTTGCAGCGAAAGCGACGCGGCGGAGAACGGGGAAGTTCAAGACGTCGGCGCGCCTGCCGTGAGCGACGGACGGGAAAGCGTTTCGGACGATGCGGCGGCGGTGGAAGAGATTTCGCCCGCGGAGGAAGAAGAGACGTTCCAAGCCTTAACGGAGGAAAGTCAAGCGGAGCAGCCCGCCCGACAAGAGGAGACTGTTTCCCCGTCGGCGGAAGCCGTTGCGGAAGAAGTCGACGCCGTTTGCGAAAGCAGGGCTGCCGTAGCCGCGACGGTTGCGGCGGTGAAAGAGGAGGAGACGCGCGAAGTTCCCCTGCTGCCCGAGTTTGCGAAAAAAATACTCGCCGAGCTGTCGGAGGAGGACGCGCGAGCGTTCGAGTATTACATAGTCAACGGCTCCGAGTCTTTCAAAACCAAGGTGAAATACCCGCTCGGGCTGTACGAAAAGGAAAAGGATTTTCTCAAAGACTTTTTTGTTTCCTACGCCAAATACAAAAAGCTTTTGAGCGCCGACGCGTTTGAAAAGCTTTACGACAGATACGCAAGCACAGTCAGGGACGACCGCGTGAGAACAAAGCTGAACAACAAGCTGATTAACGTGCTGTATTTTTATCGCAAGGCGGACGAAGAAAATCTCGCCAAGTGCAAGGCTCTTTGCAAAAAGGACGTGTCTTTGAATTTTGACAAAATCGACGTCAGGGACTGCAAGGTGCCCGCGTTGAAAAGACTGATAATAATAGAAGCGGGCGAAAAGAATTATCAGGAGGCGGTGCGCCTGTGCGAGCTTGCCATTTCCCGAAACATAGCGGACAAAAAGGACGAAGGCTTTGAGGCGCGTCGAGACAAGTTGGAACAAAAGCTCGAAAGACAGCGCCGCAAAGAGGAAAGACAAAGAAAATTGTTTGAGGGCGAAACCTTGAATCAAAAATAAGAAAAAAGGAGAACGAGAAACATGAAAAGCAAAAGGCTGATGACAATCGGTATAGTTTTGGCATTGCTCATAGCCGTTGTAGGCGTCGTGCTGTCCGTTTCGCTGACCGCGTGCGGCAAGGACGTTATAACGGTGCGCAGCGAAAAAGAGCTGCTCAAAGCTGCCGGTACAAGTCAGGAAAAAACGATAGTCCTTATGGACGACGTGGTTGTAAACGGCGATTTAAAGGTTGCCGCGCCCAACAAAATAGACCTCAACGGCTTCGGGCTGGAGGTCAAGGGGACGCTGTCCGCCGACGGCAGCGGCACGCTTGTCGTAGGCACGACGGCGCTGATTCTTGCCCGCCGCGAAACGGTCAAGGCGCAGAAAATAGATATAAATATGCCCCAAGGCCACGTGGAGTGGAACGCGCACATCGATTTGCCCGCATCCGCCGCCACAAGCGCGGACGCGATGACGGTAGTTACCTCCGCAAGCAGCTTTGTGTTCAAGGGCGTATTCAAAATCGGCGGCGCCGAAGCGGACATTATGCTCACCCTCAAAGGCGGCAGGTTTGAAATAAGCAATATGTCGGAAAGCTCGGCGGCAACCGTGCTCGTACCCGAGCAGGCTGTCGGCGCGGCGGTGGAAAACCTTTCGCAGGGCGCTATGCGCGTCGAAGCCCATTCGGACGTTGCGGTGGGCGGCGAAGTGGAAATTTCCTCCAAAAACTCCGAGGTGAACGTAACCGCATTGGAGTCTCAGGCGGAAACCAAAATAACAGTTACCGACGGCACGGTCAAAAAGATTGACGCCGCAGGCGCGCAGGTTGTCGTAGCGGAGTCCGCGCAGGCGGGCGACGTCGTAGCCGAAAAGTTTGAAAACAACGGTACGGTTACCGGCGCTGTTGTCGCGGACGAGATTGTCAACAACGGCACCCTCGCGGAAGAAAACGTAAACGCGGCTTTGAAAACCGCGGCAAAGAAGGCTTTGAACGACGGCTTTGCTGCATATTCGCAGGACGATTACACCTCCGACAATTGGGCTAAGCTGACCAAGGCAAAGGACGACGGTCTTGCGGCTATCGACTCCGCTTTGACGGAAGCTGCAATTCAGTCCGCCAAGAACACGGCTCTCGACGCCATGGCGGCTGTGGAGACAATAGCCGAAGCGACGGCGCGCGAGCTTGCGGAAGCCAAGACCGCCGCGACTGAAGCGCTCAAAACGGCATTTGAAGGATACACAGAGACCGATTATGACGCCCAAACGTGGGCAACGCTCAAAGCGGCTTACGACAACGGTCTTGCTGCAATCGAGGTTGCGACGGATGTTTCCGCCGTCAACACTGCAAAACAGACGGCTCTTGACGCTATGGCTGCCTGCGTGCCCAAGGACGTCGAGGCTTTAACACAGGCAAAAGCGGAAGCAAAAGCTGCAATCGAGACGGCTTTCAATGCTTACGACGAGGACAACTACACCTCCGCAAATTGGACGGAGTTGACAATAGCTTACAACAGGGGACTTACTGAAGTTGAGGCTGCGACGAGCGTTTCCGCAGTCGACACGGCAAAGCAGACGGCAATAACCGCTATGGCGGCGGTCAAAGACAACGCAACCCTGCTTGCCGACGCAAAAGCAGCCGCGTTGGCATCGCTGGATGCTGCAAAAGCCGAATATTCTCAGGACGACTATGCAACCAATTGGAGCGTTCTTGAAAAGGCTTACAACGACGGCAAAACCGAAATCAATGCTGCCGCTGCAATCGAGGCGGTGAACTCCGCTTTGCAAAAGGCGACGGATGCGATGGCTGCGGTCAAAAACGACGCGACTTTGCTTGCCGAAGCCAAAACCGCGGCAACCGACCAATTGAACAGTGAGTATGCAAAGTACAAGGCTACGGATTATACCAATGCGAATTACGAGTTGCTCACAGAAAAATACAACGCGGGGTTGAGCGCAATCGGCGGCGCAAGGACAGTCGACGCGGTAGAAACCGCGCTTGAAACGGCAATTGCCGAAATGGCGGCAATCAAGACCAACGCTCAAATCCTTGCGGACGCAAAAGCAGCCGCCAAACAGGCTGTCAACGAGGCGTTTGCCGCATACAACGAGCAGGATTATACCGTTGACAATTGGACTGCTCTTGTCAAAGCCAAAGAGGACGGACTTGCCGCAATCGAAGCAGCGGCCAAGACCGACGCCGCCGCAGAAGCGGGCGAGGCGGCAATAGCAGCAATGGCAGCGGTCAAAAACAACGCAACTCTGCTTGCCGAAGCCAAAACAGCCGCCAAGTCCGAGCTTGGAACGGAAAAAGCCAAATATTCTCAGAGCGACTACACAATCAATTGGAGCGTTTTGGAACAGGCTTACAACGACGGCTTGACGGCTATCGACGCGAGCAAGACTACAAGCGCGGTGGATACCGCCAAGCAAGCGGCAATAGCCGCTATGGCAGCCGTGAAAACGGACGCGGAGGAGTTGGAAGCCGCAAAGAGCGCTGCGAAAGACGAGCTTAAAGAGTATTTCGACGCGTTCAACAAGGCTTATTATTTCGAAACGTCGCTTCAAGCGTTGCAGACGGCTTACGACAGCGGAGTTTCGGCAATAAGCGCTGCTCAGTCCGTTGCGGACGTTGCGACTGCGCTTGCAAATGCGAAAACCGCGCTCGACAACGTCAAAGCAGACGTAACGGAGGTCAACGACGCCGATTCGCTGAAAGCGGCTGTCGAGGCGCAATATTCTAAGATTATCCTCACGGCAAATATTTCCGGCGCATACATAGAGGTAAATTACGACCTGACGCTCGACCTCAACGGTTTCGGTCTTGTCCTTGAGGACAGAACCCACGCGGCGGTCAAGGTCAACGGAGGCGCGAGCTTCACTCTTTGCGACGGCAGCGCAGCCAAATCGGGCAAAATCAAGTCCGACTACGCCGGCATAATTGCCATTGGCTCTGAGGCCGGCAAAGCCGTTGTAGAAATAAACGGCGGCACAATCGAGGTTGACAACTCCGCTTATTGGAGCAACGGCGCAAGCAATGTGGGTTACGCCGTTTACGCCGACAATGCGGAAGTAGAAATGTGGGGCGGCGAAATCATAGCCAAAGGTCAGTACGTGACAGAGGACGACTCCGTGTTCGGCATCAACCTGAGAAACGGCAGCTCCGCGACCGTACACGCAGGCAAAATCAAGTCCGACACCTACGGTGTTGTGGTTTATTACAACAGTGCGTTTACCTTGGACGGCGGCGAAATCACCGCCACCTGGTTTGCAATTTCGGGCAACAACCTTGCTCCCGCGGCAGATATTACCGTCAAGAGCGGTTCCGCGACGAGCACGGAGGACGTTGCGATTTATATGCCGAGTCAGGGCAGCCTGACCGTGTCCGGCGGACACATCAAGGGACTTGCGGCAATCGACGCGCGCATGGGCGAAATCGAAATTTCCGGCGGCACGTTGGAGTCCACTGCGACAGAGTTTAAAGCGCTTACCAAAAAGCCCGGCGGCGTTGCGGTATACGACGGCAGCGTGGTGCTGTTCAACGTGGAAATGTACGTCAACGACAATACGACAAGCAGACCTACGGGCGACGGCAACAACGACTTCAATGCCGTTGTGACGGGCGGCACGTTTGTGAGCGCAATCGAGGACGGAACGTATTTCTCGATTTATCTCTGGAATACGACGACGCAAAGCGTCACACTCGGTATAGACTCGCAGTACGGCAAAATCGCCTGGTTCGATTTTGTCGACAGCGCGGTAGTCAACATAGTGGAAAACTGTCTTGCGGATTATGCGGAGGAAGATTATTCCGCGGCAAACTGGCAGGCAATCCTTGACATTCTGGACGCGCTTGAAACCGAGCTTGCAACCGTGACCGACGTCTCGCAAATCGAGGAAAAGGTAAGCGCGGCGCAGGCGAAAATGGCGGAGATTGCAAAGGCAAAGACGATTGCTACCGCGGATGAATTCAGTCAAGCCGTCGCAGAGCAAAAGGACGGCGACGAGTGGAGAATCGGCGCGTCGTTTGAAGTCGCTCCCTTTGAAATCACAAGCTCCGTTTCCGTTGTCGGCACGGCGGCGGACGTAACCCTCACGGTAAATGCGGACGCGCATTTTGTTACGATAAAAGGCGCAAACATAGAGGTTTCGTTCAAAAACATTGCTCTTGCAGGCAAAATCGATTACAACGGAATTTACTTTGATTCCGCCGCGACAGGCGCAAAGCTCACGTTGGACAACACAGGCATATCGAACGTCAAGAGAGGCGTTTCGATTGCTGCCGACAACGATCGGTTGTCATAAACAGCAGTGAAATCGTAGCCCGTTATTACGGCGTGACTGTCGGCGCAAGCGGCGTAGAGCTGTCTGTCAACGGCGGCACGGTTCAGGGCTGGGCGGCGATTATGTTCACCGCCAACGACTGGACGGTCGACCGAATCAAGAGCAACAAGGGCGCGGTTGTGAACGCGCAGGGCGCCGAGCTTGTGGGCAGGTCCATTTCCGACGAGGGATACGGCATTGTCGTTGTGCAGCAGGATTACAACGGAGCGGAATTGACTTTTACCGACTGCACAATGCTGACAACCGTCGAGGATGGCAAAACCGGCGCGTGGCAGGGCGGTATTGTCGTCCGCTCGTACGGCAACAAAATCTCCGTAAGCGGAGGTTATATCGAAAGCAGTAACATAACCGAGAGAAATCTCATGGGTATGGCTTTGGTAAGTTTGTACAATACGTATTTCGCGCAAACGGAAGCCGACCCCCAAGACAAAGCCAACGATTTCAGTATTTCTAATTGGGAAATCGACGAGAGCTTTGAAACTCCTTTCGTCCTCAGAGACGGCATAGACACTTTGACGGTGGACTTCGGCGAGCCGTTGGAGGGCACCTATGCAGTGCAGGACGAAAGATGGTACGATATAAACAGCACGACCGAGAATTACTCTGTCGAAAGCGACCTGACGGCGATTGTAGACCAAGATTTTTACGTCAAAGCCGAAGGCACGCTTACGATTAAAGCGGGGGCTACGCTGACCGTCGAAAGCGACGTAGCGTTCTGGCTCAACGACGGCAATACGCTTGTGATTGAAGCCGGCGCGACTTTGGTGGTAAAAGGCGCGGTAGTGGAAGGCAAAATCGTAAACAACGGCAGAGTCGAGGTTTACGGCGAGCTTGCCGAGCAAACAAGCATCGAGGGCAACGGCGAGTGGGTTTACGGAAATGTTACCGAGGCGGAGCAGCTCGCAGCGTTGTTTGCAAACGAGGCTCTGAGCAACCTGACAATCGTACTCGGCGCCGATTTCGGAACCGAGGAAGCAAGGTCGGAGATGAGTCTGACTTTGGCGCGCGACGCGGTTGTGACGCTTGACATGAACGGTCACAGCATTTACAGCGCCGCACAAAAGGTTTTCTGGCTTAACGAGGGAAGCCTGACGGTGGACAACGGTCTAATTGACGTCAACGGGACGAGTCAGGGATTCGCTTTTAGAATAGAGCCTTTGTCTCAGGACAAAGTCGCGACGCTTAAACTCGGAAGCGGGCTTGCGGTGATTTCCCACACATATGCGCCTGTTTTCCTTGTACCTCAAAACAAAACGGACAACAATGTTTTGAATGCGGTTCTTGTGACGGAAGCGGACATCACTTCAAAATGCACTTATGCTGCTATACAGGGCAACGGAAATAGTCACGGCACTTCCATAACAATCAACGGCGGCAAAATCAGCGGAGAGCTCACGGCGATATATCATCCGCAGTACGGCGAGATGACCGTCAACGGCGGTGAAATTGAAGGCGCAACGGCAATCGAAATGCGCGCGGGCAAGCTGGTTGTCAACAGAGGCACAATGATAGGCAACGGCGACCCGTTCGAGTCTGACCCCAACGGCAACGGCGCGACCACGCTGGGCGCGGCGGTCGCGGCAGTGCAGCACACAACCAAGCTTGATTTGAGCGTGGAAATCAACGGCGGCACGTTGCAGGGAGCAAGAGCTTTCTATCAGGCAAATTTGCAAAACAACGGCAAAGAGGCGCTTGAAAAGATTTCAATCACCTTGGGCAAGAGCGCTGTTTATGACGGAGAAATCATTGTCGACAGCGCGGAGGCGACAATCGAGGACGACCAAAGCACGCGTTACTACATGACGCTGCAACAGGCGGTGGATGCCGCCGAGGACGACGAAACGGTCGTCGTCGCCAAGGATTTGTCGGCTTCGGGCGCGGAGTATCTCGTTACGCTTGACGACGAAAGCAAAACCGTCACGGTTGACCTCAACGGAAAAACGCTTTTGTATACGGGCAGCGGCACGGGAAGCAATCAGCAGAACGGAGAAGCGATTTCCGTGAACGCGGGCAAGCTCGTCCTCAAAAACGGAACGGTAAACATGGTGAACGACGAAGCGGGCGGCTCGGTTTATTGGGGCATAAGAGTGCACGGCACGGGCAGCCTTGCCATGAGCAAGGTAACCGTAACGAGTGAGGACTCTCCTCTGTTCATGAGCAACGTTTCGGCGGGCGGCAGGATTTACCTTACCCTTGACGAGTGCTATATAGAGGGCGTTTACAGTGCGGTTTACATGAACGGCAGCTCGTCCCCTGCGGAAATCACAATCAACAATTCGACAATCGTCTCGACGGGCGACGTCGGTATATACGTTTCCAATTCGGTAAACACCGGAAACAGACAAAAGCTGACAATCACAGACAGCACGGTGACAGGCACGACCGCGATTGAAGTAAAGCACACCGACGCAACAATCACGGGCTGCACTCTGATTGGCACGGCCGAACAGTTATCAGTGAAAAACAGCAACGGAAGCTGCACCGAAGGCTTTGCCTTTGCCGTGACGGGCAACGGCGACGCCGACAAGACGACGGGCACGGTTGTTGTGTCGGGCTGCAAGTTCTACAACGGCAAGCCGTCCTCAACCGACGCCGAAGAAAACGGATTCTATTTCGTTTTCACAACGGCGGAAGGCGCGTCTGTCACGGTTGACGGCGCGGCGGCGGACGAAACTGCCGCTTACGGCGCATACGAGGCGCGCGTTTCAAACGCATGGTTCGATACCTTTGAAAACGCCGTCAAATACGCCGAAGCAAACGGCAAAACGGTTGTTCTGCTTAAAGACGTCGAGGTAGGCGAGGCGGATAGCGCCGCGACGGGACTTGTCGTTTCTGGCACGCTCACCGTAGACTTCAACGGCTTTACCGTTTCAAACGTCGGCACGGGTTACGCCGTTGTTGTCAGCGGCTCCGACGCGAAAGTCACTCTGATTGATTCGTCGGAAGAACAGACGGGCGGCATCTACGGCGGCAGCGGAGGAGACAATCAGGCGCTGCGCGTCGAAAGCGGAGCCACGCTTGATATTTACGGCGGCAATTACAACGTCGGAGGCGACGCGCAAGGCGAGGGCAACTCCACAGTATCAATCAGGACAAACTCCACTGTCAATATTTACGGCGGCAGGTTTGCAAGCGAAAAAGACTATCAAGGCAAATATTTCGTGCTCAACGTGCAGCAGACGACGGGAGCAAGCGGTTATATCAAGGTCTACGGCGGAACCTTTGTCGGACAAAACCCCGCGGACGGCGACGACGCGCTCGGCGGCAGCTTTGTGGCGGACGGCTATGAAGCGGTTGTGAGCAAGGCGGCTACGGACGAATCGCTTGCGGAATACACGGTGCAAAAAGCGCAATAATACTACTCCTTTTATTGCCCGAGAGTTTTCGGGCGAGCAACGAAAACAGACCTGCCGACTCATCGGCAGGGCTGTTTTGTTTTGTGCGGGAATGTGTTTTAAAAAATCCGACGCGGTGTGCGTCGAATTTTTGTCTGTTTTTAATGTCGGGCGGTCAGTCCGCCGTTTCCTCCGTTTCGGATTCGCCCGTTTCTTCCGTTGCCGAATCGGCTTGGGATTGCTCCCTTTCTTCCGTCTGCTCGGCGTCGTCGTTTTCAAAAGCGGTGACTGCGGCGTTTTCAAGCGTTTCGGACGCCTGTTTGAAGTCTGCGGTTTCCTCCGTCGGAGGAGGGCTTACAAGCTCGCAGGCTTCCTTGCACATTTCCTTCTGCTCCTCGGCCTTTGCGAATTTCTCCGCGCCCTCTACGTCGGGCTTGTAGGAGTTTTCGAGTTTTACTACCTTGATGTGTATGGAGTTGAACGTGACTCCCAAGATGTCCTTGCAGGCGGTGGCTATGAGATAACGCAGCTTTTCCGTTGTCGAGCTTACCTCTTGCCCGCTGATTTTTATCTGAACTCCAAGCTTGAAGCCGGGCTTGTCGTCCTGAGTGATTATCAGCTTTTTGACTCTTACCACGTCCAAAGACTTTGCGGCCTTTCTTACAAGCCGTCTCACCACGCGGGAGGTGGTGGAAACGGCGTTCATGTTGTCGGAATAAAGCACCATTGTGGAAAGTCCCGAGTCGCCCGCAAAAATTTCTATTACAAGATAAACGCCGAGCACGGTGTAGATGATTGCAAGCACGATAACCAAACTGTGCACTACGCGGTTGCCGTCTATGTAGGCGGCGAAGTCAAACGCACCGAGCGTCACCAGCAGCAGGAAAAGCGTGACGAGAAAGCCGACGATGACCAATGCTACGGTGGCGATTTTTTGCAATGCTTTTTTCATTTGAGAAACCTCCGTATGTTAATTTTATTTTATGCTGCCTGCGGCAGTTTAAATCGTTTAAACTATCAGATTGACAAGCCTGTTGGGTACGATTATTACCTTTTTGACGCTTTTGCCGTCAAGAAGCGCGGCAATTTCGGGATTGTTCAAAGCCGCAGCTTCTATTTCCGCTTTGTCCGCGTCGGCGCTTACGTTGATTTTGCCTCTGATTTTGCTGTTTATCTGAACTGCCAGCTCAACGCTCTGTTTTTGGAGCTTGCTTTGGTCGCACACGGGGAAGGGCGCGTTGAAAACGCTGAATTTTTCTCCGATGTTTTCCCACAATTCTTCGGCGATGTGCGGAGCGAGAGGGGCAAGCAGTCTGACAAGCGCGTTGGCGCAGTCCGCCATAACCGTGCCGCTCGCGCCGCCCTTGTCGGAAAGGCGGTTCATGGCGTTTACAAGCTCCATCATCCTTGCTACCGCCGTGTTGAAGGAAAATTTGTCGTAGTCGTCGGTTACCGCCTTTATTGTGGAGTTTAGGACGTAGAGAAGCTCGCCGTCGTCGCTGCCGCTTCCGCCCTCGTCGCGGTTTTTGAAGGCGTTGAGTACGACGCGCTCCCCCCTTTCAAGCCATTTTACTATGCCCTTTATGCCGTCGTCGTTCCAGGGGCCGCCCTCGACGTAATTGAAGCCGAAGCCGAGATAAACGCGCAGCGCGTCGCTGCCGTAAAGGTTTACCCAATCGTCGGGACTGATTACGTTGTCCTTGGACTTGCTCATTTTGGTTCCGTCGGGACCGAGTATGGTGCCCTGATGCACGAGAGACAAAAACGGTTCGTCAAAATTGAGGTAGCCCATGTCCCTTAGCGCTTTGGTGAAAAACCTCGCGTACAACAGGTGCATACAGGCGTGCTCCGCGCCGCCGATATATTTGTCTACGGGTAAAATTTTGTTTACCGTCTCCTTGTCGAAGGGCGCTTTGTCGTTTTTGCTGTCCGCGTATCTCAAAAAATACCAGCTGCTGCACACAAAGGTGTCCAGCGTGTCCGCTTCGCGCACGGCTTTGCCGCCGCAGCCATGGCTCTTTCCCAAAGCAGCGTCAATATTGACGACCCCGCCCTGCTGGCCGAACAGAAGCTGGCCCTGTTTCTGGGCACGGAGGGGAACGGACTGGCGGCAGAAACCATCGCCCAATGCGATTACACCGTGTGCATCCCCATGGCCCACGGCATGGATTCCCTGAACGTGGCCGCCGCCGGGGCCGTGGCCTTCTGGCAGCTGGGCCGCAGCGGCTTCTGATTTTGTCTTTTTGCAAAAAGCGCCCGCCGACGCCGCGATTTCTCGCGGAGCGCTGGCGGGCGCAGCGTGTGTTACTGGTTTTCCTGCATCATCATCTGCAGTTTGCCGTCCATTTCCTTCAATGCGGTGGCGCCGTCACAGGTGCCTTCCATGCATTTCTGCAAAATGGGCCCCAAATCCTCCGAAATGCTCAGCCCCAGATACCGGGCGGGCAGCACGTACTGTTCGTTCTGCTGGTACTGCTTCACCGCGTCTTCGGAAATATCCCAGTAGAATTTTTCCATAATCCAGTCTCGAGAAGCCTGCGCGTCCTCCAGCTGCTGCTGATAGCCCGCCTTTTCGTCCTCGTCCTTGGCGTTATCCAGCCCTTCCTGAATCATGGCGATTTCCGCGTCGTTGTCGGCGATCAGTTCATCCGCGTTTTCCGTCTTCACGCCGCCTTCCCAATCCCGGCAGAAGTTCACCCGGGTGGTGTCCGGCAGTTCGTCAATGAGCGTCGCCAGGAATTCCTCGGCAGCCTGGGGATTGCGGGAATAGGGATTCACCACCGCCACGGTAATCTCCGCGGGGATCATGGGCTCTCCTCCCTCTTCCAGGCTCAGCATCAGCGGCACAAATTCCGTCGTACCCTGGCTCACGTTCACGTTGCCATCTATGTCGAACAGGTACATGTCTTCGTTGTCTTCTCCCTCGTCGTCTCTTGAGGCCTTCACTCCCAGGGCTTCAAAGTCGATACCGGCCAGCGTATCCAGCATTTCCGCCATTTCCGGCGTGTTCAATTCGCCCGTGCCGGTTTCGTGAATTTGCTGGCAGGCGGCGTTCAGTATCAGTCCCGCCAGATTATTGCGGATACGCGAAACCCACCAGTCTGCATAAAACGCCGTATAATCCGTATCCTCCAGCCGGGGCGCCAGATTCGCCAGGAAACGCACCATTTCCGGCCAGCTGGCAGGCAGGTCCTCCGTCGTATAGCCCAATTCTTCCAAAACGTTGGGGTTATAGGCGATGGTATAACACCCCATCTCCAGCGGCAGCGCCACCACGTTTCCATCCAGCGTCACCGCGTCCATGAAATTGGGATACAAAGTCGCCACGAAATCCTGAATCGCTTCGTTTTCCATGGGCCGCAAAAATCCCCGATCATACAGCGCCCCGTATTCAGAGGAATTCACCTGCAGAATGTAGATATCATAATCGTCCGAATGCGCGTTCAGCGCCCCGGTAAGATCAAATTCCACTTCGCTGCGTCGATCAATACGCACGCTGGATCCCGGATTGGTCTGGCTAAATTTTCTGGCGGCATAATCAAAATATTCCTGTGCGCTGCCATACACAGTGATTTCCTGATTCTCTGTAGTGACTTCTTCGCTTCCTGTCAGGCTGCAGCAGAACAGCATCACCCCATCACTGGTAATATAATGCCCGTCACTGGTCAAAAAGCCCTGACGCATCGGTCCCATCGCGCTGCCGGTATATTGAATTTGTAAATTTGCCACAACTTCCATCGAATTCACATCCATATCGGTAATTCGATAAACCGATCTTTCCTGTGTGAAATACAGTTCCGATTTTTCTCTGTCATATGCATAACCAAAGGATTCGTCGGCCATATTCAGGGACACAACGGCCAACTCTGTCAGCTCATGTTCTTCCGGATTCAATTCATAAAAAACGAGTTCACCCATTTCATCCGTCATTACTGCAGATGCCAGCAAAACAGTTTCGTCTGTATACGGCATCATACCGACAATATTCAAAAATCGGTATTCATCGTCGGCTTCATAAACCCGGGCTTCTTCTTCGTCAGTATCGTATACAACCAGTATATTATATATACCGCTATCATCAAATATTTCCGTCCGCCCCAGATAGAACTGATTGAACGGCATCAGATTTGAAAAAAAAGGCTCCGAAAGCTCGCCTTCGACAGCTTCTTTGAACGGAAACCGCGCCTTTTCTTCAAAAGTCACTTTCTCGTCGGTGATCACTGCCTGATATACGCAGAAATCTTCTCCATTCACCCATGTCCAGATATTTTCGCCATCGGAATATACATCGGAGACACTGATTGCTTCACCTAAAACGTCCAGAGAAAATTGATATGGCTCGATTTTCTCATTATAAGGGGATTCCACACAGCTATAACCATTCCGCTCTTCACCGTTTTCATTGCCATACGTAAACAGATATACCTTATCGTTTGCAACCGCAAAACTGAATTGTGTATTGTTTTCTATGGAGCCTTCATAATCTTTGCTGTCAAACAGCAAATTTTCCGATGTTGCGCCAATGGAAAACAACAACGCCAGCAGACATACCCACGCCAAGGTTTTCTTCATGGAATCCACCCCTTTCAAAATTCCCATTTTCTACGCGTATTATAACACGTCCTTCTTATATTGTAAATATTATATTTTCATATTAAGAACATATGCAAAACGCATAGCAAAACACCCGGCTATTCCGCCGGGCGTTTGCGCGTCACTGGGATGGTGATTTCCGTGACGAATTTCTCCGTGTCTTCTGTAAGGCCGTTGTCGATCAGCGTGATTTCCCGGGAAAAGCCGGCCGCCGTCCAGCCCTCCCGGGCCATGTAGTCCATCAATTTGCGATACTGTGCCGGCGCCTGAGGGTGGCTGCCCCGGAAGCGCACCTGCACGCATTCCCCCGCCGGGATTCGGATGATCTTCCCGTGGAATCTGTCCTCTTCCTCCAGCACCAGAAAGATACCGTCGTATTCCTCGAATCTGCCCGCCTGCAGCTTCTCCGGCGACAGGCTTACCCCCACTTTTCCCAGGAAAATCGCGGTTTCCCGCTGCTCCCGGTCCAGGGCGCGGATGGACTGCTCCATGTCCAGAAAGCTGTGCAGCCGCAGCTCCTGACGCATCCACACCAGGCGGCATTCGGGCATGGGCCTTTGCCGAATTTCCCCCAGGGACGCGTCCTGGGCTTCCTGCAATTGCCGCAGCCGCCGGTCGATTTTCGCCTCGATGCGCATCAGCTCCCGGCGCTTTTCTGCCACGGCGGCCTTCTGCTGGCGCAGCTTTTCCTCCATTCGGTCTACGTCCCGGTTGCGCAGAAAGTCCGCGATTTCCGGAAGGGGCATGTCCAGCGCCCGGAGATAGCGAATGGTATTCAGGATTTCGAACTGCCGGGGGCCGTAATATCGATACCCGGTTTCCGAATCCACCCGTTCCGGAATCACCAGCCCCAGATCCTCATAATGCCGCAGGGTGCTGACGCTCAGGTGAAACTGCTTCGCCACCGCGCCGATGGGCAACAGCTTATCCATGCAGCGCCGCCTCCCGGGCCTTCCGTCGCATCCACATCAGCAGCCCCACGCACACCAGCACCGACACCAGCGAGCCCAGGGCCGTGGCCAGACCCATGGGGAACAGGGTCTCCGGGAACAGCCGGCTGGCCAGATACGCCCCCGGCACCCGCACCAGCGCCACGGCGACGATATTATGCAAAAAGGAAAATTCCGACCGGCCGCAGGCGCAGAAATATCCGCTGCAGCTGAAGTGCACCCCCGCCATGGCGCAATCCCAGATATAGCCCCTGAGATATTGGCCGCCCGCCGCCGTGGCCGCCGCGTCCGCGGTAAACAGGCCCACCATGCCCTCCGCGATCCACTGAACCGCAACGCCCATCACCAGCCCGAAGCCCAGGGCAATTCCGATGGCGTATTTCAGCGTGGACAGGGCCCGCTGGGGCTTGCCCGCGCCGATATTCTGGGCCCCCAGGGCCGAAACCGTGGACAGCATGGAGGAGGGCACCAGAAACAGGAAGGAAATGATCTTTTCCACAATGCCCACCGCCGCCGCGTCGGTAAGGCCCCGGCGATTGGCGATGATGGTAATCAGGATAAAGGCCACCTGAATCAGCCCATCCTGCAGGGCCACAGGCACGCCGATTTTCAGAATTTGCCCCATGACGGGCCGTTTCGGACGGAAATCTCCACGCTGCAGCTGCATGTCCCGCCGCCGGCGATAGATCATGCTCAGGGAAAAAGCCACGCTGATTCCCTGAGAAAGGGTGGTGCCCAGGGCCGCGCCCACCGGGCCCAGGCGCAGCGCCCCCATGAACAGATAATCCAGGGCGATATTGCAGGCGCAGGCCACGGCGATGAAAAGCATGGGGCTTTTGGAATCCCCCATGCCCCGGAAAATGGAGCTGATGATATTATAGGCAGTAATAAAGGGAATGCCCAGAAAGCAGACGGTGAGATACCGCCGGGCCCCCGCCACGGCCTCCGCCGGCGTGGACATGACCCCCACGATGGGCCCCACGCATGCAAGCAATACCGCCGTCAGCACCACGGAAAGCCCCATAAACAGCGCGGTGGTGTTGCCGATATTCTCCACCATTCGCCGGCGATCCCGGCCGCCCACCGCCTGGGCGATGGTCACCGTGGAGCCCATGGCAAGGCCCACGATCATCACCGTGAGCATGTGCATCACCTGGCTGCCGATGGACACCGCCGTGGTGCCGGCCACGTTTTCATATTGGCCGATGATAAACAGATCCGCCATGCCGTACAGGGTCTGCAGAAAATACGACAAAAGATAAGGCAGCGAAAAGCGCAAAATACTTTTAGGCACGCTTCCCTCCGTATAATTTCTTTCCATATGGTGCGCTCCCTTCCGCTCTTATGTCCTCTATAGTAAACTCTACAATAGAGATAGAGTCAAGCCCTTTTCAGAAAAAATAACTTGACAGAAGCGGGGTTTGGGATTATCATAACATCGTTATGAAACACTGTTATGCATTTTGAACCAGGAGGTGCTTCCATGGCCAGGCGAATTGAGGGCGTATCGGATCAACTGTTGCGCTGCGCCCGGGAAGAATTTATGGAAATGGGCTTTCAGGAAGCGTCCCTGCGGGTGATCGCCGCCAAGGCCGGCACCAGCACCGGTTCCATCTACACCCGATATGGCGACAAGGACGGCCTGTTTCGCGCCCTGACGGAAGAAGCCGTGGAAGGGCTGATTGAAAGCTTCGAGTCCGCGCAGTCCGCCTTCGACAACCGCCCGGCGGAGGCCAAGGGCGACGCGCTGGATTACGCCAGCGAACAGGTGGCGGAAATGGTGAACTATTTCTACGACCACCTGGACGCCTTCCGGCTGCTGGCCCGGTGTTCCGATACGGATCACTTCGACAGGATGATCGACCGCCTGATCGACATTGACGTGAAATACACCCTTCGCTTCCTGCAGTGCACCGGCCGGGAGGCGCTGGCAGCGGGCCAGACCGGCGAACTGATGTTGCACATGCTTTCCAGCGCCTATTATTCCGGGCTGTTCGAAACCATCCGCCACGGCCTGAGCCGGGAGGACGCCATCGCCTACGCCCGCCGGCTGCGTCGTTTTTTCCGCATGGGCTGGGCAGATCTACTGGGCATGGAAAAGGGCTGACGCCTTTTTCTTTTGAACATAAGTTAGATATTCCTAACCAAGATGTCCGCGCAAAACGCGTTGACATAGATACTTATTTTAAAGGAGCGATTTTCAGATGAAACGGCTTTCAAAAATCCTGTCTCTGCTGTGCGTGCTGGCCATGGCGCTGACCTGCCTGAGCCTGACCTCCCTGGCGGAGGAATCCGCCTTTGCCGGCGGCAGCGGCACGGAAGCGGATCCCTGGCAGATTGAAACGGCAGATCAACTGGCGTACCTGGCCGCCACCGTCAACGACGGCAGCTGCGGCGGCTATGCCGGGCAGTACTTCGTCCTCACCGCGGACATCGACCTGGCGGGCATGGCCTGGTCCCCCATCGGCAACATGAACGACATGGAAAACCACACCACGCTATTCCTGGGCTCCTTCGACGGCCAGGGCTACAAGGTGAGCAACCTTTCCTTTGAAACCGATGCGTTCATCGTGGGCGCGGGGCTGTTCGGCCTCAACGCGGGCGAAATCAAAAACATCTGCCTGGAAAACGCCTCCGTGCAGTGCACCGAGGGCACTTCCATGGCCATCGCCGCCCTGGTGGGCTACAGCATGGGCAACGTGGAAAACTGCACCGTTACCAACGCCGACGTGTTGGGCAACAACTGCGTGGGCGGCGTAATCGGCGGCAACATGGGCAACGTGTCCGGCTGCACCGCCGGCAACGTGAACGTCACCGTCATTGGGGATAACGATTTTTCCGAAGGACTGGTTCAGTGCGACATCGCCCAGTGCGGCGGCCTGATCATCGGCGGCGGCTTCGGCGGCGTGATCGACAACTGCACCGCTCAGGGCACCGTGAAGGCCGAAGGCAACGAGCCTGTAGGCCTGGGTGGTATCGGCGGCTGCCTGGAAATGATGGATTCCATCACCAACTGCACCGTGGACGTGACCATCACCACCACCAAAGGCGGCCACGCCATCGGCGGCCTGTGCGGCTATGCGGGCACCCATACCAACGGCCAGGTGGCGGCGGAAACCGAGGGCATCGTAACCACCCAATACCCCGGCGTCATTGAAAACTGCACCGTGAATGCAAAAATCGACGCGCCCGAGGCCACCCATGTGGGCGGTCTGGTGGGCACCGGATTGTACTATTACGGCGAAGAGACCGCCTTCGCGGCCAGAAACTGCACCGTAAACGGCGAAATCACCGCCGTCACTCCCGGGGCGATGGCCGGCCGCGCAGAGGGCTGCTCCTTTGAAAACTGCACCGCCAACGTCACCATGAACGGCGAGGCGCTGCCGGAAATCGGCACCACCGACCGCATGTACGAAAGCGCGGATCAGTAACGTTTTTTCCCAAAATAGCAGGGCGGCGCGGACATAAAAAGAGTCCGCGCCGCCCTTTGCGCCA
>OLPR01001633.1_pt1 | contig 18133 bp, 14 predicted proteins | sample 1672761 | NCBI WGS metagenome assembly OLPR01 (sample SAMEA3136721, study PRJEB25190) | human gut metagenome | biome: human gut; feature: human-associated habitat; material: faeces | place: Austria | collected 2013 | reverse complement strand
ATCCTCATGCTTTGATATAAGGCATGAGAATTTCTTTTTGCATTTATAGACTGATAAACCGTCAGAACACAGGCTATAACTAACAAATACGGTTCATTGTCAAATGTGGGGGTGTGCCCTTGCAGCGAGCAGAATCCTTGCCCTGAAGGCGGTGAAGTTTCTGAAGCCGAAGGCGAGGCGTTTGAGGGTCTTGATGGCGTTATTGCAACCCTCAGTAAATCCGTTGGACAGGCGAATGTCGAATGCGTTCAGGATGTAAGGCCGCCAGTTGGCGAGCATTTTGCGGCAGGGCTTGAACTCCGGAAGGTTCAGCCGATCGCAGGCCTCCAGCCAGAAGTCCATTAGGCGTTCGGCTTCGCCGCAGCTGGGCGCGGCCATGAAGTCGTAGAATGCTTCCTTGAGGGCATACGCCTGCAGGAGCCGGTCGGAGAAGCGGAGCATCACGTCCACGGCGGCGCGATCTTCTTCTGAAAGCCGGTCTCGATGGGCAAGCAGCAGCCTCCTTGAGCGCTTGAAATACTTCCGCTGCGCCTTGGGAAGTGTTTTCTGAAGGTTCCTGCGGACGTTTTCCATGGCCTCCGTGCAGTATCGCACCACATGAAAGCGGTCGATGATGATTTTTGCGTTCGGAAGGAACACTTTCGCCGCGTCCCGGAAGCCGCGGTTCATGTCCGTGACGACGTATTTCACCTTGTCGCGATTGGGAAACGAGCGCAGGCAATCCTGAATCGTCTCCACGGTTCGCGACGGCAAAATATCGAAAACGCGGCGGCCCAGCGGGCCGGTGACGATGCACTGGAAGCGCTCGCCGCCCGCATTGCCCTTGAATTCGTCGAAGGAAGCGGCTTCGAAACGGGCGCCATCTTCAGCACCCGCTGCACGCCGCTCTAAGGCATACCGGATATATACACCTAACGGGAACTGCGTTTATATCCTTTTTGGAATCGAAATATGCTTCCTGTCGAAAAACATGCAGTATTCAGACAGTTCTTCCACTACTTTAGATTAAGAGTATACATTGATATGCGGTCAAATATGTTGACTTGATTGTTAAGCGCATGGTATTATGTTAATAAATAGAAAATGACGCGCATTTCTGTTCCGGTTTTATTATGACAGACGCAAAAGGAGAGGGATGTATGCGGAAAAGGAAGTTCCATACGACTGGACAGAACATGCTGTTTCTGCTTGCGGCAGTCTGGAAATATCAGCGAAGGCTGATACCGAATGCGATTGTGTATGCCATTGTAAAGGCGGTGGAAAGCTTCGCTTTGCTTTATTTTCCAAAGTGGATCCTGGATGTATTGCTTGGCAGGCTCTCGACTGATCTGCTGATTTGGCTGTTTCTGGGATTTGCGGCTGTTGGGATCCTGCCGTTCTTTTCGCGGATGCTGTACAATAAGGGGTTCGCCATGATCATTCAGCTGCGCTTTATTTTGCTTGAATCCCATTAGTCTGCCTGTCTTTCGGTGGATTATGAGAAGATGGAGGCTGAGGATTTCGAGAATCGTGTATACAGCGCAATGCGCGGCGTCATGAACAACACAACCGGCGCGGAGGGCGTGCTCCACCGCCTGTATGAGTGGCCGGGATATCTTGCCGCGCTTGTTGTGAGCATATATGCGCTTATGCAGGCCAATGTTGTGCTGTGCCTTGCCGCTTTGGTCGTTACAACAGTAAACTATGCCTTGGGACAGCGTGCCGCGGCGCGCAAGGGCAAAAGCCAGAAACAATTGTCGGACACAGAGCGCAAGACGCGATACTATTCAAACATCATGAAAGACAGGGAAACCGCAAAAGAAGTTCGCCTGCCATTGGTACGCGCATTTTTGTTTGAACGTTATGATGAATTGCGCGCTCAGCTGGCAGGGTTAAAGCGCCGGCAGGGTACCATCGACCTGAACGCCGATCTGGTAAGCGATGTGATCGACGCCATAAAAACGGCCCTGGTTTACGGGTATCTGGCAATGAATGTGTACTTTCAGCACATCACGCTCTCTGCAATGACAATTAGTATCGGCGCGATGGAGGAACTGAGTGGGATCATCAGCGCGTTGCTCAAGGATCAGCGCTTTATAAAGGATCAGGATCACAGCATCAGCGAATTTCGAAATTTTGTGGAAGAAAATGATCGGGCCATGGCTCAGGCTGAGGGCGGCACGCCCATCCATCGTATTGAGACCATCGAATTTAATCATGTGTATTATAAATATGCCAACGCCACCGAGTATGCCCTGAAGGATGTTTGCGTGACCATCAACAGGGGACAGCGGCTGGCGATTGTGGGCGAAAACGGCGCTGGGAAAACCACGTTCATTAAGCTGTTGCTGGGGCTGTATACGCCAGGTTCCGGAGTAATTCTGGTCAATGGCGAACCGTTGGGCAGCATCAGACGCGACGATTACCGGCGGAACATCTCCGCGCTGTTTCAGGACTTCCATATCCTTGCGTTCTCCGTTGCCGAAAACATTGCGCTTTCGGAGCACGATATAGACGCAAGCCGCGCCAGGGACGCCTTGCAGAAGGTTGGCATGCTGGAACGGGTGGACGCTCTTCCCAAAGGGATTGACACGGCGGTTACCCACAAAATCGAAGATGGCGGCGTGGAAATGTCCGGCGGCGAAGCGCAGCGACTGGCGTTGAGCCGCGCACTGTATCGCCATGCGGATATGTATGTGCTGGACGAGCCGTCGGCGGCGCTGGACCCTGTCGCTGAGAGCAATATGTACGACATGATCGCAAACTCCATGGCTCAGAACACGACGATATTTGTTTCCCATCGACTGGCGTCGACCCGGTTCTGCGACGAGATCCTGTTTTTTGACAAGGGCGTCATTGCGCAGCGAGGGACGCACGAAGCGCTTATGCGCCGGCGCGGTGGATATGCCGCGCTGTACGAAGCACAGGCGAATTTCTATCGTTCCTAGATCCGGCTCAGGAGGAGGCATGCAATGAAAATGAAAATGCGCGAACTGCTTCAATCGATGCGCAAAACCACTGATTATTTCATCGTAAAAAAGATATTCGACCTGGAGCCGAAACTGCCGGCGGTGATCGGGATCCAGGCGCTGGCAGATGCGGTTATGCCGTTTGTGTCAGTGATATTGCTGAAAGAGATAATCGATGCGCTGGCCGGGCGGCAGACAATCTCCAGGCTGGGCCTGTATTTGGGAATATTATTGGGAGCTGGCGCGGCAGCGGTGCTTGTCAAAAGATGGATCGGCGGGCGGGTGCTCCAAAGGAATCTCTCGTTCAGCGACCGTCTGGAGCGATACCTGACGACGCTGTCGGTTGATGGACGGTACGATTTGTCAGACAGCGATGAATACCTCAAAATGATGGATCGCGCATACCGTCCCATCAAGAACCAGGGAGCGCTGACGGGTTACATGAACAGCGCGGCAGCACTGATAAAGTCGATGGTAATGATACTCTCCATGACCGCGATTATCGCCTCCTCAAATGTCGTTCTTGTTGCGCTTATCGTTGCGCTGGCGGCTGTTTTGCGGATACTGCAAAAGCGGAAGCTGAAGGTCGAGTTGAAGTACGAAGAAGAGCTGACGGTTATCGACCGACGCTATGAGTACTACGACAAACTGATCTGTGACATGAGCTTTGGCAAGGAAGTGCGGCTCTATGGCATGTACGACTATATCATGGGAAAAATTCGCACAGACAACCAGAAGACATTGGGACATACGTTTGCGCTGCTGTACAATGGATACGGAAAGGTGGACGGCATATGCCGTACGATCAAGTATTTGGAACAGGTGTTGATCTGCGGGCTGCTGGTAGTACCCGCCATGAAAGGATGGATCAGTATCGGCACATACAGCGCGGCGGTGGCTGCCTCCATCAGCCTTTCTGCCGCCCTCAATGAGATCATCGATCATTACTTTCAAAATCGCAAGTACGCGGGATATCTCACTGGGCTTCGCGATTATTGCCAATATGTAGAAAGCGGTTTGTCCGGCGAAAAGCAGGGCGCGGCGGACTTTTCGCTGCCAATTGAGCTGAAGAACGTCAGCTTTCATTACCCGGCCAACGAGACTTGGGCGCTGAAGGGAATCTCACTTTCGCTGCAGAAGGGCAAAAAGTATGCCATAGTCGGCGAAAACGGCGCGGGAAAGACCACGCTTTTGAATCTCATCCTGGGATTGTACTTACCCGCCAGCGGCATGATAACGGCGAACGGGATAGAAATACAGGGCACCGACGTCATCAGGCGTGCCTGCGTGCCAATGTATCAAAAAACCAATCTCTTTCCGTGCTCGCTGCGGGACAATATATTGCTTGGCAGATACTATGCAGAAGATAAAATGAGGGAAGTAATCAGCTGGAGCGGTATGGATGCTGTCGTTGCAGGGGATGTGCGCGGTATGGACGCACTGCTGTGCCGTGATTTTGACGAGCATGCACGGGATTTGTCAGGCGGCGAGCGGCAGAAGCTGGGCATTGCGCGCACGATATATGAAAGTCATGACGTGCTCATTCTGGATGAGCCTACGTCGGCTATGGATTCGGTTACGGAGATGCATGTGTACGCGGATTTGGATCAGGTGGCAAAAGATCGCTGCGTACTGATTGTGTCTCATCGAATGTCCTGCTGCAGATTCTGCGACGAGGTTATTGTAATGCGGAACGGACGCATTGCGGGACAGGGGACGCATGCGCAGCTGCTGCAAAGCAACGATGCGTATAAACGGCTCTGGCATGCCCAGGCCGCGCGATACGCGTGACAGGAGGAATCGGGTCATGAAAATTCTGATACGGGCGCTCAAGCCGTTTCGGCTGCTGCTGCCGGCGCTGCTGGGGGCGACGTTCTGCTGCGCGGCCGGGGCGTTGGTTCGGATATGGTATGCGCAAAGCGTGAGCGACTTTATCGACGGAGCCATGAACGGTTCTGTTTCGGTGAATGCCCTTGCGTGGGCGGCGGGGCTGCTGGTGGTATTTTCTACGCTGCAATATCTGGGGGAATACGGCTATGAACGTATATTTTTGCGGGGCGGCGATATGCTGAACCGGATAAACTGTGAAGCGGCGGTGGGGATGTCGCTGGAGAATCGACTGACGCCGGGGGACATGCTCAACCGCATGAACGCGGACAGCGCGGATTTTCAGAGCGCCGTCGGTTCGCTGATTCAGGGCAGCCTCAAAACGCTGGTGACGACGGCCATTGCGTTTGTGAGTTTATGCGCGATTTGTGCGCCGCTGGCGGTGATCGCGGCCGTCGTGCCCGTGGCGTACAATCTGGCGGTGCTGAAGGCGTCGAACGGGTGCCAGAAGCAGCAGGACGAGGAACGTGCGCGGCTCAAACAGCTCGCTTCGTTTGTGGAGGACAAGGTCAGCGGGCGGCATGATATACGCCTGCTGGGAATGGCGGAGGCGGTATGCCGCCGCCACGAAGGACTGCTTGACGGCTGGAATGGCGTGCGTCGCCGGCTCAGCCTGTTCTGGTCCATGGTGGGGACCTTCGATAACCTGCTGTACGTCGGCTACCGGGTGCTGCTGGTGCTGCTGGGCGCGGTGTTTGCGCGCCGCGGCCGGATGCGCATCAGCGATTTGTTTGTGTTTTTGTCCATGGCGGATACTTTTATGAATTTCATCTGGGATTTTCAGGCGGAAGCGTATCAGAACGCCATCGCGGCGGCCCGGAAGCTGCTGGAGCTTTGGTCCTGCCCGCAGGAGCGCACCAACGGCGCGGCGCTTCAATGGCAGGAGGACGCGCCTGTCGAAGCGCGGGACGTTCGCTATGCTTATGACGGCCAGAGAATGGCGCTGGATGGACTGACGCTGAGCATTGAAGCCGGCCGGCACACCTGCATAACCGGGGAAAGCGGCTGCGGCAAGACCACGCTGGCGCGGCTGATCTGCGGATTTTTGCAGGCGCAGGGCGGCAGCCTGTCCGTTGGCGGCGCGGATATCGCCCAATGGAATCTGGCCGCGCTCCGGGAGCACATGGCCTATATGCAGCAGGAAACCGGGCTGATACGGGGAAATATGGCGGAAAACATCGCCTGGAAACCCGCGGCGGACATAACCGCCGAGGATAAGCGGCGCATCGGCGAAATTCTGTGCTTTGTGGGGCTGAGTTCTCTTTCCGTCGACGCGGCCTATGACCGACTGGAGCAGCTTTCGATGGGCGAAAAGCAGCGCGTCGGCTTTGCCCGATGCCTGTTTCAGGACGCGAAGCTGTGGATACTGGACGAGCCGACAAGCGCGCTGGACGAGGAGAATGAGCGGGCGCTTCTGGAATTGATGGGCTGCTGCGTACAGGGCGGCGTGACGCTGGTGAGCGTCAGTCACCGGGCGGCGGTGATGGCGTGCGCGGATCGGCTCATTCGGCTGGAAAGGATGGAGGATTCCATATGACATACCTGAAAACGGTCCGGGACACGATGCGGGTGTGGCGCGGATTGTTTGCGAAAAGCCAGGAACTGCGCGGCCGCGTGACGGTTATGCAGCTGTTGGCGGCGACCCAGGACGTGGCGTATACGCTGATCGTGGCCCGGGCCTTTGAGGGCGTGATCGACGCGGTTACATCGGGAAGCGCGAATCTGGCGAGGGTGATGGCCGCCTATGTGGCGCTGAGCCTGCTGGTCGTCCTCCTATGGGGTTTTGGCGCCAACTATCTGAGCAATCGCATACAGGATGGGGTTCAGGCGAAGTTTCGGGGCACGATGCTGCAAAGTGCGCTGACGGCGGACGCGCTGGAGGAAGGCGACTGGATGAAGCGCTACTCGGCGGACAATAAAAAGGCGGCGCAGTTTCTGGCCCGGGCGGTGGCCTCCCAGGCGGTCAGTCCGGTGCTGGGCGGCGTCGTTTCGCAGGTCATGCTGTATCTGATTCATCCCATCCTTGCTTTGACCGCACTGGCGGTGGGTGGAATTCTGTTTGTGCTGCAGGCGAAGCAGATCCACAAGGCCCAGGAGTACGCTTCCCGGCAGGCGGACCAGAACGGCGAGTTTTCGTCGGACATGTATCAGATTGCGCAGAATCTGCCGGTGCTGAGGATGTTCGCCGCCCTTCCCATGATGAAGGAGCGGGCGTATGCCCACAGCGCCGCGTCTATGGAGGCCGGCGTGAGGGGCGCACGGCTGAACATCGCGCTGACCAATCTCCAGCGCCTGTTTGGGGTGCTGGGAACGTTTGCCATGGTGCTGGTGAGCTGTCTGCTGGCGCGGCAGGGAGCGCTGTCCATCGGCGAACTGTTTGCCGCCATGGCCTATTGCGAGACGGTCACCTTTCTGTTTGACGGCCTGGCCCATGGGATTGGCCGTGTACAGGGCGGGAGGGCCGCGGGCGAACGGGTGCTGGCCGCGCTGGACACGGTCAAGGAGCACGCGGACAGGCGCGAAATCGATCCCGCCATTGCGCCGAACGCGGTTGAGGTTCGGGGACTGACCGTCAGCGCCTCCGGCAGCGAGATTTTGCACGGGTTGAACCTGACTCTTCGGCAGGGCGAAATACTGGCGGTCATGGGCGAAAGCGGCAGCGGCAAGACGACCTTCTGCCGTGCGCTGGCGGGGGACGTATCGTTTACGGGCAGTGTGCGTCTGGCCAGCGACCGTCTTACTTATGTCACCGGCGACAGCCGCCTTTTTGAGGGAACGCTGCGGGACAATATTATCTGCTTTGCGGAGAAGGCGGACGAGGAGCGGCTGAATCGCGCTGTCGAGGCGGCGCAGCTGACGAGCTTCGTTCAAACACTGGAGGGCGGGCTGAACGCGATACTGGACGTGCATGGCGACAACCTTTCCGGAGGACAGCGGATGCGCATTGCCATCGCCCGGGCGCTGTATCAGCCGGGGGACGTGTGTATCTTCGACGAGCCCACCGCGGCGCTGGATGAACGGACGGGCGATGAACTGATCCGCGCAATGCTGCGGGAGCTTCATGGGCATACCGTCGTGATTGTAACGCACGACGCGCAGATTGCCGCGCTCCTGCGAGAGAACGGAGCCGCGGTGCTCGCATTGTAGGGCAAATTGACAAAGCGCCCGCGCGTTTTGAGGAGGACGATATGAGGCTGATTGACATTCGCGACGCGGCGTTCGGATGGTCGCGGCAAACGACGCTGTTTCGCGTGGCGCGGCTGTGCATCCGAAGCGGCGATAAGGTGATCCTGATCGGCCCCAACGGCAGCGGCAAGACAACGCTCTTCAAGTTGCTCACCGGCGAGGAGCGCTTTGCAGCCGGCGAAGTGTTCATGCAGCCGCGTCTGGCGGTGGCGCGGTTCGAGCAGCGTGCACTCTACAGCGGCACGGTGCGGACGCTCTTTGATTCCCTGTTTCGCGAGGTCATGGCGGTGGAGGAGGAGATTCGCGCGACGGAACGGCGGCTGGAAACCGACTGGAGCGAGCCGCTTTTGAAAAAATACGAATCGTTGCAGAGTCAGTTCGACAGTCTGGGCGGCTATCAGTATCTGGTGGACAGGGATTCCTTCATCGAGACGTTCGGCCTGAGCGACAAGCTGGAGACGCCGTTCGAATGCCTGAGCGGCGGCGAGCGGCAGTATGTGCGGCTGGGCATGACGTTGTTCGCCCAGTGCGATCTGATGCTGCTGGACGAGCCGTTCTGCTATCTGGACGCGGAGAAAAGCCGGTGGCTGTGCGCATATTTGAAGAATACGCCGCGAGCGTTTGTGCTGACCGGCCACGGCAAGAGTGTTCAGCGCGGCCTTACGGCGCAGACCATCGAGATTTCTCACGGCACGGTGCTCATGTATTCGTCGGATATAGACGCGGCCCGGCTTCAGAAATCGGTGCTGGAGCAGCGGATTGAACGGAAAAATCGGGACGTCGCCAAGGAGATCGAGCAGAGAAAGCAGGAGATTGAGCGCAGGCGGCGCTGGATGAAAACCGCCGAGGTCAAAAAGCCCCACGCGATTGTGGTTCGGCGCATGGAACGGGAAATCAGTCAGCTGGAAGATATGCGGCAGGCGTCGCTCTACGACGAGGACCTGGCGTATGGCTTTCATTTTCAATTTGACGAGGAGCGCTGGAACACAAACGAAGGGATTCTGGAGGCCAAACGCGTCCATGTGGGATTTGACGGACGGACGGTTCTTTCGGACGTGAGCTTCCAGATTCGTATGTACGACCACATATTTCTGCGCGGCGCGAACGGCAGCGGTAAGACCACGCTGCTCAATACCATTGCCGGAAAATTTCAGCCGGAATCCGGGGTGCTGTGGAGGAAGCCCGGACTGCGCGTGGGATACTTCGAGCAGATGTTTTCCGAGCAATACGATACGCTGACGGTCTATGAATACTGCGTGGAATTCAGAAAAATGGGGCTCAGCGAATACGACCGATGGAAAACGCGCCTGTTCCGGGAAGAAGCGGAGCTGGACGCGAAAAGGCTGTATATGCTTTCCGGCGGCGAGCGGGCGAAGGTCGAATTGATGCGGCTGATGAGCGAGCCGGTGGATCTGCTGATGCTGGATGAACCGGGCGTTGCGCTGGAGAAGGAGGCATGCATCCAGCTGATTCAGGCGGTCAACGCCTTTCCGGGAGCGGTGATTCTGACCTCGCACGATGAGGAGGTTATCGAAAGCTACTCTGCGCACCGGTCGATTTGCGTGTAGACACCATACGTGAGAAGTTTGAAGAAAGCGAGAAGTAAACTGCAATGACAAAATGGCTACAAATGCACCCGCCGTTGCCTCCGGCAGGGAGCATCGTCCTTTGGATCATCGTTCGCCAGATTCGCCGCTGGTGCTCAGACGTTGCTTCAATGTCTGGGCACTTTTTTGTGTGCCGAATAAATGGTCTGGCAACTGCGAGAAAAATTTGCGCCGAAATATCGCAGACAGATAATCTACAGGCAGTTACAACATGTTGGCAGTGATCCCGCCCCATTTGAGCGTGGCGGCGTTTATGGGGCATCTGAAGAGCAAAAGTAGTCTGATGATATTTGAACGACATGCAGACCTGAAGTATAAGAATGGAAATCAGCCCTTCTGGTGCAGAGGATATTACGTAGATACGGTAGGAAAGTATGAAGGTGCGATAAAAGAATACATCAAGAATCAGCTACAGGACGATAGAATGAACGACCAGATCAGCATGAAAGAGTTGATCGACCCGTTTACGGGGAAACAGAACTCTGGATGTTGAATACAAATTGACAGAAATAATTGGGCTATATATAATATAAGAAAAGATGGGGCGAATAAATTGTAATATTGCGTGCGCGGGGGGAATGGGAATGTTTCGAAAGTTATTTAGCGCCATAGGGGAAATACGCAAGTACTTCATTGCGCGCTGTCTGGCGATGTTCCCCAAGGTACTGCTGCAGCTGATGGCTGGATATCTGGTGGGGCGCATTGCAGGCGTCATGATAGAACAGGCGCTTGGGGAACTGCCCCGGCTGCTGTGCGTGTCCTTTGCCGTGGCGTTGGGTCAGGCAGCTGCCGCATGGGGAACGAAAATGCTGAAGACCATTGTCGCAGACGGCGCCGCCGGCAGACTGCGTGTTCGCACGATGGAGGCGCTGTATCGCTGCGACCCGCGGGCCCTGGAAAAACTGCGTTCGGGCGATCTGCTCACGCGCATGCAAAGCAGCGTAGAAGTGACTGCCCAGGCTTTTGGGGAATTGTGGCCGGAAATCTTTGGGCATTTGCTGGAATTTGGAATCATCGGCGGCTATCTGTTTTCCATCAACGCAGGGCTGACTTTGCTGCTGTTGGCGTTCTATCCTTTCATAATCTGGCTGCAGGCAAAAATTACGCTGCCCCTGGAAGAAAAATAGGCGCAGATGATGCAGGCCCAGGGAGAACTGGGCAGTCTGCAGCAGAGCATGTTGGTTCAGCGCGAAAACGTGCGCATTTTTGGGATCGAAAATTTCATGTATCGCCAGTACCGTTCAAAACTTCAGAAAAGTCGGGACGCATTTTTGCGTTTTGTCAAGGCATATTCGTTCCAGCTGCCCCTTGGCGGCGTGATGGGCGTTCTGCCGCAATTATTTCTGTTTGGCGGCGGTGGATGGCTGGTATCGCGAAACCGGATTTCATTGCCGGATCTGCTGAGTTATATCGTTCTGGCGGAACCCTTTTCTGCATTCCTGGTAAATATGTTCAGCTCCTTTCAATCCATGCGCAGCGCCTTTGCGGGGGCGCGGCGGTTAATGGAAATCTGGGAACTGCCAGAGGAACGAACCGGCGGCGCGGCATTCGAGATCGACGATGGTGCGCCGTTGGTATGGATTTGAAACGTCTCCTTTTCCTACGGCGCGGGAGACGCGCAGAAGGATTCCGAGCCGTCACAGCGTCCGTTTGGCCTTCGTGATATGAATCTTACCATTGGCGCAGGGGAGAAAATCGCGCTGGTGGGCCCCAGTGGCGCGGGCAAGAGCACGGCCTTAAAATTATTGGAAGGAATGTATCCGCCGGAAAGCGGTAGCATTGCCCTGGCGGGGCATGATTATGGCGAGTGGTCGCTGGATGCGCTGCGCAGACAGATTGTAATGGCGCCCTAGGATCCGGTGCTCTTTCCCGGCGATATTCTCAGCAATATTATTCTTTCGCCGGAATCGGGGATTTCGCAGGAAGCGGCCATGAAAGCCGCGGAACTGGCGGAAATCGGGGACCTGGCCCGGGAGAATCGCAGCATAGGCCAGGGCGCACGGGAATTGTCCCAGGGGCAGCGGCAAAGAATCGGGCTGGCCCGGGCCTTTGCCCGCGGGGCGCGGCTGATGCTGTTAGACGAACCGTTTTCCGCAATCGAAAGCGACGTGGCGGAGAAATTGCAGGCCCGAGTTCTCGCCTGCGACGCGGCGGTGGTACAGGTGACCCATCGTCTGGCCGGGATGGAGCGCTTTGACAGAATCTGCGTGATGCAGGAAGGGCGCGTGATCGACGCGGGCACCCACGCGGAATTGCTGGCCAGATCGGAGCTGTATAGAAGGCTGATTGACGCGGGAGAGGCGAAATAGATGAGAAAAACCCTGAAGATTTTTTCGGACGTGTTTCAGATTACCGTCCGCATGTTTTCCTTCCTTGACCTGCGAGACCGGGTCTTCTATGTGTTTGCGTTTCTGTGCTATGTTGTGCAGAATTTCTTTGCCAATTATCTGGTGGCAAACTGCACACGAAATCTGCTGAACGCATTGCTTTACGGGGGAAACGCGCTGGTTCCGGTGGCGACGTTTGCCGTGCAGTTTTCCATATTTGCCGCTTCCCTGGGGTTCGGATTTTATGGCATGCAGTATATCTCCGCCCAGAGCACAATGAAGCTGCGGGAGGCGATGATGCGCGCCTGTTACGGGGCGCAGATGGGCGCGGCGGGGGCCTTCGACCACACGGCGCAGATTCAGTCGAGGCTGGATGAGGACGCGGGAACGGCCGCCAATTTGATCAGCTTTGGCCTGAGCAACTGGTTTTTACCCTATGTAGCGGGAATTGGCGTATTGATCGTGTTCATCCGGCTGGATCCCATTTTGCTGATTCCCCTTACGGCAGGCGGGGTGATAGAGCTGCTGGTGCATCTGAAAATGGCGCCGGAAGTGCAGAACAGAGCGGCCCGGGCGGCTCAGGCCCAGGCGGACATGCTGGAGGAATTTGCCGACCAGTACAACGGCCTGGAGATTGTGAAAAACTACGGGCTATGCGGCGCGATGCTCGGCGCGTTTCGGCGCGTCTGCGACGCACTGTTTCAGGGACGGCTGTCTCTGGCAAAACTGGAATGCAGACAGGGCGCGGTCAGGGATATTTCCAGATGGCTGGGCTATACAGGAACGCTGCTGCTGGGATGCGCCATGTTGAAAATCAAATCCTTCTCCCTGCCGGATCTGGTGTTTGCCGCGCAGCTGGCATGCGTGCTGCAGACGACCATCAGCAACCTGGGCGCAAATCTCAACGGGGTTCAGGAATCGCTGGTAAGCGCCCGGCGGGCGTTTGAAGTGCTGGATCAACCGCAGCAGGACCGGCGGGAAGGACTGCCGGAGATGCAGCCCGCTCCCGGGGCCGCGCTGACGGTGAGCGATTTACATTTTGACTATGCCGGGCGGGAAGTGCTGCGGGGCGTGAACGCGTCGTTCGAGGCCGGGCGGTTTTATGCCATTGTCGGGCCCAGCGGCTGCGGAAAAAGCACGCTTTTGCGGGTGATGATGGGATTGTATGCGCCGTCGGCGGGAACGGTTGCCCTTGGAGATTGCCGTCAGGAGGCCTACAGCTTTCGTGCCTGGCGGAGGTATGTGCGTTTCGTGCCCCAGGAAACGGCGCTGTTTGACGCGAGCATCGGCGAAAACATTCTGCTCGGCCTGGGAGACGCGCAGGACGGGCAGCTGCCGCAGGCCCGGCAGGCGGCCAGAATGGCCCAGGTCGACGACTTCATCGAGCGCCTTCCCGATCAGTATCGAACAAACGCCGGAGAAGCCGGGAAGTTGCTTTCGGGCGGCGAACGACAGCGGATTCTCATTGCCCGGGGGCTGGTGGGCAATACCGCCGTGCTGCTGCTGGACGAACCCACGGCGTCGCTGGATGCGCTGAACGAAACCGAAATCCTGAAAAATCTGCAAAGCATCGCTCGCAGCGGCGTCCTGGTCATCATGGCGACCCATCGTGTGAGCACAATGAACGATGTGGACCAGGTTTTCAGGATGGAAGACGGCGTGCTGCTGCCCTGCGGAGCATGAGCACAGGCAGGCCGCCGCCGCGTTAATCGAAAAAAACAGCCGCCTTTCGACTTCCGCGGGAAGGAAAGGCGGCTGACGTATGGAAAAGGAGATTACGGATCGGGCGAAAGCTCTGGCTGGGGCATGGCGTTGGCGCGGCCGGTGACCTCCAGATAGAAGGCCGCGTCGGCGGCGTTCATATAGGGGCAGAGCCAGAGGGCGCCGACGCCCAGCGTCAGCCCGGAGAGCAGCCGCCAGCCGATAAAGCTCAGCTGCAGCCAGAACAGCCGCGCTTTGTTGCCCTGCATCAGGGCCTTGGAGCGGTCGATGGCCTCCCAAATGCCCATATCGGGATTTTCCGCCATCAGATAGGGCGCGAGGGCATAACGGTAGGCCGCAATGATCCCGGGAATAATCAGCAGCAGCGTCCAGAGGAAAATCAGCAGGCCGGTCATGAGCCGCAGGCCGAGGGCCTTGCCCCAGATGGAGAACCGGGAAAAGAGCGTGCGGAAGGCCGGGGCGTTTTCCCGGGTCAGCAGATCCAGATTGTATCGCTTCAGCCCCAGTTCAACCGCCCCGCCGATCACCAGCAGCACAAGGGCGATGAGACCGAAAAAGATCATTAGGGAGATAAAGAAGGGAGAGGAAACCAGCGATTCCAGCAAGTCGCGCAGAGCAGCAGCCGAGGGAAATTCACTGGATTGCCTCAGGGGCAGGCCGGAACTCGAGGGCTGGGAGAGATTGACGTTGAACCGGAAATGAAAGCCGCCGGAAGAAGTTCCGGAACTGGAGACGACCGTGCCGCCCAAAAGGGAGGCAACCAGGGTGATCCCGATGGTGAGCGCCCAAAAGCCCTTCAGGGCCTGGCGGGCGATCCAGCGGAAATGGCGCGCTCTGTACATGCGATGTTCCTCCTTTGCGTCTGCGGGGGTAACGGGGTTGTATATCTATTGTAATGCAGGATTGTTTTTTTGTAAAGGAAAGCTTGCGGGTCTTTTCCTTCCGGAAGGGGCGCGATATAATTAATAGGATTCACTGCGGGAATCTCATTTTTTGATACAAGGAAGCGTGCATATGAAAAGAATCGCGGGCTTTTTCTGGCGGGAGAAAATGCTGACGCTGTCGCTGCTGGCGGCGGCGGTGGCGCTGACGATTACGCCCTTTACCCCGGCGCGGCTGATGGAGATCGACTGGCGCACCCTGGGGAATTTGATGATGATGCTGTGCGTGTTGGAGGGCGTGAAGCAGGAAAACCTGCTGCGGCCGGTGGAGGCCCTGGCCGCCCGGCTGAAAACCATGCCGGCGCTGGCGATTTTTCTGATTTTTGGGGTGTTCTTTTCCTCGATGTTTGTGACCAACGACGTATCGCTGATTATTTTTGTGCCGCTGACGATTCAGCTTTTCCGTCAGGGAGGCAAGGAGCGCTATCTGCTGCCGGTGATTTCCATGGAGAACATCGCCGCGGTGCGCGGCTCCCTTTTAACGCCCTTCGGCAGCCCCCAGAATTTGTTTCTGTATGGGCAGCTGGAGATCAGCGCGGGGCGGTTTATACTGCATATGCTGCCGCTGTGCGTCCTGTCCGCCGGGCTGCTGGTGGGGTTTGTGTTTTTCCTGTTTCGCAAAAACGTACGCGAGCCGGCGGTCTGTTCCCCAGAGAAGGGGGCGGAACGCTCCCGGGGGAAGGCGTGCCGGCGAATTTACGGGGCGCTGTTTGCGCTGGTGATCGCGGTGATCGTGAGCCGGACCCGGCTGTGGCCGGCGGCGCTGGCCGCGGTGGTGAGCGTTGTGGCGCTGACGGACCGCAGCCTGCTGAAAAAGGTGGACTACGTGCTGCTGGCCACGTTTCTGTGCTTTTTCGTTTTTTCTTCCTCTGTGGCGGCCCATCCCCAGATTGCGGCCCTTTTGAAGCGGGCCGTGGCGGGGCACGAATATTTCTGGTCCATCGGCCTGAGCCAGATCATTTCCAACGTGCCGGCCACCATCGTGCTGTATCCCTTTACGGAGAATGTTTCCGGGCTGATTTACGGCGCGGACACCGCGGGGCTGTGCTCCATTATCGGCTCGCTGGCTTCGGTGATCAATTACCGAATCTACGTGCGGGAATATCCGGGAGACGGGAAAAACTTCCTGCGGGTGTTCACCCTCACCAGCTGGGCCTTTTTCGTGCTGGTGGCGTTTCCCGGATACCTGCTGTGTCGCTGGCCCTTCCGTTGAGGATTATTCCCCGGAATTGTCGGGCCGCGCCGCCGCATCCTGAAGCACCTGCTGCGCACGGGTATAGACGGTGAGCATGTCTTCCCGCTGGGCCTGATAGACCCGGTCCAGGGTCAACCGCAGCCCTTCCTGCCAGGCGTTCATGTAATCGCCCAGGGCGCTGATTTTGGCATGTTCCTGGGCGATCAGCGCGGTCAGGCCGCAGATTCGGTTGACGGCCGGCGCCAGCTGCTCCACGCTTTTCCAGAACAGCTGGGAAAATTCGCCGCAATCGTCGTCAAAGAGGGGGTCGTAGGGCTGTTTGGACAGCCGGAGCAGGTCCGCGCTCAGTTTTTCCGGGTTCAGAATGGGCAGTTCTTCGTCGTCTTCCTCATCGTTTTCCTTAATCCATTCGGCCTGGGGCGGCCGCACGGCGAACAGGCCGTATTCCCCGGAAAGGGCGTACAGCCGGGGCTTTACGGATTCCACCGTTTCCCAAAGCTTCCGCCAGGGCTCCGGGGATTCTTCCGTTTTTTGCGCGGGTTCCGGGGGCGTGTAGGCGAAAACCGGCCGGGGAGAAACCGGCTGGCCCAGGGCCTTTTCCATGGCGGAACAGGTCGCGTCGATGTATTCGATTTGCTGGGGAAGATCGACGATGGGAAGGTGCGGCCGGACGGGCTGTTTGGATTGCAGATATTCGCCGATTTTCGCCAGCAGTTGGTCGCAGCGACGGGCCAGTTCGGCGTTGGAGGTGCAGCGACGGGAGGAAAAATCCCACCAGGGAACGCGAATCCGGGCCCGGTCGAAATCCCTCAAATCAGGGATTTTGGCGCTCCAGGCGATCCTCAGCTCGAAGATTTCCCCCCGGGTCAATTCCCAGTATTTTTCCTGAACGGTGCGTTCGCTGTCGCTGCCGATGACGATGCGCGTGGTGGTTTCCTGCTGGGCCGGGGCCGAATCCTGATACGCTGTCCCGCAAAAGGGGCAGAATAAGATCCCTTCGCTGGAATCAAAGCCCCGGCCGCAGGCCTTGCACGAATAAAGCATTCCTTTCACACCTTTCTATTCTGGTTGAATTCGTCAGTCGAAAATCTCCATGGCCTTTTTTGCCGCGTCAAGGGGGTCCACATAAAACACCGGCTGAACGGCGGAAAGCAGATCGCCGGGCACCTGCATCAGATCGGCCATGGACTCTCTGGGCAGCAGCACCCGGTGCGCGCCGGCGTTTTTGGCCACGCGGATGACGTCCGCCACGTTGTGCACCTGGCCCATGGAGCCGGAAAGCCGGATTTCTCCCACGATGGCTGTGGCTTCGGTCACCGGGCGATCCATACAGGCGCTGCACAGGGCCACCCATTCCGCCAGGGAGACCTCCTCGCTGGGGGATTTGCTCTGAATGTCGTTGTAATACAGCAGATAATCGGAATCAAACAGTCGCATTCCGGTGACTATTTTTTTTGCGTTGCTCTGGAAATAGGCCCAGGCGGCCTTGATGCTTTCCCTCAGGGCGGAGTTCTGGCCCAGCCCCTGGGTTTCGAACTTGCCGCTGCCCCGAATCCGCCGGTTTTCCAGCCGGTAGATAGCCATGTCGCCGTCCGCCTGACAAGCGCCGATGGCAAACACGTGGCCCGCCGGCAGCTTTGTCGGGGGAACCAGGGCCTCGCTGCTCTGTTCCGGCACAGGGACCACCCATTCGGCGCCGGTGTTGTCCGTATATCCCAGGTCCGTATCCGCAAATTCCGAGCCGGCCATGAGCTTCAATTGCTCCTTGACCCGGCGGCGGCCCTCGATGGCGTATTTCAGCAGCCATTCGATTTCCTGGGGGGTGACCTGCTTATCCGGGAACAGCAGCTTCAGAAGGCCGGACATGGTTTTGCGCACGGCGATCTCGTCGCGCTTGTTGAATTTGCCGTTCAGGTGGAAATATTCGTCCAGCAGATGGGTGTAGTCCATGCGCCGCATGCTCCGGGTAAATTCCGCCAGACAGTCGGTAATGAGTCCGTATTTTTCCGTCAGAAGATCCGAGCGCATTTTGGGAATTTCCCAACCGGGCAGGTAATAATGGATGCGGTCGAAAAAGGCGCTGTCGTTGTTGAATTCCGGGGGGAATGGGCTGAACAGGTGGGAAATTTTCAGCAGATTCTGCACCGAATCGTTGATATTGCCCACGAAGACCATGGAAGCGTCGGCGTTGATCAGGTCCCGGCCCCGGGCGAAGGAGCCGGAGGCCATGTAATCCTTCATGATCTGGATGGCGTCCTGATTGCGGAAGTGCATGCCCGCCACCTCGTCGAAGGCTACGCAGTCCCAATGGCCCACCAGA
>OLPR01001623.1_pt1 | contig 18201 bp, 18 predicted proteins | sample 1672761 | NCBI WGS metagenome assembly OLPR01 (sample SAMEA3136721, study PRJEB25190) | human gut metagenome | biome: human gut; feature: human-associated habitat; material: faeces | place: Austria | collected 2013 | reverse complement strand
GCCCAGGAAACGCCAGCCGATGAGAACATGTTCCGTCAGCTGCGTCTGAACCAGTGGGTCAAACAGAGCATCCGCTGGATGCCCATGGACAAATGGGATGAATGCGGTGGCGTGGTGAATGAATACGAGCTTGCGGGCCGCGCCTGTTATGCCGGGCTTGACCTGTCCAGCACCAGCGACTTAACCGCCATGGTGCTGGTGTTCCCGCCGAGGGATGATGAAGAACAGTACATCGTACTGCCGTACTTCTGGCTCCCGGAGGACACCATGCAGCTGCGCGTCCGGCGCGATCATGTGATGTACGACAAATGGGAGCGCCAAGGTTTTATCCATACGACCGAAGGCAACGTGGTGCATTATGGCTTCATTGAGCAGTTCATCACGAAACTGGGCGAACGGTTCAACATCCGGGAAATTGCCTATGACCGATGGAACGCCACCATGATGGTACAGACCCTGGAGGACGACGGCTTCAACATGGTGCCTTTCGGACAGGGCTTCCGTGACATGAGCCCGCCGACCAAGGAACTGATGCGCATCGTGCTGGAGCGGAAGCTGAATCACGGCGGACACCCGGTGCTCCGGTGGAATATGGACAACGCCTTTGTGCGCACCGACCCGGCGGGCAACCTGAAGATTGACAAGGAGAAAAGCACTGAGAAGGTGGACGGAGCCGTTGCGCTGGTGATGGCCCTCGACCGGGCGATGAAGAATCAGGGCGGCGAATCGGTATACGACCAGCGCGGCCTTTTGATTATCTGACGGAGGTAAACATGCCCTATAAACCAAGAAGGCCCTGCCGTTATCCTGGATGTCCGGGCTTCTGCGAGCAGGGTCAGGTATTCTGTAAGGATCATATGGAGTGGAGCGGCGACCGCCTGCGCGGCGGCGCGGATGCCCGTGGGTATGACGCCCGCTGGCGAAAGGCCCGCGCCCTGTTCCTGCAGAGGAATCCGCTATGCGCGGAATGTGGGAAAGCAGGCAGGCTGACCCCGGCCACCGTGGTAGATCACATCATCCCGCATCGGGGAGACAAGGCATTGTTCTGGGATGAAAAAAACTGGCAGCCCTTGTGTAAGAGATGCCATGATAAGAAAACCGGAAGCGGGCTGTGATTATTATTCAAGAGCGTCCCTGAGTTCGTCCTCTGAATAACCAAAGGTGTAATCCTCATCCATCCCGTTCGACATCCAGATGAGGGCCGCATCATAGGCGCTCAGGCTTTCGCCATCTTCATCATCGTAATCGCCGTCATAGTCATCGCCGTTGCAATAGTCGCAAACATAAGTTTCGCCATCCCAATTGCCGAAGATGTCCTTATCCCTGCGCATACGATGACCACAGTTAGGGCACATTGCGTATCTGCTCATTCAACAATCCTCCTCATATAATTCGTGTTAACGTATGGTTCTCTTCTTTAGGCCCGACCCGGTTATTCCACAAAGGAGTCCCCATAGAATGTACTGAATAGGTCTCCACCACCAATCAACAAGAAGCCACCAAATGAAGCCATGATGGTGAACCGTCATCGTAAAGTAATGTCCCTTACGTCTTTTTGCCATAATCGACCTCCTCATCATGCCGCCCGCATTGTGACAGTGCAGGCGTTAACGATAGTTTCGCCCGGCTTCAAATCGATGCCCATTTCAGCTGCCTGCGCCATCTTGGCTGCTGAAGCATGCCATCCTTCATGGAGCTGCCTGATAAATTCAGACCTCGGAAACGTCTTCAGAACACCGTCCACCTCAACCGTAACCGTCTCGACAGCTTTTGGAACCTCTGGGGTGATTTGTTTTACAACATTCGCGGCATTTTCTACTGGCTTCAATGCTTTAGGGGCCTCAGGAACCAACTTGTCGGCGAGTTCCTTGACCGGAATTTTAACCTTCTTACCATTGATCAGCAGGATTGCCACAGTACCAGTTATCGCAAGCACCGTTGCAGTGATGAGAACACCTTTGCGATACTTACGAAACCAACCCTTAATACCCTCGAACATTCGCATCCCTCCTTTAATCCTTGTCGCTCAACAAGACCTTTGCGCCAACCGCGACCGCTGCCACAAACACTCCTGCAAGAGCAGTCGCCCATGTAACTGATGCCTTTTTACGTGTCGTCTTTTTTGAGACGATGGATGGTGCGAGAAGATTGGCATCGGAAAGCACCAGATTACGTTGCTCATCAGTGAAGCTGTCGTACTCGTCCACGAGGACTCGAATGACATCTTGGAGCATTTGCGTATCATCTGCTTGTGCCGAACGTTCAATTTCCTCGGCGAGAACCTGTCGAATAGCGAGGTATTGCATCATGGTCATTTTATTCCTGCCATTTTCAAGGTTACTGACCATCTGTCGGGAGACGCCAAGCTTCTCTCCCAGTTCAGAAGCACTCCATCCGGCACAAGTGCGGATAAGGGATAGGTACTTCTGTAAGCGCGTGACTCTGATATCCAAGAGATCACCTCCGTACACGACATATGATATCGCATCGCATGTCGTCTGTCAACTATAGTGTCATAAGAAATCTAAATTTCAGGAGGACAGAGTGAAAAATCCCTTCACCGAGCTGTTCCGTGCGCGGGACAAGCCCCAGGACAGCGTCAGCGCCGCGCCCATGTTCTACTTCGGCATCAGCGGCTCCGGGAAATCCGTCACCGCGCAGACGGCCATTCAGCTTTCCACGGTGTACGCCTGCGTCCGGGTTATCTCGGAGACGGTGGCCAGCCTGCCGCTGGGCGTGTATGAAGCGACGGACGATGGCAATCAAAAGGCCGCAGACCATCCGCTGTACAGGCTCCTCCATGACGAGCCGAACACGGAAATGACGTCCTTCGTTTTCCGGGAGGTCATGCTGGCCCACCTGCTGCTCCACGGAAACAGCTACAGCCAGATCATCCGCAGTGGAAAGAACTCCATCGTGGGGCTGTATCCGCTGCTTCCGGATCACATGGATGTCGACCGGGACAGCAAGGGCAATCTGACCTACACCTACACCACCAGCGACGGCAAGACCGTGGTGATCAAGCCCACCGATGTGCTGCACATTCCCGGCCTGGGCTTTGATGGGGTGATGGGCTACAGCCCCATCGCGCTGGAGAAAAGCGCCATCGGTCTTGGGCTGGCGTCCGAGGAGTACGGCAGTAAGTTCTTCTCCAACGGCGCACGGCCTTCCGGGATTCTGACCCATCCGAACACCGTGAAGAATCCCAGAGCCATCCGGGACAGCTGGAACAGCGCCTACGGCGGCTCCACCAACGCCAACCGTGTGGCTATACTGGAAGAAGGCATGACCTTCACGCCCCTGAGCATCCCCAACAACGAGGCCCAGTTCCTCGAAACGCGGAAGTTTCAGGTGGAGGAAATCTGCCGCATCTTCCGGGTGCCGCCCCATCTGGTGGGCGATCTGGAGCATGCCACCTTCTCCAACATTGAGCACATGAGTATCGACTTTGCCGTGCATACGATTCGCCCCTGGCTGGTCAGGATCGAGCAGGCCATGAACCGCGCTCTGTTCTCCGATCAGGAAAAGGGCAAGTTCTATGTGCAGTTTAATATCGACGGTCTCATGCGCGGCGACTACAAATCCCGCATGGAGGGCTACGCCATTGCCCGGCAGAACGGCTGGATGAGCGCCAACGACATCCGCCAGCTGGAAAACCAGAATCCCATCCCCGCCGAGGAAGGCGGCGATGCCTATCTGGTGAACGGCAACATGATCTCCATCACCACCGCCATGAAGCAGAAGGCGGAGGAAGCAGGCAAAACCAAACAAGACCAAAGGAGGAACACCTGATGCGACGTTTCTGGAATTGGGGCAAAAACGACGATGAGACCCGCACCCTGTATCTGGAAGGCGTCATCGCCGAGGAGAGCTGGTTTGCAGACGATGTGACGCCCGCCATGTTCAAGGAGGAGCTTTTCGCAGGCAGCGGGCCGATCACCCTGCACATCAATTCTCCCGGCGGCGACTGCATCGCAGCCAGCCAGATCTACACCATACTCATGGATTATCCCCATGACGTGACGGTGCAGATCGATGGCATGGCGGCCAGCGCAGCCAGCGTCATCGCCATGGCGGGCACACGGGTGACCATGAGCCCCACCAGCATGATGATGATCCACAATCCCTTCACCATTGCCCAGGGCGATTCGGCTGAAATGCAGAAGGCCATTCAGCTGCTGGATGAGGTGAAGGAATCGATCATCAACGCCTACCAGATTAAAACCGGCCAGTCCCGTGCCCGTCTGAGCCATCTCATGGACAGCGAAACGTGGATGAACGCCTGGAAAGCCAAGGAGCTCGGTTTCTGTGACGAAGTGCTGTATGCCGAAGGGCAGTCGGAGCCTGACATGAAAGTGTTGGGCTTTTCTTTTGCCCGGAAAACGGCTGCGGCCTGCCTCATGAACCGGGTGCTGGCTTCCGTACCCCAGCCGGAGACGGAAAAGGCTCCGGCAGACGACAACAAAGTCAACGTGGCGGGCTACGAAGAAAAGCTGCTGCGGATGAAGTATGTTTAAGGAGGTTGGTCATTATGACTGAAATCATGAATCTGCGCGAGAAGCGCGTACAGACCTGGAACGCTGCCAAGGCATTCCTCGAAAGCCATCGCGGCAACGACGGCATGCTGTCTGCCGAGGACGATGCCATCTATAACAAGATGGTGGACGACATGGATCGCATGGGCAAGGAAATCGCCCGGCTGGAAAAGCTGGAAGCGCTGGATGTGGAGATGTCCCACGCCACTAGCAAGCCCCTGACTTCCGCGCCTGTGGCCGCTCCCGCCGAGGATGAAGCCCCCGCTAGCAAGACCGGACGCGGAACCAAGGACTACACCAAAAACTTCTGGCGAGTCATGCGCTCCAAGTCCGTGCCCCACGAGGTGATGAACGCCCTGCAGGTGGGCACCGAGACCGAGGGCGGGTACCTTGTACCTGACGAGTATGAGCACATGCTGGTGCAGGCGCTGGAGGAACAGAACATCTTCCGTCAGCTGGCCCACGTGATCCACACGTCCAGCGGCGACCGGAAGATCCCCGTGGTCGCGTCCAAGGGCACCGCCCAGTGGATCGATGAGGAAGCCCAGTATCCCGAGAGCGACGATTCCTTCGGCCAGGTCTCCATCGGGGCCTACAAGCTGGCCACCATGATCAAGATCAGCGAGGAACTGCTGAACGATTCCGTGTTCGACATGCCCAGCTACATCGCCACCGAGTTTGCCCGCCGCATCGGCGCTGCCGAGGAAGAAGCCTTCTTCACCGGAAATGGTACCGGGCGTCCTCTGGGCATTCTGGCGGAGACGGGCGGCGCTCAGGTGGGCGTCACCGGGGCCAAGGCGGATGCCGTGACCTTTGACGAGGTGATGGATCTGTTCTACTCCCTGCGCTCTCCCTACCGCCGCAACGCCGTATTCATCATGAACGATGCCACGGTGAAAGCCCTGCGCAAGCTGAAGAATGGCAACGGGGACTATATCTGGCAGCCCTCCGTCACCGCCGCCACCCCGGACACCATCCTGAACCGTCCGGTCTACACGTCCGGTTTCATGCCCACGCTGGCTACCGGAAACAAGACCATTCTCTTTGGCGATCTGGGCTATTACTGGGTGGCTGACCGGGAAGGCCGCTCCTTCAAACGCCTGAACGAGCTCTACGCGCCCACGGGTCAGGTGGGCTTCCTGGCTTCCCAGCGGGTGGATGGCAAGCTGATTCTGCCTGAAGCGGTGAAGGTGCTGCAGCAGGCGTAACCGACCGGGAGCCGTACCGACGAAGTGCGGCTCCCTTCCTGAAAGGATGTGAATCCCAATGAGCGATACCCGTACCACAAAGAACTACTTTGCCCACGGCGGCAACGAACTGGTGGTGGGCGGCAAGCTGACCTTTCTTCCCGGCGCGACCGTGGAAGGCGGGGAAGGGCTGTTTGACCTGCCCACGGGCGGCAACGGTACCTGCCTGCCAAATCTTACGGACAGCAAGGCGACCACCGTAGCCCAGCTGCGGGAGGATTACAACCGCCTGCTGGCCGCGCTGCGCTCCGCCGGGCTGATGGAGGCAGGTGATCCCTGATGATTGTCTCCGTCGATGAGGTGAAAACCCATCTGCGCATCCAGCAGGATGAGGAGGACGCCTATATCGAGTCTCTCATTCACCAGGCCCAGACCGCCGCAGAGGATTACTGCCGGGTGCAGTTTTCCGAGGAGGAAGCTCCGGAGCCTGTGCGCCTGGCGGTCATCCTCATGACCAGCTTCTACTATGAAAACCGGGACATTCCGGACATGACCACCTACAAGGCCACCCGCATGGCCTTCGATAGTCTGCTGTATCCCTACCGCGATCCGGAGAAGATGTTCTGACGGGAGGTGACGACCTGTGCGCGGTTATAAAAACTTCGATAGCGATCCCCATCCCGGCGACCTGCGCCACCTGATCGAAATCGGATACACCGAGAACGTCATCAACGAGAACGGCTATCCAGACCCCAAGGACGTGGTCGTCTGCAAGGTCTGGGCCGCCGTGACGGACGCGGGCAACCAGCACTACCGCAGCGCGGATGTCATGAACACGGAAGCAGTGATCAACTTCACCATCCGCTACCGGGAGGACATCAAACCCGGCATGTGGGTGCGCTTTCAGGGGGATAAATGGAACATCTCCACTCTGGGCGAGTACAGCTTCAAGCGCACCTATCTGGGCCTCAAGGCGTCCATCGCCAAGGGGGTGAGCGGATGAAGCAGGTCAACGCGGCACTCAAAGACATCGGCATTCCCGCTTTCGCCGGGGTATGGCGGGCAACTTCGCCCGACCAGAATCCGCCCGTGCAGTACTGCGTGTATTCCACAACAACTACGGAAGCCAGCCATTATGACGATCATGTGACGAGCTTCCGCACCTATGTGTACCTGAACCTGTGGAGCGACATCGACCCCACGGACATGCAGGAAACCATCCGCCGCGCTATGTACGCCTATGGCTTTATCATGCTGGAGGAATCCGACAAGGGCTATAACCAGCCAGCCTATGACACAGCCACCCGGCAGTACACGGTGCAGTGGACATGGGTCTGGAGGGAGGATGCTGAGTATGGCGTTTGAACTCCGGGGCTTTGATGATCTCCAAAATGACATGGTGAACATGGCCTACGCCCTGGATCAGGGGGCGGGCGTGAATCGCGCTCTGAAGGCCGGGGCCGTGCCCATTGAGGAACAGATGCTGCACAACGCCAGCACCGACCCCAAGATCATCACCGACAAGCTGCACTCTTCCATCCACACGGGCAAGGTTAAGCAGAAGCGCGGAGGCGGCAAGCAGATCACCATCGGCATCCACCACAGCGAGAACGGCGCGTACTACGCCAATCCTGTGGAGTTCGGCCACGGCGGCCCTGCGCCCGCGCCCGCGCATCCCTTTGTGCGCCCTGCTTTTGACACGAGGGCCGAGGAAGCCTTCGACCAAATCAAACGCGTCCTTCGGGACGAACTCAAAAAAAGATGAACTGGAGGTAATGAATTATGGCTACTCCTGCCGCTTCTCCCACCGTATCCTCTACGGTCGGGCTCAAAAACATGGTGATCGCGCCCCTCAAGACTGACACCGAAGAAACCCTGGAATATGGCGATCTGCAGCTGGTGGCTGGCGCGATTGAAGCCAGCATCGCTCCGGAGAATGCCGACCCGGACGTGCAGTACGCGGACGATGTGGAATTCGACGTGCTGTATCCCGATCCCGAGCTCACCTTCACCACCAAGATGGCGGATATTCCCCTCACGGTGCAGGAGATGATCTTCGGCAGCAAGATCGACGATAACGGTGTGCTCATCCGCTCTTCCACCGACAAGCCGCCCTATTTCGCCGTGGGCTTCATGAGCGAAAAGTCCAACCACAAGTACCGCTATGTGTGGCTGTACAAGGTGCGGGCCAAGCCCCTCACCGAGAACTACGCCACCAAGGAGGGCACCACCATCACCCGCCAGACCGGGGACGTGGAGTGGACGGCCATCAAGCGCACCCACGACAGCCAGTATCAGGCGGTGGCGGACGAGGACGAGAACGGCTTCACCGCAGAGAAGGGAAAGACCTTCCTGCAGAGCGTGTACGCTCCCACTTTCACGCCCGCTTCTGGCGGCTGATACCCGTAACCCCGCTGCCGCACAGCCATGACGCTGTGCGGCAGCATTATTCTGAGTTTTGGAGGGAAATATCATGATCACCTGTACGCTTGGCGAAAAGAAATACACTGTGGACTTTATCTCCGGCAGGGCACTGCGGGAAATGGAGCCTGCTTCTAAGATGTACGGAAGACTGGTGCGCCTGTCGCAGGACGCCACCGAGGGCAAGGACGTCTCCCAGGAGCAGCTGACCGTGACGGACGCGCTGGATACCATGGTCAAGTGGTTCTGCATCCTGTTTAACAACCAGTTCACCCCGGACGAGATGTACGACAACTATCCCGCCGACAGGCTCATGCACGACATCGCCCTGGCGCTGATGGCCGTGCAGACCCAGACCACGGAGGTGCTGGATTCTTTCCCTACGATTCCGGTGGTTCAGGAAGCGGAGCAGATTCTGGCGGAGGCGGAGACCCCGGAAGTGACGATACCGCGGGAAGCCTGACGCTGCCGGAATATGTGTACGCCACCTACAACGAACTAATGAAGAACGGCTGGCGCATGAAGGAAATAGACGAGATGGACATGCTGGGCTTTCTGCGCCTGCGGGCATGGGACGCCCGGCGGGAGCAGGAAAAGAAGAAACCCCGGCAGCGCTTCATTGATGAAGTCTGGCCGGGGGTGAAGCCGGGATGATGTTAATGAACAAACTGGAGTTTCCTTGCTTCCATCTTCAATTATCCGTCTGCAGCAGAAACTGATCAGGAGCCATAAATCTCTTCATAGGTATTCGTAAGCCCGAAAAGCCGCCAAAACGTTTCGCCAATGCTGGACGTGCTGCCATACAGTCTGAGCGCCTCGTCCCCATTGCCATAAGCAAAGCAGTTCCCATCTTCCGTACGGAAATGGCGGCAGCTGTCTGTCGCCATTTGGAACACAATCGTTCTTCCGTCTGTTGAGTAAAGTGTCAACGCTGCGTCAAACGGGCATCCAGCGCTTCCAACTGGCTGGGCCATGGAGAAGTTCTCTTCAATCCACCTGAGGCTGGCTAAATCTGAAAGCGTATATGCGCCCTTGGGTGTTGTCAATTCTGCTCTATCTAAGTTGGCAATATGCCGGATCGTCTCTGCAGTCTCTGCGGCGAGACGGTCTGCCTCATTTTTGTGGATCCAACCGCTTGCGCCGCGCAGACTGACAATCAGCCATTCTCCTTCATCCTTAAGGATGGGCAGGACGGTACCTTTTCTCAACAATGCAACTTTGGGAGCCATGGTATCGTTCCATGCGTAGACCGGCGTTGCACCGTCTGTCTGGTACCAGGCTGGATTAACAACGATATAGTCAGAATTGACCCAGCCTGTCTGACCTGCGTCGACATTATCCGAGGTAAAGCATCTCGCCCAGCCGTCCCAGCTATCCTGCACGGCGAGCGTATCGCCGTAATGCAGCGTTTTCACTGCTTTGGAACGGGCGCTGCGCTCCTGGCGTACCGTCAGGCTTTCGCACAGCACCACAGCCTGATAGCCCCGCTCTCCTTCGCCATAGGCAGGAATAATCTCAGCCTGAACGCTTGCGATGTTTCCAAATGAAAGAATCATTGATAGTAAGGCTGCCGTCCAAATGTGCTTTCTCATGTTTTTTCCCCCGTGTACTTTTCAACCATATAACGCGGATCATGATTGATTTGTTCCATGACAATGGAAGCAATGTATCTTGACGCATCTCCACCAATAGCGAGTTATTGAGTCAAAACTCCTAATCAATATTCTACCATCCTTCCTTATTCTCCTGCAATCAAAGTGAGGTGAATTCTATGGCCGAAATCCTGCGCGAACTGGTGGTCGCGCTGTCGCTGGATTCCAGCAATTTCTCGCGCAACATGCGCACCATCAACCAGCAGATCAAGGAAGCCGAGTCCACCTTCCGTCTGGCCGGGGCTGGCGTTGAGAATTATGAAAAGACCATCGCGGGCACGGAAGCCAAGCTGTCCATGCTGGGAAATAAGCTCACCCGGCAGCAGCGGGCCGTGGAACAGTACAGCCGGGCGCTGGTGGCGGCAAATGAAAAGCTGAGAGAAAACTACGACCGCCATCAGGATTATTCCCAGCGGCTGGAGCAGACAAAAGCCCGGCAGGAAGACCTGCGCTTCGAGGTGGAAGCGGCCACTGTCGCCTATGAAGGCTACCGGGATAGTCTCGGCGAAACCGACTCCGCCACCATTGCCGCCAAAGCGAATCTGGAGCGGTATCAGGAGGAGTATGCGGAAGCCACCGCCGAGGTCACCAAGCTGGACGGTCAGGTTAAGGCCCTGCAGAAAACCATGCAGAACAGCGCGGATGCCGTCAGCAAGGCCCAGACCGACCTGAACAATGCCAAGGCATCTGTCAAGGAAACGGAAGCTGAAATCCGGAAGCTGACGGAACAGCTGTACCGGATGCAGTCTGCATGGACGCAGGCTGGCGAATCCCTGACTGCGATCTCTAAGAAGTGCGAGACCATCTCCAAGGCCATGACCAAGGCCGGGAAAAGCCTGACCACCCATGTCACGGCTCCCATCACGGCACTTGGCACTGCCGCCATTAAAGCATCTGTGGATTATGAATATGCCTTTGCCGACGTGCGGAAAACTGTGGATGCCACGGAAGAGGAATATGACCGTCTTTCACAGTCCGTGAAGCAGATGAGCACGGAAGTCGCCGCGTCCGCTGAGGACATCGCCGAGGTCATGTCCATCGCAGGCCAGCTGGGCATTGAGAATGAGCACCTGGCTGAATTTACCCGCACCATGATCGACCTGGGCAACAGCACCAACCTGGTGGCTGCGGATGCCGCCAGTGAAGCAGCCCGGTTTGCCAACATTATGGGCATGAGCCAGAACGAGTTCCAGAATCTCGGCTCCACGCTGGTCGACCTGGGCAACAACTACGCCACCACTGAATCGGAGATCATGGCCATGTCCCTGCGTCTGGCTGGCGCTGGTAAACAGGTGGGGCTTTCGGAAGCGCAGATACTGGGCTTTGCCGCCGCCCTGTCCTCCGTGGGCATCGAAGCGCAGATGGGCGGCTCTGCTTTCAGTAAGGCGCTCATTAAAATGGAGGTTGCCGCCGCCACGGGCGGTGACGCTCTGGAGGACTTCGCCCGGGTCTCCGGCATGAGCGCGTCCCAGTTCAAAGAACTGTGGGAACGAGACGCCGTCGGGGCCTTTCAGGCGTTTATTGTGGGCCTGTCCAAAATGGACGAGGAAGGCGTCAGCGCCATTAAGACTCTGGACGACATCGGGATCGCCGAGATCCGGCTCAGAGACACACTTCTCCGCGCCACCAACGCCACCGAGCTTTTCAGCAAGACGCAGGCAACCGCCAATAAGGCGTGGGATAAGAACACCGCCCTGACGGAGGAAGCCAACAAGCGGTATGCCACCACAAAATCCCGCCTGACCAACCTGAAAAACACCGCGCTCATGTTCGCCCGGCAGATCGGTGATGATTTGAATCCCACCATCCAGAAGCTGATCGACAAGGCCAATGACCTGCTGCAGAAGTTCCTGTCGCTCGACAAGGGGCAGCGGGAATCTATCGTGAAATGGGCCGCCTTTGCCGCCGCTGTCGGCCCTGTTGTGCTGGTTTTGGGCAAGGTCGTAGGCGCGGTGGGCACTGTCACAGGCGCTCTGGGGAAAGCCTTCACGGCGCTGGGCGGTTTCTCCGCCAAAGTCAGCATGGCGGGCGGAGGTTTGGGCGGACTGGTCAAAACGCTGGCTTCCTCCAAGCTGGCCATGGTGGCCCTGTCCGCCGCGCTGGTGTATGGGGCTGTCAAGCTGGTGGACGTCGCGTCCGGAGCGAAAGCTGCCCGTGAAGCCCTGGAGGGCATGGCGAAAACTGCGAAGGAATGGAAAGAGACCGCTGCCGAAACCTTCTACGGCAATTCTCAGGGCCTGTCCTTCTTCGGCATGAGCAGGGATGACTTCACCCGCGAGGTAGCCAGCAGCCGGGACTGGATGAACGGCCTGCTGGCGGTATGGTCGGACGGCAAGAAGGAAACCAATGAAATCGTCAGCGAATGGACGGATTCCTTCAAGAGCCTGACCGCCAGCACCCGCACCGAACTGGAAAATCTGAAACAGCAGGCGGATAAAGCCGGGTACACCTCTGTGTCCGAGCAGCTGCAGGGCGATATGGACACGCTGGATGCCATGGACAAGGAGATCGCCAAGCTCCTGAAGAAGCGCCAGAATAAAATGCTGACGGAGAAGGACAAAATCCGCCTGCAGGAGCTCATCGACACCCGTGAAGCCATCGAGGTGAAATACCACCTCTCCGCCGCCGATACGGACGGTTTCGATACCATCCGCAATAAGGTGGAAGCGGAAGTAGCCCGTGCGGAAGCCCGTGGGCAGGAGGTAAGCGCCAGCGTGTACGAAAACGCCATGGTGGCCGCCGCCGAGGGCATGGCGACTGTCAATTCCTCGCTGGACGCGCAGTACGACAAGGAATACGCCCTCATTCAGCTGATCGAGGACAGTACCGAGCGCCAGCAGGCCATGGACGCGCTGAATGCCAAATATAATGAGGACAGGCGCTCCGCCGCTTTGGAATACGCGTCCCTCATGGCCGATGTGGTGATGCCCGTGTGGCAGCAGGAGGACATTCAGACCGCCAAAGGTCAGGTGGGCGACCTGATGCAGCTGCTCCGTCAGTACAGCGCCGCATCCACCGACGCGGAGAAGAAATCCTTCCTGCCACAGTTAAACCAGCTGACCGTCAGCATGGATGAAGGGGTGCTCACCGAGTACGTGGGTCTGCTCACCCAGATCCAGAGCCTTCTGGATAGCGGCATGACGGAAACCGAAGTGCAGGAGCTTTTCCCGGATATCGACTTTTCCTCCGCGCTGGAGCAGCTGGCCGCCATTCAGACCTACCTGAACGACAACAAGTGGGACACCAACCTCACTTCCCTGAAAGAGATGTTCGGGGAAGCCGTGGGCGAAGAAGTGCTGAAAATCGCCACCGATCTGGACATAACCGGGGCCATGGAGCGCTGGCAGGAATGGGCCAGCAATCCGGGCGCGATCACCACGGACGCCATTATCTACGGATACACGGAAGCGGAAAACGCCGCCAAACAGCAGCCCATTGTGGAAGCCTTCATCAGCAAGTACACCGAGGTGGAGGACGGCGCGGACAAAGCGTCTCTGACCCCTGAGGGGCTTGTGGCTTACGTGCAGACTTACGCGGAAGCCACCACTGGCGCGGATGTGTCCGGGCTGAATCCCACCAATGTCACCGCCATGGTCAGCGCCTACAAGGAACTCGCTGCCGGAACGGATGTCACCCAGTTGAAGCCCAGCGACATCACGGCCTATGTGTTCAAGTATCTGGAAGAGCATGAGGTTGACACCACAGGGCTGACCCCGGACGGCGTGACCGCCTTCGTTATGGCCTACGAGGAAGCCACAGGCGGCGCATCCACGGCGACCCTGAAGCCCTCCGATGTTGTGGGCCTTATCACCAAATACGCGGAAGCGGAAAACGTGGATGTGTCCGCGCTGTCCTCCGCGCAGGTGGAGGGTATTGTTACCAAGTTCGCGGAAGCCACAGGCTGTGATAAATCCGAACTGCTGAAGGAGTTCACCGCCTACATCACCGAGTATAGAGAAGCGGCGGGCGTGAAGAAGCCCACCCTCAACCTACAGGTGGGGCTGACGGGATATGACCTGCTGGCCTATCGCCGCTGGCTGAAGAACAACAAGGTGGAAGTAGAAGGCATCGTCCGCCTGTCGGAAGCGTATGAAGACCCGTCCTCCGTGCTGGGCGAATCCGGAGTGAAATACTGGAAGGACGGTCAGGAAATCCCCGTCACCGCTGTGACCTCAGATATGCTGCACCCGGACGATGTGGCCATCCTCGACAAGGACGGCACCATGCACGTGCTCATCACCACCGAGGTCACAGGCGCTCCGGAAGCCATCGCGGCAATGCGCCAGCAGGTGGCCGAGGTGGATCAGCTGGGCATGACCAAGCTGGGCACCGCCCTGACGGGCATTATGCCCACCAGCCTTATGGGCTTTATCAGCGCGGCTGAACGGCGCATTGAGACCGCCAAGAATGATCTGGGTAAATGGTACAACTTCATCTACGGCGGAGACGAGGGCATCCTGAAAACCCTGGACAACTCCATGCAGATTGACTTTGACCCGGAGAATGTAGCCCAGCTCTCCACCTATGTGGCCGAGGTCGTGAAGGCCATCCAGAACGGTGAAGCGGTGTCTCAGGAGGATATCGACAACCTTACCAAAATCCTGCAGTTCGTGGAAGACCTGGACTCCGTGGGTGTCGGCGAAAACGTGACCGCTGGCATTGCGGAAGGCATGACGGAAGCGGGCTGGGACACGGATGCGGAGATGCTGGCCACCAATCTGGAAACGGCGATTAACTCCGCGCTGATCATCAACAGCCCCTCCGAGCGCATGAAGCCCGCCGGTGAGTATGTGGCGGCAGGCATCGGCGCGGGTATGGGCGAATACGACTTTTCTGCGGATGCCAGTGCTCTTGCCGCCAGTCTGGAAAGCGCCATCTCCGCTGCCTTGACATCTGAATCCCTGACCCCGTCCGGGACAACGGCCATGGCGGGGCTGGCGGGTGCGCTGTCCGCCTATGACATGAGCAGTACGGGTATGACTATTTCGGGAAACGTGAAAACGGCGCTGTCCAACAGTCTCACCGCCGCCAGCCTGAAATCCATCGGCACCAACGCCATGGCGGGCCTGAAGGCGGGCATTAACGCGGGGCGCTCCGGTGTGATCTCCGCCATGCAGTCCGCCGCCCGTGCCGCCGTGAACGCCGCAAAGAAGGAACTGAAGATCGCGTCTCCCTCCCGGGTGTTCCGGGATGAAGTCGGCTCCATGACCATGAAGGGCTTTGCGGAGGGCGTTTTACAGGAAAGCCGGGTACAGGCTCACATCGTGAAAAATGCCGCCCGATATCTCACAGGGGAAGCCAAAGAAGGCACGGTCGCTTTTGGCTCTACAGATAATCGAAAGACCTACAACAACACATCTTCCGTCAACCTGTCCGGGAACAATTTCTATGTGCGGGATGAGCAGGACATCCGCTCCCTGGCCATTGAGATTGCCACCCTGACAAGGAGACAGCAGCGCGGGCGCGGCCTGCGCATGGCGTAAGGTTTAACTTGACTTTCAGCCCGTTCAGAGGGATAGATACCACACCCTGAAAACGAAGGAGAAAACCGCCATGGGATTTACGATGCAGATCAGGCCGGAAGTGCTGAAAAAGCTCCGGGAGGATTACCCGCCCGGATGCCATGTGGAACTGGTGCGGATGTTTGAGGAACCGAGGAAGGACATGCTGCCCGGCCTCACGGGAGAAGTGATGTTCGTGGACGACGCGGGCGGTGTGCATGTGGCATGGAGCAACGGCTCCACCCTCGCTGCCATCCACGGCATCGACATCATCCGCAGAATCGACTGATACAAGCAAACGTCATGGGCTGCCCGTCAAAAGGCGGCCTTTTGACGTATTGGAGGACATTATGCAGGACTATTTCATCTGGAACGGTACCGACTGCCGCCAGTACGGCATCCATGTGACGGAGCAGCCGCCCGTGACCATTCCCGCCGAACGCAGCACCCAGATCAATGTGCCCGGCAGACCGGGAAGCCTGATACAGCTGGAAGGCGAAGATGTGTACGACGATCTGTTGCTGACCGCCACATGCTTTATCTCCGATCCTGCCCAGATCCCGGCCATCGCCGCCTGGCTGAAAGGCAGCGGCATGGTAACCTTTGCCAACCGGACGGGCGGATACTACAGGGCGCGGATCGCCAACCAGATCCCCTTTGAAAAGGTGCTGAGGGGCAACCCGCACTGTACCTTCGCTGTGAATTTCCGCTGCTTCCCGTTCTGGTATCAGGAGAATGTGGCGGACATCACCGTCACCCAGTCGGGAACGATGGTCACCAATCCCGGCAGCGTATACGCTGAGCCGCTTCTCACGGTATACGGCTCCGGGGACATCACGCTCATGGTGGGCACGACCATTGTGGAACTGGAGGACATTTCCAGCAGTATCGTTATTGACTGTGCTCTGAAGGAAGCCTATCTGGGAAATGCCCTGATGAACGACCACATGGCTGGGGATTTTCCTGTGCTGAAACCGGGAGCGAATGCCGTCAGCTGGTCTGGAACGGTGACAAGAGTGGTCATACAGCCAAACTGGCGATATCTGTAATGAACCGAGGTGATTCCCATGATCTGTGTTTATCCTGCCGACTGCGCGGACTTCTCCACCAACGGAAACGGCACTCTTTCCCCGCTGTCGGCGAACGTGACGGAAACGCTAAACGGCGAGTATGAACTGGAACTGGTGCATCCCATTGATGAAGCCGGGAAATGGCAGCGGCTGGTGGAGGGATGCATCCTCCGCGCTCCGGTGCCTGCCGCCATGACGCCCCGCGTACACTTCTCCGCGCTGGGCGACGACAGCGGCGCGGAAGTCTGGCGGGTGAACACCGACTTCTCCGGAGCGCAGACCCGGAAAGGCACACTCCGGCTCCGTTCCGGCCCCGGCACCAAATACAAGACGCTGGCCAGCTACAAGCACGGCTCCCTTGTTCAGGTCGTCACCAAGACCAACAGCAGCTGGTATGAGGTCACCGCCCCGGATGGGAAGCACGGGTACATGTCCACCACCTATTTGGTGTTTGATCACAGGGAAAGCTCCGCGTCAGAGGCAGTATCCTCGACAGTAGAGGAACGCCAGCTGCGGGATCAGCCTTTCCGTATTTACCGGGTGGTGCCGGAGATTGACAAGATCACCGTTTACGCCCGGCATGTGTTCTACGACCTGCTCGACAATATGATCCAGTCCTACAAGCCCTCATCCGCAGCGGTGGGGGCTTCTGTTGTGCAGACCATTTCTTCTTCCTGCTTATCGGAGCATGATTTCACCTTCTATTCCGACCTGGACAGCCGGGCGGAGGACGTGGAGTTTGTGAACATCAATCCCGTGGACGCCCTGCTGGGTGAAGGTGGTGTGGTGGAGAAATACAAGGGCGAGCTCACGCGGGACTGGTGGGATGTATTTCTGGTGAAGCGCGTGGGCCAGGACAGCAACGTGCAGATCAGACAGGCGAAAAACCTGCTGGGCATCAGCTATGACGTTGACCTGACCGATGTGGTCACCCGCATTATGCCCACAGGCGAGGACGCGGACGGAAACGTGCTGTACCTCCCGGAACTGTTCATCGACAGTCCGCTTATCGGGAATTATACCCACCCGAAATGGATCCACCTTCCGGTTTCCGACGCCAAAGAAAAGACCGACGGCGACGACCAGAAAACCAAACAGCAGTGCTACGCATCCATGCGTGAAGCTGTGCAGGCGCAGTATGACGCGGGCTGCGATATGCCCACCGTCACCCTGAACGTGGATTTCATCAACTGCGCGGAAACTGAGGAGTACAAGGAGTACGGCTTCCTGCAGAACATCTACCTGGGGGACGCTGTGCGGGTCATCGCGCCCCGAATCGGGGTACAGGTGTCCATGCGTATGACCCAGTATACCTACGACTGCCTGACGAAGAAGTACACCAGCATGACCCTGGGCACGGTGGCCGATACGGTGGAGGGCAATACCATCTCCGCGAGACAGCTGCCCAGCGGTATTATCACCGGGAGCAAGCTGGCTATTAACTCCGTAGGCACAGGCGCTCTGCAGTCTGGCTCGGTCGGCTCTGTCCAAATTCAGATGGCAGCGATTGAGACCGCGCACATTCAGGACGCGGCCATCTCCAACGCCAAAATCGGACAGGCCGCCGTGGGCACCGCCAATATACAGGACGCTTCCATCGTGCAGGCGAAAATCGCTGAGGGCGCGATTGGCACAGCTCAGATCGGTGACGCCACCATCGACCGGGCGAAAATCAAGGAAGGCGCTATCGGCTCGGCACAGATTGAAGATGGCGTAATCACCGCCGCGCATATCGGCGCGGGTGAGATACAGGAAGCCAATATCCATGACGGAGCCATTACCCATGCCAAGATCACGGATGGTGCCATCCGGAACGCCCACATCGAAAACGGTGC
>OLPR01001620.1_pt1 | contig 18227 bp, 17 predicted proteins | sample 1672761 | NCBI WGS metagenome assembly OLPR01 (sample SAMEA3136721, study PRJEB25190) | human gut metagenome | biome: human gut; feature: human-associated habitat; material: faeces | place: Austria | collected 2013 | reverse complement strand
CTATGACCGCCAACAACTTTTTGCTGAGTTTCTTCTTTGCTGCCTTGCCAATCAGCGCAGCGCAAGCCATGCAGACAGCCGCAGCCACAAGTGCAATGCCCAGCGTTTCCCATAGCCAAGATAGTTCATATAGGATTTTCATGTGTTCATCATCTCCTGTTCGTTAAAGCGAAAGCACTATTTTGCCAATGCCTTCTCAATCATATCGGCTTTTTCTGCCCTTCCCATAAGGCGATAGTATTTACACCATAACAGCGGAGACTGCAAAGGAATAACCTCTGTCCCGAGCAACACCTGCTCAGCGATTTGGTTTTCACGCAAAGAGCAATCAAAGACCCTTCCTTCATTCACGACTGCAAAGCCAGCCATCACATCAACCTCGATGGAGTCTATGCGGAACTCCAAAAAGGTCTTTGTCTGGTACATAGGATTCGGTTTAGGATTGGGTGGACATAACTCTCCCATTTCCGATAGGATCGCCTTGGCTCGTTCGGCATCTTGAACGGAGACCATCAAATCAATGTCATGAAATTCAGAAACGAACCCTTTAAGGAACAGCATCAAAGATGCACCTAAAGCCCATTCGATCTGTGCTTCATTGAAGCGGTGAGCAATCCTTCTTAATAATTCAAGTTTTTCTTGTGTTTCCGGCATATCATACCTCCGCACCTACCAATTTATACGCTTCTTAAAGTCCAAGTCCTTCAACCCACGTCGCAAGCTCCTTTTCCTGAAATGTGGACATGATGAGCTTTTTTGTATATAAGGCCATATACAGCCCTCCTAAGTATGGGGGATTCTAATTCGTCTCTATGCTGTATTTTACAAGATTTGAGGAAAAAACGCAAGCTTCTCCAGAACGGAAATGCAGCTTCTTCATTTACCCCGGCACATATAGGTGAAGCTTATCTGCAATTGTCTATTAGCATCAATACTTCTATTGGGGTGCGCTTCTTTCCGGATTTAAATGAGAATGTTGTACTCCTTGGAAGAAAAACACCGCAATACGAATGGCTTTTTACAAATCTGTCCATACCTGCGTAGGACTTTCTCTTGACATTTCCTTTAAGTGTTGATACGATGCTGTTAGATGCCCTGTGGCTCTTGTAAGCCACAGGAGGTTAAAATCGCGCGGAGGCTGCAAGCATCCGTAGTTGTGTGAAAGAAGGCGACAACGAAGAGAATAGGAGGTCCATTATGAATTACAGTGCTATGATACAAAATCGCAAGTCTGTCAGATCTTTCCGGAGCAAAGGAGTTTCAAGCGAATCTATTGGTGAGATCAGAACCTACTTTGACAAAGAGTGTATGCGGCTATTCCCTGAAATCGAGACGCAGCTGGTGATTGTGGGCGGTGAGGCGCAAAAAGCGCTGGAGGGGTCTGCCGGTTACGAGAAGTATCTTATCGGCGCACCGCATTATTTGGTACTTCTGTCGGCCCCTCATGAAAACGCGGGGAAAAACGCTGGTTATCTGATGGAAGATATGATCCTGAAGTTGGCCGAGATGGAGATTGACAGCTGCTGGCTGACCTTTACGAACAGTGAGCGGGTAAAGTTTGCGCTGTCACTGTCTTCACCATTGGAGGTGGCGGCCATTGTGGCTTTCGGTTACGGAGAGCGGACACGGAAGGCGCTGCGGCTTAATATTCAGAATGTATCGAAGGTGGACATCTCTATCCTGAGACAGTATTACGCACCCAAGAAGAGTATCAACGAGCTGGTTTCTGTGGGGAAATGGGGTTGCAAGGATGGTTTGGATGAATTGATGCTGTCGTATGGCGACATGTTATGGCGCTCCTTCTATGCAGCCTCTCTCTCCCCCAGTTATCTGAACCGGCAGCCCTACGGCTTCCTGCTGCGGGAGCATGAACTGTTTTTGATCCAGACGGAGGATGCCCCTACCGACCCACACGATGGTGAACTGGATCTTGGAATCGTATTGCTGCACTTTTCTGCCGTGGCCGCCCAGTGGATGGGTGTACCAAAATGGACATTTGACCGGATGCCCGACGATATCCTTCTGCCAGAAGGGTGTCGTATTGTGGCGGTTTGTCATATCTGATGCTTGAAAAAAAGTTCTGTATGCTTAATCATCATTAAGCCAAAATAAGAAAAGCTGATGGGTTTCCTTCTTTGAAAATCCATCAGCTTTTCCTGTTAATCAGTGCGGGTGTGCTCATGCACGGTAAAAGTACTTTTGTGATAGTCTAACAGCCCATCATGCCGCATACGAGACAGTTCCCCGCACAAAGAGGTTCTGTCCACCCCCAAATAGTCTGCCAGCTGCTGGCGATTAAAAGAAATGGTAAAGGTGTGATTGCCGCCTCTCCTTACACATTCTGTGAGGAACAACATGACCCGCTTACGGATGGTCTTGGGATTTGTATACAGTATTCTCCGTGAGAATTGCATTATTTTTCGTGCAGAGATCGTCAGTAAGTTGCGCATCAGTCGGATGTTTAGACTGTCCGGGGACAGCGACGCTTCCAATACCGGACGCATATTCAAAAAGAGTATCTCGCTGTCCTCCGCAGCGACCACATGGATCATCAGCGGCTCATCCGGAAGGCAGACATACGCCTCTGCGAAGGTGCCGCCGGGGCGTACACTGCCCACCACACTGTTATTGCCCCATATATCGCCAAGCTGGAGCATTGCTAGGCCGGAGAGCACCACGCCTATACAGTCTGTTGTCTCACCTTCGGACAGGATGATCTCACCCTTTTTGTAGCTTTTTCTTTGTGCCGTCAGAAAAACAAGAAGACTTTTGATCTCGCTTATTTCGACGCCGTGAAAAATGGGGAGATTGTGCAGAAACTGTTCCATAATTTCCCTCCAATTGTTGTCATGGCAACCGAAGTTTTCTTTCAATCATATTATAGTTAAATTGTATCTGTCAAGATTTTTCCGAACATTCAGGGATACAGTTTTTCTTAATATCTATATCATATCTATATCAGCGAAAGGATTCGCAACGCATGAGTTATAAGCTTTGGAAAGACCAGCGGGACACATTTGAACTACTTGATCTGCGAGGTCGAATTGATAACGTGCTGACGGAACTCACGGAAATGGCAGCCGAAACAAGAAAAGGTCAGGGAATTCACGTGATTCAGTCATTTCGGCCAATCATGTATTACGGCCCTATGAGTAAACTGGGCTTTGAATATCATACTGAGCAGAAGGGTAACGAGGAGTTCCACATTTACTTCTGCCGGGTTAGAAAAGGCGAGTGACAATGTTCCCTGTCCCCTTTCCAAATGCTGGCGATGCATCCGCAGTGTAGTGACGTTGACCTATTGACGCTTGTCGGTGCGGCGGTTCTGGCCGCAAAGTGCGAATCTAAGAACTAGCCCATACTACTTTCTCCCGGTTTGCATCTGACGATGCGGAGAGAGTGCGCGGCGCGGAAATGATGTTCTTTTCGCGCCGCCTCTTCTCTCTCCCCTACATGGGAGAATCTTTCAATAAAACTCTTTTCTACCTCATCCTCAGCATGGCAAGAGTGTCCGGCGGCAAAAACTGCTTCTCCGGGCGCTCTTGCCAGTATCAGATGAATATATTCTTGTGTACATCAGGAAAGGAGTGTTTCTTAATGGCGTCATATCTGTTTACTTCCGAATCGGTTACCGAGGGACATCCCGATAAGATCTGCGATCAGATCAGCGACGCTGTTCTGGATGCTGTTTTTGCGGTGGATACCAATGGCCGCGTGGCCTGTGAGACGGCTATCTCCACAGGACTGATTCTCGTTATGGGGCAGATCACCACCTCTGGCTGTGTGGATATTCCCAAGATTGCCCGGCAAGTGGTTCTTGATGCAGGCTATGATGACGCCGCCTGTGGATTCGATGGCAATACCTGTGCTATCATTGCCAATATTGATGAGCAATCCGATGATATTGCCTTGGGTGTAGATCAATCTTTGGAGGCAAAGGAATCCGGTCAAAATGAACTGGATAACGGTGCCGGCGATCAGGGAATGATGTTTGGCTACGCCTGTGATGAGACTCCCGAACTGATGCCGCTTGCCATTTCTTTGGCGCATAAGCTGGCCAAGCGTCTTACCGATATACGAAAACAGGGCCTTGTGGATTATTTAAAGCCGGATGGCAAGACGCAGGTCACTGTGGAGTACGGTGATAATGGTAAACCCTTTCGTGTGGACACGCTAGTAGTTTCTGCCCAACATGCCGCTGAAATCCCGCTGACACAGATTCGCAAGGATATTATCGAGTTGGTTATCAAGCCTACCGTCCCTGCGGCACTGATGGATGAGAATACCAAGATCTATGTAAACCCGACCGGCCGGTTCGTTATTGGCGGTCCTCAAGGGGATAGCGGGCTGACTGGGCGGAAGATCGTGGTGGACAGCTATGGCGGCAGGGCACCCCATGGCGGCGGGGCCTTTTCTGGTAAAGACCCCACAAAAGTGGATCGCTCCGCTGCCTATGCCGCTCGCTGGGTGGCCAAGAATGTGGTAGCTGCAGGCCTTGCCAGCAGATGCCAAATCCAGTTGGCCTATGCCATCGGTGTGGCTCAGCCCCTGTCTGTAATGGTGGATACATTCGGTACCGGCACAGTGGCGGATGACCGACTGACGGCTGCTGTAAAACAGGTATTTGACTTGCGGCCGACCGCCATTATCCGCGATCTCAACCTGCGTAAGCCAATTTATCGTCAGTTGGCCGCCTATGGACACATGGGCCGGGAGGAGCTGAATGTAGCTTGGGAGAAGACTGACCGGATCGATGCGCTGAAAACTGTTCTGCAACAGGCTTAACTCCCCTGTTGTCAAAAGCCCTGGGGATTCCCAGGGCTTTTGATTTATACCTGATATACTGGATCAACCTGTCAACTCCGTAAATTATACCAGTCTCACCACCGGTTTGATCAGGTCGGCAGGCTTGTCCTTCATCAGCTGCAGCGCTTCGGGAATATGCTCCCAGCCGTCAAATACATGGGAGACCAGCAGACTGACATCCAGTCTGCCCGACATGGCCAAGGCACCTAGCTTCTCCATGCGCAGGCGGCCGCCGGGCATCAGACCGCCCTGAATCTGCTTGTGACCCATGCCAACGCCCCACGCCACACGGGGGATCGTGACATAGTCGCCGTCCCCCAGATAGTTCACAGAGCCGATCTTCCCTCCGGGCTTCAGGCAGTTCACTACCGGCTCAAAGGTTTCAACGCCACCACCGGCGATAATAGCCTTGTCTACCCCCTTGCCACCGGTCATGGTCAGCACCTGCTGGTCAATGGGGCCGTTTTTATAGCTGATAAAATCATCCGCTCCATATTTTCTGGCCACCTCAATGCAATTGGGCCGGGTGCCCACCGCAATAATGCGGGACGCTCCCCGCAGAACCGCGCCTGCCACCGACATCAGGCCAACAGGGCCGATGCCCACCACCAGCACGGTGTCGCCAAATTGCACGTCCGCCAGTTCCACGCCATGAAAACCGGTAGGAACCATGTCCGAAAGCATACAGGCATCCACAATGTCCATGCCCTCCGGCAGCAGCGCCAAATTGCCGTCAGCGTCATTGACGTGGAAATACTCCGAAAAGACGCCGTCCTTGATGTTGGAGAATTTCCATCCTGCCAGCATTCCGTCAGAGTGCATGGCATAGCCGGCCTGCGCCTCCAGGGAACTCCAGTTGGGGGTAATGGCTGGGATCAGAACCCGGTCGCCGGGCTTGAAATCCCGCACCTCGGAGCCTACCTCCACCACCTGGGCACAGCATTCGTGGCCCAGGATCATGTTGTGCCGCTCACCAACAGCACCCTCCCAGACGGTGTGTACGTCTGAGGTGCAAAGGGCAACGGCTAACGGCTTGCAGATGGCGTCCAGCGGCCCACATTGTGGACGATCCTTTTCGATCCAACCGACCTCGCCGATCTTCAGCATGGCAAAACCCTTCATAAGCATGTCCTCCTATCTTTTTTGATTATTTAAGCCTGGCTGTCAGGCAATGAAAACTGCTGCCTGCTCATTGACAAAACACCCATCGTCACCTGTCACCATAGCTTGCGCATCCCCGCCGACCTTATCCCTGGCCCGCGGAACGCTGCGAGAGAGACTTTCATTATGCAGATTGTTAATTTTTTGCCAATATCTTGAGAATACTCTCCGCTCGAGGATAGTGTAGAAGTTTTTTCTACACCGCTCCGTTGCTCTGACAACGGCTTTTCTCCATGCACTATGCTATCTTATTAAGATAAACTACTCTTAAAATGTAAAATGTTTACAGGAGGGAGGACTCAAAATGGATCGTATGGTATTTGATAAGCTCAATTACGGTCTCTATGTTGTAGGAGTTTTTGAGGGCGGACGTAACTATGGGTGTCTGATCAGCTCTTTCTTTCAGATCACCAGCGGCAGCCCTCAAAAGTGCGCTATCGTACTCAACAGGGATAACCGTACCTGCGAAGCGCTGCTGAAAGCCGGCACACTGACGGTGTCCATGGCTGCGCAGGATGCCAGCCGTGAGCTACTGAGCGTTTTCGGCTATCGCTCCAGCCGTGTGGTGGACAAATTTGCGGGATTGCCTGTGCAGCGGGACGCCTTTGGCAATCCCTATCTTACAGACAGAATTGCCGCATGGGCCAGCTTGAAGGTGACGGAAACAATCCCTGTCAAGAATTACTATCTGTTTATCTGCGACGCTGTAGACGGGCAAACACTCAGCAATGCGCGGCTGATGACAATGGATGAGTTTTTGCGAAAGGGAGCCTTTGCCCCACCGCCTACCGCCACGGTTTACCGTACGATGCAGGAAGATGCGGGATGGATCTGTCCTGTCTGCGGCTATCACTATTCCGGCGAGACCATTCCGGAAGGATATCTCTGCCCGCTTTGCCGCTGCCCGGGCGGGAAATTTGAGAAAAAAACGGGCTGATGGTGTTCTGCTACGGCACAGAATCGGAAGGGAGGCCTCTTATGTCCAACATGCCGGGGGATTGCGGTAACACACATCCTGATGGGAAAGATACCCACCATCACATGCACCCGCATGTGGGGATGCGGAAAGTCAAGAGTATTCTGGCTATTTTTTGCGGCTTCTGCCTTTGGCAGCTGATACGCCTTTTTGTGCCGGGGCTGGAGGTGCATCCGATTTTCATCTACATCTATGGTATGATGGAAATTCGTGAGACCTCTGAAAAAACAAAGGAAAACGGAAAGATGCGTATTTTGGCTACGTTGACCGCCGTTGGTGTGGGACTCCCTATCATGTTCTTGACCGACTGGCTCTGGGGGCAGTTGCCGGCGCAAGCCTACCGGCATTGGGTGGAGGCGGCTATTCTGCTGGCGGGAAGCCTGCTTGTCCTATGCGCGGCAGAATTACTGGGATGCCATGCGTTTTGCGGGCTGGCAACTGCAATCTATATCGTTTTGATCGTCAGCCATTTTGAAAGCAGTATGTACCTGTACTCCTTCATGAGAGCGATTCAGACGATTCTTGCCGTTCTTATTGCATGGTTTATCAATGTAAAGCTTCTTCCTTATCCGCCTGTTCCCGGAAGCGTCAGTGGATGGATCATGAGGCGTAAAGATGCTTCTGAAAGTGAGCCGCAATAACGAAGAAAAATGATTGCTGCGGTCGGCACGGCGATTCGCTTGAAATAAAACGTTAACAAACCCCATACTAATGCCAGCAGATACAACCAATCGCCGCACCTGCTGGCATCAGAGGGAAGGGATAGCTTTCTCGTATGGAGAAAGATACTGAGGGGGATAATGTCATTATACTTTATGGATAACTTATCTTCTGTTGGTAAAGCAACATTTTGGGAAAATTTTGAGGGGCTACTTGCGCCCTGTGTTTTGCCACCTTGCTTCTGCGGTGCATACCCTGCAACTGCAACCGTTTTGTTGATGTTTTGTAATTGCAACTCCTGATCTATGCTGGTATAATGATATCAACAGGCGGGAGGAGACCACATTCGCGGGACAGTGTGCAGCAATGGTTGATACAGGCAGAGAAGACCGATCGTTTTTGATACTGACCGGCCATGTCCTAAATAGCGACAGCAAATTGAATACATATTGTAAATACATATTGTATATGTTGTGCCGTTCAGATTTCTCGGTGTTTCTGCGTGAGAGCAGTACCCGGAAAATTTGCGCGGCCTTTTTTATTCTCGATGTAAACCCGTTCATTGAAAGGAGGTAGACTATCATGAGGACGACTCTGGGAAACGTTGCACTGGGAATGATCGTCAGAGACTTCGTCTCAGCGGAACCGATTCTGGCATTTCTGGATAATGCGGAAAAGTTTGGCCACGAGATCAGCCACGTAATCGTTGCTTATTCACATCGATTCGATTGGACGGCGGTGCAGATGCTGGAGGGACGCGCTAGGCTCTCGTTGGTAAAACTGCACGACTATGAAAAAGCCAAATGGGAATTAGGATATCTCAATCTGCGGCAAAACTCGATATCCGATCTGCTTTACTGCCCGTTGTTGGATGGACGAGGGCTGATTCCCTACGGATTTAACCGCAATCACGTTCTGCTGGAAGCACTCTTTGAGAAGATAGATGTACTTATCTTTGTGGATTCTGACGTACAGCCGGCGGTGCTGCGCCGGAGGGAGAACGGAACGGTTTGTTTGGAGGAGATCGACTTTGTGGGAGCGCATCTGCGGGGAATGGAAATGGGCGCGGATATTACCAGCAGCGACTATTCCGGTTACAGTATCCTGCCACCGGCGGACTTTGACGGAATGTCTGCTCTGCTGTACGGACTTCATAAAGAGGAAATGTGTCTTTTCTGGCACGACAGCAAGCTGCATCGCGGACTTGTCCTTCAAGGTGCGGATATGCCGGAGCCGGTGTCCACCACTAAAGTGCTGGGTGGGAATCTTGGGATCAGGATGGGGGCATTTCCCACCCTGCCGCCTTTTTTCTCACCATATTATTTCTATAATGGGGTTCCCTTCCTTGCGAGGGGAGAAGATACCTTCCTCGGCCTTGCCGCCGCGAAGAATAGAATCAACTGCCTCGATATCGGGGCTCATATCTTCCATGATACCTATGGCGACTATCCCGCGGTTCCGGAGCTGCGGACAGATAGCCGTATCCGTGATCGGCTCTACTATGCTTGTACCGGATGGATCGGACGGAACGTATTTCTCCGATGGCAAACCGGATATGATGCGTCCCACTTCGACTGGCGCGCGGAGCAATTAGAGGTGGGGGCAAGAGCCTTGTTCCGATATACACAGGATTCTCGGTTCCTCGACCTTCCAAACATTCAGCAGGCGGCGGAGGCCTGCCTGCCGGATATGGTCGTGCAATATACAAGAACGAAGAGGGCCTGGGACGATTTTATGGAAAGGTGGTTTGAACGATGAAAGTTTTGATGGTGAACCATTTCCCGCTGGAGGGCTCTGGCAGCGGCACATATACAAAAAATATCGCGGCGCATCTGACAAAACAGGGGCATGAAGTATGCGCGGTATTCCCAGAAAATACTCCGCCGACAGATATTCCTGGGGTGCGGCTTATACCGGTTATGTTTTCCGCAAAGGGCGCAAAAAGGCGAACGAAAAAGGAGTATTTGCCCTTTAATTTTCCGTGCTTCACCACCCATCCCCGAAGCACGACCACCTTTGCCGACCTGAGCAGCGAAGAGTTCGCGCAATATCTGGCAGCGTTTGACGCGGCGATCCATAAGGCTGTTATGGAATTTCAGCCGGATATTATTCATGCACAGCATATTTGGTGCCTCTCCTGGCTGGCGGTAAAGCACCATATCCCCACTGTGGTAACCACCCATGGGACAGACCTTATGGGCTGTGTCAAATGGCCGGGTTTCCGAGGCTTTGCGGAGGAAACCGTTAAGCACTGCACAAAAATCATTGCTATCTCCAGCAGCAACAGAGATGCGGTGCTGGAGCTCTTCCCGGAAGCCTGCGCGAAGATTTCACTGTTGCCAAACGGGTATAATGAGGATGTTTTCTATCCTGAGGATGTGGATCGCACATCGCTTCTCGCCCAGATGAACATCCCCTATAACGGAGAGAAGATCGTACTCTTTGCAGGGAAGCTCACCACCTTCAAGGGCGTAGAAAATCTTCTGTCCGCAGCGCACTATTACGAGGAGCAGGAATCTCCCAGGATTCTTACCTTGATTGCAGGCGATGGGCAGGAGCGAGAGGAGCTGATGGATCTCTCGCAGCTGCTGGGCTTGAAGTCGACCTACTTCCTGGGCCACAAAACACAGGAGGAGCTGCGCAGACTCTACTGTGCCGCAGATGTGTTTGTCATTCCTTCCCGCAAGGAGCCTTTTGGCCTTGTCGCCCTGGAAGCCATGGCTTGCGGTACACCGGTGGTAGCAACGAACGCGGGCGGCTTGCCGGAATTTGTTAACAACCGGGTGGGTACGCTCGTGGCGATCGACGACGAAGAGGAGCTTTACGCCGCTATTTTAGATGAGCTTATGCGTAATGAACAGGAGCCAGAGCGCAGAAAAACCATTGCGGATTATGCGCGAAACGGCTACACCCAGGCAACATACCTGCAAAATCTGCTTCGGCTTTATGGTTCCTTGCAGTTTTACCGCAATGCGTGGTAGGGGGAAAGCGGCCATGAGAAAAACGATGATCATACCCACCTACAGAATCATAGACAACGCTTCCCGGCATTGCGCCGGGAGGCGTTGCTCTTTTATCAGCATTTTCATAAAACACCGAGATCTGGCAATACTACCGGCAACGCCATTAGAAAAGAGGGATCTTCATGGAATCCAACCGCCCGGACACTAGTCACACCACCCATACAGCACCAAGGGACATCTCCTGCGTGAGAATCGACACCTCCGCCTCCTGCGCCGAGCGCATCAAGCAGTATGTGGAGCAGGTCGGCGACCCGTATTGCTATACGGACAGCGGCATTGTGGTAAAGCTTGCCTACTCCAACACAGATGTAAGCCTGCAAGACCGCCTGCGGGCCTATGCGTGCAGCCTGTCCTGATCCTCCAAAGTTTCCCTGTTGACAAAAGTAGAGCGGGAAAGCATAATAGACCCGTCAGTGAAAATAATGTTGCCGCCCGGCAATGACAGCCAGAAACCGCTTTCCTGAATTTTTAGGAGGTACGTTTTATGGCTGCATTTTTTTGCCCGCAAACCGGAGAGCTCTCCGGACAGCATTGGTATGGCATTTCCTATCTTCGTCTGTCAAAGCTGGGCAAGCGCTATGAGAGCGAGAGTATCGACAACCAGCGAAAGCTGATCCATGAGTTCGTGCAGCGGCACCCGGAGATCACGCTGGTGGGGGAGCAGGTAGACGACGGTTATACCGGCACCAACTATGACCGGCCGGGCTTTCGCGGCGTTATGGACGCTATCCGTGAAAAGAAGGCAAACTGCGTCATTGTAAAAGACCTGTCCCGCCTTGGCCGTGAGTATATCGAGACCGGCAAATATCTGGAAACCATTTTCCCGGATATGGGCATCCGGTTCATCTCTGTCAATGATGATCTGGACAGTGAACACACGCCGCTGTGCGATGATATTTCCATCCCCATCAAAAATATTATGAACGAGGCGTACTGCCGCAGCCTTTCTCAGAAGCTGCGGGCGCAGTTCCGTGTCCAGCGCAAGGCGGGAGAATTTCTCGGTGCCTTTGCCTGTTATGGCTATCTGAAAGACCCTGCCGACAAGCACAAGCTTATCATCGACGAATATGCCGCTATGGTAGTCCGCACCATCTTCCAACTGAAAATGGAGGGCTACAGCCAGCAGGCTATCGCCAACTATCTCTCCTCGGAGGGCGTTCTGCCGCCAGCGGCATATAAACAGCAGCAGGGACTGAAGTATCAGTCCGGTTTTCAGGCAGTTGGTGATAATAACGCATGGTCGCCCGTCGCGGTGCGGGCCATTCTGGAAAACCCCATCTATATCGGGACTCTGGTGCAAGGCAAACGCGGAACACCCAACTATAAAATCAAGCAGATGAAGCTGCGCAGCAAAGAGGATTGGTGCGTTGTGGAGAAAAACCACGCACCCATTATCAGCGAGGAGCTATTTACTTCGGTGCAGCACCTGCTGTCACTGGATACCCGCACATCCCCTTCCGAGGAGGTAGTGCAGCCCTTGGCTGGAATGCTGTACTGCGCCGATTGCGGCCGCGCCATGTGCAGGCGCAGCGTAAAGCGCGGCAACCGCACATTTTACTACTATGTCTGCTCCACCCACAAGCGCTCCAAGCTGTGCAGCAGCCACTCCATTTCGCAGACTGCTTTAGAGGACGTGGTGCTGCGGGCCATCCAGAAGCAAATCGAGATGGTGGTCGATATTGACCAGTTGATCCACGAGATCGGTCAAAAGAGCATCCAAGCCGCCAAGCACCGGCAGTTGGATATGACCATTGAGGAAAAGGAAAAGCAGATCACCGAGCAGAAGGAATACCGTATGCGCTTGTTGGAGGCTTTCCACGATGATCTGATTTCCCGCACGGAATATGACATGATGCGGCAGCGCTATACGCAGCAGATCGACGCATTGCAGGCGACCCTCGCAAGCCTGCACGAGCGGCGGCAAGCCTTGGAGGAAGGTGCGGCAGACACTCGGAACTGGGTCGCCGAATATACCAAATTCAGGAAACTTGACAAGCTAACCCGTGAAATGGTGGCCGGATTGATCCGCAGGATCACGGTATCCGAGGGCAAGCAAATTACGATACAGTTCAACTACGCCGATGAGCTGGCGTCCTATCAGCAGATGATCGCAGCGGTGGCGAGGGAGGTGGGGTAAGCATGGCACGAAAAAGCAAATATCTGTCGGCCCAACCTCTGCCGGAGACTTCAGTTCACTATCTGGCCGGACAGTATGGCCGGTTATCCGTGGAGGACGGCGACGACACCGAGAGCAATTCCATCGGCAATCAGGCGAAAATCGCCGACGCTTTCCTTGCGGAGTACCCCGATATCCAAATTGTCGAGCGGTATGCTGACAACGGCTACACCGGCATGAACTACAACCGTCCGGCATTTCATCAGATGATGGCGGATGTGCGGAGCGGCAAGATCAACTGCATTATCATCAAGGACATCTCCCGTTTGGGCCGCCATTTCGTCGAGACCAGCGAACTGGTGGAGCAGATATTCCCCGCCATGAACGTGCGCCTTATCAGCGTCAATGACAACTATGACAGTCTTGTGCAGGATGTCAGTGCTGCCGCGTCCCTCACCATGCCGCTGAAAATGGTCATGAATGAGAACTACGCCAAGGACATTTCACGCAAAATACGCAGCAGCATCCATGCGCAAATGCGCAGCGGCACATACCTGCCTTCGTCCAGCAGCGTCCCTTACGGTTATCTCCGGAATGCCACTGCCGCGTCTTATGATATTGATGAGGAAGCCGCTCCGGTCGTCCGGCGTATCTTTGCCCTGCGTTCCAAGGGTGTCAGCTTCAACGCTATCGCAAAGCAGCTGAATCAGGAACATATCCCGTCCCCCGCCCAACTGCGTTATCTTTGTGGAATGAACAGCTCCGCAGCGTACCGGAACGCACTGTGGAGCAGGGCGACTATCCGCAAGATCGTCGGCAGCGATGTCTATATCGGCAACCGCACCTATGGAAAAGTATCCCGAAACCATTTGAACGAGAAAAAGAAACGTCAGCCCACTGAGCAATGGACAGTCATTCCAAACGCACATCCGCCGATCATCAGCAAGGAACTGTTTGACGCGGTGCAGCAGGTCAACCAAGAGGTTCTTGCGTCCCGCGCCGCCTATCGCACATGTGCTGATATTGGCGATGTGCAGGTCGATCTTTTCCACGGTAAGCTGTTCTGCGCGGAGTGCGGCAGTCCCATGGGGGCTGGAAAGGGCTGCGCCCGGCACGGCGCACAATCCCCCAGCCGGCTGTTTTATGACTGCAATCGCTACCGCTACTCCGCGCACACTGTCTGTTCCAGCCACTACATTCGCCACGAACGACTGCTTGCCGCTGTCACCGATGTCTTAGACCAACAGTTGACATTGGCGGTTGATGTAGAGCGGCTGATCCATGAGATCGACCATTCCGCCGAACTGACACAGGCAAAGCAGGAAAAGCAAAATACCGCCACAAGCCTGCGGCTCCAGCGGCAGGGCCTTGACCGGAAACTGGATATGCTGATTCACGACCTGTCCACCGGCCTGATCAGCCGCGAGGAATTTCTTTACGCAAAGGAAAAATACCGGGCAGAGCTCAACCGCATTCTCGCGGCGGAAGCCGCACAAAAGAAGCAGGTCGAGCAGATGCAGAAGGGCTTATCCACCGCGCAGGCGTGGGTACGCGCTATGCAGGAATATCAGCGGCTCCCGGCCATAACAAGGGAACTTCTTGATACGCTTGTCGAGCGCATCTCCATTCACGAGAATCGCAGCATCACGATCCAACTCAACTATGCCGACCCCTTCGCCGCACTACGCCCCTATCATACACAGACAGAGGAGGCTGCTTGCTGTGGATAAAACAACTTCCGATCTCATGATCTGCTACTACCGCCTTTCTTCAGAGGATGGCGATGTCGCACGCGGAAATGCCACGGAGAGCTTCAGTATCTCCGCACAGCGGCGCTGTGTGCGGAACTTCCTTGCGTCCCGTCCTGATCTGAAGGGAACCGTTGAGGAGATCGTAGACGATGGCTACACCGGCACCAACATGAACCGTCCCGGTATGCAGCGGCTGCTGTCGCTGGTAAAGTCTGGGAGCGTCAAGACTGTCATTGTGCGTGACCTCTCCCGTTTTTCCAGAAACTTTCTGGAGGGCGGCCACTATCTTGAGTTTGTGTTTCCAGCGTATGGCGTCCGTTTCATCTCCATCAACGACCACTTCGACAGCGCCGACTATCGTGAATCCACCGGCGGTTTGGAGCTGGGCATCACCAATCTGCTGAACCAGTTGTACAGCCGCGACCTGTCCCGCAAGATTAAAAGCGTAACAGACCGCAAAAAGCTGAATGGCGAATATGTCTTTGGCGCTGTACCTTACGGCTATCAAAAAGGTGAGCAGAAGAACACTATCGTAGTTGACCCGCCTGCCGCCGATGTCGTCAGGCAGATATTTCAGTGGGCCGCGCAGGGCATCAGCATCACGCAGATCGCGCAGCGGCTGAATGCGTCCGATACCGAGACTCCTTCCGCCTATCTGGCAAAGGTCCGGGGCCGCTACAAGGTGCGGAAGTTCTGGACATATGAATCCGTCCGGAATATTCTTCAGAACCGCATCTACACCGGCGATACGGAGGCGTTCAAGTCCCATGTGGTCAAGGTCGGCAGCAACCGCACGAAGCTGCTCCCCGAAGCGGAGCGCCCTATCATCCCCCATACTCACGAGCCTATCGTGTCGCGGGAGCTATATTTTCTCGCCCGCAGCACCGTACAGAAAACGGCACCGAAAACGCCGACAGGAAACACGCCAAGCCTGCTTCAGCCCTATCTCGTTTGCGGCTGCTGCGGAAACCATCTGGTGAAGGGCAAGGCCTCCAACAAGAACTGGCGCTGTGCGTCGGCACGCTATGTACCGGAAAGCGGCTGTGCCGAGGTCTGTATCTCCGACGCCGACTTGCAAGCTATTCTGATCCGTGCGATCAACATGCAATGCCGGCTGCGGGACGCCCGTCTTGAGACCTATCATCGTCAATTTGAGAACCATGCCTCCAAGCGCCGCGCCATCAACGCAAGGATGCAGAGAGTACAGGCCGAGATCCGCCGCAAACAGGAGGAGCTCATGTCTCTCTACGAGGAGCATGTCGGCGGCCGACTATCAAAAGAGTCCTTTACAGAAAAACGGGAAAGCATTCTCCGTGTGCAGAACGAAAAGAAGCGGCAGCTCGCCCAGTTGGAAAGCGATTGGGAACTGCTCTCTGCGGAGGAGGAGACCGCCAAAAAGGAAGAACGGCAAACCTCCGTCCTCTCTTCGTACCATGAAATAAGCGCTTTAGACCCTGCTCTTATGCGAGAATTAGTTTGTGAAATTTTAGTTTTCCACAGGCAAAAAATTCAAATAAATTGGAAATTTCCTGATTTTATAAGTGAATTTGCCGAATAAAGTTCTCAAAAAATTATTTGTTGTCCCATATTGACATCAACCGTGAGCGGCAGCCCCATCCTGCAGAACGGCAAGCTGGTGGGGGCTGTGACCCACGTTCTCATTGACGACCCCACGCGGGGCTACGGCATTTTCATGGAAAACATGCTGAACATGACGGGATGACAGGAGGCGACCCACATGCGGTCTTTGCTGATCCGCGACACCACCCGTGAGGAGCGGGAGGAGATCGTCCGCCGGGCGCTGAGCGCCTGCGGCGGAAGCTGCGACGGCTGCAATGGCTGCGGCAACTCCGGCGGCGGCCGGATCGAGGCCATTTACCAGCCCTATATCGACGGCGAAAAGGAGCTTGCTCAGATCAATGAGGAGTACTCCGCCAGCCGCCAACTGATCCGATAGCAGTTGTATCCAGTAGTATGGCGCGGCGTATGCCGCGCCATACTTTTTCCGCTGAGGAAACATCTGCTTGACCTTTTTCGGCGCAGACCGTATAATGTAAAATACGACACTGTTTGAAGGGAGGCGATCATATGGCCAGACAGAACCTGCTTCTGTCGCTGCGGGAGGGACACACCCTGACCCTGCGGCAGCAGACCAGGCTGACGCTGCAGCTCAGTATTCCCGCCATTCTGGCCCAGATCTCCTCCATCGTTATGCAGTACATCGACGCCTCCATGGTGGGGCAATTAGGCCGTGACGCCTCCGCCTCCATCGGTCTGGTGGCCTCCAGCACATGGCTGTTCGGCGGATTGTGCCGGGCGCTGGTGGTGGGCTTCTCCGTGATGGTGGCCCAGCGCATCGGCGCGTGCGAGGAGCGGGACGCCCGGAATCTGGTGAAGCAGGGCCTGTGCTCCGGCATCGCCTTCGGCCTGCTGCTGGCGGCCATCGGCGACGCCATCTCCGGCGGACTGCCCCACTGGCTTCACGCGGACAGCGCCATCTGCCCCGACGCGTCGGCGTATTTCCTGATTTTTGCCTTGTCCCTGCCCTTCGTACAGCTGAACCGGCTGGCGGTGGGCGTCGTGGTGGCGGCCATTGCGGCGTTCATCTTCCTGGGCGGCGTGCAGAGAATCGCCGCTGTAACGGAAAAAGTTGTGCCGATCATGGCGGCATTTTACATTCTGGGCTGCATCGTCATTCTGGTCATCAACGCCAAGGCGCTGCCCGGCGCGCTGGCGCAGGTGTTTGTGCTGGCGTTTGAGCCGCAGGCCATGGCGGGCGGCATTGCTGGCGTGACCGTGCAGCAGTCCATGCGTTTCGGCGTAGCCCGCGGCCTGTTCTCCAACGAGGCGGGCCTTGGCTCGACGCCCCACGCCCACGCGCTGGCCAAGGTCGAGCGCCCGCAGGACCAGGGCGCTGTGGCGATCCTGGGCGTGTTCGTTGACACGTTCGTTGTGCTGACGCTGACCGGCCTGGTGCTGATCACGTCCGGCCTGATCCCGCAGGGCATGACCGGCACAGCGCTGACCCAAGCCGCCTTCAGCCAGTCGTTCGGCGGCTTTGGGCCGATCTTCATCGCGGTGTGCATGTTCTTTTTCGCGTTTTCGACGATCATCGGCTGGTATTTCTTCGGCCAGTCGAACTTCAAGGCGCTGTTCGGCGAGAAGCTGTTGCCGGTGTACAGCATTATTGTAGTTGCGTTCATTCTGGTCGGCTCGACCCTGAAGGTCGATCTGGTCTGGGCGCTGGCCGACCTGTTCAACGGCCTGATGGCCGTGCCGAACCTGCTGGCCCTGCTGGCGCTGGCCGGCGTGGTTGTGGCGATTGACCGGAAGTAATTTTTACGAGACGGGGATTTGTTCCTTTTCTTAGAAGAAAAGGAACTGAAAAGAATTTAAAACGAAAAAATAACCTGCCTGCGAAAGGTCGCGGGCAGGTTATTTTTGTGTTTGAGGGGGCAGGGCGGTTATGCAAAGGCCCTGTAGCTTGCCGCCCTACGATGCAAAGGATACGGGGTGGTAATGGCAGGGTTGCGGGCCGGGCATCCCCGGCCCCTACAGGGTGGCGTGAATGAGTTGCGGGCGAAGGCCCGCCCCACGGAATGTGGTAAAGTGGGATGTAGGGCGGCCTGCCCCCAGGCCGCCGCGGACGTTTGCGGTAATGAGAAGCCCTGCGGATTGTTGTAGGGGGCGGCGTCCCCGACGCCCCCGGAGGGGTCAAGACCCCTCCCTACGAT
>OLPR01001619.1_pt1 | contig 18238 bp, 18 predicted proteins | sample 1672761 | NCBI WGS metagenome assembly OLPR01 (sample SAMEA3136721, study PRJEB25190) | human gut metagenome | biome: human gut; feature: human-associated habitat; material: faeces | place: Austria | collected 2013 | reverse complement strand
GGGAAAAAGGCCCGCCCATTTTGACGGCGGAAAAAGGCGAGCACAGGAGCGCGCATAAGCGCAGGAAATAACTCGCCACTTTGATGCGCGCGACGTTGCGAGCCCCGCCGGCAAAATGGGCAATAGAAGCCTTTTTCCGGCGGGTGAGCGCAGCGAACCGAGGTCGAGGACAGCCCCGAAGGGGCTCCCGCAGACCGAAGCCCGCGACGCGAAGCGGGGCGGGCCGCCTCTGGAGTCGCCGTGCCGCTGGCTTTCTTTGGTAATTTCTTTCGCTTCGAAAGAAAGTACTTCCCCCTTCGGGGCGGCAGCCCCACCGTTCGCGCCGTAGTCGGCGCGTCAATCCCCCGGAGTGGGTTCCCTTCCGGCAAAGTTGGCGTACACCGACACAGGCAGGTGGCTTTCCACTCGTCCCCTGCACCCCTTTGGGTCGCCTGCCGAAGCAAATTAACTAACGGCCCATTGAAATGGTAAGCCCCACTCTCGCGCCGTAGTCGGCGAATCATTCTCTTCAGCAAGAAAACGCACCTGTGAACGCACCAACCGCCTTCCTGCCTTGACAAATCCCAGATTTCCCTCGTATACTGGTGTCAAACATCCATGCGATATTTCATTGGAGGAAGAAAAACGATGAAGGTTTTGTGCTTTGGTTCTCTGAATATCGACTATACCTATCGGGTGCCCCATTTTGTGCAGAAGGGGGAGACCCTTGCCGCGGAAGAAATGAACGTTTTCTGTGGGGGAAAGGGATTTAATCAGGCCGTGGCTTTCGCCCGCGCAGGCGCGGAGACCTATCACGCCGGGGCCATAGGCAAGGACGGCCTGTTCCTGCTGGATAGCCTGAAAAATGCGGGCGTGCATACAGAGCTGGTCGCGGTGCTGGAAGATCAGAAGACCGGATGTGCCATCATCCAGAACGACCATAGCGGAGATAACTGCATCATGCTTTACGGCGGGACCAATCGTACCATTACCCGGGAAATGGCGGATCGGGTGCTGGAAAAGTTTGGTCAGGACGACGTGCTGGTATTGCAGAATGAGATCAACGAAATTCCCTATATTATGGAAAAAGCCCACGAGCGGGGCATGAAGATCGTGCTGAACCCTTCGCCCATGGATGGCGCTATTGCCGCGTTCCCGCTGGAAACGGTGGATTATTTCTTCCTGAATCAGGTGGAGGCTTGCCAGCTTTTGGGCAGCGAAAACCGGGAGGAGCCGGAAAAACAGCTGGACGCGCTGCGCAAGCGCTTCCCGGCCGCCGCGATCGTGCTGACGCTGGGCGAAAAAGGTTCCTTGTACGCCGATCAGGCGCAGAAGCACTTTCAGCCCGCTTTTCGGGTGAAAGCGGTGGATACCACGGCGGCGGGCGATACCTTCACCGGCTTTTTGATGGGCGGACTGCTGGCCGGCCGGACAGTGCCCGAAGCCATGGAACTAGCAGCCAAAGCGTCCGCCATCGCCGTGACCCGGCCCGGCGCGTCGCCGTCCATTCCCACGCTGGAAGAAGTGCTGAACTGGAAGGGTCAGGACTGAGCCAGCTCCTGACGGAGGATAAGGAGAAAGTCCTCCATATACCGGGTAAAGTGCATGTCCCGGCGGCAGCAGAGATAAAAGTGCCGCATCATATCGCCGTCCAGAAGGGGATAGGCGTTCAGCTTTTCGCTCAAGTCCAGATCGGGCACCCGGGAAACGTAGGCGTCCGGGCAGAGCATGACGGCCCCAAGCGCCAGCGTCAACCGGCGGCAGGCCTCGAAATTATGGGATTCCAGCAGAATTTCCGGCTGGATGCCGCTTAAGAGAAACAAACGATCCTGCACCGTGCGGATGCTGTGGCCCACGGCCAGACTGATGAAACGCTCCTCCTTCGCCTGAGCGATGTGGAGGGGCGTTCCATTTGGAATGCGGCGGGCCAACTGGGTGCTTCGAGCGGCGATAAGGAGAATTTCCTCGTTTTCAATCAGCTGGTAGCGCAAACGGCTGTTGGAGGGCGTGGTGGTGATCAGCGCCAGATCGCAGGTGCCGTCCAGCACCATTTTTTCCAGCGTGTTGGAGCCAAACTCCTCCAATTCCACCCGCACATGGGGATAGCGGCTCATAAACTCCGGCAGCACCCGGGGAAGAATCTGCATCCCGCGCTGCACGGAGATTCCCAGTCGGAGGGTTCCGTGGGTCTCGCCCTTGATCTCACTGATCTTGTTGGTCAGGTCGGTGTGGATGGCCACCACCTGCTGGGCTGCATGGACGTATTCCTGCCCGGCGGCGGTCAGACGCATGGGGGAGGAACTGCGGTCGAAAATGGGCGCGCCCAGCTCCCGTTCCACCTGACGGATGACCTGACTTAACGCAGGCTGGGAAATGAACAGCTGGTTGGCCGCCGCCGTGACGGAGCCGGTACGTTCCACGGCCAGAATATAGTTGACGTGTTTCAGGCTGAAGGGCATGGCGTGTTCCTTTCTTGTCAAATAACATAAGAAAAAGATTATATTCAATATAATATAAAAAATACTTGCCTTATAAGCGACTTTAGTTTATCATGAAAATGCCAGAAAAGCAAGCGAACAACAGATAAAAAAAAACAGCCAACGGAGGCCTTTATGGTAACGACGCTGATCTCCCCCTGTGGCATTTTAGGCTATGGATTTCCGGCCGCATCTTTGGAAAAGGCACTGGAGCAATCCCCGGACGCGATCGTGGTAGACGCGGGCAGCACGGACGCAGGCCCGCATAAGCTGGGCGCGGGTACGGCCATCGTCAGCCGAATGGCGGCGAAGAAGGACCTTTCCCTGCTGATGGCGGGGGCGCGGCGGCTGCACATCCCGCTGGTGATCGGCTCCGCAGGCGGCTCCGGGGCGCGGAAGCATACCCAGTGGACGCTGGATATCATTAAGGAAATTGCCCGGGAGACCGGCTGGAATCCCCGGCTGATGGTGATCTGGGCCGATATTCCCAATGAGGCCATTCTTTCCGCCATGGAGGAGGGCCGGGTCACGCCCATGTCCCCCAATGTGCCGGAATTGACGGCGGAGAGCCTTGTCGCCACCAATGGCGTGGTGGCGCAGATGGGCGCGGAGCCGGTGCTCAAAGCGCTGGAACAGCACCCGGACATTATCGTTTGCGGCCGGGCCTACGACCCCGCGCCCTTTGCAGCAGTGGGCATCTTCCGCAGCCATGACCCGGCGCTGTGCTACCATCTGGGCAAAATTCTGGAATGCGGCACCCTGTGCGCCGAGCCCGGAACGGCCAAGGACGTGATGCTGGGTCGTCTGGACGATACAGGGTTCGAGGTCTGGCCCGCCGACCCGGCCCGGCAGTGTACGCCGGTTTCCGTGGCGGCCCACACCTTCTATGAAAAAGATCATCCCTATATTTTGAAAGGCCCGGGCATTGAACTGGATCTTTCCCAGTGCCGCTTCACCCAGACCGCACCCGGACGGGTGCGGGTGGAGGGCAGCCAGATTCGTTATCCCGCCTATACCATCAAGTTGGAAGGCGCACGGCTGGCGGCCTACCGCACCTTCGTGCTGGCGGGCATCCGGGATCCCCTGCTCATCAGCAAACTGGACGAGGTGGAGGCGGCAGTGAAGGAATCCGTCCGCAGCTATTACAGCGATATCGACCCGGCTACTTATCAGATCAACTTTTATCATTACGGGCTGGACGCAGTCATGGGCGAATTGGAGCCCGACCGCACGCTGCCCCACGAGATCGGCCTGATGTTCGAAGTCATTGCGGACAGTCAGGAAAAAGCGGACGCCATCTGCGCGTCCACCCGTTCCTGCTACCTGCACTACGGCTATCCGGGCCGCAAGTCCACAGCGGGCAATCTGGCGTTCCCCTTTGCGCCCAGCGACGTTTCCTTCGGCGCGGTATACGCATTCTCCGTTTATCACCTGATGGCGGTCAGTGATCCCACGGAATTTTTCCCTGCGGAATGGGTGGAGGTGAGCGCAGAATGAAGCTCTATGAACTGGCGCACGTACTGCGCAGCAAGAACAGCGGCCCCTTTGCGGTCACACTGGATATTCTCTTCGATGACCCGGCGGTGTACGAACGGGTCAAGCGCAGCGGCAAGATCACACCGGAGAATATCGCCCGGCTGTATGGGCTGAAAGTGGAAGATATCACCGACTTTGCCATCTATGACCCAGGTCTCGGCTTTAAGATCACCTACCTGCGCAAGACCGCGTCGGGCACGGTGGGGGATCGGGACGTGTACGGCGCGCAGCAGCACGCGCCGCTGATGAACATTGAAATTCCTGACGAGCTTTGAATCAGGGCTGTGGGAGAGGAGCGTGAACCCGTGAAGCGGGAAGTGCTGGAGAAAATTTACGCGGGCTTTCTGGGCATGAACGCCGGGATTCGGCTGGGTGCGCCGGTGGAGCCTGCCTTCTGGGACAGCGAAAACATTCGCAAATATTACGGTGAGCTTCACGGCTACGTGAAGGATTACAAGCATTTCGCCGCGGATGACGACGCGAACGGCCCCGTGTTTTTCCTTCGGGCGCTGGACGATATGCCGGTCTTCGGCGAGCCTGCGCCTCAGGACGTGGCCGAGGCGTGGCTGAACTATGGCCGGGAGGGCGTAGGGCTGTACTGGTGGGGCGGTTACGGCGTGAGCACCGAGCACACCGCCTATCTGAACCTGAAAAACGGCATCCCCGCGCCCCAGAGCGGTTCCATTCATCAGAACGGAAAGACGCTGGCGGAACAGATCGGCGGGCAGATTTTTATTGATACGTGGGGCCTGATCGCCCCGGCAGACCCGGCCCGGGCGGCACGGTATGCTGTGACGGCAGCCAGCGTTTCTCACGACGGCGAAGGGCTTCATGGTGCGGCCTTTATGGCGGCGGCTATCTCGAAGGCATTCGAGACCTCCGACATGGAGGAGATCATCGCCGCAGGGCTTCAGCAGATTCCGGCGGACTGCCTGTACCGCAAGGTATTCGACGCGGTGGAACGGTGCTACCGCAACGATCCGCAGGACTGGCGGGCCTGCCTGGCCATGCTGCAGGCGGAATGGGGCTATGACAAGTATCCCGGCGTGTGCCACATCATCCCCAACGCGGGTGTGTGCGCGCTGGCGCTGTATTACGGCAGGGGCGACTTCGCCCGCACCATCGAACTGGCCTCCATGTGCGGCTGGGACACGGACTGCAACGCGGGCAACGTGGGCACCATTCTGGGCGTGGCCGTAGGCCCGCAGGGTATTGACGAGTGCTACCGCGGCCCCATTAACGACGAGATCGTGCTTTCCGGCATTTCCGGGTATCTGAACATTCTGGATATTCCCAGCTACAGCAAAAAGCTGTTCGGACTGGCCTGCCGTCTGGCGGGCGAGGAATGCCCGGAGCCTCCGGCGCAGGATGGGACGCTGCACTACGACTTCACCCTGCCCGGCGCGACCCATGGCTTCCATGTGTCCGACCCGATCCGCTGCATGGCGCAGGCCAGCCCGGAACACGGCGGCTCCCTTCGCTGCTTCTATGAAAAGCTGATCCGGGGCGAGGGTTTCAACCTGTTTGTGAAGACATTCTACCGCCGTCGGGATTTTGACGACGAGCGCTATATGCCCGTCTTTTCTCCGCTGGCCTATCCGGGACAGACTGCTTCCTTCACGGTGGCGCTGGAACGGCTTCACGGCGATCAGCTCAGCCTGACCCCCTACGTAAAAGAAACCTTTACCGGCCGGGAAATTCTGCTGAAACCCGTCGTATTCTCGGATTCCGTTGATTCCCAGACCCTTTCCTTTACGCTGCCGGACGTGGAGGGCGGCGTGATCGAAGAAGTGGGCCTGAAGCTGACCAGCCTGTCTCAAGCCAAACTGTACGATGCGGGTTCGCTGTACCTGACGGATTTCCGTCTGGAAGGCAAGGGCCATTGTACGCTGAATTTGAGCCTGAGCAAAAAGGAGTTTGCGTCCGTGCTGCCCTTCAGCCATAACCATGGCGCGTGGGAGTTGGTCGACGGCCGCATGGAGGCCATGAGCCTCGGCCATGCCGAAGCCATGACCGGCCCCTATTTTGCCCGTGACATGAAGGTTTCCGGTACGGTCACTCCTCTTTCCGGCACGAGCCACCTGATGAGCGTCCGCGTGCAGGGAGCCCAGCGGGGCGTGTACGGTGGTTTCGGCGTAGTGGACGGCGTTCGTTCGCTGGTCGTCGGCAAAACTGTCCACGGCGTGTGGCAGCTGCTGACCTCCCGGCCCTTTGACTGGCAGGAAGACCATGAATACGCCCTGACGTTGGCGGCGGAAGGCCAGACCTTTACCCTGACGATGGACGGCGGGGAGCCTCTTTCCGTCCGGGATGATACCGCCTGCGCCTACGGCATGGTGGGGTACGCTCAATACGCCATGGGCCGCACGGCTTTCGGCAATTTGACCCTTGAAGAACGTTAAAAAACGGAAAAGCAATAAAGGAGTATATCCATGAAAACCAGACAGGAATTGAAACAAAACCCGGAGCTCCTCAAGGATAAGTGCCGGGGCGCGATCATCGGCATTGCCATCGGCGATTCTTTCGGCGACGCTTCCCGCAAGCCGGACAATCAGCTGAGCTACGGCATCACCACGGATTTCCACAAGGGCGCGTCCTGGTCTACCGACGATACGGAATTCGCCCTGCTGACCGCCAAGACCATTCTGGAATGCAAGGGCCAGCTGACCGACGAGCACGTGGTGAAAGCGTGGCTGGAAAACGTGGCCACGCAGGATGAATTCAAGCGGGGCGGCGCGTCCGAATTTGAGGCCAGCCGCAACCTGCGCCGGGGTCTGCGGCCTCCGCTGTCCGGTCAGTACAACAGCTATTGTCACTCCGACGGCGCGGCTATGCGCATTGCGCCTGTGGGCGTGTACTGCGCGGGCGATATTGACGCGGCCATCGCCATGGCGGAGACGGACGCGCATATCAGCCACTATGGCGAGGGCATCTGGGGCGCACAGGCGGTCGCCGCTGCCGTGGCCTGCGCCATGGCGGACGGAACCATTGACGAAATTCTGGCGGCGGCCATGAAGCCCATTCCCGAGGGGACCTGGTTCCGGGCGGCCATGGAAAAGGCCTTCGCCATTGTGGATCGGGCGGAAGGCAGCTTCCTGAACGCGTGGATGCCCCTGCATGACGAGCTGTGGTGCTCCTACAAGGCCACAGTCTCCGAAGCGGTGGCCGAGGCCTTCGGCGTGCTGAAGCTGGTCAACGGCGACTTCCGCACCGGCGTGGTGGCAGCGGGCAACTTCGGCCGGGACGCGGACACCATCGGCGCCATCGTGGGCTCCATTTTGGGCGCGAAGTACGGCGCGTCCACCATTCCCGCCCACTGGGTGGAGAAGCCCCGTTATCCCACCGGCACCTGCCTGACCTTCGCCAAGGGCGTGGATATGCTGGCAGTGGCCGACGACCTGTGCAAACTGATTCTGGAATAAACCAACGATTGGAAAGGAGCAGCCCATGCAGACCAGCTTGAAACAGCGGCCCAAGTCCAAGGGACAGCGGCTCCTGATGCGGATATGGCAGGATCGGGTGCTGTACCTGCTGTTGGCTCCGGCCATGCTGTATTTCGTGTTCTTCCGCCTCTGGCCCATCTGGAACATGCGGCTGGCCTTCTTCAATTACAAGGCCCGCTCCGAGTGGACGTGGGCGGGGCTGAAGTGGTTCGAGATCATTTTCTCGTCCAACGGATTTTTCACCATTCTGGGCAACACCCTGCGCATCAGCTTCATGAAGTATGTGCTGATGTTCCCCTTTTCGGTGGCCTTCGCCATCCTGCTCAACGAGCTGCACTCCAGCCGGATGCGCAAGCTGGTGCAGGTGAGCACCTATCTGCCTCACTTCCTGTCATGGGTGGTTATCGCGGGTATCTTTATCAACATTCTTTCGCCGACCGGCGGCATTCTCAACGACTTTCGGGCCCTGTTCGGCCTGCCTGCCGTGGACTACATGACTCAGAAGGACACCATCATGGGCGTGCTGTTCGCGTCCTCCCTGTGGCGTTCGCTGGGTTGGGACTCCATTATCTACTTTGCCGCCATTATCGGCATCAATCAGTCGCTGTATGAAGCGGCCTACATGGACGGCGCGACCCGGATGCAGGTGATCCGCTACGTGGTGCTGCCCGCGCTGATTACCCCCATGGTGACCACCTTCATCCTGAATCTGGGCTTCTTCCTGGATGCTGGCTTCGATCAGGTGTTCAACTTCACCAACGACGCGGTCAACTCTACCATCGATATTCTGGATACCTACATCTATCGTTTGGGCCTGACTCAGGGTCAGTACGAGGTCTCCACTGCCGTTGGCCTGCTCAAGGGCGTCGTGGGCGTAGTGCTGGTGCTCATTACCCACGGGGTGTCCAAAAAGCTCACCGGCACGGGCGTGTGGTAAGAAAGGAAGGTGCGGAAAATGACAGTTGGCAAAAAACGCTTTTCTTTCGGCCAGGTGTTGCTGAACGTGTTCTTCCTGCTCATCGTGCTGATGGTGGCAGTGCCGGTCATCAATCTGGCGGCCCGCTCCTTCGCCAGCGCCAAGGGCGCGCTGCAGATGCACGGATTCTCCCTGTGGCCTTCCGACCCCACGCTGCTGAATTATCAGGTGGTGTTCTCCAACCGGCTCATCCTGCCCTCGTTGTGGAACAACATCGTCATTACCGTGCTGGGCACGGCGGTCAACCTGCTCATTACTTTGATGGCGGCCTATGCCGTCACCCGGCCCCGGCTGGTGGGCAAGAAGTTCTTTATGGGCTTCTTCATCGTCATGATGCTCTTCAACCCCGGCTTGATGCCCGAATATCTGGTGGTGAAGCAGCTCAAGCTGATCGACAGCATGTGGAGCGTCATTCTGGTGGGCGCGGTGAACGTGTACTACCTTTTCATCCTGCGGCGCTTCATCGAGGAAGTGCCGGAATCCCTGATCGAGGCGGCCCGCATCGATGGGGCCAGCCACCTGCGCATTCTGTTCTCCATCGTGATCCCGTTGGCCAAGACCGGCATCGCCACCATCGCCATGTTCTATGCCGTGGCTCGGTGGAACGAGTACTTCAAGGCGGGGCTGTATCTGCTTTCGCCGGATAAGACCACGCTGCAGGTGCTCATCCGCAAGTTCGTCGTGCAGGGCGATATCACCGACTTGATCGGCTTTTCCAACATGATGAATAAGACGGAACTGGCCAACGTCAACTACAATTCGCTTAAGAGCGCTGCGATCGTTGTGGGCGTAGCGCCCATTTTGCTGATCTACCCCTTTGCGCTCAAGTTCTACGCCAAGGATGTCATGGAGGGCGGCGTGAAGGAATAAGCCGTCCGGCCCATTCATCATATCTAGAAGGAGGGTACCTCAATGAAGAAACTGGTTTCTCTGCTGTTGGCCCTTGCGATGCTGCTGAGCTGCACTGCGGCTCTGGCTGACATCGGCACTCCCGACGCTCCCGTGAAGGTCACGATGCTGCTCAAGGATATGCCCGCCGACGATCCCGCCGGTCAGGCTTTCTGCAAGGCGCTGAATGAAAAGATGGCCGAACAGGGCATGTACGTGGACTTCTCCTTTGTCGACGCTCCCGCCGGCAAGTACGTGGAAGTGATGCCGCTGGCCGTCATCAACGAAGTGCTGAACGCGGACATCCTGTACTTCCAGGGCAACACCGACACCACCGCCGCCGAGCAGGGCTTCCTGGAGGACATGAAGCCTTACGTGGACGGCTCCCAGTACCTGAAGAACATCATGTACGCCCACAACACCGCCCGTCTGGAGAATCATCCTTACCTGCTGGCGGCTGCCCCCATCGCCGTGTTCACCCCCGTCATCCGCAAGGACTGGGTGTCTCAGCTGGACACCTACGAAGCTCTGATGGCCGAACCCACCGTGGATAACTATCTGGCCTTCTTCAAGGAACTGAAGGACAAGGGCCTGTGCGAATATCCCATCTGCGTGTACGGCGACCACAGCCGTCTGGACAGCGTGTTCGGCTCTGCCTTCGGCGTGACCACCACGCTGGTCAAGACCGAAGACGGCAAGTGGATCTACAAGCACGTGACCGACGAAATGAAGAACCTGCTTGCCTTCTATGCCCAGCTGTACGCGGACGGCATGATCGACCCCGAATACCTGACCAACACCTGGGACGTGGCTGAAGAAAAGTTCTACTCCGGCAAGGCCGCCATGCTGATCGGCAAGACCGGCGCGACCATCAACGTGTACGACAACTCCATGCAGGCCACCAACGGCGCGGACGCGGCCCTGACTGTGCTGCCCCCCGCCAAGTCTGAACTGGGCCAGTACTGCGCCGCCGTGGACGTGTCCAAGGAAGAACGCGGCCGCGTTATCAGCGCTGACTCCGAAGTGAAGGAAGCCGCTTTCGCCATCTTCGATTTTATGGCCAGCCCCGAGGGCCGCGTGTTGGATCTCTACGGTGTGGAAGGCTTCCACTACAACATCGTGGATAACAAGATCGTGCCCATCGAAGGCGCTCCCGACTGGTACGGCGTGTTCTACGACAGCCTGATCGGTCTGGAAAACATCCCCTACGAAGCCGACGCTCCCATGGGCGAAGCAGGCCTGACCTCTCTGGATATCGCCAGCCAGTACTTCCTGGCGGACAACGCCGTGAACCTGCCCAGCGAATACTCCGCTTACTGGGATGCCATGATCAGCCTGTTCAACGAGTACGCGGTGGACGTGATCCGCGGCGACAAGAACACCGACAGCGATTGGAACGCCTTTGTGGAGGCCTGGAACGCCGCCGGCGCTGACAAGATCAGCGAGTATCTGGGGACCGTGATGGAATGATCCACATTCTTCGCGGGAAGGAAGGGACTTTGGGGGCTGTGCGCCCCCAAACCCCGCAACAGGAGGCAGTGCCTCCTGTACCTCCACTTTGACCGCGCTATGCGCGGTCAATAGGGGGTCAAGGGCGAAGCCCTTGTGGGGTGTAGGGGCAACGCCCCTGCGTCGTCCCTCCCTTCCCGCGTTTTTTAGTGAGGTGAGAAAATGCTTCCGGAAAACTATGCCGAGCGGGTGTATGCCGCCGTGCTGGGAAAATGCATCGGCGTGCGTCTCGGCGCGCCTGTGGAGGCGGAAAACTGGACTTACGAGCGCATCCGGGCGGTATATGGCGAACGCATCCACGGCTATCTGCGGCCCTATCGGGTGTTCGGCGCGGATGACGACATCAACGGCCCGGCGTATTTCTTTCAGGTGCTGGAAGAAAAGGACGACCCGCGGCTATTGGACTTTGCCCATGCGTGGGTGGATTTCGTGCGGGAGGGAAAGGGTTTCTTCTGGTGGGGCGGCGTGGGCAAATCCACCAGCCATACCTCCTACCACCTGATCCGCTCCGGCGCATCGTTGCCCCTGAAAAGGGAAGACCTGCGGGGGCTGAAGGGCGAGGACGAAAGCGTCGGCGGACAAATTTTCGTGGATTTTCTGGGGCTGGCGCTGCCTGGACAGGACGAGCGCGCCGCGGAACTGGGTGGACGGCTGGCGGCGGTGGCCCATTTTGACGACGGCGTATCCGGCGGACGGTTTATGGCGGCGGCCAATGCGGCGGCCTTTGACAGCGATACGGTGGAAGAAATCGTGCTGCGGGCCTTGTGTACCATCCCCGAGGAAGGCGACTATGCCAGGGTGACGAAAGCCGTGCTGGACTTTTTCCATCAGCATCCCGAGCGCTGGCAGGACTGCCGGGCCATGCTGGAAAAGGATTGGGGCTATGACCGCTACTCCGGCGTTTGTCCCATGATCCCCAACGCGGGCGTATGCGTCATGGCGCTTCTGTACAGCGGCGGCGACCTGAACCGGGGCGTGGAGATCGCCACGCTGGCGGGCTGGGACACGGACTGCAACGCAGGAAACGTAGGCTCCATTCTCGGCGCTTTCGGAGGACTGGACCCCATCGATCCCTGCTATCGGGAGCCCTTTCACGATACGGCCATTCTTTCCGGGGTCAGCGGGGAGATCAACCAGTGTGACCTGCCGTCGCTGGCGAAACGGATCGCCCGGCGGGGCTATGAGCTGCTGAGTCAGTCTGTGCCGGAGGAGCTTCGCGCGGAAGAAGGGCTGCACTTCGACTTTGAACTGCCTGGTTCCACCCACGGGATGCAGGTCAGCCATCCCTTTGTGCTGCAGCTGAGCAACAGCACGGCGCAGAGTTATCGGGGAAAGCGCTCTCTGCAGGTGGTCTTCAACCGCCTGCAAAAGGGCATGGAGACCCGGCTGTTTTTCAAGACCTTTTATATTCGGGCGGAATTTGAGGACGGGCGCTACAGCCCAGTTTTTTCGCCGCGGGTTTATCCGGGGCAGACGCTGTCCATGCGGCTTCTGATGGAAAAATGGGGCGGTACGGAGCCGCTTCGAATGCGGCCCTATGTGCGCACCGCCTTTGACCATCGGGATTATGAGGGGGAGGACTTCCGGCTTGAAAACGGCTGCTGGAAGGAAATCGCCTTCCGCATCCCGGAGGTGGACGGCGGGGTCATCGAAGAAGCAGGTCTGCAGGTATTCTCCGACTCGGTGAACACTGGTGAGGCTTCCCGGGATCTGGGACGGTTCTTTGTGGATGAGATCCGCGTGACAGGGGAGGCCGAGTACCGGCTGGACTTCGCCCAAAGCCGGGTGGAGCTGGGCAATCTGACTCCCTTCGCCCACAATCGGGGCCAGTGGACGCTGGAAGACAGCGCCATTCACGCCCTGTGCGAGGAATGCACTCAGAGCTTCACGGGGGCCTATCACACGGCCGACCTGACTCTTTCCTGCCGGTCAACGCCGCTGTCGGGCGGAGCCTGTCTGCTGGTGCGGGGAATGGGCACCCTGCGGCACGTACTGGCGGGGTTGACCGCACCGGGAAAAGCAGGAATCTGGCTGGGCGGCCCGGAGGGGTATCGTTCGCTGGCAGAGGCAGACTTCGACTGGAAAGCCGGTCAGCCGTATCAGCTGAAAGCTGTTGCTCGGGGCGCAAAGACGGAATTGTTCATCGACGGACAGAAAATCGCCGAAGCGGAAGTGCCATACACCCATGGTATGTACGGGCTGGCGTTGTCCGGGGTCGGGGAAGCGATATTTGAAGATTTCCGGGTTGGAAAGTAACGGAAAAAGCCTGTCTCCGCTTTGAAAAGACTGCGGGGATAGGCTTTTTTGATTGACAACCCGAAAAAATACCGTTATACTCTTTTTCTGGCAACAAAAAAGAACCGTTTGAACGGTTCCTACTGGTGGAGCATAGGGGAGTCGAACCCCTGACCTCGACAATGCGAATGTCGCGCGCTACCAACTGTGCTAATGCCCCACGCGACAAAACAGATTATAACAAACCCTGAAAAGAAATGCAAGGCTTTTTTCAGGAGAATTTTGGTTTTTTTATTGGGAAGGACGGAAAAATATGGTAATATTAGGCATCGACCCCGGTTTGGCCACGCTGGGCTGGGGCGTGATCGACGCGCAGCCCGGACGGCAGCGCCTGATCGAGTACGGTTGCATCCTGACCACGCCCGATCAGCGCTTCCCGGAGCGGCTGAAGCAGATCGGCGAGGACATGCGGGCGCTGCTCCAGCGCTTTCAGCCGGAGGAGATCGCCTTTGAGGAGCTGTTTTTCGCCAAAAACGTGACCACCGCGCTGAACGTGGGCGCGGCCCGGGGCGTGAGCATCGCCGCCTGCGCCGAGTATACGGATCAGCTTTACGAATATACGCCCATGCAGGTCAAACAGGCCATTGTGGGCTGGGGCGGGGCCGAGAAGAAGCAGATTCAGCAGATGGTGAAGATGCTGCTTCATATGGAGACGATCGCCAAGCCGGACGACGCGGCGGACGCGATCGCCATTGCCCTGACCCACGCCGCCGCCGGGATGGCCCGCGGCCAATTCCGCATGAAATGAGGAACGATACGGATGATCGCTTTAATTGAAGGAACGGTAGTGGAAAAAAGCGAGGGCGAGGCCATCGTGATGACCGCCGGGGGCGTTGGCTACCGGCTGATGTGCAGCATGAATACCTTGTCCTCCCTGCCCGCCGCCGGGGACAAATGCCGCCTGTACACCCACCTGAACGTCCGGGAGGACGCGATGGAGCTGTACGGTTTTCTGCAGACCGAGGAACGGGAGATGTTCCGGCGACTGATCGCTATTTCCGGGATCGGGGCCCGCAGCGCGCTGCAAATTCTGGGCAGTATGCCCCTGTCCAACCTGCGGCTGGCGATCCTGACGGGGGATGTGGCGGCGCTGTCCCGGGCTCCGGGCATCGGAAAAAAGACCGCCCAGCGCATTAGTCTGGAATTGAAGGACAAGCTGGCCAAGGAGGCCCTCAGCGGCGCGGATGAGCTGAAGGAGATCGCCGCCGTAACGGACAGCGAAGCGCCCGCCGGCGACGCGCTCAGCGAGGCCATGCAGGCCCTCAAGGCGCTGGGGTATTCGCCGCAGGAAGCGGCGTCCGCCTTGAAGGGCGTCGCAGGAAAAGCGGAGACCGCCGACGAAATGATCAAACTGGCCCTGCGCCACATGGCACAGCAGGGATAAACCGACAGGAGGAACGGCATGGACGACCGGATCGTATCTTCAGGCTTCCGTCAGGGGGATGATGAGCAGGAACAGAGCCTGCGGCCAAAGACCCTGCGGGAGTATATCGGGCAGGAGAGCGTGAAGCAAAACCTGCATATTTCCATTGAAGCGGCGCTGAAACGCCGGGAATCGCTGGATCATATCCTCCTTTACGGCCCGCCCGGACTGGGCAAGACTACGCTGGCGGGCATTATCGCCGCTGAAATGGGGCAGAACATCCGCATCACCAGCGGCCCGGCCATCGAACGGCCCGGCGACCTGGCCAGCATTCTGACCAATCTGGCGGACGGCGACGTGCTGTTCATTGACGAGATCCACCGCCTGAGCCGTTCCGTGGAGGAAGTGCTCTACCCGGCCATGGAGGATTATGCGCTGGACATCATGATCGGCAAAGGCCCCACGGCCCGGAGCATCCGTCTGGATCTGCCGCACTTTACGCTGGTGGGAGCCACCACCCGGGCGGGCCTTTTGAGCGCACCCCTGCGGGATCGGTTCGGCATTCTGTTCAGGCTGGAAATGTATACGCCGGAGGAGCTTTCCGCCATTGTCAGCCGCAGCGCGGGCATTCTGAACGTGGACGCCGAGCCGGAGGGCATTCTGGAGATCGCCCGCCGCAGCCGGGGCACGCCCCGAATCGCCAACCGGATGCTGCGCCGGGTGCGGGATTTTGCCCAGATCTATTATGACAATGTCATCACCCGCGAGGCAGCAGATCATGCCCTCTCCCGGCTGGAGGTCGACGCCCTGGGTCTGGACGCCACGGACCGGCGGATGCTCACGGCGATCATCCGCAACTACAACGGCGGCCCCGTAGGGCTGGAGACCCTGGCGGCGACCATTGGCGAGGAGGCTGTGACCCTGGAGGATGTCTACGAGCCGTATCTGCTGCAGATCGGCTTCCTGACCCGCACGCCCCGGGGCCGCTGTGTGACGCAGCTTGCCTATGAACATCTAGGCATTCCGGACCCGCGGGGCGAACAAATGCGCTTTTGAACAATGCTTTCTCAGCAAACTGCCGTAAAAGAATCTTTATAAATTGTCGAAAAAGCACAAAAGGGGAAAAAAGGAATTATTTAATATTGACAAATTAACCACAAACTGCTATACTACACTCGAATGAAATAGCATACAACCTGACGATCTGCTACTTTCATCCCTTCCGGCGGGCGGCGCATGCCTGCCGTCGGCCTTCTTGGCGTATACGGGAAATGCCCGTTCGCAATAGATCTCCCTGTGTTACAAACCAACAAAGTATTTGTCGGGGCATTTCGCCGGGGTCAATTCAATTTACCAAAAGAGAGGTAACATCATGTACGAAGACAAGACTTTAGTATGCAAAGAATGCGGCGCGGAATTTGTTTTCTCCGCAGGCGAGCAGGAATTCTACGCAGAGCGCGGCTTCCAGAATGAGCCCCAGCGCTGCAAGGCTTGCCGCGGCGCCCGCAAAAATGCAGCGCGCGGCCCCCGGGAATACTTTACGGCTACCTGCGCGGCATGTGGCGGCGAAGCGCGCGTCCCCTTCGAGCCGAAGACGGACCGTGCTGTCTACTGCAGCGAATGCTTTGCAAAGATGAAGGCACAGGGCTAATTCATGAATTAAAAAAAGGCTGCCGTGCACTGCGGCAGCCTTTTTTCTTTGCTGCTGCTGCTTGAAATAGCAGCTGCATTCAGTGTACCGGGCCGGTACCGGAAGGGGGGCGCAGCCGATGCTGCATATTTTTGAGATGGAGACCACGCCGCAGCGCCAATCGGCCGATGCTCAAGCGCTGGCCCGGCGGGCTTTTGCGTATTTGTTCGGCGAGGCGGCCCCGTTGGTCTGCCGGTCGGCGTCGGGTAAGCCGTATTTTGACGGCTCCAGCTATGGGCTGTCGATCACCCATACCGGCGGTGCGGCGCTGTGCGCCATTGCGGATGCACCGGTGGGGCTGGATGCGGAAGCGCCCCGGCCCGTCCGGCCCCGACTGATGGAGCGCTGTCTAGCTCCGGAGGAACTGGCCGTGTGCCGCGCTGCGCCGGACCCTGCGGCGGTTTTTTTGCGGTTTTGGACCTTGAAGGAGGCATATGGAAAATATACAGGCCGCGGCGTCATCGGCTTTCCCAATCAGTGGCGCTTTACTCTGGACGGCCCTGCCGCGTATCTGGCTGGGTCGGACCTCTGGTTTCAAACCTTGACAGCGGGGGCGCTGACGATCTCCGTCTGCTGCGCCGCGCCGCAGACACCGGTGCTGCATCCAGCCTTTTGCGAAAAGAAATAAACGCAAGAAAAACTGCAAAAATTCGAAAATTTTTGTTGACCCGCTCTTTCGTTTGTGATAGAATAATTCTACCTGTGAAAAAGGCTGTTTTTTTGCGCGCTTTTTCAGCGCCGGAAGGGCCCGGCCTAGACTGGGACCGCTAAATTTTTGATAGCCGGCGCAATACAGGGAGGCAAATTTTTAAGGAGGTGCCGAAATGCGCGTTAAAGTGACTCTGAGATGCAATGAGTGCAAGCAGAGAAACTACAACACCATGAAGAACAAGAAGAACGACCCGGATCGTCTGGAAATGAAAAAGTACTGCAGATTCTGCAGAAAGCACACGGTTCATACTGAGACAAAGTGATGAGTTGCGTCTGACTCGGAAAGGATGAATGCAATGGCAGAAGAAAAGAAGGTTCCGGCAAAGGGCGCAAAAAAAGGTAATTTTTGGGTTCGCAAGTTTGGCGCGATCGGGAAGTTTTTCCGGGACACCAAGAGCGAGCTGAAGAAGGTCGTGTACCCCACGCCGAAGCAGATGGTCAATAACACGCTGGTAGTCCTGCTGTGCGTGCTTGTCGTTGGTGTCTGTGTTTGGGTGCTCGATGCCGTTGGCGGCTTGGCTGTCAAGGGAATCGTATCGCTGGTGCAGGGGTAACGCCCTATGGCCGAAAGTGCAAAGTGGTATGTGGTCCACACCTATTCCGGGTATGAGAACACAGTAAAGGCCACAATTGAAAAGACAATTGAGACACGGCAGCTGCAGGACCTGATCCACGTCGTCTCCATCCCGATGGAGACTGTCACGGAGATCACGGATAACGGCCCGAAGACGTACGACCGCAAGGTCTTCCCCGGCTATGTGCTGGTGAAGATGGTGATGACCGACGAGAGCTGGTATATCATCAAGAACGTCCGCGGCGTGACTGGCTTTGTCGGCTCCGGCACGAAACCGACGCCGCTGACGGCGGAAGAGGTCGAGGGCCTGGGCGTGGACAAGCACGAGGTTGTCGTTGCCTACGATGTCGGCGATTCCGTCATGATTACGGACGGTCCGCTGACGTCCTTTGTCGGTGTTGTCGATGCACTGGATATCGACAAAAATAAGGTTCGCGTGGTCGTTTCCATGTTCGGCCGCGAGACGCCTGTCGAGCTGGAGCTCGATCAGGTTGAGGTTGTTTCTCAGTAAGATCGCTTTCGATCAGAACGTGGGAGGGGAGCGATTCCCCGCCAGAAATACGCTGCGGCGTATTACCACATTTCATTCAGGAGGTGCTTTTTCATGGCACAGAAAGTTACTGGTTATATTAAACTCCAGATCCCGGCGGCAAAGGCAACGGCAGCGCCCCCGGTAGGCCCGGCCCTGGGCCAGCACGGTGTCAATATCGCGCAGTTTATCAAAGAATTCAACGAACGTACCAAGGATCAGGTCGGCTTCAAGATTCCGGTCGTTATCACGGTATATGCAGACCGCA
>OLPR01001615.1_pt1 | contig 18251 bp, 12 predicted proteins | sample 1672761 | NCBI WGS metagenome assembly OLPR01 (sample SAMEA3136721, study PRJEB25190) | human gut metagenome | biome: human gut; feature: human-associated habitat; material: faeces | place: Austria | collected 2013 | reverse complement strand
TGCCGGATAGGAACGGCAAAATTTTTTACACTTCTATTACTTCTTTATCGCACATTAGCAAACCCTGCGGAGACATATCGTTTATTTCTGAATGCCGTTCGCCCACGCGCGGAGCGTTTCCATACTTGCGTTTGCGGGGAAAACTTTGCCGTTTTCGAGTTTCGCACCCTTGCAGCTGGGCAGCAGGCGGTTGTTCGTTTTTCCCATTCCGCTGCCGCCGGAGATTGCGAACGGGATGATCGTTTTGCCGGTCAGGTCGCAGCGCTCAGGAAAGATATTGATGATGTTCGGCGCGACGTACCACCAGATCGGGAAGGCGATGAACATTGTGTTATACGCGCCCAGATTTATCGGCAGATTTGCGATTTCCGGTCGTGCCGATGGATCGCGCATTTCCAAAGTGGAGCGCGAATGCTTGTCAATCCAGTTCAAATCCGCCCGTATGTATGGCGCTTTCGGCTGAATTTCCATCAGATCGGCGCCGGCTGCGTCCGCCAGCGTGCGCAGATACGCGGTCGTTCCCGTTGCGGAAAAATAGGCTGCCAGCGCTTTTATTACTCTGAAATTGACAATTCGAGTAAAATATCATGCTAAAATTCATCAATCATTCCAATGCAACGCAGGAATATAATTATAAATGTCTAATTTATTGTTGCAGATGAATATAAATTGAGGAGGAATTATTCACACAATGAATTCAAACGACAAAAACGCATCGTTCGGCGCGCTATATGCGCTCGATTCGCTGAATCGTCTGCTTCCTGATTCGAATCAGGTGGGCAAAACGCGGGAAAACCGCGTCGTCGGCTGCTTTTATTTCCTGACCCATGGTGCGAGCGGGCAAAAGGAAAAGAATCCCGTGAACATCACGCGACTGATGGGCGAGCGCCCCGAGGCTTTTCACGATGCGGCTGACCCCGCTTGGAATCAGGGCCCGCTGTATTGGGATGAGCCGCTTTTCGGCTTTTATACTGTGGGCGACAAATGGGTGCTGCGCCGCCATGTGAAGCTCCTGACCTGCGCGGGCGTGGATTTTCTGATCTTTGATACCACGAATCGCGTGACCTTCTGGAAAAGCGTTCGTCCGCTGCTCGAGGTGCTCGACGAATATCGCAAGGAGGGCTGGAACGTTCCGAAGATTGCGTATTACACGAACACGCTTTCCGGTGAAACTGTGAACGAAATCTGGAACGATCTGTACGCGCCGGGGTTGTTCCGCGAATTGTGGTTTGAATGGAAGGGCAAGCCGTTCATCATTGCCGATCCCGATCAGTGCACGCCCGAACAGCGTGAATTCTTTACGTTTCGCCTTCCGCAGTGGCCCACGGAACGCAAAAAGCAGGGCGGCTGCCCGTGGATTGATTTCGAGCGCCCGCAGCGCGTCTGGACGAGCGCGGACGGAACAAACGAGATTGTACCGGTCAGCGTTGCGCAGCATCCGAATCTCTGTTTCGGTGACGGCGCGTTTTACGGCGATCCCGCGCCGCGCGGGAGGGCTTATCACGATCATCATAATGATAAAACGCCCGAAGCGGAGCTTTACGGCTATAATGTCGCGGAGCAATGGGATCGCGCGATTGAACTGGATCCGGAGATGGTGTTTTTTACCGGCTGGAATGAATGGACGGCGGGCTGGATTCATGGCGACGAACCGCGCCCGATTATGATGATCGATCAGGCGGATCGCGAGTATTCGCGCGACGTCGAGCCCATGCGCGGCGGTCATTTCGACAATTATTATATGCAGCTTTGCCAGAACATTCGCCGCTATAAGGGCGCGCCGGAAGCGTTTCCCGCGCGGAAAAAGCATTCCATCGATCTGAACGCCGGATTTGATCAGTGGAAGGAGATTCCGGGCTATGATGCAATGCCGTTCGGCGCACTGCCGCGCGATCACGCCGGAACCGGAGAATGCTATTATAAGAACGATACCGGAAGAAACGAATTCGAATGTCTGAAGGTTGCGCACGACGAAAAATACCTTTACTTTTATGCTCGCACGCGCGAGGAAATCGTGTTCAATATGTTCACGAAATGGATGAATCTCTATATCGGCGTGGAGGGAAGAGAGTACGCGCCGCATTGGAAGGGGTATCATTATATCGTTAACGATATTGTGCTCGATCGATCGGCGACGTTCGTTCAAACCTGTCTGGGCGGCTATCGATTTGGAAATAACCTGCGCGTGGAATACCGGCGCGAGGGGAAAGAAATGATGGTTCGTCTGCCACTTGAATACCTGAAGCTCAATTCGGGATTCACCGTTCATTTCAAATGGGCGGACCACACCGGCAAGAACGAAATGATCGAGGATTTCTACGAGTTCGGTGACGCCGCGCCCTACGGAAGATTCGATTTCGTTTATAAAGCCGAATAGCCAAACACCCCTGCGCATCAAACGCAGGGGCGTATCTCATTTGGATTTGGGAATGAAGCCTTCGAAAATTGGCATTTCGCGGCGCTCAAGGCAAGCCTTGAACGTCCTTTCATCGCGAACCGTCCATGCCGCGAGCGGCGTATGAAACAGCGCGCGCTGAATGTGCGGGGCGGGAAAGTGCTCGGCGCTTACGTCATATGCGACGAAATCCGGCCGCGACAGCGCGTTCAGCGCAAGACTCGAAAGCAGAAATGCGCCGGGCGTTCCGAGCGTGGACAAATAGTCCGTCCATTTGCCCACCAGCTGTCCGCGCAGCGTTTCGGGTGCGTTTTTCTTAAACCATCGCATCATCAGCGGATTGAAGGATTCAACGATATACCGCCCGCGATAGCCCTTCAGCATCTCGTGCGTTTGCCGGCAAAGCTCGGCGTTGCGCCTGCCGGTTTTCAGCTCCACCAGCAGCGGAACGCGACCATCTACCAGCTTCAGAACGTCCTCGAACCGTGGAATATGTCCGCTTCCGCCGGCAAGCGCCATTGATTCAAGCTCCGCAAAATCCACCTCGTCCACGCGCCGCGGATCGCTGGTCATGCGCTTCAGATCGTCGTCATGAAAGACTACGATCACGCCGTCGCGCGAAAATTGAACGTCCAGTTCGATGCCGAAGCCCGCTTTGCAAGCGCACTCGAATGCCTCAGGCGTGTTTTCCGCCGCGCCGTTTCCAAACAGACCGCGATGCGCAAACGGCGTTGAACGCCATTCGTCCGCGCGATGGCGGCGCGGCGACGGCGCGATCAGGATCAGGCCAATCGCAATCAGAACCAGAATTGCAATCAGAATCCACATTTTTCAGTCCTCCGTATCAAAGCTCTCGAGCACGCTCGTCGGCGCGTTCGGGCGATTGTCGCCGTGACGCACGAACAGCATCGTAAAGAACGCGAGCGCAACCATGCCGGCGGCGTATGGGAACAGCGTTCCGTAGCCCACGTGCTCGAGCAGCCAGCCGGACACGATCGGGGTTACGATCTGCGCCGCCATTGAGAACGTGTAATAATAGCCCGTGTATTTGCCGACGTCGCCGCCCTTGCTGATTTCAACGACCATCGGATAGGAATTGACGTTGATCGAAGCCCACGCGAAGCCCACCAGCACGAACAGCACATAGACCACGAACGAAAACTTCTGCACCATTCCCGCCGCGGCGAAGCACGCCGCCAGCAGCACCACGCCGAACAGGATCATCTTCTTGCGCCCGATCTTCGAGGAAATGAATCCGACCGGAATGTACGAAACCACCGCGCCGATCGTCGCGACCATCAGGCAGCTCGCCGCACCGGAAAGATCGCCCCATTTGCTGGTAAAATACTTTGAATATGCGCTCGTGACCGCGTTATACCCCATGTACCACAGCGCGACCGACAGAAGAATCAGAATCAGGCTCCGCCGCATTTCGCGTGGGAGCTTGCCGCCCGAGGTCTGTTCTTCTTCCTCTGCGGGCATTTCCGCGCGCAGTTTGTTTTCCTTTACGCAAATGGCAACCAGAATCACCGAAAGTGCCATCGCCGCGGCAACCAGCAGGAAAAGCGGCGAATAATCCGCGCGTTCGCCCGCTGTGACTGGCAAAAATTTGATGATCGCCAGCGTGTACACGCCGCCCAGTGCGCCCATCAGATTGATGATCGCGTTCGCCTTCGAGCGCAGCGGCTTCGGCGTAACATCCGGCATCAGTGCGACTGCGGGCGAACGATACGTGTTCATTGCAATCAGCAAAAGCACCAGCACGACCATAAACGCAACCAGACGACCCGGCGCATCCACCCTCGGCAGAATCAGCATCAGAATCACCGCCGCGAACGTGCCGCCGACGATGAACGGCATTCGCTTGCCGAACCGCGAATTGCATTTGTCCGAAAGTCGTCCGAACAGCGGCAGCATGAACAGCGCCAGCACATTGTCCAGCGCCATGATCTGACCCGCGCGCGCGTCGCCCATGAGGAAGGTGTCGCGCAGAATCAGCGGAATCACCGTATCATACAGCTGCCAGAATGCGCAGATCGAAAGAAAAGCAAACCCGATCAGAATCGTGCGCTTGTTGTTGAGTTTCATTGTGGCATCTCCTTTTTGATGATTTCAGATTGACTATGGTTAATTGCTCCATTTATCTCTGATTATGTTTTCGAAAGAAACCACCTCTCCAAAGAGCTTTTCCAGCTGCGGTATGACGATATCTTCGCCCTCGCCGTCGTCGCTTTTCAGCGATGAAGAACGGAAATAGCGCACATAACCATATTCGCGGTGCAGGTTTTCCAGTCCGAGCAAATTGGCGAGCTTCGCATACGCCTGCTCCATTTCACTCGTTATTCCTATGACATAGAGCTGGAGTTGTATAAACAGCCGACCGTTTTGCCTGGTAATCTCGTAGAAGTAGTAATTGCGCGTCTTCCATGGACTTAGGTTTTCGGCGTTTTCGGGAAGAATGCCATTCAACAACGGCGTCGTGAACCGCACATAGCGTCCGGCGGAGTTTTTTCTGCTGAATGCAATTAGCCCTTCCGACGCCTTTTGCTCGCACCACGTCTTTGCAATTTCAAGGCATTCCATTTGCACGAGTCGCGCGCTGTAGAAGAAATCCTCTTCAAGATTCAGATCGTATTTTCTCAGCATACCCGCAATGAAGCTGATACAGTCGCGCGCTGAATACCCCGTACTGATGTAGATATTGCTGGCGTTATTTAGTTTTACCGGACCGCGGAGCGCCGTCTCGTCGTAGGCAAACACCGGAGAAGACCAGAATGGAAGCGGCTCCAAATCCTTTGCCATGCGCGAAATGATACGGCTGTCCAGCATATACAGCTTTTCGGCGACGGAACGAACCATTGCGGCGAAATTGGTTACGTTGACGCGCTCTCCGAGCAGCTCATAGTAATTCACAGCCCTGTAGGTTGCGTTGTCAGGATCCAACGCGGTAAACCTCTGGTAGCGAGGATCCGAGAAGTCGATTTTGGTTTCCGGCTGTGCGATGGGGAAGAGCTTCAAGATCAGACCGGAGAGCCGCGCTGCACGCGCTTCGATTGTCTGCGCATTCCATTCGGTCTTGTCCTTTACATCGCTGTACAGAATCGTGATATGCGTTTTGAAATCCGCGAGTTTTTCTTTCTTTTCTTCAAATGGGAGATCACCCTGTTCGCTGTTATACCCCGTAAGCGTCAAATTTCCCAACGTGTGCAGGTATCGGCTGTGAACGTCCTCCCAATTCTCGCCGAGCATTTTTTGCCACGAGGTCGATAGATGACGATTTTGCGGCATGATATGCTCAATGCTGAGATTTTCGAGTTCGAGCGGCTCCTTGCCCTGATTTTCTATGGCGCAAAGCAGATATTTGCACAAAGCGTTCTTCCGATAAAGATTGCGGCTCTTGAGCGCTGAGACAAATTCTTCATCCGTGGGAATAGCGTCTTTCGAGGTCAGCTGCAGCAAAAATGAGACGATCGAATCGTAATAGTGCGCCTTGTTTTCCGGCCTGTTGAATACTCGAACGTAGAGCGTTTTGTAAAGACCGCGAAGCGACGCAGAGCTGATTTCGCAGATCATCCTTCGAATGCTGTAGTTGAGCAGAAGCGAAAGCACATTTTCAAGATCGCTTTGGCAAATTATGCCCGCTTCATAATCGTCGAATATCCGAAAGAGAAACAGGTAAACCGTCGTCTGACTCAGCTTGCGAAGTCCTGCCAGCGAACGATTGATTGAGGCGCTGAGCCGGTCACTGCCATAATAAAAGGCTTGATACTGCCTTGCATAATGCAAAATCTCCTGCAGCATGGATTCATTTGTGTATTGTCCATGCTCGTAAAGCTGCTTGAAATCTTTATAAGCTTCGCTTTCCTTGGTAAAGCCATCCAGCTTCATGTTCAGATAATCGAGAAAGAAACTGTTAAGCAGACCATTTGGCAGCAAATTTTGTGTAGTTAGCCAGTATTCCTCGTATAGGCGTTCCTGATTTTCATCCGTCATCAGCACAAAATTGCGAATCAGATCGGGCAGTTCCAGCTGCATTCCCGTCGAATTGATTCGCTCAAAGATTTCCTGTGCGTCGTCATCCGGATCAAGTCTGATGTCCGCGCAGATCAGATTGTCCATACCATCGTGGATCATCATAACGCTGTTGTCGGGATTTTCGTCAAGAAAGCTCCGAATCAGCTCGCGGAAAAGTATATAGTTATGGTAAATAATGCCGCTATTGCTCTTATCCATACTGCCGAGTTTTCCAGCCATGAGCAGCTGCAACTGGTCGTTATCCGTTTTAACGGGCTTCAGTTTCAGCTTGCTCTTTTCATCCCAGCCGTAACGGTTGTAGCGGTCGTTATTATAAAGATAGCCTTCGAGCGCTTCTTTTTCTGATTTATCCTCAGTAGAATCCACCAAAGCTTTAATCAGAATGTACAGGCTTGTAAAGCGCTGCTGTCCGTCGATAATGATGAAATAGTCGATGTGGTTTCTCGAGTGCATTGGCGCGTATACAAATGAACCGCAGAAGTGCAGACGATCTCTTTTGAAGGCGAGTACAATATCTTCAAACAGCTTGGTGCATTGCTCCGCAGTCCATGCGTAGTCGCGCTGAAAAACGGGGATGCAGTATTGCTTTTTGTTGGGTTGAATATAATCGTTCAGCATTCTGCCGCTTTCGATTCGCATGAAGTACTCCTCCGTTTATTTTTGTGGGCCGTCCATTTCCGGAATTGCTTTTCGAACGGCGTTCAGGCGTTCTGAGAGCAGAAATTCGGTCTGCGCTTCGATGCGCAGCGTCATCTGTTCGGCGGTTACGGATTTGCGCAGCAGCATCCAGCCGTCCGGGAATTCTGCGCGGATACCGTCGAGCTTGAGAATTTTCGCGTTCAGCGATTCGCAATAGGATTCGAACTGCCGGAGCATTTCGTCCTGCTTTTCATAGGGGCAGAAGAAGCGCAGATCCGGCGTGATCGGCGGCAGAAAGATTTCGTCCGCCAGCGCCGAAAGCGTTTTGTCCGACGCGCAGAGGATTTCCGCCATCAGCAGGGCGGCGTAAAGCCCGTCGTCATAGCCGAGCTTTCCAAAGAAGAAATGTCCGCTCGCTTCGCCCGCGACCGCCGCGCCCAATTCGAGAAAGCGCTTCTTGATAAACGCGTGGCCGCTCTTTTCCGCAATCGGCGCGCCGCCCATCGAAAGCACCGCGTCGCGCACTGCGGAGGACGATTTCTGGTCGAACACCACCGGCGTCGGATGTCCGGCGAGCAGCTTTTGCACGAGCAGAATCAGCGCCTTTTCATTGTGAAGACAGCGCCCTTTTTCATCCACAAACGCCGCGCGATCGCCATCGCCGTCGAACGCAACGCCCAAATCCGCCTGAACCTCGACCACCTTCTGACGGAGCGCGCCCAGATGAGAATGCTCCGCCGGATTGGGATCGCGATTCGGAAACGCGCCGTCCGGTTCGCAGAACAGCTCCGTTACGCGATATCCCGCATTGCGAAATGCGGCGGGGGCGACCGTGCTCATCGCGCCGTTGCCTGCGTCGACGACCACCTTCAGCGGCTTTTTCGCGCCGAATCGCTTCGAAAGCGAAGCCAGATACGCCGGCAGTATGTCCAAACGCGAAACGCTGCCCATACCTTCGGCAAACGCGCCGCGCACGACGATATCCTCCAGCGCGTCGATCGTTCGTCGCGTCGCCGGTTCATGACCGAACATGAATTTGATTCCATTGTATTCCGGCGGATTGTGGGAAGCCGTGACCGTCGCGCCCGCGTCCGCGGAAGCACTGGCGAGCGCATAATACAGCGCCGGCGTGGGGATTATGCCCAAATCCGTGACCCGCGCGCCGCCCTTGACAAGACCGGCAATCAGATTTTCCTTGAGATTCGGCGTGGAAAGACGCACGTCGCCGCCCACGCGAATTTCACCACCCGGCGGCAGCATCGTTGCCAGCCCACGACCGATGCGGTAAACGCTTTCTTCGTTGATTTCCGTGCCGTAAATGCCGCGAATATCGCAGTCCTTGAATATGCTCATCGAGTGCCTCCAGAATGAACGAATGTGAATTCGCGCTTGAATTGATCGTAGATTTCTTCGTATGCTGAAACCAGACGAGCGTCCGGCTCGACCGTCCGTTCAAATGCAATCATGTTTTCCGCCGCATCCGCGACCGAGCCCATTTCGCCGATTGCCGCCAGCAGCGCCGAGCCCATTGCCGCTTCCGCGACCTTTGGAACCGCGAGCCGGCGGTTTAAGATGCTCGCGCGGATTTTCAGCCAGACGTCGCTTTTGCATACGCCGCCGGAGACGCAGATCGTGTCGCCGACCATGCAGCCGAGCGCCTGCATTCGCTCGAACGACAGCCTTTCCACGAATCCGACGCCTTCCATCAGCACCGGATACAGGCGTTTGCCCAGTATATCGCCGAAATAGAAGCCTTCGAATTCGGAATCGACAAACGGGAAGCGCTCGCCCTTGCCGGAAAGCGGATAGCATCGCGCGCCGGTGGGGATCAGCTTCTCCGCTTCCGCGTTGATTTCGGCGTAGCTGCGCCCGTCCGCCGCGAGTGTCAGGCATTTTCCACCGACATTGCCTGCGCCGCCGAGCAGCCATTCGCCACCCGGCAGGCGATGCGAATAGCTCGAGCCGTTTGGATCAATGACGAGCTCGCGCGTGACGCCCTTTAATACGAACGTCGTGCCAATGATCGAAGCCCAGCTGCCGACGCGCACAGCGCCTGCCGCGATCGCCGAAGCCGTGCCGTCTGTTGCGCCGCCGACCACCGGCGTGCCCTCCGAAAGACCGAAGCGTGCGGCGGCAGAGGCGTTTACGCGCGCAAATGCTTCGCCCGAGCGCACGACGAACGGCAGCTTTTTCAGATCGATTCCGAGCTTTTCAATCCCTTCGCCCCAGCGCCGCGCGATCGGATCAAAGCCGGTTTTCAGCGCGTTTGAATCGTCTGAAACGCTGAATTCGCCGGTCAGAAGTCCGGCAATATAGTCCGCCTGATGCGCAAATACCCGCGTTTTTTCGTAAATCTCCGGTTCGTTTCGCATTAGATACAGAATTCTTGAAAGCGAAAAGGACGCGCCGAAGCGCAGCCCGAGCTTTTTCTCGTGCGCGTTCATCGCCGCGTGAACGATCGCCGCTTCTTTCTTTGCGCGCGGATCGTTGTACATGATTCCGTTCATCAGCGGTGCAAAATTCGCGTCCAGCGGGACGATTGTGCCGCTTGTTCCGTCGATCGAGATTGCGCGAATCCGGTCGGCGGACAGTCCTTTTTCGCGCAGCGCGCGAACGCAGCCGACGATCGCCGTTTCCGCCGCGCGCGCCCAGTCCTCCGGCGATTGTTCGCAATACGCCGCTACATCGGCGACGTTCAGCGTTTCAAACGGCGCGGATTTTGCCGCTATTACTTCGCCGTGCTCGTTCACAACCGCGCAGCGCACGCCCTGCGTGCCCGCGTCTATGCCCATAAACAGCATTCAAATCCCGTTCCCTTCGGCGTAAATCATTCTGCCGCCATTATACCAGATGCTTCCAATGCTGTAAAGCGGCTTGACAAAATATTGCGGTATCAAGTATAATTATTTCAAAATTATTACGAAAAGAGGGCTTGATATGCGAAAAGTATTCAAAATATTGCCGATATTGCTCGCTTTTACATTCATTTGCGGCGCAAACGCGGAATATTCAGCGATCGTGACGCAGCCCCAGGCAGCGGTCTATGCGGATGAAAACTGCCTGTGGCAGATCGGCGCGCTGCCGTTTGCGACGGTCGTTTCGGTAGAAAGCGGCGGCGGAACCGGCGCACGAATCCGATTTGGCGATTATACGGGCTATATGCAATCCGGCTCGATCGTTGAAATTGCGAGAATCGCGACGCGCGTTGAAACCAATGCCGATACGCGCGTGTTCGCATTTCCCGATTTTGGCAGCATGAGCATTCCGATTCCGCGCGGCATGAAGATGAATCGAATCGCGGTAAACGGCGATTGGGCGATGGTTGAAAACGCCGGAATCATCGCGTACGCATGGAACGCGCATTTAAGAGAACCGTCCGCGCAGGAAGAAGAGCCGGTGATTTCCGTTAATCTCCCCGTGCAGACGGCGGAAAAGACGGAGGTATTCGACGCGCCGAACGGCAAATCGCTGGGCACGCTTCCGAAGGGTTCGCGGGTAACGATCGTCGCCGTGCGCGGCGAATGGGCGCTGATCGATCGAAACGGTCAGACCGGCTGCGCGAGGTTTTCGTCGTTCGCGCCCGTGGAGGACGAGCCCATAATCGAGGACAAAACGCCGATCTTTCAGGAAAAGAGTGCAGAGAAAACGATTTACCGATTTTTGACCGAGCAGATGGGCTTGAATACCGCCGCAGCATGCGGCATTCTCGCAAACGTCGAGCGTGAATGCGATTTCAGAATCAATTTGACCAGTTCGGATGGCGGCTATGGTATCGTCCAGTGGACAGGCGTTCGAAATCGAAATCTCAAGAACTGGTGTAAAAAGAACGACTATGATTATAAAACGCTCGAAGGACAGCTCCGCTTTCTGGAATATGAATTGAATGGAAGCTATTCCAAAATTCTGAAAACGATGAAGAACATCGAGAATTCGCCTGCCGGTGCATATGAAGCGGCGTATTACTTCTGCTACAATTTCGAAATTCCGGCAAACCGCGTCCAGAACAGCATTCGCCGCGGAAATATCGCGAAGGATACCTATTGGAAACGCTATGCGGGCTGAAAAAATTCCCGAGGAAGACCCTCGGGAAAAGCTTTATTCGGCGATAAACGCCAGTGCGCCGTCGCTCATGTAGCCGCGATTGCCGTTTAAGTCGATCAGACTCCAGCCGTTCGCGGTCGAGATCAGCTTTAGCTCCAGATCCGCCGGAAGATAGCCGATTTGATTGCCCGCACCGTTCGATTCGCTGTAAACCGGCGCGCCGTCCTCCGCGGTTACGATCGCGTAAACGTCCGTCAGGCAGCCGTACTGAACCATCGTCAGGTATTCCTCTGCCGTTGCGTCCGCAGGCGCCTCGTCGCCCAGATAATCCTTTGGACCACGGAAAAATTCGAGGTAATCGTTCAGCGCATAGCCGCGCCGACCGTCAATCGCCAGCAGCGACCAGCCCGAGCCTTTTACCAGCACGTGAACGCGCGAATCGTTCTTCATGCTGATCACCACTTCGCCCGACGCGTCGGGAACGCTTCGCAGATTCAGCTCCGTTCGATCGTCGCCGGTTGTGACCCGTGCATAGCTCTCGACCGATTCAAATTCAGTCAGCGCGCCGCGTCCGGTCAGGTATTCGGAGAAAGCTACCGAAGGATATTCCGCGCCTGCGGCGTATTCTTCAGGTGTTTTGCCGATTGTATAGCGCGCGCCGGAGGCATCCGAATAGACAAGCGTCGCCGTTTCCTGGTTCAGCGTAATCAGATTGTTCGTATGCAGATAGCCGGTCGCGCCGCCGTTTGCTACCAGTGCCCATCCGTTTTCAACGCCGAGCACCAGCACTTCAAATCCGTTTGGAACGAGCCCGTAGCTGTCGCTGTCCGAGGTCGGGCGCGAACGCAGGCGCACATTATCGGACGATTTGACCGAAACGCGTGCGCGCACAATAGCGCCGGCGGTTTCCTCCATCGTGTAATCCGGCGAATCCACAAACAGACCGCGCACCGTTTCCGCCTCGTAAAACGCCGCCTTTTGCATTTCCGCGCTCGCGGTGCCGTCGACGAAGAAGATGTACGCGCGCTGGAATCGCTTGATTGCTTCAATCGTTTCCGGAGAACAGACGCCGTCGATTTCGCCATCATACAGCTTGAGCGTTTTCAGATTTTCCTGAAGCGCCGAAACGTTCGCGCCCGTCATGCCTTCCGTAATCGGAACGTTCATGGAAGCCGGTGCGTCGGGCGCGTTGATCGCCGAAATGAATTCGGGATCTGCCTGCCCCGTTTCTGGAAGAGAAAGCATCTGTTGCGCCTCGGTCACGGCGTTCACGGTCGTCGTTCGGTAAAAGCCGTCGACCTCGCCCGCGTAAAATCCCAGTTCCTTCAAACGCGTTTGCAGCGCGGAAACTGCCTCGCCGCTGGAGAAACGCCCGAGGGTGTTCGGGTCAGCCGGCTTGTTCAGCCATTCGTCGTATGTAAGTCCCGAATCAATCGTATAAGTAGAAGAAATCACCAGATCGCGCAGATCGTCGTCGCGCGCTTCGCTTTTGTAAATCCGGCAGAGCGTGCCGATTTCGCAGTTCAGCGCAATCCATTCGGCATTCTCCGGCAGAAGGCGAATGCAGCCGTGGCTCGCGGGATAGCCGAGCGCGTCGATGTCCTCCTGAAATACCGTGCTTTCATCCCGAGAAGCGTATTCGCAGGAATGAAACAGGAATTTGTTCTTGATGCGCGTCGCATATTTGACGTAGCATTTGAATTCCGGCAGGTAATACCATTCCGTGCGCTCGCTGCTGCGGCGCTTGGCTGGCAGGTAGAACACGCCCAGCGGCGTATTGTCCTCGATGCCGGTCGAGCACGCCATCTGACGCACGATTTCGCCGTCCGACGAACGATAGATCGTAACAATTTGATTCGAAATGTCCACGCCGATGAAATACGGCTTATCGTAATCGGCAAACGCCGAAACGGGCGGAAAAATAAGAATCAGCGTAAGAAGAAGGACTGCGATCGATTTCAGCTTCATGCGCGCGCTCCCTTTGATCAAAATAATATTATAATAAGTATATCATGCCTCGAAACAAATTGCAACAAGTTCAAAATATTGTACCAGACGTCCCGCAGCGCGCGGAAAAACTTGACCGCGGAGCGATTTGGACGTATAATTATCATTGTATTTGAATGCCCAACGGAGGTTTTTGCTCATGAAAACGACGCTTGGAAGGCTTGCGGCGTACGCGTGCATCGTGCTCGCGGCGATCATTCTGTTTTTGCCGATGCGCGCGGGCAGAGAGGATAAGCTGATCCTCGGCACTTACGCGCTTTCGCTCAAGCCCGGCGAACGATTTATTCTGGGTTACGCGCTGGATTCCGCAGAGGAACAGACGGTTGCGTTCGCGTCGGAAGCGCCGAATATCGCGTCCGTGGACGCGTCGGGCATGATTACCGCCGTGTCGCCCGGAAAGACGCGCGTGAACGTCAGAACCTCCGGCGGAATTACGAAAAAAGTAGCTGTGACGGTCGAAGGCGTGCCGGTCACGAGTTTTTCGCTGAATGTGGACGCACTCGAACTCAACAAGGGCGACGTCAGCGGCCTGAGCTGCGTATATAATGAAGGCGCGTCCGCCAGAAGCGTCGAATGGTATTCCGCAAACGAAGCGGTGGCGCAGGTTGACGGTGCGGGGCGCGTTTCGGCGGTCGGCGCGGGGGAGACGTATATCGTCGCAATGACGGACGATGGCTTTTCCGCCGCGGCAAAGGTTACGGTAAACGTACGCGGAACGGCGGTTTCGATCGTTCCGAGCACAATGACGCTCGGCGTAGGTACGCGGCTTCAGCTGAGAACGTCGCTCCTGCCCGCAGATTCTACCGATACGCCGCTGAGTTGGACAAGCACCGCGACGAATGTGATTTCAATCGGCGAATCGGGCATTGTTCACGCAATCGCGCCCGGCGTCGCGACGATTACGCTCCGGACGAAGGGTGGGCTTGCCAATTCCGCAACGATCACTGTCGAGCCCGCGGCAATGGATTTCCAGCTGACGCCAACGAGCGTAACGATCGAACGCGGCAGCAAGTTCTCTCTCGACGCGCAGCTGATCGGTGACAGCGCAAGCGTAAACCATCATATCGATTGGACGAGTGACAACCCCGCGGTCGCGACGGTGGAAAACGGCGTTCTGAACGCAATCGCCTCCGGCACGGCAACCGTTACCGCCACGGCAGACGGATTTACGGGGGCCTGCCGCGTGCGCGTTCAGACTACCGTTCAGAAGATCGAGCTGAACCTGACGGAGATTACGCTGCTGCGCGAGGAAGCACGCAATCCCATTCAGTTGATTGCGACGGTGACGCCTGCGGACGCGGACGACCCGAGCGTGAAATTCATCTCCGATAACGAACTGGTTGCGACGGTTGCGCAGGACGGCACGGTCACGCCCACCGGCGGCTACGGCACGGCGCATATCATCGCGACAGCGGCGGGCGGCGCTGAAGCGAGATTTACCATCAATGTCGTTACTGCGCCCGCAACGCCCGAACCGACCGCCGAAACGGCGAAATAAGGGGGAAAAGCGCATATGAAATTCCGCGGGAAGCGCCTGCTGGCGGTGATTCTTTCGGGCGTTCTGTACCTGATCGCCATGGTTCTCGGTATTATGTTTACCCAAACGGGGAAGCAAATGAAAATAAACGCCGCGGCAATCGGCTCGGCCGTACTGTTGGCAGCGTGGCTGGTTGCCGGCGCACTTGCAATGCGGCGTTCAGGTAAAGTGCATATCGATTTGAAGGCGCACCGCAAGGAGATCCTTCAAAAGAAGAGCGCAATCGAAATCGATCCCGAGCGCGTGCGCCGAAGGGTTGGACGAATGGCGCTGCTCGTGCGCGCGATTCATGTGCTGGCGATTCTGCTGGTGCTCGCATTCGCGTTTTTGAATGCCGCGCAGAACGTTTATCCGGTGTTCCTTTCCGGAATGCTGTCGCTGCTTCTGTTGCCGGAACTGATAGGCGCATATTTCCGTTTCCGCTATACGCCGGAAACGCCGTGCGTGGATCAAAAGCGCTTCCCGCAGATTGTGAATGTGTTCGAGGAAGCCGCGCGGCTGAGCGGATGCAGGCTGCCGGCGCGCCTTTATGTCTCCGGAAGCGGTTCGATCGGCGCATTCCGCGCAGAGAAAGCCAATGCCTATGGCATTATAGCGGACGATATGCTCGTTTCAATGCTTACGCGCGAGGAGCTGAAGAACATATTCCTGCACGAATTCGCGCATCTGACGGGACGCGAGGAAGCACGCCAGCACAGATGGAACGCCCTTGCCGGACGCGTTTCCTGTATGCAGGATCTGATGGACGAATGGCGCTTTTTCGCGCTGGGCGAAATCATGCTCGGCGCAGTATACGAGCGGTTTTCGATGCAGCTGGAGGAATACTCCGCGCTGATCAGCCGCCGAATGGAATTTGAAGCCGACCGCCGCGCGGCGGAAACGGGCGACGCGCAGGCGTTCGTCGATGCGCTGGCGAAGATCAGCATATTCGGCGCGTATATGCGCGAGGATACGGCGAGCCCCTATCGCGTGTTCGAAAATGAAACGCTGCCGGACGATCCGGACGCAATCCGAGCGGCTGAATTTGATCGTCTGTATGCGCAGCGCGGCGCGTTCTGGCGCAAGGAACTGGAAACGGAGCTGCCGGCGCAGGTTGATTCGCATCCTACGTTTCGCGAGCGCCGCGAAGCGCTTGGAATTTCCGAATATGTTTGCGACCGCGAAGAGCCGAATGCGGATTACCGGCACGAAACGCTCGAGCTGCGCCGATGGGCGGGCAATGAGTTGCTGCGCGAATCCGGCGATTATGCGAAATTGCGGAAAAGGTTTTATCTGGATCGGAAGAAAAATATCGAGCGGCTGGATCAGCCGAACCTCGAAATGCGCGCGCAGATCGACGGTTTGTTTGAGCTGATCGGTCTGGACGACGCGCGCGCCGAATCGCTGGCGCGGAAAATACTTGAAAATAAGCCGGACAATTCGCGCGCGGCGCTTGCGCTGGCGCATTGCCTTGCCGCGCGGCGCGACGACGAATGCATCGACTGGTACTATAAGGCGGCAGAAAGCGCGAATACCGCGCCGACTGCGATGGAGGAGCTCGGCGCATATCTTTTGAATCGCGGGTACACGGATTTGATCGATGATTATCGCGCGCGCAGCGATTCGCTTGTGCAGGGCTATGTGGATTTCCACGAAAAGATGGATCGAACGAATCCGAAGCAGCTCGAGGATCCGCGAATGGATTCCGAATTGCTGAAAGCGCTGGTTTCCGAAATCGTAAAAGGCGCGGAAAGCGAAATCGATCAGCTCTATTGCTGCGCAAAGCCGTTGCCCGGTGGAAAATACGCGCACATCTTCTTCATCGATTTTGCGGCAGACGTCGGTGCTGAGCGCCGTGAGGAGATCGACAAACGCGCGTTTTACATTCTGGACGAGCGTCCGGAGGATTACGCGCTGGAAGACGCAGACGATTTCGATATGTACGAAATCGAAAAGCGCGCCCCGCACGCGCTGGTGTGGCATAAGTAGGCTTATTTCTTTCAGGAGGGGAGAAATGTGCGCAATTCCACAAACGATGACGTAAATGAAATCCCCGCCGTCAGCGTTTTTGAAAGAAAGCCGGACGTTGAAGCGATATTTGAATTCAACGGCGCAAGGCGCGCGCCGATTTTCGACGGCTATCGACCGGCACATCGGATAAAGGATGATTATCTGACGTCGGGTTTGCATCATTATTTCCAAATGGAATCAGTGCCGCCGAATGGAACGGTGCGCGGGACGATTACATTTATAACGCCTGAAGCATATCCCTACTGCCTTTGGCAGGGCAAACGGATTAGCATTCAGGAGGGCGAGCGCATTGTGGGCTGGGCTACGATTACGCAAATCCTGAATCCACTTTTGCGTGCGGAAAAGACAGAATTGAATGCCGATGAACTCTAGCGGAGTTTACAAGCGAACCTTATAATAGAAGAAAACGCCCGAAGGGATGGAACACATGAGCAAAATCAAGGAAATGTTCGGCAGCATGGTGTTTAACGATTCCGTCATGAAGGATCGCCTGCCTCACGAGGATTACAAGGCGCTTCGCCGCGCGATTCAGAGCGGGCGCGAGCTCGATCGCGATATCGCGGACGTGGTTGCCAACGCGATGAAGGATTGGGCGATCGAAAAGGGTGCGACGCATTTCACCCACTGGTTCCAGCCGATGACCGGCATCACCGCCGAAAAGCACGAAGCGTTCCTGACTCCGGTGAGCAACAGCGAAGTGATCATGGAATTCTCTGGAAAGGAGCTCGTGCGCGGCGAATCCGATGCGTCGTCGTTCCCGTCCGGCGGCCTGCGCGCGACGTTCGAAGCCCGCGGCTATACCGCATGGGATCCTACCTCATACGCGTTCATCAAGGATCGCACGCTCTGCATCCCGACGGCGTACTGCTCCTTTACCGGTCAGGTGCTCGATAAAAAAACGCCGCTTCTGCGCTCCATGCAGGCAATCAATATTCAGGCGAAGCGCATCCTGAAGCTCTTCGGCGATGAAAGCGTTTCGCGCGTGTTCCCGACCTCGGGTCCGGAACAGGAGTATTTCCTGATCGATCAGGAGATGTTCCTGAAGCGTCCTGACCTTCGATTCACCGGCAGAACGCTCTTCGGCGCGCGCCCGGCGAAGGGACAGGAGATGGACGATCAGTTCTATGGCGCGCTGAAAGCCCGCGTGTCGGATTTCATGCGCGATCTGGACGAAGAACTGTGGAAAATCGGCGTGTTCGCGCGCACGGAGCACAACGAAGTCGCGCCTGCGCAGCATGAGCTCGCGCCGGTATTTACCGATGTAAACGTTGCCGCCGATCATAATCAGCTTACGATGGAGCTGATGCAGAAGCTTGCGCGGAAGCACGGGCTTGCGTGCCTTTTGCATGAAAAGCCGTTCGACGGCGTAAACGGCAGCGGCAAGCACAACAACTGGTCGATGTGCACCGATACCGGCTATAACCTGCTGGAGCCGGGGAAGTCGCCGTACGAAAACGCACAGTTCCTGCTCTTCCTCTGCGCGGTTATCAAGGCGGTGGACGAATATCAGGACCTTTTGCGGCTGTCGGTTGCCACCGCCGGCAACGACCACCGGCTCGGCGCCAACGAAGCGCCGCCCGCCGTCGT
>OLPR01001608.1_pt1 | contig 18295 bp, 18 predicted proteins | sample 1672761 | NCBI WGS metagenome assembly OLPR01 (sample SAMEA3136721, study PRJEB25190) | human gut metagenome | biome: human gut; feature: human-associated habitat; material: faeces | place: Austria | collected 2013 | reverse complement strand
GTTTTGCGCGAGCCGCCGCCCGCATGCGACCCCTTCGGCTTGCCGTTCGCGCCCACGGACTTCTTGCCGCCGCCCTGACGCGACGAGCTCTTCGCATGGGGCGCTTTCGTACCACCCGCATCGTCGAGCGAAAGCCTCGTGCGCGCACCACCGCGCGGGCCGCGCGACGATCCAGGTTCGGGCGAATCCTCTTCACCCGAACTCGAAGGCTCTTCAGCTTGGGGGAACTCTATAATCGCAGCCCCGTCGCCTTTCGCACCCTGCGTGGACGCCATAGCAGAGTCAGCAGCTGCGAAGAGGTCCTCGATCGAGCAAACCTCAGCATCGGCCGTGATCTCGCCGCTCTCGTCAATCTTCCCCACCCAGTCGAACACGGTTTCCAGACGGAACCCCGCAACAGCGAGCGCCGAGCGGACGATGGACACAAGCGCGGAAAACCCATGCGGATCGCCGCCCTCGCCCACCACATGCAGCACGGCAGGGCGCTTTTCCTCGACGCGCGCATTCGTCCAATAGTAAGGCTGCAAACGATCAAGCAGCGCTTTCAACTGCGACGGCGGGCCCGAGAAATACACAGGGCTCACCACGGTGATCTCGTCCGCCGAATCGATGAGCTCATAGATTTCCTGCATATCGTCATCGAGGACGCACGGGGCGAAATCGTCGTCAATCGCCTCCTCGCCGAGCTCGGCAAGCTTCGCGATATTGTCGCGACACGCATCGCAGCCTGTGCACCCCGCCACCGAAAGCGTGGAAACCGGCGCAAGCGCAAGCTCGTCATCGGGGCATTCCTCGATGCAAGTCTCAAACAGCATATTGGCCAGGTGCGCGCTTCTGCCGTTCGTGCGCGGCGATCCGACGATGATAAGACGATTCAAAATTTCCCTCCCGAGCGCAGCGATATCAGTGCGCATTGTACTATGGCCGCGCGACGCGGCAGGCTATTTCCCCAGCTGCCATGCGGTAGGCGGGCGATTCAGCATACTCTCCGCATTCGTGAGCACGCGGCGAAACAAGGCCAGGCGCTCCTCCCCCTCCGCACCGCGCACATCCGCGAGCGCGTTCTCGGTAAACACCACCATGGCGGGCTCGCACACCTCGCCGCGCAACGGCTTCGGCGCCATATACGGGGAGTCGGTCTCCACCATGAGCTGCATCTCCGGCACGCGCGCCGCAGCATCGCGGATAGCGTCGCCGTTGTTGAAGGTGAGCGCGCCGCCGAACGTGACCGAGCAGCCCGCCTCGATCCACGGTTCTAGCGTGCCCCAATCGTTCGTGAAGCAATGCAGGATGCAACCCGCCTCGGGCCATCCCTCGTCGCGCATGATGGCGAGCGCGTCATCGTGCGCCTCCCGAATGTGCAGCATTACGGGCAACCCCGCCTCTTTCGCGATGCGAACCTGCGCGCGGAATGCACGCTCCTGATCCTCGCGAGGCGAGAGGTCGTAGTGATAGTCCAGCCCGATCTCGCCCAAGCACGACGTGCGCTTGTCATGAAGCATCGCGCGCAGGCGCTCCTCGGTTTCGGGGCCCCAGTACTTCGCGTTATGCGGGTGAAGGCCAGCTGCGATGCGCATCCGCGGCACGCGCGGAGACGGCTGGCCTCAACAGCGGGAGAAAAGCCGCTGCATGGAAAGCGCGGCCTCGTGGTTCCACTTCGAGAGACTGTCATAGGTGGTCGTACCGTCCTCGCAGACGTCGACCACCGTGCACATAAAGCCAACCCCATGCAGGCCCGCGCGGGCGAGCGCGAGCCCGGGGTTTTTCTGATACTGCAGATGACAATGGGCATCGACCGCCAAAACGCCCAGATCAGGCGTTTCCACGATCTTCCATTCCCCGTTCTTCTTCCGCTTGCGGAACAGGCTGTCGAAGAACTCAGGCTCGGTCTGCTCGACGGCCTCGGTCGGCTCGACGTCCACTTGCGCGCCAGCCGCCTCGCGCGTCGACGTTTCAGGTGCGGTCATGCCCATGTCGCTCATCTCCAAAATCGCGAACCCGATGCGCTATTCCGCGTCGAGGTCGATCTCGTCCATGTTCAGGCGCGGGAACAGCGGGTCGCCCACGGTAACGGCGTTGCCGGCAGGCAGCTGTCCCCACTTGGTGGCCGCTTCGATGTCGGTGCAGGCGGCGATGTCGCCCAGCCCAAGACGGGAGAAGACCTCGGCCGACGTGTTCGGCATGAACGGCGCCATGTAGAGCGCGATAATGCGAATCGCCTCGAGCGAGTTGTAGATGACGGCAGCCAGGTCGCCCGCCGTCTCTTCCTTCTTCGCCAGGTTCCACGGAGCGCTTTCCTCCACGTAGAGGTTCACACGGCCCGCAAGCTCCTGCACCGCGGCGGCGGCACCGGTGAAGTCTACCTGCCCCAGGCACGCGTCGTACTTCGCGTAAAGTCCCTCGGCGATGGGCAGCATCGGGTTCGCCACACGCGCAGCGGCGTTGGCTGAAACTTCAGGAACCTTACCATCGAAGTACTTCTTCGTCATATTGAAAACGCGGCTGCACAGGTTTCCCCAGGTGTTCGCCAAATCGGCGTTGTACACCTGCACCATGCGCTCCATCGAGATGTTGCCGTCATGGCCAAACTGCACGTCGCTCATGAAGTAGTAGCGATACGCGTCTACGCCGAAGATCTTCACGAGGTCGGCGGGCTTCATGCCGTTGCCCTTCGACTTCGACATCTTCTCGCCCTTGGTAAGCAGGAAGCCGTGGCCGAACACGGTGTGCGTGACGGGCAGCCCCGCCGCCATGAGCATAGCCGGCCAGATCACGCAGTGAAAGCGCGTGATGTCCTTGCCAACGAAGTGGTACTGCATGGGCCAGCGGGCTTCGAACTCGCCTTCGCGGCCCTCGTCGCCATAGCCGATGCCGGTGAGGTACGCGAGCAGCGCGTCGGCCCACACGTAGGCAACATGCCCCTCGTCAAACGGCATGGGCACGCCCCAGTCGAACGTGGAACGGCTGATGGAGAGGTCTTTCAGGCCGCTCTTCACGAACGAGACGATCTCGTTGCGACGGGTTTCCGGGCGGATGAAGTCGGGATGCTCGTCGTAGAACTTGAGCAGCGGCTCCTGGAACTCGGACAGCTTGAAGAACCAGTTCTCCTCGCCGCCGGCCTTCTGCACCGGGCGCTTGCAGTCGGGGCAGACGAACTCGCCGTCCTCGTTCTTCTCGAGGTCGGACTCGGCGTAGTAGGTTTCCTCGTGCACGCAGTACCAACCCTCGTAGCTGCCCTTATAGCAGTAGCCCTTGTCGTAGAGGTCCTGCCAGAACTTCTGCACGGTGCGGGCATGGCGCGGCTCGGTCGTGCGCACGAAATCGGTGTAGGTGATGTCGAGAAGATCCCACACGTCGCGGAAAGCCGGCTCCATGGAGTCGCACCATTCCTGCGGCGTCATGCCCTTCGAGGCGGCCGTGTCGGCGACCTTCTGGCCATGCTCGTCCATGCCGGTGACGAATGCAACGTCGTAGCCGTTCATGCGCTGATAGCGCGCGACGGTGTCGGCTGCGACGGTGGTGTACGCTGTGCCCAGATGAGGTGCGGCATTCACGTAATAAATCGGTGTGGTGAACGAATAGGTTCCCTTTGACATCATGTGTTCCTTTGCATCGTGGCAGGTCAGGCGAATGGTGCCCTCGTGCCGAATTCACGTCACCCGCGCGTCGTCGGACGCTATGCGGGCAAGCAGCTATTTTATCACGCGCAAAAGAGCGCACGCGAAGTTACCCGTAGAACTTCACGTCGGAGAAGGGAGGCCTGCCGAAAATCGCGAAGACGCCTCAGGGATCATGACGCTTTTCTAGCTCACTTCAAGCTCAACTGATACAGCACATGATTTAAAGTCGCTTGGAAAAGTTGCTTTATTCACTAAAAAGTCGCTTGGAAAAGTTTATACTTCTCTAAAAAGTCGCTTGGAAAAGTTGATATTCAGTTTTCGAGAAGGCCAATATGCTTAAAAGAAAAGTCATAGACCAACTTGTCGCCTGGAAGGCGGACGCCAATCGAAAGCCTGTTGTTCTCAAGGGCTGCAGGCAATGCGGGAAGACCTTCGCAGCGCGTACCTTCGCCGCGGAAAACTACGACAACGTTGTCTACGTTAACTTCTTCGAGAACCCTGGGGCAAAAGACATCTTCGCAGATGCCCTGGATGTCGACCGAATCATCATGATGGCATCGGCCTATCTTGGCCCCTCCATGCACTTCGTCCCAGGAAGCACGGTACTCATTCTCGACGAAATACAAGAATGCCCCCAAGCTCGAACAGCGCTTAAGTTTTTCAGTATCGACGGTCGCTACGATGTCATAGGCACGGGATCGCTGCTCGGCGTTGCCGGATACGGAGATGAGCCTGCATCCATCCCCGTCGGCTACGAAACCGTCATCGACATGTATCCGCTCGATTTCGAAGAGTTCTTGTGGGCAAATGGCATAGTCGAGCCGATTGTAGACATGTTGCGCGAATGCCTTGAATCGGAAACGCCTGTTCCGACAGCTCTTCACTCTCGAATGAGATCCTTGATTTTAGAATACGCCGTGGTGGGAGGAATGCCCGATGCAGTGCAGTCCTTCGTAGGCAATCGCGATATGGCAAAGGTGTTACACATTCAGCGCGATATCGTACGCGCCTACGAAGACGATATGGTGAAATACGCTTCTGCTGCCGACAAACCCCTTATCAAGCAGTGTTTTCAATCCATTCCCCGCCAGCTCGCACGCGAGAACAAGAAATTTCAATACTCGACCATAAAAAAAGGGTCAACCGCTGCGCGCTTTGCGGGCAGCCTCCAATGGATCGAAGACGCAGGGATAACTGTTCGCTGCAATAACCTATCTATCACCGAACTACCTCTTGACGGAAACTCGGTTGAAGATCAGTTCAAGATCTACATGGCGGATACTGGGCTGTTCGTGAGCATGTTGGAAGACGGGACTCAATTCGATATCCTCAATGGAAAATTATTCGGGTACAAAGGTGCCATTTTCGAGAACCTCGTTGCCGATATCTTCTCAAAAATGGACAGGCGCCTTTATTACTTTAAGAAGGACTCAGGGCTCGAACTCGACTTTGTGATTCGCTATCGAGGCAAATGCGTACCCGTTGAGGTGAAAGCGCGAGACGGCAATGCGAAAAGCGTAAAAACCGTGCTCAAGCACCCGGAAAAATACCGTGTCGATTCAGCGATAAAACTCGCAGACTTGAACATCGGCCGCACAGGCGCGATTCTAACCCTGCCACTCTACATGGCCTTCTTGCTCACGGAAAGATAGCCTTACCCGTAGAACTTCACGTCGGGGAAGGGGGGTTCCTGAGCGCGCTTGAACGCGTAGGAGTCCACTCGCGCGAGAAGGCCTGTCGCCTGCATGATGTCGAAGCCCAGCGCATCGCACGCGTCCTCGACCGACTGCCCCTGTTCTTGCACGGCAATCAGCAGCTTGTCGAGCGTCTCGTAGTCGATGCCCATGGAGGCCTCATCCTTCTGTCCGGGAGCGAGCTCGGCGCTCGGTGGCTTCACGAACACGTTCTCGGGAATGGGTTCGACGTCACCCGCCGCGCGCGCCTGCTCGTTGCGCCAACGGCCCACCTCGTACACATCGGTCTTGTACAAGCCGCCGAGCGGGGCAAACGCGCCCGCCGTATCGCCGTAGAGCGTGGAGTAACCCATCGCCGCCTCGGACTTGTTGCCAGTGTTCACGAGCATCCAGCGATTCGCATTCGAAAGGGCCATGAGAATCACCATGCGGCAGCGGGCCTGCGTGTTCTCGGAAGCCAAACCCTCGAGCTTTTCCTTGTAGGACTTGCGAATGACCTGCTCGAATGCCTCAAACGGCTCGCAAATCGGCACCGTATGGCTCTCAATGCTGAGGTTTTCCGCCAAGGTGAGGGCATCATCGATGGAATGACCAGTCGAGTAGGGACCGGGAAGAAGCACACCGTGCACGTTCTTGGCGCCGAACGCGTCGACAGCCATGACCGCCGTCACCGACGAGTCGATGCCGCCCGAAAGACCGATGACGACTTGCGAGAAGCCGATGCCCTTCGCGTACGCCGCGAGCGCGTCGACGCACGCCTGATATTTGTCCCCAGCTTTCATAGAGCCTCCTTGCGCAACAATCCGCGTGATGCGACTAAGTATGCCAGTCCATTGTTTCAGACGCGTTGCAACCTCAAGCCTCGTAGGTTGAACTCCGCCTTCGACTCGAAAGGCCGCGGGCAGGGGTCTCGCGCGCAGTTCCGCAGCACATCGAGGACTGTTTGAGCATAGGCCCCTAGCCGCGGCCTCAACCTCGCAGGTTGCCCACTCGCAGGTCGAATTACGCCTTACGGATGCGCTCAGCGAGCCAGCTCGTCCACGTCTTCAAGCCTTCGCCCGTCGTCGCGGAGAGAGGGAAGATAGGAGCCTGCGGGTTCAGCTGGTTCACGCTTTCCTCGAAGGCCTCCTGATTGAAGTTGAACACCGGCATCGTGTCAACCTTGTTCAGGATGACTGCCTCAGAAACCTGGAAGACGCCCGGGTATTTGAGCGGTTTGTCGTCGCCTTCCGGCACCGACAAGATCATGACCTTGGCGTTCTCGCCCAAATCGAAGTCCGTCGGGCACACGAGGTTGCCCACGTTCTCCACGATAATCAGGTCGAGGCGCTCAAGATCGAGCACGTCGATGGCGCGCTTGATCATGGCGCTTTCCAGATGGCACGCCCCACCGGTGTTGATCTGCACGGCGGCGATCCCCTGCGCCTTGATCTTCTCAGCGTCGACGCTGCTCGCGATATCGCCCTCGATGACAGCGATGTTGAACTCATCGCGCAGGGCGTCAATCGTGGCCAAGATGGTCGAGGTCTTGCCCGACCCCGGGCTCGCCAAAAGGTCAACCACGTACACGTGGTGCTCGACGAACCGTTCGCGCAGCTCGCGCGCGATGGCGTCGTTCTTATCGAGAATAGGCTGCTTCATATCAATCTTCATGGGAATCTCCTTCCTCATCGTCGGGCAGGTCGACTTCGATCGAATCGATCTGTAGCTCCCGCCCGCACAGAAGCTCGGTTGCGAACCCATCGCATTCCGGGCAGAACATATGGAACCTATCGTGCTCGAAGACGGCGCCGCATTCGAGGCAGCGGCTCTTCGGCTTGATCATGTTAATGGCAAGCTCGGCGCCCTTCGCATACGGGTCGTCCTCGGTGAGGGCCTCCCACGCGAACACGAGCGCATCCTCGATCGCCTCGGTCATCTCGCCGATCGACAGGTTAACCTTCAGAAGACGGGTCGCGCCTGAATCGCGCGCAGCTTTCTCGGCAGCCTCGATGACGCCCGTCATGATTCCCAGTTCGTGCATGAAACCCCTATCGCGAAAGGCGTCTTCCCAGACGCGCCGTCCATCAGCCTTCTATGGTAGTAGAACGCAGATATATACGTAAGGCCACCCTAGACGAGTGGCCTTAACCGAATCAACAAAGCGAAGCGAGCTAGTCCTCCGCTTCCTCCGCGGCAAGCTCGGCGTTCTGCTTCTTAATACGCTTCGAAAGCACGATGCGCGCCAACAGAAGCGACGCCTCGTAGAGCACGACGAGCGCAGCGAACATGAGCAGCATCGTGATAGGACTCGCGTCCGGAGTGATCATCGCACAGAGCACCATGAGCACGACGTAGATGGTGCGCCACTGCCCGCGCATCTTCTTGTAGGGAATGATATCGAAGATGACCAGGTAGAACACGACGACCGGCAGCTCGAAGGCGAAACCGAAGCCAATTTCGAACTTGATGATGATGTCAAGATAGGACGATGCCTGCGGAAGCACTTGCGCGCTCATGCCGTACGCCTGGTCGGTGAGCCACTGGAACGCCGGGTCCAGGATGATGAAGTAGCAGAACAGCGTGCCGAAGATGAACAGGAACACCGCGATCGCGAACGTCGGGATGAACCACTTGCGCTCCTTAGGCTTGAGCGCCGGCAGGAAGAACGCGAGGATCTGCCAGAGGATGACAGGCGAGCACGCGACGACCGATGCCCAGAAGGACAGCTTGAAACGCGTTGCGAACGCGTCGAAGGGCGTCGTGTACATGCCTTGCTGGAATCCCTCGGGGAGGAACTCCGAGATAGGCGCGAACAGGATGACCGAAAGCGTCGGCGTTGCCATATAGAACACGCAAACGGCGATAAGCAACACGACCACGATACGGACAAGGCGCATGCGCAGCTCGCCCAGATGGTCGAAAAGGGGCATTCGGGCAGGACCGATAGGCATCGCTTACTCCCCCCTCTCTTCGCTTGCAGGCGCGTCGGCGGCAGCCGCCTTCGCTTCCTTGTTCTCAGATGCGTTGGCGTTGCCGTAGAGCTCGTCGGCGGTCGGCTTCGCGTCGGCTTTGCTCGCCTCGGCGCGTGCCGCGGTCGCAGCGACCGCATCGGCAGCCGCCTGTTTTTCGGCCTCGGCCTTCTCGGCCTCCTTGCGAGCAGCACGCTCGCGGTCGTAGCGCGCTTTGCGCTCGGAGAAGCTCTCCTGCTTCGCGTCCTTCGCGGCGTTCACCGTAGACGTTGCGGCCTTCTTCACGTTCTTCGCACCCGACTCTGCGGCGTTGCCCATCTTCTCGAGCGCGTCGAGAGGATTCTTGAACGGGTCTTCCGCGTCGGGGTCGAAGATCTTCTCTTCCTTGATGACCTTGTTCATCTCATCTTGGGCGCTGCGGAACTTCGCGATGGCCTTGCCAAGCGTCTTCGCCATGGCGGGAAGCTTGTCGGGGCCGAAGATAAGGAAACCGAACAGCAGAATGAGGAAAAGCTCAAATCCACCTATGCCAAACAAAATAAACTCCTTCGGAGGAACAAACCGGAAAGGATTGCCACGCGTACCGAACCATTATCGGGCACAGCGGCGGTCTATGGTAGCACACCGCACGCCACGCCACGATTTCCGCACGTTCCCCTCAAACGAAAAAACAGCCGGGCAGCCCCGCGGCTCGCCGCAAGACCGTCCGACTGCCACCGTTACGCCGTGAGCACGGACAGCGCGATCGTGGGAATGCCGAGCGCCAGAACTAGAATCACACACACGACCACGGTGAAGATCTTCTTCATCTTAGCCGAGCGCTCCCGTTGCGCTTGCGCGCGCGCCTCACGTTCCTTCGCCGCCTTGATGCGGTCGCTTTTCTGCTGCGCCGTCAGCTTCTGCTGCTTGTTGCCGGATTTCTTGGCCATGGGTTACAGCCTCAGCTTTCCACGGATCTCGATGACGCGGGCAATGTGCTTGGCAACCTCCACGTCGATGTGCCATTTATCCCGCTCGTAGAGCGTCTTGCCGTCGACCATCGTCATGATGACGTCGGCGGAGGTGCAGGTGTTCACCATTGCCGAGACGGGGTTTGTCGAAGGCGACTGCTGCGAGCTCGAAAGGTCGACCGCGATGATGTCAGCGCGCTTGCCGATTTCAAGCGACCCGATCTCGTCGTCGAGCTTGAGCGCACGGGCGCCGCCGATGGTCGCCATCTCGAGCATCGACTCGGAATCGAGGAAGCGCCCGACGTTGACAGCGCGCTGTATAAGCATGCCAAGACGCATCTCGGAGAGCATGTCGGTCGAGTCGGTGGCGGCGGGAGAGTCGGTGCCGATGCCGACGCGCAGGCCGGCGCGCATGAACTCGTCGACGGGCGCCACGCCCATGCCGAGCTGCGCGTTGCAGCGCGGGCACACGGCGATGGACACGTTGTACTCCTTGAGCTTCTTCACGTCTTCCTCGTCGGTGTGCACGCAGTGGACGGCGAGCACGTTGGGAGACTCGAAGGCGCCCCAGTTCAGCGCATAACGAACAGGGGAAACGCCCGTCGGGAGCCAAGGCGGAATCTCGATGAAGCCGCGACGGACCGACTCGCCGTGCACGGAGAACGACGAGGAGCCGCGCTTCACGAAGTAGTACTCCTCGCGGCTGCCGGCAAGGTGCATGGCCACGGGCAGGTCGTCGCGCGTGGCGAGCTCGGAGACCCTGCCGAACACGGCGGGGTGGCACATGTAGATGGGGGCGGGCGCGATACCGATCGTGATGCGGTCGGGGTCCACTTCCTGGGACCAGTGCATGATGTCGTTTTCGGCGGCGCGCATGGCGTAGTCGATGCGGCGCTTGTCCATGACGCCCACCTCGCGATAGACCACGCCGCGAAGGCCGAGCTTCTGGGCCGCCGTGCAAGCAGCGCCCGTGGTGGTGATGTCCGCCACGCAGGTGATGCCGGATGCAAGCGCGTCCAGGCCACCCAAGATGGCGGAGTCGTACCAGTCGGACACTTCCATCTTCGCGGAGAGGGCGGCGACGGAAGCGAGCCAGGTGATGTAGGGTACGTCGTGCACGATGCCCCGCATGATCGAGTTCTCCATATGAGTGTGGAGGTCGACCAGACCGGGCATGATGGCGGCCGTTCCGTAGTCGAGCACCTCTTCGTCCGGATAGCGCAGCCTGAGCATCTCGGTTTTGCCGATGTCCCGAATTCGTCCGTCTCGAACGAGAACGGCGCCCCCGACGATGGGGTCGGAGGTGACGGGCAGAACATATTGTGCGCACAACAACATAGCTTGAGCCTCACTCGCCCTTGGTTTCATTAGTCACGATATGATAACACTGGGTTCGCACATCCCCCGAATCCACACCTTGGCAATCGGCGACGGGGAGAAGGCGGGCGATTTGGCGTATACTGAAGCGTCCCGCAGACAAGCGAAAGCGTCACATCAGGAGCACGACCACCATGAGCATCGACACCGCAACGGGCAAGGAAGCGCCCGCCGAGATATCTTCCGAACGCGTGAAGGACATCTTCTCGTCAATCGCCAAGAAATACGAGCGGTTCAACGCCGTATCGAGCTTTGGCGCCTACAAGTCATGGCTCGCAGGAATGATGAGGCAGGCCCCCATCGAGCCGACCGACGACGTGCTCGACATCGCGGGAGGCACCGGGGACGTCACCTTCACGGTGGCGCGCGCGAAGCATCCGCGCCATATCCAGTGCACCGACCTGGTAAACGAGATGCTCGACGTGGCACGAGCGCACTACGCCGACGGGGCCGCATGCGGCGTGCCCGTCGATTTCGAGGTGGTCGACGCGCAGAACATCCCCTATGCGGACGCGAGCTACGACGCCCTCACCATGGCATACGGCATCCGTAACATGCCCGACCGCCCGCGCGCGCTCTCCGAGATGCTCCGCGTGCTGAAGCCGGGCGGGCATCTGGTGTGCCTGGAGTTCTCCACGCCGCCGAACGCGGTGTGGCGCGCGCTGTACAACTTCTACCTGAAGCACCTGATCCCTTTTTGGGGCGGCCTTATCACCGGGGACAAGGCGGGGTTTGTGTACCTGTCGAAGTCCATCAAGGCGTTCCCGAATCAAGAGGGCCTCGCGAAGATGATGCGCGAGGCAGGGTTTGTCGACGTCACCTGGAAGAACTACACCGGCGGCATCGCCGCGGTGCATGTGGCGAAAAAGCCCGAGTAACGACGAGGACCCCGCAGTTCAATGCGGGGTCCTCGTTTCGTAAGCGCTGGTGCGCGATGCCCATGCAAAGCTCCGCTGAAAGCAGCGCCTTTTAGGCTGAGCGGGCTATCCGAGCGGCACCGCCCGCAGAGGACGGTGCGAACAGGACAGCTCGCGCAGCTTGACTTCTATTTGCCGCCGTCGAGATTGCTCTCGCTCCAGTGGTCGGAGAGCTTCTCGAGCAGGCTGATGAGCTCGGCCTTGTCATCATCGGAGAGAACCGAGAACAGCTGTTCGTTGTACTTCGTGCGCTCGCGGGAGCAGCGGCGGGCCTCCTTCTTGCCCTCCTCGGAAAGCGAGACGATTACCGAGCGACGGTCCTTCTCGCTCGGGGTGCGCTCCACAAGACCTGCGCGATCGAGGCGAGCGATCTGCTCGGAGAGCGTCGCGGCGCGGACGTTCATGACCTCCGCAAGCTCACGCTGGCTCACCGGACCGGTTTTCAACAACGCCGACAGGGTGCCGGAGCGCCCACCGGATCGGTTTCCGCGATGGACGGCGACGTGCGCACAATGATGGAATAAATCGACGAGCTGTGCATCCTTGTTCTTCGGCTTCTTACTCTGGGATGCCATGAGGTCTCCCTTCTCGTTTCGAGGCGGTGTTTTGACTTGCTCATTTGATACACTTTTTTCCCTTATGCAACAAGGTATCTAAGGTCACACTACACAGTTACCGCACAAAGTTGCGACTGGGACGAAAATGTACCAGCATCACCAGATTTTACGTGTAATCGTAAAATTATTGTTAACGCATGCTTTCTCCAAAAATCGTCCATTTTTGCACGGGATGGGGACATCGTTTTCACCACTTATCATTAGATTCCTCCCAGTATTGTCCCTTGTGCATCATCGCTCAGCTTGCGAATCTTTCGCGCCATCTATACAGATCCCGAGAAATCGCTATGATGGGCACATGGGAAAACGAACCTCGAAAAACGACGATTCGCGCGGAGGAAGCCCACGCGAGCAGCTATGGTCGACCACCTTCGTCTTGGTTGTCGTCTCAACGTTGTGCTGCTTCATGGCGGGCCAAGGGCTCAACTCAAGCACGTCGGTCTATGTCGCCCTCTATGGCGGAACCGCCGCGTACGCTGGCGTTTTGGCAGCCGTGTTTTCGGGAGCGGCGGCCGTCGTGCGCCTGCTCTCGGGGCCGCTGATCGACGGGCGCGGGCGCCGCATCGTGATGCTTTTCGGGTTCGCCGTGCTCATCGTCGGGACCGTCGGCCCCCTGTTCACCCACGACGTCGCGCCCTTCGTGGTGTTCCGCATCCTGCAAGGAGCCGGCTTCTCGGCAGTGACCACCGCGTCGGCGACCGCCGCAGCCGATGCGCTTCCTGCGTCGCGCATGGGGGAAGGAATCGGCTACTACGGGCTTGGCCAGGCGCTTTCCATGTCGGTTGGACCCGCCCTCGCTCTCGCCCTCGTGTCGACCGACCCACCTGAGAACCTCTTTGTCGGCGTGACCGCAATCGCCGTGGTCGGGCTTTCGATGATTTTCCTCTGCCGCTACGAGAAGCACCCCGAGATGCTGCCCAAGGAAGCGGTCTACCGGCGCAGGCTCGAAGAGGGGGGAAGCGAGGCCGCACGAACGGGAGCAGCCGAGGCGGCTGAAACGACCACGTCAACCGCGCAGTCCAGGATGGAAGGGCGGCCGAAGCGCGAAAGCATCGCCTCCCGCATCTTCGAGAAACACGCCCTCCCAGGCACGCTGCCCATGATCGTGCTCTCCCCGGCGCTCGGGTTCGCGATCTTCTTCGTCGGCCTGTACGGCGCCTCGCTCGGCGTGGGGAACGCGGGGCTGTTCTACACCCTGTCAGCCGTGAGCATGATTCTCGTGCGCCTAAAATCGGGCGCCTTCATGGACCGCTTCGCACCCATCAAGATCCTGCCCGTCGCACTGGCGTGCGGCCTCATCGCGTTTGCCATGCTCGTCGCCTGCGGGACGGTTCTCGACGGTACACCCGTGTGCGATGCGGTGTTCAACCTGTCGGGAATCGTGTACGGCTTCTGCACCGGCATCGCGCTGCCGCTCAACCAGTCGGTGGCGGTGAAGAACACGCCGCCCGAGCGATGGGGAGCCGCCAACGCGCTTTTCCAGCTTGCAATCGACGTCGGCATCGGGGGAGCCTGCGTAATCTGGGGAATCGTGAACGATTGCTTCGGGTTCCCCGTCACCATCTGCTGCGCGATGTGCTGCATCGCGGCGTCGTACTTCGTCGCGCGAGCCGTTTATCCGAAGGAATAGTAGGTCACGAACAAAGACGCCCTTGCCGGAAGACGATTTCCCTCGCCCCCTGCTTCCAGCAGCAGCACCGCGCGCCCCGTTCCCGGCGGCAGCACCAAGCGTCCGCGCCCCGTTTGTTTCCAGCAGCAGCACCGCGCGCCCTAGTAGGGCTCGTCGAGGTTGACGTGCGCTTTCGCGTCGAAGTCGAACGAGAAGAACTTCTTCTGCCTGAAGCGATCGAGCGCGACGAGCGCGATCATCCCCGCATTGTCGCCGCATGCCGAAAGGGGCGGCAGCACCAGGCGCACACCCGCCTTCGAGCACATCTTCTCGTACGATGCGCGGAGCACGGGGTTCGCCGCGACGCCGCCGCCCACGCAAAGCGTGCGAGCGCCCGTCATCTCGAGAGCACGCTTCGCCTTCGCCACCTGCACGTCGACCACCGCCGCCTCGAAGCTCGCACAGATATCGGGCACGTTGAGCTCGCGCCCAGCCTCCCGCTCGCCGTTGATATAGGTGACGACTGCCGTCTTCAATCCCGAAAGCGAGAAGCGCAAATCGCCCGAGTGCATCATCGCGCGCGGGAAGGCGATGGCACGCGGGTCGCCCTTCGCACCGTAGCGCGAGATCACAGGCCCGCCGGGGTATCCCAGCCCGAGCGCCTTCGCGACCTTGTCGAACGCCTCGCCCACCGCGTCGTCGATGGTGGTGCCGAGCGTTTCGTAGTCGCCCCAGCCCTTCATGTGGACGAGCATGGTGTTGCCACCCGACACGAGCGACACCACGGCAGGTGGGGTGAAATCGGGACACCCGATACGATTGGCGTACAGGTGGCCTTCCAGATGGTTCACGCCGATGAGCGGTACGTCCGCCGCCCACGCCGCGCCCTTCGCGAACGCCACGCCCACCACGAGCGCGCCGACAAGTCCCGGCGCATACGTGACGGCCACCGCGGAAAGATCGCGCCAGCGAAGCGATTTCATCCCCAAGTTTTTCGCTGCGACCTCGAGGCATTCGTCGCATACGCCGCAGATGGCCTCGATGTGCTTGCGGCTTGCGATCTCGGGGACGACGCCACCGAAGCGCGCGTGGAAGTCAATCTGGCTTGCAACCACGTCCGAGGCAAGCGCTCCTTCCCCGTCGACGATCGCCGCGGCGGTCTCGTCGCATGAAGACTCGATCGCCAAGATAAGCGGGCGCGATACTCCCGCCGCGCCGACGGCGGTCGCCTGCACGTCGTGCGAGGCGTCGACTTGCAGCTCCATGCCCGCGACCAGCCGCGATGATTCCTCGGCAGGCTCTGTCGCACCCACGAGAGCCGCCAGATCACCCTGGCCTTTTTCGAACAGAAGAGTACCGTAGACTATATCGGTGTCGTACAGGGCATTCCGGTCTGCTTTGATGCCAAGGAATGTGCGGTGGACACCTTTTCCCTGCAAAATATTCATCCTCATCAGGTGGAGTTCATGCATCAGTTCGAGAAACAGGGGGGGATTGCCTTTTTCCTGATCTTTTACAGCCATAAGGATCTGTTATATTACCTTCCCTATGAAATGCTCCGCTTTTTCTGGGACAGGGCACAGGAGGGCGGCCGGAAAAGCTTCCGTTTCGAGGAACTGAACCCGGAATATATTATCCCGAAGCATCAGGGAATCCTGGTTCCCTATCTGGATATTCTGAAAAAGGATCTGGAAGACCGGGAGGAATAATAAATAATAATTTCTTGACAGCGGAGAGGTCTCCTAGTATACTACAAATAGTTTCACATGCTACTATGATAATATGGTAGCACGTTAATATATTAAAGTATATGAATTGAGGAACACTTATGAACAACAGACTTTTACATACGCCGGAGGGCGTCCGGGACATTTACGGCAAAGAATATGCAAAGAAGCTGGCTGTAGAACAGAAACTGCAGCAGGCGATCCATTGTTTCGGTTACGAAGATATTCAGACCCCTTCCATTGAGTTTTTCGATGTTTTCTCCAAGGAGATCGGAACCACTCCCAGTAAGGAGCTGTATAAGTTCTTTGATAAAGAGGGAAATACGCTGGTGCTGCGGCCGGACTTTACGCCGTCCATCGCCCGCTGCGCAGCGAAGTATTTTATGGAGGAAAAGGTGCCGCTTCGTTTCAGTTACAACGGCAATACGTTTACAAACACTTCCAATCTGCAGGGTAAATTAAAAGAGGTGACCCAGATGGGTGCAGAGCTGATTGGGGATTCTTCCGTGGAAGCAGATGCCGAAGTGATCAGTATGGTGATTGAAGCACTGAAAAGTGCCGGGCTGACCAGATTTCAGGTGACCATTGGTGAAGTAGATTACTTCCGCGGTCTCTGTGAAGAAGCCGGTCTGGATGAGGATACGGAAAAGGAACTCCGTTCCTGTATCTCCGGCAAGAACTTTTTCGCTGCCCAGGAATTACTGGAGCAGAAGCAGATCCCCGAGCCTTATCACAGCATTCTGTTAAAGCTGGCGGATATGTTCGAAAATATAGAGTCTCTGGAAGATGCGAAAGCACTGGTTAAAAATGAGAGATCCCTGCAGGCGATTGCAAGACTGGAAAAGTTAAAAGAGCGTTTAGAGCAGTACGGCGTTGCTGAATATATTTCATTCGACCTTGGAATGCTCAGCAAATACCAGTATTATACCGGCGTTGTCTTCAAAGCTTACACTTACGGCATCGGCGATGCCGTGGTGAAGGGCGGCCGTTATGACAACCTGCTTCGGAAGTTCGGCAAGAATGCGGCAGCTATCGGTTTTGTCATTGTTATTGATGATTTGTTAGAGGCATTATCCCGCCAAAAAGTGAATATCGATATTCCTGATTCCGGCAAAGTAGTGTATTATCGGGCAGGAGACGAGGCAGATTATCTGGCGAAGCTTTCCGAAGTCGTAAGTTTACGTAAGCAAGGCATTCCCACCGTGCTTTCCCCCGAGATTACAGAGAACGAGGAGGCAGATCAGTAATGAGTGAAGAAAGATATCTTACGTTTGCTCTGGGAAAGGGCAGACTTGCCAAAAAGACACTGGAGCTTTTCGAACAGATCGGCATTACCTGTGAAGAAATGAAGGATAAAGATACCAGAAAGCTGATCTTCGTCAATGAAGAATACAAATTACGCTTTTTCCTGGCAAAGGGTCCCGACGTTCCCACCTATGTAGAGTACGGTGCTGCGGATATCGGTGTGGTCGGCAAGGACACCATTCTGGAAGAAAACCGGAATGTCTACGAAGTGCTGGACCTTGGCTTCGGCAAATGCCGGATGTGTGTCTGCGGTCCTGCTTCCGCCAGAGAGTTGTTGAAACACCATGAGCGGATCCGGGTAGCCAGCAAATACCCCAATATCGCCCGAGAGTATTTCTATAATAAAAAGCATCAGACCGTAGATATCATCAAATTAAACGGTTCTGTAGAATTAGGGCCGCTGGTAGAGCTGTCTGACGTCATCGTGGATATCGTTGAGACCGGTTCCACCTTAAGGGAAAACGGGCTGGAGGTTCTGGAAGAGGTATGTCCTCTGTCCGCCCGTATGATCGTCAATCCGGTGAGTATGCAGATGGAAGCCGACCGTATCCGCAAACTGGTGGGTGCGATCCGGGAGCAGTTAAAAATACAGGCCTGACCGAGACGATAAGCATCGTCATAAAAAGTATTTAAAGGAGAGTACCGTCATGAGAATCGTAGCATTGGATAAAGAATCAAAGCAGAGTATTTTGAACGACCTTTTAAAGAGAAGTCCGAACAATTATTCCCAGTATGAGAGCACTGTAAACCAGATCATCGAAAAAGTCCGTGCCGAGGGTGACAAGGCATTGTTCGATTATACCTTACAGTTTGATAAGTTCGCTTTAAGCGCAGAGAATATCCGTGTCACAAAGGAAGAGATCGCCGAAGCCTATGCACAGATGGATGAGAATCTGATCGATGTGATCAGACAGTCTGCGGAAAACATCCGCGCTTTTCACCAGAAGCAGCTTCGTAACAGCTGGTTCGATGCCAAGCCCGACGGTACGATCTTAGGCATGAAGATCACCGCCATCGAAAGAGCCGGTGTCTATGTCCCCGGCGGTAAAGCCGCTTACCCTTCCAGCGTACTGATGAATGTGATCCCCGCCAAGGTAGCCGGTGTGGATGAGATCATTATGACCACCCCTCCCGGAAAAGACGGTAAGGTCAATCCCGGAACTCTGGTAGCCGCTGATATTGCAGGCGTGGATACCATCTATAAGGTCGGCGGTGCCCAGGCTATCGCAGCCATGGCTTTCGGAACCCAGTCGGTACCTAAGGTCGACAAGATCACCGGTCCCGGTAACATTTTCGTAGCTCTTGCCAAAAAAGCTGTTTATGGCTATGTCAGCATTGATTCCATTGCGGGCCCCAGCGAGATCCTGGTACTGGCAGATGAGACCGCTACCCCCAGATACGTTGCAGCAGATCTGCTGTCTCAGGCAGAGCATGACGAACTGGCAAGTGCCATTCTGATTACCACTTCGAAGGAACTGGCGGAGAAAGTCTCCGAGGAAGTGGACGGCTTCGTAAAAGTACTGGAGCG
>OLPR01001607.1_pt1 | contig 18298 bp, 22 predicted proteins | sample 1672761 | NCBI WGS metagenome assembly OLPR01 (sample SAMEA3136721, study PRJEB25190) | human gut metagenome | biome: human gut; feature: human-associated habitat; material: faeces | place: Austria | collected 2013 | reverse complement strand
CAATGGTAGGATTAGAAACAGTAACATTAAGATATGCAGTGGTATTAACTAAAAAACAAAAGAAAGTAAATAAAAAATAAAGTAAAGGGAATCATAGCTAAATGCTATAGATTCCTTTTTATATTGTGTAAATAAATATTTAAAAAGAAATTATAACCAGTTCCTTAATTAAACAAGAGATTCTATAAATAAACTGATTAAGCTTGTACCTAAAGTTCAAAATGTTTACAAAATGTAAATTTTCTGTGAAACAAAAGCTATTATTATAAATTATATTGAAATTTAAAATCTTAAGTGATAATATTTACGTATATTTGTAAAAGGAGGAAAAATCGGTGATAACTGTAAAAAACGTTACAAAAAAGTATGGAAAGTTCAAAGCCGTAGATAACATCAGCTTCGAAATTAATGATGGCGAGATAATAGGTCTTTTAGGACCAAACGGAGCTGGAAAAAGTACAACGATGAATATTTTAACAGGTTTTATTGAGCCAACAGAAGGTGAAGTTATAATAAATGGTTATAATATTTCAAAAAAACCAAAAAAGGCAAAAAAATGCATAGGATATATGCCAGAGGGAGTTCCTTTGTACAAAGATATGACAGTAAAAGAATTTGTTACATACATGGCAGAGCTTAAAGGTGTAAAAAGAGAGCAAATTAAAGAAAGCGTAGAACAAGCTATACAAGATACATGGCTTCAAAATGTTAGAAAGGTTCTTATAAGAAACTTATCAAAAGGATATAAACAACGTGTTAGTATGGCAGGAGCATTAGTAGGAAATCCAGAAATAATAATATTAGATGAACCAACGGTAGGCTTAGATCCAAAGCAAATAATAGAAATAAGAAACTTGATAAAAAAGCTAGGAAAAAATCATACTTTAATAATAAGTTCACATATATTATCTGAAATAAGTCAAATATGTGAAAAGGTAATAATAATAAATAAAGGACAAATAGTTGCAGTAGATTCACCAGAGCACCTAGAAGATACCGTAAATGTTGAAAATGCTATAAATATAATTGTAGAAGATTCAAATAACAAAATGGATAATATAAAAATAAAAGGTGCAAAGAAAATAGATTTAATAAAGAAAAATGATGATAATACTAAAGAATATAGAGTAGTTCCAGAAAAAGATTATGATATTAGAAAGACAATATTCTCAGATTTAGCTAAAGAAAATATTACAATATTCGAGCTTAAGAAACCAGAAATCACTCTAGAAGAAGCGTTCATGGATTTAATTAAGAAAAATGAAAAGGAAAAAGAAGAAAAAGCAAAACAAATAGCGGAGGAAAAAAGACAACAAGAAGAGAAAAAGCAACAAGAAAAGATTGAAAAGAAAGAACAAAAACAAGAAAAAAAGAATAATAAAAAAGCAAATAAGAAAAAAGGAGGTAAAAAATAATGTGGGCAATAATAAAAAAAGAAGTTAGAACATATTTCTTATCTCCAATAGGATATGTATTTATAGGGCTATTTTTATTTATGGCAAGCATGTTTTTCTATGCGGATATATTAGTTACAGGATCAACAATGTTTAGTTCTATGTTCTATTCATTATCTACAATATTAATAATGATAGTACCATTATTAACAATGAGAACTTTTTCAGAAGAAAGAAAAGATGGAACAGAACAATTACTATTAACAGCACCAAGAAGTGTAACAAGCATTGTTTTAGGAAAATTTTTTGCAGCTTTAATAGTTCTTTTAATTGCAATATTATTAACATTGATATATTATGTAATATTAATGTTTTTAGGAGAGCCAAATATAAAAACATCACTTGTAACTGTTTTGGGATTTATATTATTAGGTGCTGCATTAATATCATTTGGAATGTTTGCTTCAAGTCTAACAGAAAACCAAGTAATAGCAGCTATTATATCTATAGCATTTTATGTAGTAACATGGATAGGAACTCCTTATCTTAGTTCAAGTTTAGAGCCACTAGGATTAATGAATATGTTTAACAGATTTGGAAATGGGCAAATAGCTTGCACTGAAGTAGTAGCATTTCTTTCTTATACAGTACTATTTATATTATTAACTATTATAGTTATACAAAGAAGAAAAAGTGTTAAATAGAGAAAGGAGAATTATAGTGAGAAAATTTTTCGAGATAATAAAGAAAAAATGGATAGCTGATACAACTAGAGTTGTTTTATTAGTAGCATTATTAATTGTAGTATATATAGCTATAAATATATTAGCAGAAAAATTAAATTTACCAACTCTAGATTTTACAGAAGAAAAATTATATTCTATATCAGATGAAAGTAAGAATATAATAAAAGATATAGATCAAGAAGTAACGATTTACTTTTTCGGAGCAGATGAAAATACAGCAATAATAGATTTTGCAAAACAGTATACAGCAATAAATCCTAATATCAAAGTAGAAGTTGTAGATGCTACACAAAGAACAGATTTATTAGATAAATATAGTGTATCAAGTAGTGAATCTGCGATAGTTGTACAATCACCAGAAAGATCAAAAAAAATATCTGCATATGAATTAAGTAGTTATAATTATACAACAGGAGAAACAACAGATCTAACAGAGGAAAAAGTTACAAATGCTATAGTAGATACAACTTCAGAAGATAAAACAAAAGCATATTTTATAACAGGTCATGGAGAAATGGTAGAAGATATGCAACTTGCAAAGCAATATTTAAAAAATGATATTATAGATGTTGATGATTTGGATTTATTAACAAGTGATATACCAGATGATAGTAATGTTTTAATAATTACAACACCAACTGAAGACTTTACAGAAATTGAAACTGACAAAATAATCAATTATATAAATAATGGAGGAAATATATTATGGGTTAGTAATGTTAAAACATCAGATTTACCAAATGTTCAAAAAATTTTAGATATGTATGGAGTAACTGTTGGAACAGGTATTATAAGAGAGACTGATTCTGATAGAATGTTACCAGGAACACCAAATTTCATATTGCCAAGTTTATCTACACATAAAGTAACAGAAGATATATCAGATGGATATATAATTTTATTTAATGCAACAAGATTAGAATTTAAAAGTGATGAAGAACTTGAGAATTTAGGTGTTACTGCAGAACCTATTATTCAATCTTCAGAAGATTCTTATTATAGAACAGATCAATCAATAACAGCAACTTCAAAGCAAGAAGGAGAAGAAACAGGTTCATTCCCAATAGGAGAAGAATTAACAAAATCTTTAGGTGAAGACAAAGAGTCTAAATTAATAATTTTTGGCAATAACTTCTTTGTTTCTGATACACCTATAACAATGACTACAACAAGTTCAACCCAATCAATAGATGCAATTAATTTTAGAAGTAATTCAGATATATTATTAAATACAGTATCATATTTAGCAGATAGAGATCCTGCAGTTACAATTAGAAAGAAAACTGAATATGTATCATATACAGCAACACAAAAGCAAGATTTAATAATAAGAAGTATAATATTTATATTGCCATTTGTAATAATTATCATTGGTATAATTATATGGCAAATTAGAAGAAGAAAAAGATAATAATTAAAAGTTGTCTAAAAGCCTTTTAGGTATTAGACAACTTTTTTTTATGTTATTTGCCAAAAAATAAAAATTGAACAAGGAAAAAAGGAGTGTTTCTAAATCGCTAAAAAAATTAATAAATATATTTATATTTTTCGCGTTTTATGATAATATTTAAATACAAAAAAATAAAGGTGGAGAGGAAATATGAATAACTTATTTATAGAATATCCAAAATGTTCAACTTGTCAAAAAGCAAAAAAATGGTTAGATGATAATAAAATAAATTATATAGATAGAAATATTGTAACAGAAACACCATCAAAAGAAGAACTTAAAGAATGGATATCTAAATCAGATATTGATGTAAGAAAATTTTTTAATACAAGTGGTATGAAATATAGAGAATTAAATATAAAAGAAAAAATAAAAGATATGTCAGAAGATGAAATATATGAACTTTTAGCTTCTGATGGAATGTTAATAAAAAGACCATTATTTATATCAGATAATTTAATATTAAAAGGATTTAAAGAGAAAGAATGGGAAAAAATTAAAGGAGAAAATAATGGAATTAATTAGCTTTAATAAGTATAAGAATACAAAGAATAAAGGCAAATTAAATAGAAAAAAAGTTGTTATTATTGTTACAATAATAGTTATTTTAATTATAATCGCAATACTTACAGCAATATACATGATGAATAGAACTTTTAGAGATAATGTAGACAAATATATTTTTAGGAAAAATATAGAAGAAAATAATGGACCGACAATAGAATTGCCATCACAAATAGAAAATAATAATCTTATAGCATATAACAATTATATTGGAATATTAAATAAAAGTATTTTGAATATATATTCAACAAGTGGAAATAAAGAAAAGGAATTAGAAGTAGAAATAAGTAATTGTATATATGATACTTCAAATAGATTTTTAGCTATTGCAGAAAATGAAGGTTCAAAATTAGAACTTATATCCGGAACTGATATTTTATGGAAAAAAGATATAGAAGGAAATATAGAACATATTTATGTGAACAAAAATGGATATGTATCAATTATAATTACAGGAACAAGCCATAAAAATGTTATAATAACATATAATCCAGATGGGACAGAACTTTTTAGAACATTTTTATCACAAACAACTGCAACAGATGTGGAAATATCAAACGATAATAAATATTTAGCATATGGCGAAGTTGATGCTTCAGGAAGCTTTATTCAATCAAATGTAAAAATAATATCAATAGAAAAAGCACAAACTGATCCATCGAATTCCATTGAATATATTTATCCAGCAGAATCTAAAGAAATAATTGTAGATTTAAAATATCAAGATAATAATAAGCTAATATGTATGTATGATGATTCTATACATATTATAGAAAATAATTCAGATAAGAAAATTTTAGATATATCAAATACAAAAAATACTTTTGCGGATATTAATTTAAAAGATAGTGTGGTTTGTATAACAGAAAAATCATCTGGATTGTTTGCAAACATAGATGTGGAAATAACTAATATAACAAATAATAAAACTAATGTTTATAATATTGATGGTGCAGCAACTAGTATAAAAGCATTAGAAAATGTAATAGCGGTAAATTTAGGAACAGAAGTGGATTTTATTAATACAAATGGTTGGTTAATAAAGAAATACAACTCATCTACAGAAATAAACAATATTTTATTAGGCGAAAGTATTGCAGGCATTGTTTATGCAGATAAAATAGAAATTATTAATTTATAGGAGGATTAAATGAATATTATAGCAGATATTATAGTTGTTTTGATATTAGCAATTTGTATTTTTTTTGGAATAAAAAGAGGTCTAACAGGTGTAATCGTGAAATTACTATCTATAGTGATTTCATTAGTACTTTCATTAATATTATTCAAACCAATATCGGCAATAATTATAAATCATACAGATATATATAACAATCTAACTACAACAATAGAAAATTCATTGAATTCAAATAAAGACGACACAGAAAAGAGTACAGAACCAAACATAATATTAGATGCAGTAAATGAACAACTTGAAAATGTTAAAGAAAATACAAACAATGTAATTGCTAAAAGTATAGCAGAAGTTATTATTAATTTAATAGTTATAGTAGTATTATTTGTAATTATTAATATTATAATGTTCTTTTTAAAATTTATATTTGGAGCTATTGCTTCATTACCAATTATAAAACAGATAGATAAATTAGGTGGACTAATTTATGGAATCATAGAGGGATTGTTAATTGTATATATAATCCTTGCAATATTATCATTTGTAAATGTACAAGAAGTACAATTAGCAATTAAATCATCATTTATAACATCGATTTTATATAATAATAACCTATTATTGTTATTACTTTTTTAAAATATTAAACTTCAAGGAAATTCTTGAAGTTTAATATTTTTTTTGCTATACTATAAATCATACTTATAATAGGAGTGAAAAAAATTGGCAAGTAAACATATGAAAAATAATAATGGAAATATAAATAGAAAAAAAGTAAATAATAATAGAAGAACAGTAAATAAAAATAGAGATAATGTAAATAGTAAAGGGAAAATAGGGAATAGACCAAGCAAGAAAAAACACGTGGTAGCGAAAAGAGTAATATTATTAATTATAGTAATATTAATAATTTTAGCAGGAGTGTTTACAAGTAAGATTGTTATGAATGGTGGTGGACTAAAAGGACTACTTGCAACACTAGTTGGACAAACAGAAGAAACAAGAAAAAATATGTCAGAAATCGAATTTTTGATATTAGGAGAAAGCTTGAATTTAACAGATACAATAATGATAGGAAAATATGATCCTAATTCTCAAAAAGCAGCTTTAGTTTCAATCCAGAGAGATACTTTTATAGGTGATAATCCTAAAAAAGCAACAGCATATGATAAAATAAATTCTGTATATCAAGGTAAAAATTCTGAAAAAATTTTAAAGGAAGTTAATGAGTTAACAGGATTAAATTTAAAATATTATGTTGCAATTGATACAGAGGGATTAAAAGAATTAGTAGATGCAATAGATGGAGTAGAATTTTATGTTCCAATGGATATGAAATATGATGATACTAGCCAAGATTTACACATTAATTTAAAAGAAGGCTTGCAAAAATTAAATGGAGATCAAGCAGAACAAGTTTTAAGATTTAGACATAACAATGATGGTTCTACATATCCTTCATCTTATGGAACTCAAGATACAGGAAGAATGAGAACACAAAGAGATTTTATATCAGCCCTACTAAAACAAACTTTGAAACCAAATAATATATTAAAAATTGGTGAACTTATAGATATAGCGAACAATAATATAGAAACAAATATACCAATAGATACTTTAAAAGACTATATTCCATATGCAGTAGAATTCTCTACAGATAATTTAAAAACTGCAACTTTACCAGGAGAGCCAAAAGAAATGAATGGGGTATGGCTATATTTAACAGATGAAGACGAAGCACAAGCTATGATTGCACAATATTTCTTTGATTGTCCTTCTGAAGATGAGGTAACAAATGAAATGCCAACACTTCAAATTTTAAATGGAACAAGTGATTTTAGTAATTTAGCAGAAGTTGTAAATAAATACAAGGAAAAGGGATATAATATTTTAAAAGTAGGAAATACAGAATCAAAAGTAAAACAAACAAAAATAACAAATAGAACAAAACAATCTACAGAGAAAATGACAGAAGTAAAAAATATAATAAAACAAAATGCAAAAACAGAAACTGGTAAGGATACAGAAGATGTAGATTTTACCGTAACTATTGGACGAGATTATTAGGAGGAAATATGGAAAACGAATTATTAAATAAGATAGTTAAAATATTAGACGAAAAGAAAGCTATAGATGTAAAAACTATTGATATTAAAGAAAAAAGTTCTTTAGCAGACTATATGGTTATAGCAAGTGGAACATCTACAACACATATAAAGGCTTTAGCAGATAATGTGGAAGAAGAATTAAAAAAAGAAAATATTCTTCCTCATAAAGTAGAAGGATATAACTCTAATTCTTGGATATTAATGGATTATTTAGATGTAATTGTTAATATCTTTACAGAAACAGATAGAGAACATTATAAATTAGAAGACTTATGGGAAAAATTAAATTAAATTAAATATTTAACACAAAAGAAAAGCAAGGTATTTATTTACCTTGCTTTATAATATCCTGTTGGTTTAACATTTGATTTTTTTCTTTTACCTTTTTGCTTCTTTTTTTTATTTGGCTTTTCAAATAATATAAATATTAAAGCAATTATAGCTATTGCAATAACTATATATAAAACATAAGATTTCTTTACATCATTTCCAGCTTTTAAATTAACTGTATATTGTATGTTGTCCACAGTATATGTTGCAGTACCAACTATAGTATCTTTTTTTATTGGTGCTTGTAAATCTTCATTTAAAGTTATTTCTGGCTCTATAGTATTATTAAGTTTATCATTAGTAACTATTGTATTAACTCCTGTTTCAGCAATTAGATTTAAATTTTTAGTAGCAGAAGTTGCATTTTTAACATCTATTGTACTTACAATATCACCAGATTTTACAACATCTTTTCTAGAAAAATTATCAAATCCATAATTAAATAGAGTTTTAACATCATTATATCTATTATTATCCGTATTTGACTTTAAAACAACAGCAATTAAATTTTTATCATCTTTAGTTGCAGATGATATTAAACAATTACCAGCAGGAGTGGTAAATCCTGTTTTTATTCCAATGGCGTATTCGTAATAATTTTCACTTTGTTTCTTTATTAAATCATTTGTTGTTATAAGAGTTCTATCTATTCTAGAATATTTATTTGAACTAGGTAAAGTATATGAAGCAGTAGATACAATTTGTCTAAATGTATCATTTTTCATTGCTTCTTGTGCTATAAGTGATAAATCATAAGCTGTTGTATAGTGGTTGTCGTCATGAACTCCATTTGGATTAACAAAATGTGTATTTTTACAACCTAATTCAACTGCTTTAGTATTCATCATAGAAGCAAAGCTATCTATACTTCCTGCAACATGTATGGCTAGTACATTGGCCGCTTCATTTGAGGAAGGGAGTAATAAAGCATAAAGTAAATCTTTTATAGTTAATTCTTCACCCATTACCAATAAATCAGTAGAATAACCTGATGGAACAGATGTAATTGCTTCAGCTGTAACAGTTGCAATATCATCTAGCTTACAATTTTCTAATGTTAATAAAGCTGTCATAATTTTTGTTGTACTTGCCGGTTCTCTCTTTTCGTATGCTGATTTCTCGTACAATACTTTGCCTGTATCACCATCAATTAAAATTGCAGATTCTGCATTAATATTTAAGTTATTATTATCTGCTAAAGTTCTTACGGGTAGTAGGATTGATAAACCTAATATGCAAGCCATTAAGCATAAAATAAATTTTTTGAATTTCATAATTTTACTCCTTTATAAGAATATATATATAATATATTATATTTCGACAAATTTCAATCTTTTTTTTATGGAATTAAAAAAATAGAATAGGAGGATAAATGAACAATATTAATTTTAAGGAAAATAAGACAATAATTGTAATTATTTCTATAATAATTATTATCTTTTTATGTATGTTTTTTTATACGCGTATCAATATGGAAAACGAATATAATGAGATAAGTAATTATGATATATTACAAAATGAAACAAATATTGAGATAGAACAAGAAGAAACGACAAAAATTATAATACATGTTACAGGAGCAGTAAAAAATGAAGGGATAGTGCAAATAGAAGAAGGTGGAAGAATTGCGGATGCAGTAGATGCAGCCAATGTTTTTTCTGAAGATGCTGATATTTCTCAAATAAATTTAGCATATCAATTGGAAGACGGGCAAAAGATATATATTCCAAGTATTAATGATGAAAAAATTGATGGAGCGGAAAAAGTGCTTCAAAAAGAATATGTAACAGATGAAGCAGGTGATGATGTAATATTAGAAGATGAAATATCAAATGTAAAAATCAAGAAAAATGAAAAAATAAATATAAATACAGCAGACCAAAGTGAATTAATAGAAATACCTGGAGTGGGCGAGGCCACAGCACAAAAGATAATTGAATATAGAGAAACTAATGGAAAATTTAAAAATATAGAAGATATAAAGAATGTAAATGGAATAGGTAATAGCAAATTTGAAAATATGAAAGAAAAAATTTGTGTAAAATAATTTAAAATATTGATAAAAAATTAAGAATATATTAAAATATATACATAGATTTATAAAGGAGAGTAATACTATGACAAGTAAACAACGTGCTTACTTGAGGAGTTTATCAAATCATATAGAACCAATATTTCAAGTAGGCAAGATGGGAATAAGTGATAATTTAATAAAGCAAGTAAAAGATGCGCTAAAAGCAAGAGAATTAATAAAAATAAAAGTGCTAGAAAGTGTAGAAGCACCAATAAAAGATATTGCAGAAGAAATTTCATTACAAACAGATTCTATAATTGTGCAAATAATGGGAAATAAGATAACTTTATATAAAAGAAATAAAGAAAAAACAAAAATTGTTTTACCAAAATAAAATTTAGGGATTTGGGGACACATTCCTTGGGAAGGGATTTAGGGACGTTCCTTAAATCCCTTTTTTACGTATATAACAAGGTTAAGTTACCTATGTCCATGCGATTGAGAACCAATCTGCACATGTGGCGAAGCCACTTTTCTTATTTTAAAAATTTGAATATATGAAAAATTAGCTATTGAAGTTTTATTAATTATAAAATGTCTCGTATATAAATTTCATTACCATTGATATCTATAAAACGAAGATTTGGAAAACTTTTTTTCATATAATTATCAGAAAACACTTTGTCATTTATGAAAGATTCAAATTTACCATGATTTTTTTGTGGTAAATTATAATATTTATCTATAGCTTTTGTTTTATACATAGAAATAGAGTATATAGTTGCAAATAAATCAAATACTAGAAAAGAAACAACTACAATTTCTACTGTTAATGTTAGTCTATTTGTTAATTTATCAATTATTTTATCTACTAATGGCTTTAGCCATCTTATTAAGAAAATAGCTAGAATCCCCCAGAATAAAGAATATACAAGAGAAATCCTACCATTTAAATTAAATTTTAGATAAGAGTATTCCCAAAATCTAGTGCCATATATAGCTTCTAAAGCAAAACTTAAAAAATATTCTAATATACTGCCTAATAGTATTCCATATAAAAATAATTTTATCGGATTATCTTTGTACTTGTTTAATAAAACTATCAAAAAAACTGCTCCAACACCATAAATCGGACAAAATGGTCCGAAGATTAATCCTTTTCTACTTTCTAATATGCCTGTAGTTTGATAACAATATACTGTTTCAAGTATAAGACCAGCAATGCTGAATAAGATAAAGTACCAAAGAATTTCATGAATAGAAATTCCTAGTATTTTTATATTAAATTTTGATTCTTTTATATCATTATTTGATTTCATAATACTCCTTAATATAATTATTATAACAAGATATCATAAATTTATTAAAAAGAAAAGAGCTAAAAAATATTCGATATAGATAATTAGGTACAATTATCATATATCGAATATTATGAGGGGGATAGGTTTTTAGTTACAAACAATATGTGGATTTCGTACATTTTTGAAATGATTTTTGACATATTTGATATGTCCAGTAGAGAGACCTATTAATAACAAATCGTGTATCAGAAATAAGTCTTTAGTCCATATGAAATTGTCTTTTAGTCTAGACAAGTTATAGAATGAACCTTGTGTTGCTTTGATATGTTCAAAAATATACGAAATATCCTTTTCGTGCTTTTGTAATACACGTAAATCAAGGTAAAATGTACAGGTTCTAAACCGTACTTTTACTATATTTTTAAATGATGTACGCCGTCTATGGCGCTTTTTGAAAATAATAGCTGACCTCATTATTATTTCAATTTTTTCTCTAATTGAGGCAGCAATTCCCAAATTATTATATGACGTTTCAATCTCCTTCTCTAGAAGAGATTTTAAATTATCGTGAGCTTCTTTTTCTTTCGCCATAAAAGAAGAAGGATCAGGTAATGTAGATATAAGTTGATCCGCTTTATTTTTCTTTATGGCAAGAAGCAGACAGGTAGGTGAACTATCATCGGAAATATATGAAGCGATTACAGCTTCAGTAATTTTTTCTGCACCGTATTTATCGATTAATGCTGAAAATTTCTCCAAGTCCTCAAAAGTATAGATGGCTTTACCATAATAGTGCCACCAATGCATTAAAAGTTCTTTTGTCATAAAAATCCTTTCTACTACAATATGTAGTGAAAAAAAGAATCCCCCTCATTACTTGAAATTTGCTAAACGCTATTAAATTAAACATAAAACTGAATTATGTAAAATAAAAAGCTTGCAAATATTAGATCTATTGATTATCCAACCATTCATAATATTTAACTAAGTACTCCCAACAACCTTCTTTATCTGTTATACCATCATAATGATTTTTAACTCTTTTAATAATCTCATCTTTATCAACCCATTTAACTTCAGAAACTTCTTCGGTTTGAAGTTTTAAACTAGATATATCTATATCTTTGTTTACTATATAATATTCATTAAAATGCTTATTAATGATGTTTTCTTTTTCATTAACAGAAATTGAACTACCAATGAATAATATATCATCTTTAGTTAAAGTAAAGCCTAATTCTTCTTCTACTTCGAGAATAATTGATTGGAAGCCAAATTCTCCACTTAGTACATGCCCCCCTGCAGTTATATCCCAACAATTAGGCCATAATTTTTTATTTGGACTACGTTTTTGCAATAAAACTTGTTCTTTAGAATTAATAATAAATGCGGTCACAGCCTTATGCCAAAGACCTTTAGAATGGCAAACTTCACGACTTGCAGTTTGGTTTAAATATTCTCCTTTTTCATTAAAAATATCAAAAATTTCTTCCATAATTTACTCCTCTTTTATAGTTTTTTTAAATTATATGTGTACCCTTAATAAAATGCAAGAATATTTAAATACGAGTGTATCAAAATTTATAGGAATCTGTTATAATATAAGTAATTTATAATAATAAAAATAAGAAGGGATGAAGCATATGGAATATTCTGTAGACAAGACAACTAGAAAAGAGCGAATAAAACTAGTAAAAAAAGCCTTAGCGATTTCTATATCAGGAGCAGATGTGCCAACAGATGAAACGCTAAATCTTACAAAAGAGTATGTTGATGGAAAAATCGAATTAGAGGAACTTCAAAAGAGAATTATAGATAAATATAATAAAAATAAATAAGGAGAGTAACTATGAAAGATCCATATATACAAGAAAACGGAACTCTAAAAAATAAATTAGGAATAGAAGAGTATGATGATTTAAATAAGGCAGAAAAAGATATAGGATTTGTAAAATTAATCGATGTAAATAAAGCTTTTAAGAAGAGATATGATGCAGAGTTCTTTAAAACAATACATAAGCATATTTTTGGAGATATTTTTGACTGGGCTGGAGAATTTAGGTCAGTTCCAATTGAAAAAATAGAAGTTGTAATACCTGGATTAAGTTTACATTATACTGAGCCAAAGGACATTCCAGAAGAATTAGATTCAGCATTAGATGTTTTAAATAATACTAGTTGGCAAGGAAAAAACATAGAAGAAATTGCTTCAGAATTCACGCAAGGTTTAGCAAAGATTTGGCGAGTACATCCTTTTAGAGATGGAAACACAAGAACAACTTTAGCGTTTGCTGATATTTATGCAAAAGAACATGGATTTCCAATGGATATTTCAATGCTATTAGATCAACTTTCTAGAGTTACAGATGAGAATGGTAGAATTAAGAGATATAGCATTAGGGATAAATTTGTATTAGCAGCATTAGATAAAAAAGATTATCCAGAGCCATAACATTTAACTGCCCTAATAAAAACAGCGATTCAAGAAGGAATAAGCCAAGAAAAACAAAGACAAGGTAATATATTAGGTGAAAATAAAGAGGACGAAGCAAGGTAAAGGAGATTAAAATACATAGTATAAAACGGGGTAATGAAATGGAAAAAAATAAAATGAGTAAGCCAGCAATTTTTATGCATAGAGTAATAATTGTTACATGTTTAGCAAGTATTATTTGTTTTATATTCTATTACGGAAATATTTATAAAAGTGATGTAATTCTATGGACAGGGATAACAGCTTTTACTATAATGTATCATTTTTGGATGAGAATTATCATGGGAAATGTGACTAAATTATTTAAAAAACATATAACATATAAACAATGGTGGTTTAAAGAAAGAAAATTTGAAAAGACATTATATAAAAAGTTACAGGTAAAAAAGTGGAAAGGTAAAGCACTTACATATAATCCAGAAACATTTTCACTAAAAGAGCATTCATTAGAGGAAATAGCAAATACAATGGCAAAGTCAGAACTAGATCATTGGGTAAATGAAGCTATTTCTATTTCAACAATTTTCTTTTCTGCAATATGGGGAAAATTTTGGATATTTTTTATAACTGCAATTTTGGCTATGGCTTTTGATAGTCAGTTTATTATTATGCAAAGATATAATAGACCAAGAATATTAATAGCTATGAAAAAAGAAAAGAAAAAGGCCTTAAAACAGGAAACGGTTATTTTAAATAAATAAGGTGAAACATATGAAAATTAAAATCGAAGTAGATGAACTATTAAAAAAATATGAAGAAAATGATTATGAAAATTTAACAAAGGTAAGTAAAGCGTTAAGTGAAAGGGATACTTGGCAGAGAAATATTATTGATGAAAATGGGGAAGAAGTTAATTTAACATTGCTATTAGCATATGAGTATTCAAAAGGGATAGAAAATATTACTAATGGTATAGTTAGTTTTGATGAGGCTTTAAGTAAGTTGATGGAAATTGATAATTTAGTTCTAGGGGAATTTAATGAGAATAATGATGACATATTATATGGTAAAAACTATCAAGATAAAACTATGATGATGGCTAATTCACAAGAATACTATAATACAGTTAGAAAACATACGGGAGCAATGCATTTCAGCTATTTCGATAAAAATGGTAAGTTAGCAGATACAGTAGCTATATTTAAAGAAGTTAGAGATAGTGAAGGAAAAAAGAAACGAGAGGGAGCAACATTTCGAGATTTAACAGATTTAAGAGACACCTTCTTTCATGAGGTAACACATTATATGGAGAAAGATTTTGTATCAAAAGATGAACCTCAGATGTATACAAGTATAGATGGCAGAACATATATTAATTACAATAAAGTAGATAAATATAGAAAAATGGAATATATAAATGGAAAAAGAACAATATCAGATGTTATAGATTTACCAGAGGAAAGTCGATTTAACATTTCTACAGGTTTAACAACAACAGAAATATTGCCTAATGGAGAAGAAATAATACATAATCAAGTAACTGAAGGCTTTGTACAAGCAGTAGCGGTGACAATAACAAGAAGTTTAGGATGTCCAGAACAAGAGATTAGAACAGATAAATATTTTGAAAAAATGCAAATGGCTTTAAAAGTAATAGAAGCAAGAGATAAAGAGTTAGGACAAGGACAAACCTTTGCAGACTTTATACGTCATTCATATAAAATAAAAGGAGAACTTGAGCAAATTCCTGTGCAAGGAAAGAATGCTTTACAATATATATCTGATTATGGAGAAATGTCAGACAGAGGGGAAACAACAAAATCTAAGATTATTAGGGAATTTGTAGATTTAGGAAAAAAATTAGATTATCCTCCAGAAAAACAAGAAGAAATAGAGAATTCAAGAGTATTAGGGAAAACAGAATTAACTGAAAATGAAATAAAAAATTTGAGAACGATGTTATTAAATGGAAAGAACGATGTTGAATTTAAAGAAATTGTAGATGATTTTATTGGTAGATATATAGAAGCATTAGCAGAAGAAAAAAGTTTTTTTGATGCAATTCCATCACAATTAGACTTTTCAAAATTAAAAAGCGAAACAATTGGGATTGACGAATTTGCAGAAGTTGCTCAAGATATAGAACGATTTAATCCAATAACTAATATGAGAAATGCAATGGGAAAAATTAAATCTGCTGTACAGAGTCGAGAGATAGAAAATGAAAAAGAAGGTAAAAGCTTAGAGTAAGGAAGAATGTTATGGTTACAAAAGAATTAAGTAGAGCTGCAACAGAAGTTAATATAATATTAGAAAATTCAACAATTGATGTGAAGAATAAAATTCCTCATACATTTAAAGAATTTCTAAAAGATATTGAAGATAAAACTTATACATTTAATTATGACACAAATAAAAGGTTAAATGAGCAAAAAATTTCTAATTTAACAAGGGGAATAATTACTTTAATATATAAAGATTATTTATGTGAGGATAGAGAAAGATACTTAGAAAAATTACAAATAGACTTATTAAAGCAAGATAAAATAAGGCAAGAAAAATATAATACGGATAATAGATTAAAAAAAGAAGAGGTAAATAATAAATTGATTGTTGTAGAAGAACCAAAAGAAGAGAAATTATTTAACAAAATTTTAAATAAAATTAGAAGTTTTTTTATAAGGTGATACGATGAGTAAAATAAATAGAATTTTGAAAAAAATTATGATAATTGATGTAATTTTAATTCCTATATGTGTAGTAGTATTATTATTTTTATCTTTTAGAGGCAGAGCATATGTAACAGTTAATGAAAAAAATGAAGAATATATTTTACATATGCTTTCTTCAAATGGAATAGAGTTAGAAGAAAATTTGAAAAAAATTGGTTATATGCAAGGTTTGGGAGATTGGTATTTATTTTTTGAATATACTAATGGAGAGAAGGATCAAACTTTACTAGATGATAGTGATGGAAGAGAGTTATATACATTTTTAAAAGAAGAAGGAATAAGTGACGGATACATATTGGCAATTATTTTAAAATATGAATTATTATATTTATTAATATATGTTATTTATATAACCTGTTATAGCATAAATAAAAAAACAAATGAAAAAATTAATATTAAAGAAAAAGAAATAACCATAAAAGATAGATATTTATGGTTAATAATTTTATTAATAATTTTATTGATTAGCTTATTTGAAGTTATATCATTAAAAAATAATACAAAAGAATATAAAATAGAAAATACAATTAATATAAATAATAATAATGAAGTTGATCTTAATAGTATAGCTCAAAATAGTACTTCTGAAGTAACTAATGAAACTAGTAAAATTATTAACGACGTTGAAAATGAGAAATATTTTGTTAGAGATGGTAATTATTATGCTGTAATTAATGGAAAAGAAACAAATATTATTTCAAAAGAAGAGGCTTGTGATATAGCAGATGATGAAGCTAGAAAAGAAAAGTATCAATATCAAGGTTGGCATTCTGAATTTTATAGTAGAGGAAAAAACAAAAATGAAGAACCTGCTGCTGATTTAGTATTTGAATTAGATGATATAAATCGAGTTTATTATTGGGAAGAACAATGGCAAACCAACAAATACAAAGGACAAGTAATGTGGCAAATTAGATTATTTGATGAAAATGATGCATTAGCAAGCTTATATATTTATGTTGATGCAATAAATGGAGACATTTTAGGAGCAGGAAAATCTAGTGACTAAAGTAAACTAGAAATGTGGAAGAAACTTTTAAAGTTACATTTAGAAAAGAAAAAGCTAAAATTAGTGAACAAAATAAAAATCAAGAATTCACTGAAGAATTCACTGAAAAGTTCACTGAAAGTGAACAAAAATATTAAAAGAATTAATAAAGAATCCAACTGTAACACAATTACAGTTAAGTGAAAAATTAGGAATATCAAGGAGAAGTATTATTAAAAATATGAGAAAATTAAAAGATAAAAATAAAATAAAGAGAATTGGTTCAGATAGAAAGGGATATTGGGAAATATTAAAATAAATATAAAAAAAGGAGCTTGTAAAAAGCTCCTTTTTTATTGTTTTATGAAAAACCCCAGATAGTCTGGGGGTTCGGTAAAGCTTTAGTGGTGAGTTGAAAATAAAAACTCCTTCTAATATAATCAAGTTGCGACTGCCAAGAAGCAACAATATATTAGAAGGAGGTCATTTATAATGAAAGAAATCAAAATAAATGATATTAAAAGTTTAGCACATACAACGTGGAATTGTAAATATCACATTGTATTTGCGCAAAAATATAGAAGAAAAGTATTTTATGAGAGTAAAAGATTAGAAATTGGACAAATATTGAGAAAACTATGTGAATGGAAGGGAGTAACAATAATAGAAGCTGAAGTATGTCCAGATCATATACATATGCTAGTGGAGATACCACCGAAATATAGTGTATCAAGTTTTATGGGATTCTTAAAAGGAAAAAGCAGTATAATAATATACAGTAAATGGGCAAATATGCGATACCAATATAGAAATAGAGAGTTTTGGTGTCGAGGATATTATGTGGATACAGTAGGAAAAAATACAAAAAAGATAAAGGAATACATAGCAAATCAATTAAAAGAGGATAGAATGAGTCAACAAATGACTATAGAAGATTTTGACCCTTTTAAAGGGTAGCAAGTAAGAAATGCTTCTAGCAGTCGTAAGAACTACTTTAGTAGTGGCCAGTAATAAAGCCTTTTAGGCGGGAACAGAAAAACCCCCAGCTAGGTGGAGTGGTAAAATGAAAGTAGACACAAAAATCTACTTTCATTTTTTATGTTAA
>OLPR01001603.1_pt1 | contig 18330 bp, 18 predicted proteins | sample 1672761 | NCBI WGS metagenome assembly OLPR01 (sample SAMEA3136721, study PRJEB25190) | human gut metagenome | biome: human gut; feature: human-associated habitat; material: faeces | place: Austria | collected 2013 | reverse complement strand
GAACAGCGAGCCGAACGCCAGCACCGCGAGGAACGCCACGGCATCGTTCACATCCATGGTGCGCTGGGAGATCTTCGGCGCGAAAATCAGATTCTCGATCTGCTGATTCTGTTTCTGTGTATCATTCTCAGCAATAACTTCTGTGTATTTAACACCCATCTCATCGCAGGTTGCATGCATTGTTGACTGATACTCTGCCCACATCTGGGACTCGATTGCGCACATGGAAATACCAATTGTGATATCCTCGTTGCTCTTCTCCTCAGCAGATGCTGCAACAGTTCCAAATACCATGCTTGCTGTTAATGCTGCTGCCATTAATGCACTAAATACTCTTTTCTTCATAAATCCACCTTCTCCTTTTCTTGTTGCGTTGTCGCATTGTTATTTATAAAAAGAACTTTTGCTACGCCCTTATCCCCGGCCGTTGCCCCCCGTTCTCTTTATTCCATTTTTTCAAGCTGTACCTGGTCTTTTAATTCCATGGCACGGTTCAGATCATATCCCACTGTCAGGTCTGACTCTGCAGTTGCAGCTGAGATCGCTGTTGCCAGCTTTAAGATCTCCGGAAAGTCCATTCCTTTTTCAAAGCCGTATACAAGGCCACTTAAATATGCATCCCCGCATCCGATGGTGTTGATCACATCAACCTTCAAAGGATGCACCTTGTAGATCTCTCCCTGATATTTCACAATGGAGCCTTTACCGCCTCTTGAAACTGCCACACAGGGAATTCCTTTTTCTGAAATCAGCTGAATACCTTCCAGTACTTCTTCGTCGGTAGATACAGGCTTGCCCATGATCTGTGAAAGCTCATCCTCGTTTGGCTTTACAAGAAATGGTTTTCTCTCAAGTCCCCGGATCAGATTCTCCGAGCTTGTATCAAGAAATACCCGAATATGCTTGCCTCTTCTTATCAGTTCATCTACTACTTCATTGTAGATGAAAGGAATCTCTGTATTGGAAGCATCTCCTGATAACACCAGTACATCACCATCATCCATGGTATCCATCATATGATCGATCAGCTGTCTGCATATCTTTTCAGGAACCGTCTTCCCTTTCTCAGTGATCAAAGTACAAATATGATTGTCTTCGATCAGTGCGTAATTGGTACGGGATTCACCCTCATCAAAGTGTAAAAACGCTACATCTACACCGCCGTCGGAAAGTATTTGCTCAATCCTTTTTCCTGTCTGTCCATATCCGATACCGTATGCTCGGTTACTGCATCCTAAGATACTTAAATTCACAGACACGTGAGTTCCCTTACCACCAAGCACTTCCTCTATGCGCTGGATCCTGTTGGTGTTATCTCTATGTAATTCCGGTATAAAAAGCAATTTGTCTACTGCCGGATTAATGGTCAACGTACAGATCATAAATCTACCTCTCTTTTTCCTTTTGTTGTTGTCTTATTTGTGGGTTGTCCTCACTATAACACGCTTATTTGGAAAAAGCAATATCTTTTTGTGGTTTTACCACATTTTATTTTGTATTTTATGACCTTTTTACACAAAGTTGGTTTTTGACCATTTCAAACGGCTATTTTCATGGTTTTTGTTTGTTTTGTTATGCGTTTTCGTTTACGCATTTTGAATATACCACATATTATACATGATGTCAATTGGATTTTTTGGATATTGTAATTATTTTGGTCATGTGGTATGATTATTTTATTCAAAACAGCAAATATTTTTATTTTTTACAATTTGACGTATTTGCAAAATTACTGTTTTGATTTGTGTATTTTCCACATTCTTTTTGAAAAGTAACTTTTTTTGAGATGACAGTTATTTTGTTGCAGTGACAGTTATATTGCAGTGACAATGTCATGCAGCACATTACATACTTGTAGGATTTATATTCCGGATTTCTCAGGAAACACTTGGATATACCTTACATGTATGGTATAATTTCAAAAAATAGTCTTCTAAAAGACATCGGAAATTCAAGCGCTACTATGACTTTTTATTATGAGGAGGATTCAGAAATGATTAAAGCAATGGACCATGTTACCATCAATATTAAAGACGTAGAAGCAACGCTTCATTTTTACGGAGAGATCCTTGGGCTTCAGGCTCTTCCTTCTGTAGATATGGGGGATCATTTCCTTCGTTATTTTGCCCTTCCGTCAGGTGGCAAGCTGGAACTGATCCAGTATTATTATGACGTTCCCCAATTAGATGTAGAAGCTACCAATAAGGGATGTGCCCGTCATCTTGCCTTTGAGGTAGAAGACATCCGTGCTCTGGAGAAAAAGCTTACTGATGCCGGCTTTGTATTCCATGTACCTGTTTCTTACGTTAAAAATCTTGATTTTACAGGCGGCCTTACCAAAGACCCTAATGGCTTTGAGCTGGAATTTCTCCAGTATGGAGAGCACTGATGCCAATTGTTAAACATAACAAAGGACCAATCGTATGTCACAGATTACACTAAAACAAATAGCAGAGCGTGCCGGCACATCTGTAGGCACTGTGGATCGTGCCCTGAATAACCGTGGACGCATCAGCCCTTCTACTAAAGAAAAAATAATAAAAATCGCTGATGAAATGGGTTATCAGCCCAACAAGATCGCCAGTGCTTTAAGCCGCAGCAAATGCCTTCGCATTGCAGTGATCTACGCCAAATATCCGGCATACTTTGTAGATGAATTTACTGCAGGACTAAAAAAAGCCATTGAACATTTTACCCATTACAAGATCGAGATCATTACATACAGGTGCAATGCCCTGGATCCCCAATCGCAGATCGAAGTGATCAAAGATATTGACTTTTCCAATATTGATGGTTTCTCATTGAATGCCAGTGGGCAGGAGCTTGCCCCTTACATCAACCGGATCTCAGACATGGGGATACCAGTAGTCACCTTTAACTCTGATATACCAGGCACCAAGCGCCTGTTCCATGTGGGAATGGATCCATTTATGGCCGGACGTGTATCCTTTAATCTGATGGCCAAAATGCTTCAGGGCAAAGGAAAGATCCTGGCCATGCCAGGCTTTCATTCTGTGCTTTCCCATGAAGAACGGATCAAAGGTTTCCTGGAAGCGGCCAGAGATTATCCTAACATTCAGGTGATCCCCGGCGGTGAATACAAAGACCGTGATGATCTTGCTATTGATCTGGTACAAAAAGCTCTGGCAAAACATCAGGATATTGCCGGGATTTATACAGTCAGCTCCCCGGGCGTGATCGGTGCCGGCAAATACTTAAGTCAGCTTCCAAAGGAGTCCCGGCCAATTGCTGTAGGTTATGACACCAGCCAGGATATGAAGCAGCTGATGGAAAAGGATGCCTGCACGTTTGTGGTATATCAGAATCCTGCAGCCCAGATTTATTATTCCATCGTTTATCTGGTGGAATACGTTCTGTTCGGCACGCTTCCTTCCCAGGAGCTTAATTTCCTGCCTCCGCAGATCGTTGTCCGTGAAAACATTGAATATTATCTGGAAGGGGATAATAAGTTTATTTTCGTTAATTAATATAATGATTACAGTGTCAAAAGGTCTGATCCCACCTGTGCTTGCACAAGGGTGGGATCAGATCTTTTTCATATGTGCCTGGTACCATCCTGTAAACTGCAGATTACAGCTTCTGTTTCTGTGATTCTATAATGTAGCCGAAACTATATATCAACTGGGAGATGACTCCCACCTCTATAGGTGGTGAGAAACAAGCTAGTATCAGTGGTGGGAGTCAATCCCCCAGCTGATATAGCCTCCGGCAGGATTGCCGAGGCATTCTTGTTACGTAGCTGTTCAGTATTCTCACAGTTATGATAAGACTTCCTACTGAAAAGTTACAGGCTTATATTACCATAGCGATACGGAAATTTATAATGAATGAGGAGAAAACACATGAGAGCAAATAATCTGACTCTGCTAACGGATCTTTATGAACTTACCATGATGCAGGGTTATTTTAAAAATCCGACGGATCAGACCGTAGTTTTTGACATGTTTTACAGAGACAATCCCTGTGGCGGCGCATTCGCTATCTGTGCCGGTCTGGAGCAGATGATCGAATACATCGAAAATCTTCACTTTACAAAAGAGGATATTGATTATCTTCGCAACCTTCACCTTTTTGAAGAGGATTTTCTTGAATATCTGAGTAATTTTCATTTTACAGGTGATATCTATGCCATCCCCGAGGGAACTGTGATCTTCCCCAGAGAACCTATGGTAAAAGTTATTGCGCCTATTATGGAAGCCCAGCTTGTGGAAACAGCGATTCTGAACATCATCAACCACCAGAGTCTGATTGCAACAAAAGCAGCCCGTGTATGCTATGCAGCCAAAGGCGATGGCATTATGGAATTTGGTCTTCGTCGTGCCCAGGGACCGGATGCTGGTATCTTTGGTGCCCGTGCTGCTGTGATCGGAGGCTGTATCGGTACTTCCTGTGTTCTTACAGGACAGATGTTTGATGTACCTGTGCTTGGCACCCATGCCCATTCCTGGATCATGAGCTTTCCAGATGAATATACTGCATTTAAGACCTATGCAAAGCTTTACCCCAATGCCTGCATCCTTCTGGTGGACACCTATGATGTGCTGAAGTCCGGTGTTCCCAATGCCATCCGTGTATTTGAAGAGATGCGTGAAGAAGGCATTCCGCTTACCAGATACGGTATCCGTATTGACAGCGGAGATCTGGCTTATCTGTCCAAAGAAGCATACAAGATGCTTGCTGCTGCCGGCTTTGACGATGCCACCATCTCTGCTTCCAGCGACCTGGACGAATACCTGATCGAAAGCCTGAAAGCCCAGGATGCAAAGATCAATTCCTGGGGCGTTGGCACACGACTGATCACTGCTAATGACAATCCTGCCTTTGGAGGCGTATATAAATTATCTGCTGTCAGGGATCCGGAGACACAGGAATTTGTTCCCAAGATCAAATTGTCTGAGAATACAGCAAAAGTGACAAACCCTGGCAACAAAACCGTTTATCGTATCTACAGCAAATCCACAGGCAAGATCAAAGCAGACCTGATTTGCCTGGCAGACGAGAAGCTGGATGAAAATGATACCATGGTCATTTTCGATCCGGTAGATACCTGGAAAAAGACAAAAGTGCTTGGCGGTACCTACCAGCTTCGTGAGCTTCTGGTTCCTGTGATCCGTGAGGGACACCGCGTGTACACTTCTCCATCTGTGATGGAACTGCGGGATATCTGTCTGAAAGAACAGGAAACCTTATGGGATGAATCCAGACGTTTTGTAAATCCTCAGAAGGTTTATGTAGACCTTTCTCCAAAGCTATATACCATGAAGAAAGAATTGATCGAAGAAATGAGCCAGAAGGATCTGGATTTTTAAAAAACAGGAATACCCCCTTTCCTTTTTGCATAAACATAAAAGGGAAAGGGGGCTTTTTATTATGCGTTATGATTCTTACACCCGTCTGATCAATGGAAAACATCCTCTTCCAGAGGGATACATCCCCAAACAGCTTACAGATATCGGACTGCCCTTTCAGGCATCCTCCCAGGATTCCAGGCGTCTTCTTGAGATCCGTACTGCCCAGGCTGCACTTCGCCTGTTTCAAAGTGCCCAAAGAGATGGGTTGAACCTTTATGGTATTTCCGGATACCGTTCCTACCAGTGTCAGAAACAGCTGTATGGGCAGAATCCTTATGTTGCTGCCCCTGGTACAAGCGAACATCAAAGCGGCCTTGCCCTGGATGTTTCCTGCGCAGAAGCAGGCTTTGCTCTCACTGAGGAATTTGCCTTTACCAGCGAAGGATCATGGCTGTCCAGAAATGCTTCTCTTTTTGGGTTCATCATCCGCTATCCCAAAGGAAAAGAAAACATTACTGGTTTTCCCTGGGAGCCTTGGCACATCCGCTACGTTACCCGGGCACTTTCCAATTACCTGGCCCTTACCGGTCAAACGCTTGAAGAATACTATGCCCTTCGTCCCTTCTGATCCTACTGCTCCATCTGCCTTCCCAGAAAACCGGCAGCGGTCTGAACCAGAAGCTTTTCACTGTTTCCTATGGTTTCCCTGTCATTTTTCCCGATCAGGATCACACTTCCTATGGCATCTCCGGAGCTTATAATCGGCTGTATGATCTGCGCCAGGGAGTTTTTCACCTGTTCTGTAGTAATGGCCACTTTCTTTCTGTCCTGTGCTCCGGACAGTTTCATTTCCCGTGCAAAGATCACTTCTTCCAATTCACTGCTGATCTCTTTTCCCACATACTCTTTGCTTCCCTGGCCTGCTGCCGCTATCACCTGGTCGTGATCTGTAATACAGGAAACCATTCCCGTTGTCTGCGACAGTGCTTCTGCATATTCTTTTGCAAAGGTACTCAGCTCCCCTATTGGTGAATATTTTTTCAGGATAATTTCACCTTCCCTGTCTGTAAAAATTTCCAAAGGCGTACCTTCTTTGATCCGTAATGTCCGCCTGATCTCCTTTGGGATCACAACCCTGCCCAGATCATCGATCCTGCGGACAATTCCTGTAGCTTTCATATAAAAAATCCCTCCTGCTTCTTACATACTTTCCATAATTTGTGCTGTATGGATAGTATGCGAAAAACAAGAGGAATTATGCGTCAAAATCACAGCTTACCAAAATCATAACCTAAAAATCACAATTTACGAAAGTCTTATCAAATCACAGCCTGCAAAAGTCTTTGCACTTTACTTCTTTTTGCATTAAAATAAAAAGGAACAACAAAGCACATAGATTTATGCCTCACATCTCTAATATCGAACTTAAGGAGCATTATAAATATGAATACAAATTTATCATTTGCATGCGACTATATGGAGGGTTGCCATCCGGCGATCCTAGAAAAGCTTACAGAAACAAATCTGATCAAAACTCCAGGATACGGACTGGACGATTATACACGTTCTGCCTGTGAAAAGATCAAATCAGCCTGCCGAAAACCGGAGGCACAGGTTTTCCTTCTTACCGGCGGCACACAAACAAATGCCACCGTGATCTCTGCAATTCTTAAAAGCTATCAGGGCGTAGTTTCTGCCAGTACAGGACATATTGCCACACATGAAGCCGGAGCAGTAGAAGCCTGCGGTCACAAGGTTCTTACTCTTCCTTCCCATAACGGGAAGATTGATGCAGCAGAATTATCCCGGTTTCTCGTGGATTACGATCAGGATGCGAACCATGACCATATAGTTATGCCTGGAATGGTTTATATCTCCCATCCCACAGAATATGGCACATTATATTCCCACTCAGAACTTGAAGAGATCAGCCGGATCTGCCGCCAGCACCATATTCCTCTGTACCTGGACGGAGCCAGGCTGGCTTATGCACTAGCCTGCCCCCAAAACGACCTGTCATTGCAAGACCTTGCAGCCCTTTGTGATGTATTTTATATTGGCGGCACCAAATGCGGTGCTTTATTCGGTGAGGCAGTCGTGATCACTGTTCCCGGACTGATTCCTCATTTCTTTACCATTATCAAACAGCATGGTGCCCTGCTGGCCAAAGGCAGGCTGTTAGGTATTCAGTTTGATACTTTGTTTACCAACCATCTTTACGAGCATATCGGGAAGTCTGCCATTTCGGCAGCCGATCAGATCCGGGACATGTTGAAGAGCAACGGATTTCAGCTTTGTTATGATTCTCCCACCAATCAGATTTTCTGCATTATAGATAATTCTGTAATGGATCGTCTCCTGTCCCAGGTTGAATGCAGTTTCTGGGAAAAATATGATGATTCCCATACCGTGATCCGTTTCGTAACAAGCTGGGCAACCACTCAGGAGGATGTTCAGAGACTGGGAACTGTTTTGTCTTTTTGTTTTTCCTGATCGTGGAACTTTTTTCTCTGACTGGACAGGTTAAAATACTCACTGGAAATAAACCCATGGGCAACCAATGCCTGAAATACCCGTTCCTGCTCATGGGTCATATCCATCCCCACAGTGGAATTATAGTCTGTGATCACACATCCTGTCTTCTCGATCAGCCAAAACAGTGGTGAATCATCCTGTGGCACCATTTTGAATATCTCATCCGAAGTGTAGGGCAGTAATCCCATCAAAGCCTCCATATGTCCGCCGTCCTGGATCAGCCGGTAATCTCCATCCGGCATAATGATCCCGTCACTAAAATTACTGTCCTGCTTCATCTTGTTCAGAAGCTCTTCTGTTACCTTCATCTATCTTCCCCATTACACATTTTATTTATTAGCTTTTATTTTTTTGCTTTTATTTTTTAACTTTTATTTATTAGCCTTTATTTATATTGTCTTTGATATCGTCTTTTCATCCTTTTGTTTTACTTCTGTATCCAGAAAATGCATCTTCAGGATCCCGTGATAAAATCTTCCATACAGAACCAGTGACATAAGCATAATTCCAGCACAGGAAACGATCAGAAACCAGGCCAGCCCGTCTGGGATCTCCTGCCAGAAAAACAAAACAGTCATCACCAGATACAAAACTACTGTACTAAGCTTCCCGTACCATTTTGCACTGTTGATCTGATCTCTCACCTTCAGAGTCTGGTATCCCCAGTAAAGCATGATTCCTTCCTTTACAGCAAATAAAAGGATCATCACCCAAAGTCTTTGATATCTGGAGGAAAGACAGAAAATCATAGACACCTGTGTCAGCTTGTCGGCTACAGGATCCAGCACCTTACCTACATCAGAAACCATGTGAAATCTGCGGGCCACCTTTCCGTCCAACACATCGGTCAGTGCAGACAGTGCCACCACAGCAATAGCCTGTTTATAATCTCCTCTTCTGTACAACCATATAATAGCCGGTATCAATAGGATCCTGAACAAACTCATCAGATTGGGAATGGTCAATATGTTGTCTTTTTTCAATCTTTCTCCCATAGCTTCTCCTTTTTCATGTATACTCCTTTTCCATCCGTTACCATATTGTTTCATTCTAACATGAAAAAAAGTTTCGTCAACCTGATAAAAAATAAAAAAAGACTGATAAAATATAAAAAAAGACTTGCTTTTTATAATATTCATGTTATAGTATTCACATACTTATTATGTAGTTTTAAATACTACATGTGGCTGTTTTTTATGCCGTATTATTTTTAAGATCATAGAATTCCTGTAATCATTCAAAGGAGGTTTTCACATGAAATTCAAATTAAAAGATCCTGGCAGCGCCATTACTCATGGTATCGCATTTCTGCTTGCAGCGGCGGGCGCAGCACCACTGCTGATCCGTGCAGCTGGCTGTACAGATCACCTGCACCTGGCTGCCCTTAGCATATTTATCCTTACAATGATGCTTCTATATGCAGCCAGTACTATTTACCACTCCGTAGATTCTACTGAAAAAGTCAACCGCAGGCTGCGCAAGATGGATCATATGATGATCTTTGTAATGATCGCCGGCAGCTACACACCTGTATGTCTGATCGTCCTTCATAATCACATCGGCTATATTCTGTGTGCAATGGTCTGGACAGTTGCCATTCTTGGGATCCTTTTCAAAGGCTTTTGGGTAACTTGTCCCAAATGGCTTTCGTCCCTGCTCTATATCGGCATGGGATGGCTGTGTGTACTGGCATTTATGCCGATTTTCACAGCACTTCCAAGAGCAGCCTTTGGCTGGCTTCTTGCAGGAGGGCTGATCTACACAGTAGGCGGTGTGATCTACGCCTTAAAGCTTCCGCTATTTAATTCCAGACACAAGAACTTTGGTTCCCATGAGATCTTCCATGTATTTATCATGCTAGGCAGTGCATGCCACTTCATCCTTATGTATTCCTTCGTTGCCCGCATGCCATTATAAGTTAAAAATCAAGCAGCTCCAGTTTCTGTTTTCTGGTCAGCTGCTTGATTGCATATTCTCTTTGCATTGCTTCCTGTTTCGTCTCATACCCCTCGTAATAAACTAGCGTCACCGGACGCTTTGTGCGGGTGTATTTTGCCCCATCCTGGCCTTTATTATGTGCCTGCAGCCGTTTCCTCAGACAATTTGTCCAACCAGTATACAGGCTTCCGTCTGCACATTTCACCATATAAGTATAATTCATTTATAATCCCTGGCTTTCTATGTAAAGGAATGCCTTGGCATTCCCTTTTTGTAACTGTAAGGATACTGAACTGTTACCCCTTTTCTATATAAAAGCAGCCGGTAAGAAGCGTATCTTATCAGGATTTCCGTAATATCTCTGTTGGCAGGGAAACCGGCCGCATATTTTCCTACCTTCTTTATTATACGTGCTCTCTTACTTTTTGTGAATCCCTATGGCAGATATACGATCGGGTCAATTGGCTTTCCGTCTTTCTTCATTGCAAAGTACAGATTACTGCCCTCTTTACTGTAATATTTTGTAGGTGTACCTATATATCCGATGGTTGTACCCTTTTTCACTGTATCGCCCTGTTCTACCTGCAGATCTGTCAGCTGACCGTATATCGCCTGATATCCGTTTCCAAGTTCCATGGTAACCGTGGTTCCTGTCTGTGCGTCCTGTGCAATGGTCAGTACCTTTCCATTAACTGCAGACTGGACCGGGGCGCCCTGCACTGCCTGGACAGCAATACCGGAACTTAATCTGTACTGATCCAACGTAGGGAAATACGTAGTATTGTCCATGCTGTAATCAATCAGGATATTTCCATTTACCGGCCACTCCATTAATGTATCTTCTGAAAAAAGGATCTCCGGTGCCATGTTTAGTCCTGTAGTTCCACCGGCACCTGTTTTTGCAGCTGCTTCTGCAGACGAAGCAGTTTTGATAGCTTCTGTCTGTGTCTCTTCTTGTATCAGATTTTCTCCTGCTGTGATGCTGCCACTGCCTGTTTCCGCCTGCACCAGACGGGTATCTGCCTGTGCACTGGCTTCCTCTTTTATCTCATCTTCCTTGGCATCACTTTTCTGAACACTTTCCATTGGCAGGATCTCCTGAATGATCTCCCCATTTTGGGATGTTCCAAGCTGATATGCACTGATTCCAAGTGCTGCCAGCACAGCCAGCGCCCCAACATTGAAAATAACCTTCATTGTTCTGTTTTTCTTCATATTCTGTTCACCTCTATCATCATAATCCAGAGCCTGTTCGCCGCTCCACCTGTAATTATAGGGTGTCCAGAAATTTTGCCGGCTATACACCAGCTTTTGGAATCTGTACAATATTTTTTATTTCCATTTCAGGAAAATAAGTCTGAAGAATGTGTTCCCAGTCATATCCTGCTTTTGCCAGACAATTTCCTCCATATTGTGAGTACCCAAGTCCATGACCTTTTCCCTTGCACAAAAACCGATACCTGCTGCCTATTTTCTGTACTTTAAAATCCGCTGAAGCCAGCCCAAGTCCTGTACGAAAGGCTTCTCCCTCAACAGGCTTTCCATCTGCCATCATCCAGCTTACATATCCTTTAGAGTCCCTTTCCCGGATTTCCAGTACCTTGGGCATCTGTGATGCAGGGATATAAAATGAAGATAAATACTCCTCCGCTTTTTTATCTTCACTGCTGTCCACAGTTTTCAGATAACTGTACTCCTGACTATGAAAAACCTCCTGACCATCTCTGGTGCTTCCGCTGCTGATCTGGTGATAGGGAACCAGCTTCAATTCCTCATTCCATGTAAGCACCATATTTTCCGTTTCATGTACTGCTTCCTCATAACATTCTTCTTTTTTCCGAAAAAAAAGCTCCGGAAATTTTCCAGCTAACATTCCATACTCCTGCCTCTTTATCACAATATCACGCAGACTTCTGCCCTCATACATTTCATCATAAAAATTGGTTCTTGTAACCACTGCCTGGGCTTTTACTGCTTCCGTCTCATATCCTGCAGGTATCTGTCCTTCCAGCATGCAGGCGATCCACTCTTCAGGATCAAAAGTATGTACTGTAAGTGCCTGTTCTGCCCCATTTACTATTATAACCATAAGATACGGGAGCACCAGAAGTACCGGCAGGCTACACAGAATATTTCTGATCTTTTCCTTCATAAGCTATTTCCCGGTTGTCTTTTTTTCAGTATATGTTTTTTTCTCATAAAATTATGCTATGGCCGTAATAGCGAGAAGGATTGAATATTGTATCCCTGTCAAAATTACGGTATACTAAATAAATCGTAACTGCATAGTCACTGATCAGTTACCGCAAATCACACATTTGGAGGTTACATAGCCATGACAGCTTTTTTACTGGCGCCATTTTATATTCTTGTGAATGTTTATGTGGTTCGTTGGATGATCCGCTGGATGGGTGCCTGCAGCCATATTTTCCAGTCTGCAGTTTTCCGTGCTGTATTTATCATTTTTTATATTCTGATAGCCTCTTCACTGCTTACAGGCTTCCTGATCAACAAGCCGGAATTTCTTCACCGCATCCTGAAAAACACTGGCAACTATTTTCTCGGCACATTTCTCTACATTATTTTGGTAATTGTAGTAGTCGACCTTGTACGCCTGATCCTTAAGTATGTATTTCATGCCCGATTTCTGGAATTTCGCAGCACCTTCGTGATCACAGGCTTTGTCTGTATGGCACTGATTATTCTCATCAGCGTTTACGGTATTCTGCATGTAGGTACCATCAAAGTAACGCCTTATGAAGTGACTGTCAACAAAAAGGTAAAAGACATGGATTCCCTTAAGATCATCCTTCTTGCAGATACCCATTTCGGTTACAGCATTAACTGCCGACATGCACAGAAAATGGTAGAAAAGATCAATGCCCAGGATCCGGATATTGTCTGTATTGCAGGGGATATTTTTGATAATGATTACGATGCCATCAGCGATCCTGAAGGAGTGTGTAACGCACTGAAATCCATTAAATCCAGATATGGGGTATATGCCTGCTGGGGCAACCATGACCTGGATGAACCCATTCTTGCCGGATTTACTTTTGGCGGAAAGAAAAAAGATCAGGCTGATCCACGTATGGAGCAGCTGCTTAGAGATGCCAATATCCATCTTCTTACAGACGAAGCAGAATTGATCGATGATAAATTTTATGTTGTAGGACGAAATGATTCTTCCCGCACCCACAAGCTTGGCGGACAACGGCTTTCCCCGGCTCAGCTGACCAAAGACCTTGATCTTGATAAACCGGTTATTTTCATTGACCATCAACCAAAACAACTGCAGGAAACTGCAGATGCCGGAGCAGACTTGGATCTTTGCGGTCATACCCATGACGGCCAGATCTTCCCTGGAAACCTGTTTATCCATCTGTTCTGGGAAAATTCATTTGGTTATCTGAAAAAAGACAAGATGCACAATATTGTTACTTCAGGCGTAGGTGTATGGGGACCGGATATGCGAGTAGGCACCAACTGTGAGATCTGCCCCATCACTGTACACTTTCAGTAATGGGACAGCAGTTTATCTCCCGTTATAAGGAAAAGGGACTGTTATTTACTGTTATTTACTGTTATTTACTGTTATTTACGGATCTTTGTAACAGTAGTAACTCCCTTTCCACTGTTAGGATATCTGGATGAATATCCCTGGTCTGTCAGGAATACGCAAATCAGGCTTACGCATAACACCACAAGCAGTTTGTGATTCATTCGCTGTACCAGATTGTCCAGAAGAGGGGCCAGCACATAAATAATCACCAGGCCTCCTACACCAAAGACCAGCAGGCCTTCTGCGCAGATCCTGCCATTCAGGTTAAGAAAATAGCCAGAATAATCCCACCATCTTTTTCCGTTTATAAGTTCCAGTACATAGGAAGTAAGATATTCTATCCCACCACAAACCACCATGGTCATTACAAATTCTATTGCAGGGTTATTGCGGAACCGGTACAGCAATAACAGGATCAGTACGCTCCCGCTTCCATATATCGGCAGCCATGGACCATGCAGAACCCCACGGTTTACTATGGTTCCGTTTGTGATCAGGTGAAGACTGACCTCCCAGATCCAGCCTCCAAAGGACATGATAAAAAAGACCATGATCACTGACCATACAGAATAACAGCGCATATAATTGATTTGAGAAAGCCATTGCCTGGTATTCTTATTTTTTACCGAAAGAGGGCCCAGTCGGGCAGGATAAATCTTTCCTTCATATGCCTCACGTAATTCTGTCCCTTGCAGCATTTCTGCCTGCTTCTTTTCAAATTCACGTTCTTTTTTATCTCCAAAGAATACGATGCCCAGATTCTTGATCATGAATCTGTGGATTCCTCTCATAGGTGCCAGAATGTCCTCTTCGCTTTCCCGCTTCTTGAGCACATCTCCATATGCCATCAAAAGCATTTCCTGTGAAGGTGTTTCAAAAAGATACCTGTCATTTAAAAGCTGGCTGCCTGGAATTTTCTTTTCTTTTCCTATCCTCCGCAGCATGGCATAATATTCACACATGGTAGTTTCTTTGTAAGGTCTTGTAATAAGTATATTCACGATCCAGCCGGTAAAAGCTCCCAGAATTTCCCATCCCAAAAAAGAAAGATCCAGTATAAACAATTCCCATTTATGCCCATTCATCATCTTTCTGGAAAGCGTGATCGTTTCATTTGCTCCAATCTCCGGATTCTCAGCCACGATATAAGGAACCATAAAATACGAATAGTGTTTGATCAATCCCCCCACGATTGTAAACCACCATAACAATTTATATGCCCGCATCACACACATGGTCAAACATGCCTGAACCCATTTCCGTACCTTCAGAAGATAAAATACCCTCTGTGTATGGATTTTTTCATAACGCATGCCTTCCATAAACATACGCACCATGACAACCTTATAAACATTAATAAACAAAAACCAAACCAGGAAAACGATCACCAGACTGACCAGTATCAATATGATCACTGCAGCACTGTCTGAACCAACAATAGAAGAAATACCCACAGCAATCGACACGATAAATGCTCCGGATGTGATCTTATTTACAATCTTTGAAAGCATTCCACGGCTATGCCCAAGCACGGCTTTCTTGTTATCCTTTGAGGAGTTTACCTGCTTCTGTATCCGCTCATCTGCCAGACGTCTTCCTTCTTCTCTGTTTCCATCAAATAAATTCTTCAAAATAGCTATAAACTGACTGCCCATTCCAGGATCTTCCTCATAAATCTCCTCACTTACCGGATCTTTTCCTTTGAATGGCAGGTTCAACCTGGCTGTTACTTCTGTCCTGGCAATACTGTAATCCACAAGCCTTCCGCCGGAAATGATCATAAGTACCAGACACAGTACCACCCAGATCCCATAATGCTCTTTGACTGAAATTCTTGCTTTTCTTTTTATCATTTTTCTGTAATTCATATTTTTTTCTCCTTAGTATAATATGATTATATAGAAATTGCAGATAAAACACAATATACGTCACAGGATTGTAAGTATATTGAAAGCATATCTTAAGAAAGAGAATATGTTACCAGGATGGCATTGGGGGACATTGTAAATTCCAGAGACATTCATTGCTTTTTTTAAGTAAAATGAGTATAATGCATAAAAAGAGTTGTCTGTCAGTTTTATGATGGCAATAATGAATTCTGATATCAGGAGGTTGTCTATGGCCAAAGAACAACTTGCAGTAGCGGAACTGATCATGAATCTGATCCTTGGAAAAACAGAAAATGTAAGCCGTGTGGATTTTTTTCCGCAAAAGAAAAAATTCCCGGAGGATTTACCCTATGAACAGCCTTTTCCAAGAGCAACCCCGGAAAGTCAGGGTGTATCTTCCCGCCTGCTCAGTGCTATGATCCGTGAGCTTTACAGCTCCAAATATACAGATATGCATCATCTGATGGTGCTGCGACATGGAAAAGTGATCTGTGAATGTAACTTTGCCCCTTATCCAGCCGGCATGTGGCACATTACTCATTCCATGTGTAAAAGCATTACCTCTATGGCTATTGGCCTGCTTGTAAACGAGGGAAAGCTAACCCTGGACGAAAATATATATAAGATTTTTGAGGATCAGCTGAATCCTTTTACCAAGGTGCTCCGTCCCGTCATAACAGTGGATAATCTTCTTACCATGACCAGTGGCGTAACCTTTAACGAATCCGGCATTGTTTCCGGTAATGACTGGCTTGGAAGCTATCTAAGTTCCCAGGTTTCGGGCCGTCCTGGCACCACGTTCCAGTATAACAGCCTGAATACTTATGTATTATCCGCCATTGTGACCAAACGTACCGGCGAAACTCTAACGGATTATCTGAAGCCACGGCTTTTTGAGCCTCTGGGGATCACACGATATCTATGGGAGACTTGTCCCAAAGGGATCACCAAAGGAGGGTGGGGACTTTTCCTATGTATGGAGGACATGGCAAAGCTTGGCCAGCTTTACCTGCAAAAAGGCATGTGGAATGGTCAGCAGATCATTCCTGCAGCATGGGTAGAAACTTCCACACAGAAGCATACAGACAGCATTCCAGGTACATTTGGATACGGCTATCAGATCTGGATGGAGCAGCGGCCCGAAAGCTTTGAATTTAATGGAATGCTTGGTCAAAATGTGGTTGTATATCCGGATATGGACATGGTACTTGTAACCAATGCAGGGAACAACGAGTTGTTCCAGAATTGTGTTATGCTGAATATCATCCGCAAATATTTTCCTGTAGAATATATGCCAAAGGAACAGTTGCCAGAGGATCCAAGTGCTTATGGTATTCTACAGAAACTGATCGGTTCTATCCAAACCGGTGGTAAAGCTCCTGCCATTCATGGCGGCTGGCCAAAATCAGCCAGAATATCTGCCCGATATCCAGGAAAACCTTGTACTACAAACTGCCAGCCGGATCCGTATCCTATGTTCAAACAGCTTAATGGAAGAACTTATCAGCTTTCTCCACAATCTGTTGGCCTTTTTCCACTGTTTATACAAGTTTTCCACAATAATATGACGGAGGGGCTGAGGGAAATCTCTTTCTCCTATGAAAAAGGCATATTTTACGTACTGTTTCTGGAAGGTGATACCATTCACCAAATTCCGGTAGGTTTTTCAACTGCCAGACAGACCTGGCTCACGATCCATGAAGAGCCTTACCTGATCGCCACATCCGGTGAATTCACCTCTGACGAAAATGGTACCCCTGTACTTAAGCTTACCCTTACCTTTCTGGAGGAGTGTGTCAGTCGAAAGATCCATATCTTTTTCCAGGACAGACAGATCCAGATCCGCTTCCTGGAAACACCTGGCAAGGGAATGATCATGGAGGGGCTGGAATCTGTAACAGAGGAACTGGCCAACAAACTGATTTTTGCCACTTTCCGGGATAATGGCGGCATGACAGTAGTACACAAACTCATGGAAGGCACCATCGAACCAGTGGTACAGGGTACTCTATGCCCCCAGAAGATTATAAGCAGTCAGGAGCAACCGTTATGATCTCCAGGAAATTGCGTCTGGTAATCACCTTTTCTTCTACAACGGATGCACTACTTCTGGAACAGTCCTGTAAGGAAAATCAGATCTCCGGTGGTCTGATCCCGGTGCCCAGGATGATTTCTGCCAGCTGCGGACTGGCCTGGAGTACAAATGTTAATAATGAAAAGGACATACAGACGCTGCTTGACTATATCCAGGTTCAGCCGGAAGGTATCTATCAATGCATGATTTAAATTCAAGCATCAGTTATCAAGGTCAAAAACCGCATACATTTGATCATATGCGGATGATTTATAACATAAAGGAGTAAAAAAATGGAAAAAATTACTTTTGATGCAAGAGGTATGGCATGCCCTCTTCCAGTTGTAAATGCCAAAAAGAAATCTGAGGAAATGCAGCAAGGTGGTTCTCTAACCATTCTTGTAGATAATGAGATCGCTGTACAGAATCTGCTTAAATTTGCTGCCAGCCGTGGATTTGACGCCGTTTCCAGCAAAGAAAACGAAACAAATTATTCTGTAACTATGGAAGTGACATCTTGTTCTCCAAGCTCCTCAGAAGCTGCTGTTTGCAGCCCAGATGCCCGTAGACAGGGAACTGTGGTAGTTCTTTCTGGCAACACTATGGGTACTGGTGATGAAAAGCTTGGAAAGGCCTTAATGAAAGCTTTTATTTTTGCCCTTACAAAACAGGACATACTTCCGGAAACCATTTTATGTTACAATTCCGGGGCTTATCTTACCTGTACCGGATCTGATTCCCTGGAAGATCTGAACACCTTAGAGGCACAGGGTGTAAAGATTATGACCTGCGGCACCTGTCTTGATTTCTATAATTTGAAGGAACAGCTGCAGATCGGTACTGTTACTAACATGTACGAAATTGTTGAAACAATGGAAAAAGCCGGTTCGATCATCCGCCCATAAATATGGAAAATAAAAATAATCCGTAAGTCCTTTGTTTATAAGAATTTACGGATTTTCTTTTTCATGAGACATCGGGGATTCGAACCCCGGACAACTTGATTAAAAGTCAAGTGCT
>OLPR01001599.1_pt1 | contig 18358 bp, 14 predicted proteins | sample 1672761 | NCBI WGS metagenome assembly OLPR01 (sample SAMEA3136721, study PRJEB25190) | human gut metagenome | biome: human gut; feature: human-associated habitat; material: faeces | place: Austria | collected 2013 | reverse complement strand
GCACACGCTCCATCACGCGGCAGCTGTTGCCGTAGTCGAGATTTGCCGTCGGCTCGTCCAGCACAATCAGCTCCGGGTCGGAAATCAGTGCCGCCATCAGCTGAATCTTCTGCTGGTTGCCCTTGGAAAGCTGGTCCGCCTTCAGGGACTTGCCCACCAGTTTGCCGACTGGCTGAGCCGCCGGCGCGGGGCCCCGCCGCTTTTCCAGCGCCAGATCCAGCCGGCTGGGCTTTTTGGGGGGATACAGATATTCCTCCACCGCCAGATACCCCGCCAGTTCGCCGATGCGCCTGCGGGCCACATCCCGGGGCACGCCCCGAAGCGCGGCGAAATACATCAATTGATCCATCAGCGGATATTTGGGATACAGCCCCCGCTCCTCCGCCAGATACCCCACGTTGCAGTTGGCCGTGGTCAGCTCTTTACCGTTCCAGAGCACCTGTCCCTCGTCCCGGGCCAGCATGCCCAAAATCATTCGAATAGACGTGGTTTTGCCCGCGCCGTTGGTGCCCAACAGCGCGTATACCCCGCCCTGATGCATTTCAAAGGAAAGGTGATCCACCACCTGTTTTTCGCCGTAATATTTCGTCAGTCCGGAAACCTTCAGGCTCATGTGCATCGCTCGCTTTTCTCATTTTCTGTCTTCCGCATTCATTATAGCCTGCCTTGCCGCCGCAGGTCAACGCTCAATTTCCCCTGCAACCGTTTTTTGCAAATCTTCCACCGGAATTTTGCAAAAAAGCCCCGCCGGCGGCGGGGCAGCGGGCAAAACGGAAGTTATCTTACCCTTGCCATGTAGTATTCGTCCAAATACCTTCCATCAACGCATACCGATTTTCGTTTTATGCCCTCTACGGCGAAACCGCTTTTTGTGTACAGGCGTTTTGCGGCTTCATTCTCACAAATTACAGTTAGTTCTAACCGGGTGATCTTACTTTCTTCCGCCCAGGCATTCAACCTTTTAAAAAATTCAGTGCCAATTCCTTTGCCGCGATAATCCCTTAAAATACCGACAACGATATATGCCGAATGGGCAATCCGGTTCATTCTGCCTCTTTGCGCCGATATGTATCCTATAAACCGGTTCTCCGTTTCAGCGGCAAGCAGAAAATCTTTGCCATCAACCGCATCCTGTATTACAGACGCTATTATGGGAAAATTCTTTCTCCTTTCTCCCGGCTCGTATAGCATATACTTTGTTTCATAATCCAACTGATTCATCAAATTCCAAAGTTGTTCCGCTTCGTCCACGGACGGCGTTCTATATTCCATTCTCATATCCTCGCAAATGCTGATCTGTTGAACCGCTTCTGTGCATCGCGCAACAGAATCGCCATGGTATAAAACGGCAATGAAAACCCACGGTCAGATCATTCGTCCGTGGTATAACAGGCCACCACTTCTCCGAAATACAGCATGTGGTAATCTTCCATGGGATAGCATCTTTCCCGCACCGCAGGCTCCATGTCCTTCCCCAGAAGCATCTGCTTGTTCACAATGCGGCACTCCAGATGCACCCCGCATTCCGCCACGATGGGGGCGGACACCACCTGAGCGGGGACGGCGGTAAGCCCGTGGCCCTGGAATTTGTCGAATTCCCGGCCGGAACGGGAGCCTGCGAAGGCCAGCTCCTCCTTCAGCGGGCGCGTCGTAGGAATGCTCACAGTGAATTCCTCCGCCTTTTCCATCAGTCCGAAGGTGTGCCGCTGGGGCCGAACCATGGCGATGAACAGCCGCTTTCTCCAGGCCGGGCCGAAAAACGCCCAGCCGATGGTCATGGTGTTGGGATTTTCGCCTCCCACGGTGAGAAACACGCCGCCTCTTTCCAGGCGCTGGGTGAGAATGGGCATCGCTTCCGTAAAGTCCATATTCCGCATTGATTTTCCCTCCCGGCTCAATATTTTGCGCAGTGCCAGTTTATGTCCGGCCGCCTGCCTGAATTCTAACATAATGTGAATGATTTGTAAATCCCCGCCGGGTTCATAATCAGTTGATATTGCCGTGGTATTCTTTCTGCAAGAAAGCGAGGAAACACATCATGTGGCAAAATATGAAAAACGGTTTTCGCAGATTTATGCAGGGGCGCTACGGCGGAGATCAGCTCTCCCGGGCGCAGCTAATCGCGGGGCTGGTGTGCTATCTGCTGGCGCTGATCAGCCGGGTCACCCTGTTTTCCTATATCGGCCTGGCGCTGTACTTCTGGGCGCTGTTCCGCATGTTTTCCCGAAACGTGGAAAAGCGCGGGGAGGAAAACCGCAAATACCTGGCCCTCACCGGCAACGCCAGAACCAGCTTCCGCCAGGCGAAGGTGCGGGCGCAGAACAGCAAGCAGTATAAATACTTCCGCTGCCCCAAGTGCCATTCTTATCTGAAGCTGCCCCGGGGCGTGGGCGAAGTCACAGTGACCTGCGGCAAGTGCAAAAACCAGTTCCGCAAAAAGGCCTGACAGACCAGGCGGCGCCGCAGCCCATGCGCAGGGCGGGCCAGCGCCTTTCACATAGATGCAAACCAACCCTTCCCCTCCTTTGGGAGCGGACAGTCAAAGGCTGTTCGCTCCCGCTTTTTTGCGCTTTCGCCCGCCATCCTTTACCGGAAGCCCCCAGAAAATACAAAAAGCGATGTTATAATAAGCATAAAGAAGGGAGCCCGTTATGAACATCATCGATTTTCACGTGCATATTTTCCCGGACAAAATCGCCGAAAAGGCCGCTCGGGCCGTAGGGAAATTCTATGATATTCCCATGGCTCTGGACGGAAAGCTTTCCACCGCCCTGACGTGCATGAATCGCGCCGGGGTACGCCGGTTTGTGGCCCATTCCGTGGCCACCACCCCCGCTCAGGTGGAATCCATCAATCGCTTCATCCTCGCCTCCCACGCCGCTTATCCGGATCGCATTCTGCCCTTCGCCGCTTTGCATCCGGATCTGCCGGACGTGGAAAAGACCATGGACGAGATCGTCAGCGCCGGCTTTCTGGGGGTGAAAATTCATCCGGACATTCAGGGCTTTCGCCTGGACGACCCACGGGTTTTGAAGATGATCGGCGCCGTGGCCGGACGACTTCCTCTGCTGATTCATACCGGCGATTATCGTTACGACAATTCCGGCCCGGAGCGCATGAACCACGTGCTGGATCTGTTCCCGAATCTGGTGGCCGTCTGCGCCCATCTGGGGGGCTACAGTGAATGGGAACGGGCCGCGGCCTCCCGGCTGCCCGGCCGGAAGAACGTCTATGTGGACACCTCGTCGTCTCTGTACGCCCTGTCCCCCGCCCGGGCGGCGGAAATCATCCGCTCCTATGGCGTGGAGCATGTGCTCTTCGGCACGGATTATCCCATGTGGGATACCTCCGAAGAACTGGACCGTTTTTTCCGCCTGCCCCTGACGGAAGAAGAGCAGGAACTGATTCTGCACAAAAACGCAGAACGCCTGCTGCAGCTATAAAAACCGACGCGAAAGGAGACTTTATCCATGCTTGAATCCGGCATCAAGGGAACCGGCAGCGTAACCGTCGTTCCCGAAAACACTGCCGCGGCCTGCGGCAGCGGCACTTTGCAGGTCTTTGCCACCCCGGCTATGATCGCCCTGATGGAAAAAACCTGCCTGAACAGCGTAGCGCCCTTCCTGGAGGATGGCTGCGGCACCGTGGGCACCCTTCTGAACGTGCGCCACACCGCGCCCACGCCCCTGGGCATGGAAGTAACCTGCGAAAGCGAGCTGACCCAGGTGGACGGCCGGCGCTTGGTGTTCCACGTCACCTGCCGGGACGCCAAGGGCCCGGTGGGCGAAGGCGAGCACGAACGCTTCATCATCTTCAGCGAAAAATTCCAGAAAAAGGCCGACGCCAAGCGGGACTGACCGTTTCCGCAAAAACCGCTCCGGAGCCCATAGCTTCGGAGCGTTAGCTTGTCAAAAAAGAATTTGACAAGCTGGTGGACGGGGGAGCAAGCTCCCCCGCCAGGTGCCGCGTCTCAAATCTTCGGTTTGAGCCGTCGGCAGTTTCGCCTTCGGCGAAACCTGAAAACCCTTTGGGTTTTCAGCCTTCCTGCCACCCCTACCAGTTTTTGCTGAAATCTTTCAGATTTCCGGGCGCAAAAACTGCAAGGAAACGATTTTTGCTCTGGAAAATGGGATTTTCCGCCGCAAAAATCCTCCCGTGCCCACCGTACATGCCGCTGGGCACGATTGAAATTCGAGAGGGCTTTGGCCCTCTCGAGCTCTCCAAGGGTTTTTCGACAGTCTGATTGCCTGCGGAAATGGCATTGTTCCGCAGGCGATATTTATAATTTTAGAAATAATGATACCGTTCCCGTTTGGCGAACAGAAACGCCACGGAAATCAGGCTGGCGAAGACCTCCGCCGCAAAGATGGCCCACCAGACGCCGTCCACCCCCAACACCAGAGGCAGAAGCAGCACTGACGCGGTCTGGAAAAGCAGCGTGCGCAAAAAAGATATGGCCGCCGACACCGCGCCGTTGTTCAGCGCGGTAAAGAAGGAGGAGGCAAAGATATTGAATCCCGCCAACAGGAAGGAATAGGCGAACACCCGGAAGGCATGGCGGGTCAGGTCGTAAAGCCCCTGATCGTATCCCACGAAAATCTTCGCCAGCGGGTCCGCCAGCACCATGGCCAGAATCGTCAGCACCACGCCGGAGGAGGCCATGAGCAGGGTGCTCTTGCGCAATAGATTTTTCAATTCATTGTGATTTTTCGCCCCATAATGGAACCCCACGATGGGCGCGGAGCCCACCGCGTAGCCCACGTAAATGGCCACGAAAATGAACTGCACGTACATCAGAACGCCGTAAGCCGAAACGCCGTCCTCTCCCGCAAAGCGCAGCAGTTGGAAATTATACAGCATGCCCACGAAGGAGGATGAGATATTGCTCATCAGTTCCGAGGAGCCGTTGCCGCAGGCCTTGAGAATGGGCCGCAGCTCCAGCCGGGTTTTGCACAGGCGTAAAAGGCTGTTATTGGGCCGCAGGAAATAAATCAGGGGCAGAATGCCGCCCACGCACTGGCTCAGGCCGGTGGCCACCGCCGCGCCGGCAATGCCCCAGCCGAAGCCGCCCACGAACAGCGCGTCCAGTACCATATTGGTCACGCCCGCCGCCACCGTCACCGCCAGGCCCAGCTTGGGCTTTTCCGCCACGATCAGGAAGCTCTGGAAGACGTTTTGCAGCATGAAGGTGAAGGTAAAAGCGATGACGATGCGGCCGTAAAGCACACAGTCGTCCATCATGGCCTCGGTGGCCCCCAACAGGCGGGACACCGGCCGCATGAAGATCACGCCCACCACGGAAAGGGCCACGCCCAGCAGCAGCGTCACCAGCACCATCATGGAAAAATACCGGTTGGCCTCTTTCTTTTCTCCTTCGCCCAGCACCTTGGCCACCAGGGCGGTGCCGCCGGTGCCGATCATGAAGCCCATGCCCCCCAGCACCATGATGAAGGGCATTACCAGATTAATGGCCGCAAAGGCGGTTTTCCCCGCGTAATTGGACACAAACAGCCCGTCCACCACGCCGTAAATGGACGTGAACACCATCATTACAATGGACGGCAGCACAAAATTCAGCAATTTCCGATAAGTAAAATGATCCGAAAGATTCACCTTCACGCTTCTGTTTCCTTCCGCTTGATTTCCTGTATTTCCTCCCGAAGGGCCCGCACAAACCGGCCCATGAGAATTAAAAACATTTCCCGTTCCGGTTCCGTCATGGCCCCGAAGGCCGCTTCTTCGGCTAAAACAATTTTGTCGGCGCTTTCCCGGGCCAGGCGCTCTCCCGCCTCCGTCAGCACCACCTGCTTGCGCCGCCGGTCCGGCCCAGGCTCCAGCCGGAGATAGCCCCCCGCCTCCAGGGCCTTCATGGCGGAATTCACCGTCTGTTTGGGGGCGTGGAGAATATCGCAGATGGCCTTCTGGGTCACCGGCGGCTTCTCCGCCCGCAAGGTGTATAAAATCCACAGGGCGCATTCCGACCCGCCCAATTCCCGCGCCAATCCCCGGTAAAGATTGTCGCTTTCTTTGGAAAGGGCGTTGTATTTGGCCAGCCATCGACTGATTTCCATCATTTCGCCTCCGAAAATATAAAAAATCCGAAATCGGACTTTTCCATAATAGTCCGATTTCGGATAAATGTCAAGTTCAGGCTGCGTTAAAGTTTGTCAGCTGATCTGCCAGCGCACCCGGCTGCCCTCGTCGCCCTTTTGCACGATCAACTGGTCTTCGATCTGCTGCTTCAATTCGGACACGTGGGAAATGATGCCGATGAGCCGGTCTCCCCCGGCCATATCCTGCAAAACCCGCACCGCCTGATCCCGGGCGTGGTCGTCCAGAGAACCGAAGCCCTCGTCGATGAACATCATGTCCAGATTCACCGCCGCCCGGCCGCGAATTTCGTCCGCCATGCCCAGGGCCAGGGAAAGGGCGGCCATGAAGGATTCGCCGCCGGAAAGGGTGCGCACTTCCCGTTCCCGGCCGGTCACAGCGGAATACACCATCAGATCCAGCCCCCGGTTTTTGCCCTCTCCGGCCCGATCTTCCTGCATCAGCCGCATTTCGAACTGCCCGGCGGACATTTCCCGAAATCGCCGGTTGGCGGCTTCCAGAATCTTCTGCAGATAATACCGCTGCACGTAGGTTTCAATGTCCATGCGGCTGCCGGTGCGCTTTCCGGCCAGCTGGTCGTACAGGGCGTTCAGGTGATCCTGGGTCTCCATGGCCTGGGCGCGGCCCTCGGTCTGTTCCCGCAATCGTTCTTTTACGTCCCGGTTGATTTTGAAATCGCTTCTCCATTTTTCCAGACGCTCCTGGGCCTCGGCGCATTGTTTTTGAATTTCCTGCTGAGCCCGCTGCAATTGGGCCATGTCCGGGCGCGGTCTGCCGGCAATGGATATTAACGCCTGCTTTCGGGCGCTTTCCGCCGCCTCCCGGCGTTTTTCGAAGGCTTCGGCCTGACGCTGCAGGGTATCCGCCGCTTCCCGGGGATATTGCCGGGTCAGGCGCTGCCACGCTTCCTCCTCCATGGCCTTCTCCCGGCAGAAATGCAGATATTCCTCCCGTCGGACATCCCGCTGCTTCTCCATTTCCGGCAGATCCCGGCGACACTGCTCCGCCTGGGCCTGGGCCTGGGTTTTCTGGTTTGTCGCCCGCTGCAGGACGCGCTGGGCTTCTTCCAGGGCCTGGGATTTTTCCCTGTCCTCCCGTTCCGCCTGGGCAAGACGCGCCCGGGCGATTTCCTCGGTGGGGAATTTTCGCCGGGCTTCCAGGGTAGACACCTGCGCCCGGGCGGCCTCCAGGGCCTTTTCCGCCTGCTGGGCCTGTGCTTCCGCCTGTTTTTGGGTTTCCTGCAGCCGGGGTTTCCGCTCCATGAGCTGCTGCAGCTGTTTCCGAATTTCCTGCAATTCCTCCTCGGCCTGTATCAGGGCGGGCAATTGCGCCTGACGCTGTGCCAGGGAGCGGGCGACGCGGTTTTCCGCCTCCGTGGCGGAGAAGGCCTCCTGCTGAAAATACGTCCCGCATTTTTCCTGCAGCTCCTTCGCCGCCTGCCGGGCCTGCCGGATTTTCTCCTCCGCCAGTTTACGATCGGCTTCCGCCCGCGCCGCCGCCTGCTGCTGCCGGTCCCGGGCCCGATTCAGTTCCGCTTCCGCCCGCTCCAGCGTCTCCCGGGTCAATTCCCGATGCTCCTGCGCCAGCACGCAGGGGCTGGGATGTTCCAGCGAACCGCACACCGGGCAGGGCTGTCCCGGCCGCAGCTGTTCCCGGGCGATAAAGCCCGCCTGGGCGTCGAAAAACGCCTGCCGCAGCTGCTGATACCGGTTTTCCTGTTCCTGCGCTCCGGCCCGGGCCTGGGCATAGGCCTGCTGGGCCAGCTCATAAGCGGCCTGCTGCGTCTGCGCGTTCTTTTCCGCCGATACGGCTTCTCCGGCCTGCAGATGCAGCTGCCGTTCCTGGGCGATTTCCCCCCGAAGCCGCTCCAAAAGGGCCGGCGCGTCCTGGCGCTGCTCCTGCTCCTTTCGCAATTGCGTCTCCTGCCGGTCGGCCTCCGCCGCCTGTCGCCGGGCGCTTTCGGCGTTTTGGGCAAGTTTTTTCCCCTGGGCCGTCCATTTTTCCACTTCGCCCCGGGCCTGACGCAGCTGAATCCAGAGATTCTGCTCCTGCTCCACCTGTTCCCGCACCTGAGAATGGGCCTTCATGGCCTGATCCCGCCGGGCGGCGGCTTCCTGTTTTCGGGCCTGGGCGGCTTCCTCCGTCCGGCACAGTTCCGGCAGCTGCTGTTCCAGCTCTGCCTGTTTGGCCCGGGTATTTCGCACCAGATTTTCCCCGTCCTGATACCGGGCGTAGACCCCCTGAATTTCCCAGGCGCTGCGAATCTTTCCGGCGTTGAGCCGGGCCTGACGCATGGATTCCGCCTGCGCCTCGCAGTCCTTCAAATCCGCCTGAGCCCTGTCCAGATTTTCGAAATGCTTCTGCACCTCGCCCCCCCGGCTGAGTTCCTCCAGACAGGCGTCCCGCTGTTTCTCCAGCGCTTCCGTCTCCCGGCGGGCCTGGCTGCCGTCCTGGGAAATCCGGTGACACAGCGCCTCCAGCAGCTGCTGCAAATTTTCCAGTTCCGCCACGCCGAACTTTTCCGAAAGGCGGATTCTATCCCGACATTCCCGCAGGGGCTGCTGGTCGGTATAGGATTCCGGAATGGTCACCCGACCGGCCTCGGTCTGGCAAATGGTGCGAATGCGGTTGATTTTCTCCTGATTTTCCTTTTTCCGCCGGGCGATTTCATCCACGATCTGCCGGAAAATCTCCGTATGAAACAGCTTGCGGAAAATCTCCTTTTTATCCTCGGATTTGGCCCGCAATAGCTCCATGAATTCTCCCTGCGCAATCATGGCCACCTGCATAAACTGGCTTTTGGTCAGGCCCACAATTTCCACAATCTTCCCGTCAGCTTCCTTGGCCGGATATTCCCGGCCGTCGGGCAGGATCAGCGAAACCGTTTCGCTGACGGGCATGTCGCTGCCCGTGCCCCGCCGCCGGGGCCGCAGATGCCGGGGAGAGCGGCGTACAGTGAATACCTGATCGATTCCCCGCTGTTTTTCGGAAAACGTCATTTCCACATAGGGCTCCAGCCCCGGGGCGAACTGGCTTTGCAGCTCCGCACCGTCCTTTTTGTTGTCGTTGGAGCTGGCTTCGCCATACAGCGCGAACACCACCGCGTCAAAAATGGTGGTTTTGCCCGCGCCGGTATCCCCGGTAATGAGAAACAAATTCTGGTTAGGGGCGGTAAAATCGATCTCCGTCTTTTTCCCATACGACCCGAAGGCCTGCATCGTCAATTTCAACGGTCTCATTGCACGCCGCCTCCCATCACCGCATTGAGCACATCCCGCAGGATCGCTTCATCCGTTTCGTTCATTTCCCCCAGAAACGCCCGGCACAGGGCATAGGGATCCGTCTGGGGCCGCTGTTCTGTCCCGAGGTGTTCTTCTTCCGCCGCCGTCCGGGCCACCCGAACCACCTCCAGCAGCCGTGGGAAGGCGCTTCTGAGCCGTTCCTGCAATTCCCCCTCGCCTTCCGAGGCCGCTTCCGTCAGTTCCACCCGCACGTAATCGTCGCAGGCCTGTTTCAGCGCCTCCGCGCCGGTTCCCCGGACGATGCGAATCCGCCGCAGGGGCAAAAGGGGAATTTTCTCTACAGAAACGCTTCCCTTTTCCCCCATTTCCACCAGCAGCATGCCCTTTTCCTGGCCCGCCTCGCTGACGGAACAGGCCATGGGGGTGCCGCTGTAGCGCATTGCCTCGCCGCCCAGGGTCATGGCCTTATGGATATGTCCCAGAGCCGCGTAATCGAATTTTTCCAGCACGTCCGCGCCGATGGCGTCGATATTGCCCACGGTGCGAATTTCCGAATCCATCCGCTCCACCGCATCCGGACCCTTTCCCCGGGGCAGATAGAATTGATGGCTCACCAGCACATTGCGCTGGGCGGGATCGATTTTTTCCCGCTGAATCAGCCGCCGCACCGCCTGATCGTAGGAAAGGGCGCTGCCGTCCGGATTCATCCCCGTGGCCATGCGCACCATGGAGGGCCGCACGAAGGGCAAAAGATAAAAATGCACCGGCCCGTAATCGTCCGTAAGGGTTACCCGTTCGATGGATTCCCCCTCCTGCTGGGGCGGCAGGCCGATCATGTGAATCTTCTGCCGGGCCAGCACGCTGCGGAAGCAGTTCACCCGGGGAGCGCTGTCGTGATTGCCGCTGATCATCATGATTTCCGCCCCGGGCAATGCCCGGGACAGGCTCGCCACGAAGCCGTCGAAGGTCTCCACCGCCTCGGCGGAGGGCACGGCCTTGTCGTAAATATCCCCGGCGATCACCACCGCCTCCGGCTTCAGTTCCGCCGCCCGGGCCACGATCTGCCGCAGGATAAACGCCTGATCCTCCCCCAGATCCCGGTTCATCAGTTTCAGGCCAATGTGTAAATCCGAAAGGTGCAAAAAACGCACGTTCCCGCCCCCTGTATCCGCGTATTTTCGAATGTATCCGTTCTTATCTCTTTTCGCCGCAGCAGCGGCAATTTCCTGCCCGGCAGCCAAAGCAGCGCCGGCGGCGAATGCGCCGCAGGGTTACATATCCCGCCCAGAAAACGCAGCCCCAGGCCGCAACGAGCCCCCTCATGTTCCCACCGAAAGCAGCAGCCGCGCCGCCAGAGCGCACAAATACGCCACGACGCATTGCCACGCGATTCCAAACCACAGAAGCCTTCGATCTGAAAGCTCCCGGCGCATCACCGCCAGGGCGGATACGCAGGGCGGGTACAGCAACAGGAACACCAGAAACGCTCCCGCCGCGGGCCGATCAAACAGCTCCGGCAGCGCCGCCGCAATCTCCTCTGCCGGTTCCTCCCGCAAATACAGAAGCGCTACCTGCAAGCGCAGGTCCGCCGCGTTGCCGCCCGTTTGCAGCGCCCGGTCCACGGTTTCCTGGGGAATGGAAAAAGCGGAGGGCGTTTCGCTCTCCGCTTGGTCGATCAGGGCAATTTGTTCCGCTTCCCCGGGAAGCACCGGACTTTCCAGAAAACTTAGCTGTACACCAGCTCCGCCAGGATGATCTCCTCGGCCTGCGCCTTGCAGGCGTTCATCAGGCACGTCCACCGCAGGGGATCGCGGGCTTTCAGCGCCTCCGTCGCCCCCGCTTCCTCCGCCAGTCGGGGCATCAGTTGCTCCAGCCGGTTCTGCGCTGCCGTCTCGATCTCCATAAGGTGCGCCTGGAGTTTCCCAGTGAGCAGCAGGCTGTTCCACAGCATGCTCCGGTGCGATTGCAGGAACGTCCTGCGCATCCGCCCGTACTTGCCCAGGGGCCGGGCCTCCGTTTCCTCCAGTGTCAGGTTGGGCAGCAGGTAGTCCCCGCTGCGCAGATAGGTGATCTCGCTCATGCGCAACGCTCCTTTCATGGTTTCGAATGGTGGTTTCAATGTTCCGCAGCACTTCCCCGCTGCGCTCGCTGACGGCGGTGCCCAGGGCCGCTGCGGCTTCCGGCTCGCTCCAGTCTGCCAAGGTGTCAAAGTCTCCGGCAGTGAAGCGCCCCGCGTTGTCCAGGCCGCACCGGGCGCGCAGCACGTATTCCAGGCTGGCCGCAGCCGCTTTGCGGAAGGAAGCTCCCGCGCCGTCTTCATCGTACCCCTTCCCGGAGAAACCGTCAACGATACCGAGAATCTCCTGGCCGCGTTCTTCCCAGCAGGCGTCCGCCAGGCGGATGGCCAGGGCCTGCAACTGGCCGTCCAGCCCCAGGGCGGCGGGCGCGCCATACGCCGCCTCCAGGGAGGCGGCCACAGCCGGAGCGTTATCCCCGGTGAGCCGCCATAGCTCCAGGCTCCGGGACTGCGCCCTTTGGCCCGTGTCCGCCACGTCAAAGACATAGCGCAGCCGCACCGTTTCCCCGGAGGTATCCAGGAGCGCGATGCCCTTCGCGCCCCTTCGCACATACCGCCGCATGGTCCGGTTCCACAGCTCATAGGTTGCGCAGGCCGTCGCCTCCGGACGCTGTGCGTAAATCAGAAGCTGCTCCTGATAGGGGTATTTGTACAACCGGGCGGCGGTGGTGAGAAAGGACATCCACTGCTCGCCGCTGCCGGTCATGCGGCGCGCGGTCTGTTCCGCCAGTTCCATGATCGTTCTTACTTTGTCCGGCATCTTCATCCTCCTTGCGATTCTGCCTGTGCAGCATGGTTTGACCGCACCGCTTCGCTTTCACGCGCCGGTGGATTGCCGGCGCTCCGCAGCCGGGAAAGAGCGCCGTTCCTCATACACATTTTCGCTCCTTTCCCGGCTTGTCAAAGGTCAGAAGAAAGCGTACCCGCTCCTTTTCCGAAGCGTCCAGCATGACGGTGGCGTCATAGACCTTGCCGGTTTTCGCCGAGTAGCAGCCGGTAAGCTGCGCGCGCCCATCCCGAAGCAAAGCGGCTACCAGAGCGCGGGTGGGTTGCTTTCGCTTGGCGGCCCACCAGGGATTGTCCTTCCAAATTGCAAATTTGCAATTTTGGTTGCCGCAAAAGAAGCCGCGTTGCATTTCTGCAACTTCTCCGCCGCACCAGGGGCAGCGGCCCACGGGCGGGGTTTCCTTGAAATGCGTCTGTTTGCCGGGCGCTGTACCCATCAGTTCCCTGAGCATACCCCTGATGCCCGCCAGAAAATCCTCGGGGGTGTATGCGCCCTGCTCCATTTGCCCAAGCCTCTCCTCCCAGCGCACCGTCATCTCCGGGGACCGGAGGGTTTCCGGCAGCAGGGAAATGATCTGTTTCCCCTTGGCCGTGGGCAGCAACACCATGCTCCGGCCTTTTCCCTGGCGCTCCACGTATCCGCACTGCACCAGTTTCTCCAACGTTCCGGCACGGGTGGCGGGGGTTCCCAGTCCCTTGTGCCGCGCGCCCGTCTCCTGCGCTCCTGCGGTTTCCATGGCCCGGAGCAGGAAGGCGTCCGTATACCGGGAGGGCGGGGCGGTCTGTCCCGCATGCACTGCCGCCGTGACGGCCAGCTGCTGTCCTTCCCGCAACTCCGGCAGCTCGGGCGGACGCTTGGCGGAACCGGCGATCCCGCGGGCCTGCAGATGGCCGCGGAAGGTTTCGCAGGGTACGGTCCAGCCCATCTCCAGGACCTGCTGCCCCTTGGCCGTGAATTGCGTCCCCGCGCATGCCAGCGTCACCGTGGTATCGCAGATCACGCAGGGTTCGCCCAGGGCGCACAGCAGGCGCAGGCATACCAGGTGGAGCAGGTCCAGCTCGCTCCTGGGCAGCGCCGCCAGGTCAGCCCGGGTAGCAGCTCCCGTGGGCAGCAGCGCATGGTGATCCGTCACCTGTGCGTCATCCACGGCCTGCCCGGCATGGAAAAGGAGATGCAGCCCGTCGGTAAAGGGCATGGCGGCCTGCATATCTGCCGCCAGCGCGCTAAGCCCCGCCGCCATGTCCTGGGGCAGATACCTGCTGTCCGTCCGGGGATACGTCAGCAGCTTCTTTTCGTACAGGGATTGGGCATAGTCCAGGGTCTGCTGCGCCGTATACCCATAGACGCGGTTGGCGTCCCGTTGCAGGGAGGTCAGGTCGTAGAGCTTGGGCGGCTGCACCACGCGCCGGATTGTCTCGATGCCGCATACGGCGGCACTTTGTCCCTGGCAGGCGCGCTGTATCGCCTCCGCCTGCTGGCGGTGGGAAAAGCGCTGGCTCTGCGCGGTGAAGCCGCAGTCCAGCTCCACGGTATAGAACGGTTGCGGATGAAAGGCGGCAATCTCCTCCTCACGCTGCACCAGCAGCGCCAGGGTGGGCGACATGACCCGCCCCACCTGCATGACCGCGCCGCAGCGCAGGGAGAATAGCCGGGTGGCGTTGATGCCCACCAGCCAGTCCGCCTGCGCCCGGCACAGCGCGGCCTGGTAGAGCGCGTCGTACTGCGCGGCGGGTTTCAGCCGCTGAAACCCTTCCCGAATGGCGCTCGCCTCCAGCGAAGATATCCACAACCTTTCCACAGGCTTTGCACAACCTGCCTGCGCATACGCCAGGCGGAAAATCAGCTCGCCTTCGCGTCCGGCGTCGGTGGCGCAGATGACGGTATCCACGTCCGGCCGCAGCATGAGGCGCTGGAGCGCCTGGAATTGCCGGGCAGTTTTCTGGATGACGCCATAGGCCCACGCTTGCGGCACAATGGGCAAATCCTCCAGACGCCACCTGGCATAGCGCGGATCATATTGTTCCGGCGGAGCCAGCTCCACCAGATGCCCGACGCACCAGCTGACCAGGTAGCCGGAGCCTTCCAGGTAGCCTACTTTTTTGTCCTGTATATCCAGCGCCGCCGCAATGGCCTGGGCGACGCTGGGCTTTTCTGTTACGATGAGTCGAAACACGGTATTCCTCCTTCATAAAATGCGAACCTGTATGAAATTCCCCCTTGACTTTGCCGTTGCGTCAACTGCTATACTGCTGCTGAAAGGAGGGATGCTTCCATGGAGTATTCCATTCAAGCGCTGTCGCGCCTGTCCGGGGTGACCACCCGCACCCTGCGCTGGTACGATGAAATTGGTCTGCTGAAGCCGGTCCGGGTAGCGGAGAGCGGCTATCGGTACTACGGGCCGCAAGAGGTGGACCGGTTGCGGGATATTCTCTATTTTCGGGCCCTCGGGGTGGAGCTGGCCCGGATACGGGAATGCCTGGACGATCCTTCCTTTGACCGGCTGGCTGCGCTGCGCGGCCATCTCACCGCATTGGAAGCGCGTAAAGCGCAGCTGGAGCAACTCATTCATTCGGTACGGGAGACCATCCGATGCGAGGAAAGGAATGAAATCATGAGCGATCAGAAGAAGTTTGAAGCCTTCAAGGCTCAGACGCTGGAGCAATATGAAGCGGCTTACGGCCAGGAAGCCAGAGAAAAGTATGGTGATGAACCTGTGGAAAACGTCAAGGCCACGATTCGAGGGCTTACCCAGGAGCAGTATGAAGAATGGACCTCTCTGGGCCAGGAAATCGGCCAGCGGCTGGAGACGGCCGTGCACTCCGGCCTGTCTCCCCAGAGCGAAGAAGGCCGGGAGATTACCGCGCTGCACCGCCGTTGGCTCACCCTGACTGGCAACAAGTATGATGCGGCCATGCATCGCGGACTTGGGGAGCTGTATGTAGCTGACGAGCGTTTCACGGCGTATTATGACAAATCCGTACCCGGCTGCGCACGCTTTTTACGGGACGCCATCGCTGCCTGGGCCAGGTAATCTTCCCCAGATAACCCAATAGCAAGAGGGCGAGTCCAAGCGGCTCGCCCTCTTGTATTGCACTGTCAGGTGTCTTCGTTCTCCTCTGCTTCGCCGGGTTCTTCTATCTCAGGTTCTTCCTCCTCCGCTTCTTCATATTCCATGAAGGCAGGCCGGGCGGGAGCGCCGCCTTTGCGGGACTTCAGGAACCACAGCGCACCGCCCGCCGCCAGCAGGCACAGGACGGCCAGCGCCAGCCACCCCGTGCCGGTATCCTTTTCCTGCTGCGTTTGCGCGGGAACCGGAGTGGGCGCTTGGGTAGGCACGGGCGTGGGACTGGGTGTGGGAGTTGGCGTGGGCATGTCCTCCTCGCTGAGCAGTGACAGCAGGTCCCGCTCGTCCACCAGGTTCAGGAAGTAGGTTTCGTAAATCTCGTTTTCCTCGTCGATGGGCTTATCGTAGTCGATGATGAGGTAATACGTCTGCCCGCCCCGGGACTGTACGGTGATAAACTGTTTGTTGGTGTTGCTGGCGTAGAGCAGGTCCACCGTTTGCATGTTGCCGCTCTGGGTGAAGGCCTGGCCGGGGCCGGTCTGGATATACACGGGCGTGGGTGTGGGCAGGATCACCACCGGGGAAGCAGTGGGCAATGCCGTAGGCGTGGCCGTGGGCTTGACGGTGGGCTTGCTTGCGGAGCCGCCGCCGGAAGGCGCTTTGGTGGGCTTGACAGTGGGTTTGGGGGTGGCGGTGGGCGCGGGCGTAGGCGTTGCCGGGTAACCGTAATAAGGATTCTCCAAGGTCACCGCCTGGGAGAAATTCCCCGCAAAGTCATAGGCGCGTATGGCCAGCTTCGCATAGCTGCGCAGGGCTTCGTCAAACTGCACGTCAATGCTGCCGTTCTCAAGGGCCGTAAAGAGCAGGCCGTTGACCTGAATCCCCGCCACGCCGGAAAGGTCGTCGGTGGCTTCGATATGCAGCGGTTCGCCGTCGATACCGGCGGTCACGGTGGGAGCCTGACGGTCAAAGCAGTTGATCTTTGCCTGCTCCTCATGATACTCGCCATAGGGATCGGTAACGCGAACCACCAGGGTCCCATTGTCCGCCACCTCCAGCTCGGCGGTGTTGCCCTGACGGAACGCCTCGGTCAGGTCGGTCCATCCGGCGCTGCCGGTACTTGCGCGGACGCTGTCCCAGCCGGTGCCGTGCTCGTCGGTAATCTCGATGCGCACCTGAGCGGAAGCGGTGTTTCGCCAGCCTGTGGGCGGGGTGATGACAATGGTGTAGGCAGGCTCCGGCGCATGGGTCGGCTCCACCGTGGGCGACGGAACCGGCTCCTCCGTGGTTTCCGGCTCCGTGGAAGGCGTTTCCGTGGGTTCTATGGTGGCTGCTGGCGTAGGTTCCGCAGTAGGCTGGCCTGTGGCCTCCGTGGTGGGTTCCGTGGTAGGTTCCACAGACGGCTGCGCAGATGCCGGCAGTGCGCTGGTGAGCGCGCTTTGCGTTGGCGCCGCCGCTGCTTCTTCCTCCTCCTGGAAAATGAAATAGGCGGGATCATCCAGGATCACCAGGCCCTCATAAAGATCCGGGATACCGGCGCTCTCCGCCATTGCGCCCGGCCCCAGGACCGCCGACAGAATCGCCAGGAGCACCGTGGCTGCCAGGATCGCTCTTACGGTTGCCATTTCAGGGGTTGCCTGTTTCATTGCCCATGCCCTCCTGTTCTTTCGGGTATTCCGGTACCAACGGGGCAGCGCCCGCATGCTGGTCCCGCAGAAATGCCGCCAGCTCCTCGGGGGTCATGGCATAGCTCCGCACCACCGCGAGAATCTGCGTGTTTTCTTCCTCCTGCACCAGTTGGTCGATCTGGTTCATGTCCTGCTGCGCTTTCTCCAGCTTGGCCCGTTTCTTCTGCTGCAAAGCGCGGTAACGCTCCAGTTTGTTCATGGTTCCTCCTTTATTCGGGCACGCGCCCGTATCCGTAGAAATGTTGCCGCCAGTAAGCGTCGTTGAGATCGGCGTATCCGATGGGGTTTCCGCAGTGGATCATTTTGTGGTCGCCCACGTACATGCCCACATGGGTAATGCCGTCGTTGCCGTCCACGCCTTCCCCCAGGGTGCCCTGGAAGAAGACCAGGTCCCCCGGCCTGGCTTCCGCCGGGGAGATCTTGCGGCATAAGCTGTACAAGCCCGTTGCGCCCCGCCTGCCCGTGTCATAAACCCCGCTGTTTGTGAACACGTAGCTGATGAACCCGGAACAGTCAAAGCTGGTCTCCGGGCTGTCCCCGCCCCAGACATAGGGGTAACCGATGTAGCGGTTGGCCTCCTGGAGGAGCGCGGCAAAGCGCGGGTCCGCGTCCAGCACCTCCTGGGGAACTTCGTAAATCATGGGATCACGAAGATGGGAAGCATGGGGGCTGCCCGCAAACAGGTCCGGCATATTGCCCAGCGTGGACATGTACAGGGCGTACAGCCCCATGGCTTCCCGACTCATGCTGTACACCGGCAGATGGGACAGGTTCTTGTTCTCAAGGGTCACCGTGCAGATGCGGTAGGTGTAGGGCACTTCTTCCTCATACTCGTAAGGGATGTACAGCGTCTCACCGGTTCCGGGATCGGTTTCCTCCCGCAGGCCCAGGCGTATCTCCGTGCGGTAACGGGTTTCCGTTTGCACTTCCTCCGTGAGGATGTATTGCAGCTGAAAATACTTTTCCAGCGTGCCATAGGCGCTGTCCAGGGTCCATTCCTCGCCGCCGTGCCTGGCGCTGATGATGGCCATAAGCGCGTAGGGATCGTGCCAGATTTCCTGCGCGTCGATAATATACTCGTCATAGCCGGGGTGCCGCGCCGCGTAGTGGTCGATTTCCTCCTGCAATGCCCGTTCCATCTGCGCGTAGGCGCGTTCCGCGGCCAGCACGTCTTCCTCCGTGGCGGGATAGGTCCCAATGACAAGGGATTGAATCAGGGTTTCCCCCAGGGGCGCGCAGGCGGACAGGCCGTTCATAACAAACAGCAGCATGGCCCCCAGGGCTGCCAGCAGAAACAGGCGGCGCTTTTGACGGCGTACAAGGGCCGCGGGACGTCGCGCAGCCGCCGCTTTGCGGACAGCCTTTGCCGCGCCGGCGGGTGCAGGACCG
>OLPR01001598.1_pt1 | contig 18361 bp, 17 predicted proteins | sample 1672761 | NCBI WGS metagenome assembly OLPR01 (sample SAMEA3136721, study PRJEB25190) | human gut metagenome | biome: human gut; feature: human-associated habitat; material: faeces | place: Austria | collected 2013 | reverse complement strand
ACGGCGGATCCATGAAGGGCTCCAACGTGAAGGGCCTCATGGCGCAGCCCGAAATCGACGGCGGCCTGATCGGCGGCGCTTCCCTGAAGGCGGCTGATTTCGCTCAGGTGGTGAATTTCTGATGAGCACCACTGCGCTTCTGATTCTGGATGGTTTCGGCATCGGCAACGATGATGTGAAATCCAACGCCATTCTCGCCCAGGGCACGCCCAATATCGACGCGCTGAAGGCGAAATATTCCTATACCAGCATCGGCGCTTCCGGCCTGGACGTGGGCCTGCCCGATGGTCAGATGGGCAATTCCGAGGTGGGACACACCAACATCGGCGCGGGCCGCGTGGTTTACCAGATGCTGGTGAAGATCACCAAGGACATTCAGGACGGCGTTTTCTTCGAAAAACAGCCCCTGAAGGACGCCATGCAGAACGCGCTGGATCATGACAGCGCCCTGCATCTCATGGGCCTTCTGTCCGATGGCGGCGTGCATTCCCACATCGAGCATCTCTTCGGCCTTCTGGAAATGGCCAAGCGTTACGGCCTGAAGAAGGTTTACGTGCATGCGCTGATGGACGGCCGCGACGTGCCGCCCACCTCCGGCGTGGAGTACATGCGTCAGCTGGTGGAAAAAATGAACCAGCTGGGCGTGGGCAAGGTGGCCACCGTGATGGGCCGCTTCTACGCCATGGATCGCGATTTTGCCTGGGATCGGGTGGAAAAGGCCTATGCCGCCATGGTTTATGGCGAAGGCAATCAGGAAGCCGACCCGGTGAAGGCCATGGAGGAATCCTACGCCAAGGAAGTCACCGACGAATTCGTTGTGCCCACCGTGTGCGATAAAAACGGCATGATTCAGGCGAACGATTCCGTGGTGTTCTTCAATTTCCGGCCCGACCGCGCCCGTCAGATCACCCGGGCCTATGTGGATCCGGAATTTAACGGCTTCGAGCGGAAGAAGGGCTTCTTCCCCCTGAAGTACGTTTGCATGACCCAGTATGACGCCACCATGCCCAACGTGGAAGTGGCTTATCCGCCGGAGCAGCTGAAGATGACCATGGGCGAATACCTGGCCTCCAAGGGCAAGACCCAGCTGCGCATCGCGGAAACCCAGAAGTACGCCCACGTCACCTTCTTCTTTAACGGCGGCGAAGAGCGTACCTTCCAGGGCGAGGATCGTATTCTGATTCCCTCTCCCGATGTGGCCACCTTTGACATGAAGCCTGAGATGAGCGCCTACGAAGTCAAGGACGCCGTCATCAAGTGCATTGACGAGGATAAGTATGACGTGATCATCCTGAACTTCGCCAATTGCGACATGGTGGGCCATACCGGCGTAATGAAGGCGGCCATGGCGGCCGTTAAGGCAGTGGACGATTGCGTGGGCCAGGTGGTGAAGGCCATTCTGGACAAGGGCGGCAAGTGCATCATTACCGCCGACCACGGCAACGCCGATCAGATGATCGACTATGTCCACGGCGGCCCCTTCACGGCCCATACCACCAACCCCGTGCCCGTGATCGTCATCGATCCCGCCGCACCCAAGAAGACCCTGCGTCAGGGCGGCCGGCTGTGCGATCTGTGCCCCACCATGCTGGACATGATGGGCATGGAAAAGCCCGCCGAGATGACCGGCGAAAGCCTCATCGTGCACTGAGCAATCTGAAAAAGACGTCGTTCCGGAACCTGCCGGAGCGGCGTCTTTGTTTCATCGATGCATGGAAAGGAACGTGCTGCCGTGGAAAAGTGGGATGCTTACGGCCCCCGTCGGGAAAAATTGGGCTATGAACTGCTGCGGGGCCAGCCGCTGCCCAGGGGCGTGCGCCATCTGGTGGCGCACATGCTGTATTATAATGGAAAAGGTCAGGTGCTCCTGCAGCGCCGCAGCGAAAGCCGGCCCCTTGCCCCGGGAATGTGGGCCCTGACCGGCGGTTCGGCCCTGGCGGGGGAAACCTCCTGGCAGGCCTGCGTCAGGGAAAGCCGGGAAGAATTGGGAATCATACCGGCCTGGGAACAGTCCGAGATCCCGCTGTCCTATATGACCCCGGACGCGCATGTGGATGTATATCTGATTTTCTGGAACGGAAATCTCCATCAGCTGCATCTGCAGCGGGAAGAAGTGGCGCAGGCCGCGTGGCTGAATCGGGAGGAATTTCTGCGGCTCTCGGCCGACCAGGAGCATTTTTGGCAATATCCCTATCTGCCCCTGCTGACGCAATATCTGGATCAGCGCCCCGGTGTGTGGGATGTTTTATAGCAGATAATAGGAAAGCACCCCTACCAGCAGCGCTCCCGGCAGTCCCAAAACGCCCACCGTCAGCGCGGTGAAGGGATTCACGGCGATGGACAGGCCCGTTACCGGGCTGAAGAAATTCAGCACCATCAGCACCAGCGCCCCCAGTACGCCTCCGGCCACCATGCGCCAGAGAAACCGCATGGGCACCAGCAGCACGTAGCCCAACAGTCCCATTACCGCCAGCCCCACGGCAAAGGCCAGCACCACTTCCCAGGGAATTCCCATGGCAATTCCTCCTCAAAGACAAACTTGGGCCGCGCCGCCCATAGCATCCTATGAACGGCGCGGCCCGTTTTTGCCCGTCTGAGGGGATTATTTCTTGGCCTTGGAATCCACAACGTCCTTCAGCAGCGCGGCGAAGGCGTCGAAGCTCATGGCGCCCAGGTCGCCCTCGGCCCGGTGACGCACGGAAACGGTCTGCTCGGCCATATCCCGGTCGCCCACCACCAGCATGTAGGGAATCTTCTCCATCTGCGCCAGGCGAATCTTCTTGCCGATCTTTTCGCCGGTAAGATCTGCCGTAGCCCGATAGCCCATTTCGCACAGCTTGTCGGAAAGCTCCTTCGCGTAGTCTGCGGCGCGGTCGGTAACAGACAGCACGCGCACCTGTTCCGGCGCCATCCAGGTGGGCAGTGCGCCGGCGTACTTTTCAATCAGGTAAGCCAGGGTGCGCTCGTAGCAGCCCAGGGAGGTGCGGTGGATGATGTAGGGCAGCTTCTTCTGGCCGTCCGCGTCCACATATTCCATGCCGAAGCGCTGAGCCAGCAGCATATCGATCTGAATGGTCACGATGGTGTCTTCCTTGCCGAACACGTTGTGATACTGAATGTCCAGCTTGGGGCCGTAGAAGGCGGCTTCGTCGATGCCGATTTCGTACTTCACACCCAGGTGATCCAGAATCTTGCCCATGATGGCCTGGGCTTCGTTCCACTGCTCGGCGGTGCCTTCGTACTTGTTGTTGGGGTTGGCGGGATCCCACTGGGAGAACCGGAAGGTGCAGTCCTCCAGCATGCCCACGGCCTCCAGGAAATACTTGGCCAGCTCCAGGCAGCCCTTGAACTCCTCTTCCAGCTGATCGGGACGCAGCACCAGGTGTCCTTCGGAAATGGTAAACTGGCGCACGCGGATCAGGCCGTGCATCTCGCCGGAATCCTCATTGCGGAACAGGGTAGAGGTCTCGCCCAGACGCATGGGCAGTTCGCGATAGGAGCGCTGGCGGTTCAAATATACCTGATACTGGAAGGGACAGGTCATGGGCCGCAGGGCGAAGCATTCCTTGGTCTCGTCCTTGGGGTCGCCCATTACGAACATGCCGTCCAGATAATGATCCCAGTGGCCGGAGATCTTGTACAGCTCCCGCTTGGCCATCAGGGGGGTCTTGGTCAGCAGATAGCCCTTCTTCTGCTCCACGTCTTCTACCCAGCGCTGCAGCAGCTGAATCACCCGTGCGCCTTTGGGCAGCATAATGGGCAGTCCCTGACCTACCACGTCCACGGTGGTGAAGTATTCCAGTTCCCGGCCCAGCTTGTTGTGATCCCGCTTCAGGGCCTCTTCCCGCTCAGTCACGTAAGCGTCCAGGGCCTCCTTGCTGTCAAAGGCGGTGCCGTAAATGCGCTGGAGCATTTTGTTTTTCTCGCTGCCGCGCCAGTAAGCGCCGGCGGTGGACAGAAGCTTCACGGCCTTGATCCTGCCGGTGGAGGGCAGGTGGGGGCCGGCGCACAGGTCAGTGAATTCGCCCTGACGATAGAAGGAAATCACTGCGTCTTCGGGCAGATCGTTGATCAGCTCCACCTTGTAGGGCTCGTCCTTCATCAATTCCAGCGCCTCCGCCCGGGGCAGCTCGAAGCGCTCCAGCCGTTCGTTTTTCTTGATGATCCGAGCCATTTCCTTCTCCACTTCCTTGAGAAATTCGGGAGTGAAGGGCATATCCACGTCGAAATCGTAATAGAAGCCGTTGTCAATGGCGGGGCCGATGGCCAGCTTCACCTCGGGGCGCAGCTTTTTTACGGCCTGGGCCAGCACATGGCTGGCGGTGTGGCGCATGACCTTGCGGCCGTCTGCGTCGCTGAAGTCCAGAATTTCCAGCACGCCGTCCTCGTTGATGGCCTCGGGCAGGGAAATCACCCGGCCGTTGATGCGGGCCGCCAGGGCGGTCTTCTTCAAATCCTTGGAAATTTCGCCCGCGATGTCCAGGGCGTTTTTGCCGTTCTCAAATTCGTATTCCTGACCGTTGATGGAAAGCTTCATGTCAAACATCCTCCTTCTTTCTGCGGATGGATACAAAAAAGCCCGCCCCACGAAGGGACGGGCTGAAAATTCACCCGCGGTTCCACCCAACTTGTAAAAATACCACTTGTCAGGGCTGTATCGCGCCCCGCGCGCCTGCGGTCGGTGGTGGTAATCTTTTCGCGGTGGCGAGGTGCGCTTGCAGCCGGTGGCGCACCCTCTCTGTCGTACTTTGCAAAAAGACCGTGTCCACGTCATCCCGTGGAATTGTTTGTGAGGTTATCATAGCCCCTGTCGCGCCGTTTGTCAAGGCGCGTTCCTGTTAAATCGTGGGCAAAGCCCTGCAATAAAAAAATCCCATGAACTCCTATCCGGCAACCCCGCGACGCGCGCCAACATCCCCTTATTGCTGCTGCCTTCCGGCCCTGACAAGATTCAAGGCATGACGCCGTACGAGACCGAATGTTCATCGCCCATGGAACGAAATTAGTATACCACGTTTCCGCCGGAAATGCAATCTTTTTTTACGGACGGGAGACTTGCGGCGATGGGGTAAGTCCGTTTTGACGTTTGATAATTTTATAAAATACTTCATGTCTGCATAACCCACGCGAGAAGCCACCGTCGCAATGGGAAGCGACGTGCTCAGAAGCAGCTCCGCCGCCTTCGTAATCCGAATGGATTGCAGAAAATGAAGGGGGCTTTCGCCGGTGATTTTTTTGAATATTTTATTGAGGTATCCGTCGCTCAGATATACCCGGGAGGAAAGCGTCTGGCAGGTGATGTTTTGAGCGTAATATTCCTGCATAAAGGCAATGGAGCTTTCCACAATGGACTGGTAATAGTTCGTATTGCCAAGCTTGGAGCTGCGCATGTTTTTGTATTGCCTGAAAATTGCGATCAGCAGCCGAATCAGGTTTGCCCTGTTCGCCTGAATGTAGCCGTCCATTGCGTTGGTGTATTCGTCAAACATTTCCTTTAAAATTCCGGAGACGCAAAGAGCGTTATGAATCAGAATAAATTGATCCGTCTGCATCGAAGCCGGATTTTGCGGGAAAAGAAAGTTATAGATAATATTGACAAAATTATCGTTTGCCTCGCTGGAATAATTCAGGATGTTCGAATCAAAGATGCAATTATAGATAATAAGCGGCGATTCCCTGTCCGCGCTGTACCAGTGGGAAATGTGAGAATTCAGCATAATCAGGTCGCCCTTCTGAATGGGGGATACCTGGCGATCCGCGTCTTCCGCCACTCCGTGAAACCCGCGGCCCTCGGCGATATATGCAATTTCCACAAATTCATGATTATGCAAACTTACAGCATCCGCAATGCGATGCTTTTGCAGAATGATGTCGTCTTTTGTAGAAAGAGTTATGGTGTTTACTCTGTCGCCTGTGTGCGTAGCCATTTCGCCTTTCCCAGCGGAGAATGCCGGATTTACCTCCTGAAAAAACTGGAATTGAAATCCCTAAGACTGATTCTGAGCTGATAGTAACAATTTTGGGCGTGGGATGCAAGCTGATTTCAAAAATCAAACTGAAATGCCTAAAAATAAATCTGTTTTCCCCAATTTTGGAGCAAACAGAAGGAGGGAAAACAGATTTTTGTGCTTTTGAGACTCCTCCTGGTCGTCTGTTTTCCCCAATGCCCAAAATCAAACCGAAACGCATTTTGTCTGGAAAGCGCCCCTTACAGCCGGGTCGCCAGCATGTTGCCGGATTCGTATTTTTTCAGCCCTCTGTGGAAAAACCACATTGCGAATCCGGCGAAGAACGCCGCCGCCAACAGCTGCGCCGCCACCCAGACCGGCGCGTGAATCCCCCGGGCAATGCGCAGCGGCACGTGCACGATGAACTGCGCGGGAATCAGCCAATAAAGCAGAAAGCGCACGGCTTTGGGGAAAATGCCCTCGGGATAGGTGGTGAAAATGGTCGCCAGATTGGCGGACATGTTCGCCAGAAACGACGCGTCTCCCAGAAAAAACACCGTGCTTTGCAAAATGCAGATGGTGGCGGAAAGCACCACGCCGCCGGTCACCATCGCCAGCAGAAACGCCAATATTCCCCGGAATCCCTGGCCCGAAAGGCAGATCAGCACCACGCCGTAGGCCAGATCACCCCAGGCGGAAAAGCTCATGCGGGACATCAGCAGGCTCAGAAGCACGTTTCGGGGCTGCAGCAGATAGGTGTCCAGTTCGCCCCGAACGACGGTTTCGTTGATGTTGGTGAGGTTTCCGAAGACGATGTTGGAAAGGCCGAAGGCCGCGCTGCTGGCCGCCCAGATGAACATCAGGTCCCGAAAATCGTATCCGCCGATGCTCCCGCCCATCCGGTCGAACAACACGCCCCAGAAAAACAGAAACGTGGCGTTGTTGAAAAACATGGTGGCCGCGGAGAGAAAAAAGCTGGCCCGATATTCCAAAATGGAAGCAAGATTAAACCGGAAATACATACCGGCCAATCGTAATTTGTGTTTCATGATGTCTGCTCCCTTCTCGATTTCAGCCGCCGTTGGCCTGAATGGCCCGCCGTCCCCGGCGCATCAGCAGTGCGCACAGGCCGATGAACGCCGCCAGATACCCCGCCTGCAGACAAAGGCACCGGAAGAACAGTCCGCCCTCAAAGCCCACCATCAGCCGGGCCGGCGCCCAGCTCACGTAAGAAAAGGGCAGATTCTGCACCACCTGCCGGATGCCGGCGGGCAGAAATTCGATGGGCAGGAACGTGCCCAGCATGGAAATGGCCTTGCCCACCACCAGGCCGATGCCGCTGGGGTCTTCGATGAAAAAAGCCGTGAGCCCGATGGCCATCTGAATGAAAAACAAAAGGGACGTGCCCAGAATCATGGAAAGAACCCCCGGCAGCAGCGTCCACGGGCGAAACCCCGTAATGGGCCCCACGATGCAGAAACCCAGAACGCTTCCGGCTGCGGCAAACAGCAGGGTATTCACGGCCACGGGCCCCATGGATTCCGCATATTTATAGCCGACGTAGTTGTAGGGCCGAAGCAGCTGATAGGCGATGTTTCCGTTTTTCACGTCCTGCACCACGCCACCGGTGGCCCGGGGGTTGGCCCCGAAGGCGATGATTTCCGTGATGCACAGATACCAGATCATCTGCGTCAGCGTCATCTCTGGCATGTCGCTCTGAGCGTACATGTTCCGCCAGAGGCAGAAAAACACCAGAATGAACATGGCGTAAGTGGCAAATCCCGCCACCAGATTGCCCCGGTAATGCAGTGCGCCAGTTACCCCCAGGCGGAAGGTCATCCAGTATTTCCGCATGTCAGGCACGCTCCTTTTCGAAAATGGAGGCGATGATCTGCTCCATGGTGGGGTCCTCCACGGAAATGTCCGTCACGCTGCCCAGAGAAAGCAAATGCCCCAGCGCCTCCTCCGCGCCGATGCGCCGGGTGTCGATTTCGCAGACGACGCAGCCCGGGGCGCAGGAAAAACGCCTGGCCCATGCCGGGGTCGCGGCGCAATATTCCCCGGCGTAGCGCACCGTCAGCTTTTTGACCGTCATGTGCTTTGTACGCAGCCCCTCCACACTTTCGTCCAACACAATGCCGCCGCCATCGATGACTACCGCCCGCTGGCAGATGTTTTCAATGTCGCCGGCGTCGTGGCTGGTAAGAAATACCGTCACGCCCTTTTCCCGGTTCATTTCCAGAATTCGTTCCCGCAGTTCCCGCTTTACCACCACGTCCAGCCCGATGGTGGGTTCGTCCAGAAACAAAAGCTCCGGTTCGTGAATCAGCGAAGCCGCCACCTCGCAGCGAATGCGCTGGCCCAGGGAAAGTCGGCGCACCGGGGTGTTGAAAAAATCCCCCAGGCCAAACTGATCCCGCAGCCGGGCCGTGCGCTTTTCCAGGGTGGGGCCGTCAATGTCGTAAATGGCCCCCAGCAGTTTGAAACTGTCCGCCGCAGGAAGGTGAAACCAGAGCTGGGATTTCTGGCCGAATACCGTGCCGATGTGCCGGGAAAGCTCCCGCCGGTTCTCCATGGGAGAAAGCCCCAGCACCGAAAGCGCGCCCGAGGTGGGGGAGAGAATCCCCGTCATCATCTTGATAGTGGTGGATTTTCCCGCGCCGTTGGGGCCGATAAAGGCCAGCCGCTGGCCCTGCTCCACCTGCAGATCGATGCCCCGCACCGCCTGCACCTCCCGATATTCCGGCCTTACCAGCGCCCGAAAGGCCGCCCGAAGCCCCGGCTGCTTCACCTGGGTGCGGTAGGTCTTGGTCAGGTTTTTCGCCGTTACGCTGTACATGAGGGTGCCCTCCTTTATTCTGATATGCAAAAACCGACCGATGCATATGCACCGATCGGCTGCTCCTTGCCTGTGCGCGGCTTAGATCGAAAAATGATTTACTCAGCCAATCAGGCCTTCTGATAGCCCAGGGTGTTCAGGAAGGCCAGCACGCCGGCCTCGTCCTTGAACACGCCGCAGTCCGCCAGCACCCGGGCGCATTTGTCCGCCAGGGCCTTGTGGATGGCTTCCAGCGCCTGTTCGTGAGTCAGCTCCGTGCCGGTGGTTTTGGCAATCTGTACCACCCAGGAATAATGCTGGCGCAGGGGAGAGGGATCCCGGGGAATTTCGTCGATGGAGCGCTGCCCCGTGAGATATTTGGTGAGCCCCTCGAATTCGCTGACCAGCCGTCCGGGCAGGATGAACAGGCCCATGACCTCGATCAGGCCGATGTTTTCCTTCTTGATGTGGTGCAGATCCTCATGGGGATGGAACACGCCCAGGGGATGCTCCAGGGTGGTCAGGTTGTTGCGCAGCACCAGATTCAGCGTCCACTGGCCGTTTTCCTTCCGGAGAATGGGGGTAATGGTGTTGTGCTTCTGGCCCCTGGTTTCGGCAAAGATGGAACGCTCCGGGTCGGAATAGCCCCGCCAGGCCTCCAGCAGCTGATCCGCCGCCGAAATCAGCGCCTCACGGTTTTCGCCCCGCAGGCGGATGCAGGTCATGGGCCAGTCAATGACGGAAGCCTTCACGCCTTCCACCGGGCAGTTCAGAACGATTTTGTCCGCCGCCTCGTCCATGGGGAAGCGGTAATTGCCGCCCTGGAAATGGTCGTGATTCAGAATGGAACCGCCTACAATGGGCAGATCGGCGTTGGAGCCCAGGAAATAATGGGGGAACTGTTCCACGAAATCAAACAGCCGCACGAAGGTATCGTGGCAGATGCGCATAGGTACGTGGTTTTCGTTCAGCACGATGCAGTGCTCGTTATAATAAAGATACGGGGAATACTGCATATACCAGTTTCCGCCGCCCAGCGTCAGGGGAATCATCCGGTGATTCTGACGGGCGGGGAAGCCGATGCGTCCGGCGTAACCGGGGTTTTCCACGCACAGCATGCACTTGGGATAGCCGGTCTGGGGCATGGCCCGCTGAGCGGCGATGTCCCGGGGATCCTTCTCGGGCTTGGAAAGGTTGATGGTGATTTCCAGCTTGCCGCAGGGGGATTCCTCGAAGAACCGCTGATTTTTGGCGATGCGGTCTACTTTAATATAATCGCTGTCCCGGCACATCTGATAGAACCATTCGGTGGCCTTTTCGGGAGCGTCCGCGTACCGTTTGCCAAATTCAGAGCGCACCTCCGCAGGGGAAGGGGTCAGAACCCCCATCACCTTGGTGCGGAACAGATCTTTGTTTTCGCCGCTCTGGCCGATAATGCCCAGCTTGCAGGCGCATTCGGCCAGGGTATCCAGATAACGGGTGGCCGTTTCGGGGATTTCTTCGGGCTGATAATCAATTTTTTCCGGGGCGGACAGCTGCATGACCTCCAACAGCCGGTTCAGGCAATAGGGCCGGTCGATGGGGGAAATCAGGCCCTTGGCCACGGCAAAATCCACCAGGCGGTACATGGTCTCGGTTGCGAGTTTCAACATGACGAACACTCCTTTTCATTGTTATTATCCAACATAATTTCCCGTCTGTCAATCACCAATTTTGCATTTTTTCCCATGCTCATGGGTCAAATTTCTTTTTTCTTTCCAATTTACGTGAAAATGCGGTATGTTGCCCTTGCAGGAAATCTCGAAAGGCGGTACAATAAAAATGATATTGTATACTTTTCCGGAGGTGTCTTTTTTATGGATGTTTCTTCCGTTATGAGCCGCAATGCTGAAACCCTTTCCGCGCTGTATGCGGGCAAGGATCAGACCGGGCGTTACGAGGCCCTGGCCAGCCAGTTCCGCAGCCGCTTTGGCGCGGAGCCGGAGCTGTTCGTTTCCGCCCCCGGCCGCACCGAGGTGGTGGGCAACCATACCGACCACAATAAGGGCCGGGTGCTGGCCGCGGCGGTGGATCTGGACACGGTGGCCGCCGTTTCTCCCCGCAGCGATAAAAAAGTAGAATTGTATTCCGACGGCTACGCCCGTCCCTTCCGGGTGGACCTGACCAGCCTTACCCCCGTGCCCTCCGAAAAGGAGACCACTCTGGCGCTGATTCGCGGCGTGGCCGCCCGGCTGAGCCAGTTGGGCTACAAGGTGGGGGGCTTCTCCGCCTGCGTCAATTCCACGGTGCTGAAGGGCTCCGGCCTTTCCTCCTCCGCCGCCTTCGAGGTGCTGCTGGTGGCGATTTTCGACGCGGTGTATAACGGCTGGGTGGTGGACCCCAAGCTCAACGCCCAGATTTCACAGTATGCCGAAAACGTGTTCTTCGGCAAGCCCTGCGGCCTGATGGATCAGATGGCCTCTTCCGTGGGCGGGCTGGTGACCATCGATTTCGGCCCCGATTCCCCCGTGGTGGAGGCGCTCCAGTATGATTTCGGCAAAAAGGGCTACGACCTGTGTGTGGTCAGCGCCGGCGGCGAGCACGGCAATCTCACGGCGGATTACGCCGCCATTCCCGCCGAAATGAAGGCGGTGGCCGCGGCCCTGGGCCGGGAAGTGCTCCAGGGCGTGACCGGGGAAGAACTGATGGAAAAGCTGCCTCAGTTGAAAAATAAGGTGCCGGACCGGGCGCTGCTGCGGGCGTTCCACTTTGTGGACGAAAATCAGCGGGTGGCCCGGGCGGTGGAAGCCCTGCGCCGGGACGATCTGCCGGCCTTCTTCGCCGCAGAAATCGAATCCGGCGAAAGCAGCTGGATGCTCCTGCAGAATCTCTACGTAGCCAAGTCCGACAATCAGGAAATGTGCCTTGCTCTGGAAATGAGTCGGCGGATGCTCACCGGCAAGGGAGCGTGGCGCATTCACGGCGGCGGCTTTGCCGGCACCATCCTGGCCTTTGTGCCCAAGGATATGACCGAAACCTACGCCCGGGCCATGAACGGTGTGTTCGGAGAAAACGCCTGCAAGGTGCTGGCCATCCGGCCCCGGGGCGCGGTGGTCATTCGCTGACGATGCAAACGATATAATTAGGAGGGAAAACATATGTTGCTGATTAAAAACGCAGATCTTTATACCATGGAAGGGGAAGGCCGTCTCAAGGGCGGCGACGTGCTGGTGGACGCCGGCGCGATTCAGGCCGTGGGCCATAACCTGTCCGCCCCCGGCGCGAAGGTTATCGACGCCGCCGGCCGGGCCGTCATGCCCGGCATCGTGGACGCTCATTGCCACATCGGCATGTGGGAAGACGGCATGGGATTCGAGGGCGCGGACGGCAACGAAGCCGTGAATCCCTCCACCCCGGCCCTGCGGGCGCTGGACGCGGTGAACCCCGTGGACCCCTGCTTTACCGAGGCCTATCAGGGCGGCGTGATTACCGTCGCCACCGGCCCCGGCTCCGCCAACGTCATCGGCGGTCAGTTCCTGGCCATGAAGACCTACGGCCGCACCATGGACGAAATGCTCATCCGTCAGCCCCTGGCCCTGAAAACGGCCTTTGGCGAGAACCCCAAGCGGGTTTACAGCAATCAGAAAAAGTCTCCCTCCACCCGCATGGCCACCGCGGCTCTGTTCCGGGAAAAGTTTGTGGAAGCCCAGGAATATCTGAAGAAAATGAGCGACGCGGATGAATCCAGGCATCCCGCCCGGGATCTGGACATGGAAATCCTCGCCGCAGCGCTGAAGGGCGAACTGCCCGTGAAAATGCACGCTCACCGGGCGGACGACATCCTCACCGCCATTCGCCTGGCCAAGGAATTTGGGCTGAAGGCCTCCGTGGAGCATTGCACCGAGGGCTATCTCATTTTGGACGAGCTGAAGAAGGCGAATATGCTGGGCTACATTCTGGGCCCCATCTTCGGCGAGCGCAGCAAGATCGAATTGCGCAACAAGACCTTCCGCGCGCCCTACGAGTTCTATAAGGCCGGCGTGCCCTTTGCCCTGATGACCGATCATCCCGTGATTCCCATCCAGCACCTGCGGGTGCAGGCGGGTATCTGCGTCAGCTTCGGCCTGCCGGAATACGAGGCCATGAAGGCCATCACCATCAACGCCGCCCGCATTCTGGGCCTGGAGGCGCAGGTGGGTTCTCTGGCGCCCGGCAAGGACGCGGACCTGGTGATGTATGACGGCGATCCTCTGGATTGCCGCAGCAGCGTGGTGGCCACCGTGGTAAACGGCGAAATTGTATACGAAAAATGATGTATCAGACCAATTCCGAACAGGAAACCTTTGACTTTGGCGCGGCCCTGGGCGCCGGTTTGCAGGCGGGAGACTGCGTGCTGCTCACCGGCGATCTGGGGGCGGGAAAGTCCGTGGTAGCCCGGGGGGTGGCTTCCGCCCATGGCGTGACGGAAGCCATGCCCAGCCCCACCTTCGTTTTGATGATTCCCCACGAGGGGGATCTGCCCGTGTATCATTTCGACCTGTATCGGCTGGAGGATCCGGACGAATTCTATCAGGCCGGGCTGCAGGAATATCTGGGCGGAGACGGTATTGCCGTGATCGAATGGCCGGAATGCGCCAACATCGCCCCGCCCGGTGCGGTTCGGGTGGAGGTATTGCGGGGCGAAGGGGACGACCAGCGCCGCATTCGGGTGAAAGCCCCGGAAAACCTCCAAAATCGCCTCGCTCCATGGAGGATCGACTGAATGAATATACTTGCCATTGACACCTCCGGCCCCGTGGCCGGCTGCTGCGTCCTGTCCGATGGAAAGGTCGTGCATCTGATCGAGATGGAGCACGGACTTACCCATTCGGAAACCATCATGACCGCCGTGGATCAGGCCCTCTCCGCCAGCGGGCTTTCCTGCCGGGACATGGATCTTTTCGCCGTGGCGGCGGGCCCGGGCTCCTTCACGGGAGTGCGGCTGGGCGTCTGCGCCGCTAAGGGCTTCGCCCATGCCACGGGAAAGCCCTGCGCCCCGGTGCATGCGCTGGAAGCCCTTTCCATGAATCTGGCGGGCTTTGACGGCCTGGTGTGCCCCATTCTGGATGCGCGGCGGGGACAGGTGTACTGCGCGGCTTTCGACGTGTCCTCCGGCATGCCCCGCCGGACGATGGAGGACGATGCGGTGGCGCTGGAGGAGTTCATCGCCCGACTGCCAGGCGATTGCCGGCTGGCCTTTGTGGGGGACGGACTGCCCGTGCACAGGGAAAAAATCCGCGCCCTTTTGGGCGAGCGGGCTTTCTTGCCGCCGGCAAACCTGGTCTCCCTCCGGACGGACGCGGTGGGCCTGCTGGCACTGGCGCATCCGGAAACCTGGGTGCCGGCCCATGCACTGCAGGCGGTGTATCTGCGCAAGCCTCAGGCCGAGCGGGAGAGAATGGAGAAACTGAACCATGTGTGAATTTGAAACGGGGATCATGACCGCCGCCGATGTGGACGCGGTGTGCGCCATCGAGGAGGCGACATTCGCCCGGCCCTGGTCCCGCGCGTCCATCGAAAACGAACTCACCAATTCCTGCGCCCGGTATGTGGTGCTTCGCCGGAGCGGCGAAACCGTGGGCTACGCCGGCATGTGGCTGGTGATCGACGAGGCCCATGTGACCAACGTGGCCATTCGGAAGGATCTTCGGGGTCAGGGCCTGGGAGAAAAACTCATGCGGGCGCTGATCCAGCTGGCCGCCGACAGCGGTATGATCTGGATGACGCTGGAGGTGCGCCGTTCCAACGCTGCGGCTCAGGGACTGTATCGGAAGCTGGGATTTGTGGACGTGGGTTGGCGCAAGCGGTATTATGAGGACAATGGGGAAGACGCGCTGCTGATGGGGCTGGAGCATCTGCCGGAGGGACATCCTGAAAACGACCCCTTCGCGGTGTTCGAAGAGGAATGACCCTCAAGATTTGACATATCTTTCCGTATGAAGTAAAATAGTACCCGAAAAAATCGAAAGGGAATTGGCAAAAAATTCATGGAATTTCAGCTTGACGGCGCGAAAATGGTCTATGAGCGGCAGGGCGAAAGCGGCAGGCCGCTTGTTTTGCTGCATGGCTGGGGCGGAAGCCACGAATCCTTCGCGCCGCTGATTCGAGATATGTCAGTCGATCACCGCATTCTGGCGGTGGATTTTCCGGGTCACGGCCGCAGTCCGGAGCCGCCTCAGCCATGGGAAGTGACGCAGTTTGCCCACCTGACCCGGGCGCTGATGGAGCAGGAAGGCTTTTTGCACGCGGACGTGGTGGCCCATTCCTTCGGGGGAAGGGTGGCGCTGCTTCTGGCGGCGGAGGATCCGAATCTGTTCGACCGGATGCTGCTTACCGGCTGCGCAGGACTGCCCAATCGCACCGACGCAAAGCTCAGCGCCCGCACCCGGCGGTATAAGCGCCTGCGCCGCCTGGCGGATAACGGCGTTACCCGGGCGCTTTTCGGGGGAAAAGTGGATATCTGGCGAGAAAAACTGATTCAGCGCTATGGTTCCGCGGATTATAAGGCGCTTACCCCCTCCATGCGGCAGACCTTTAATCGGGTGCTGGCACAGGACCTGACCTGGTGTGTGGACAAAATCAAAAACCCGGTGCTTCTGGTTTGGGGGAAGGACGACACCGCCACGCCCATCTGGATGGGGGAATATATGCAGGAGCATATGGCGGACGCCGCGCTGATTCCCTTCGAGGGCTGCGGGCATTTTGCCTATCTGGAGGCCTATTCCCGCTTTCTGGCCATTGCCCGAGAATTTCTGAAGAATCGGAGGGAAGCCGATGCTCATCAAGTGGATTGAAATCCTGATCACTGCGCTGTGCTGCGCGGCAGGGGAACGTCATTACATTCATATGCTGCAATTGGAGAGCTATCAGCTCCCTGGTTATCAGCGCTGGCTGAATCGAAATCTGGAGCGGATGCTGCGCCGGGCGGTGCCTGTGGGCGTGGGCTTTACGCTGCTGAAATATCTGATGCCCCTGATACTGACCCCCGTGATGCCCTCCATGCCGGAGCAGCGCACGGTGGTTTCCGCGTGCCTGACGCTGGGGCTTTTTGTGATTACCGTGGGGCTGCTGGCCTGGCGAGATCTGAAAACCCCGGCCAAGAAGCCGCTGGTGTTTACCAAACGCGCCCGCAGGCTTTACGGGGCGGCGGCGCTGCTTTCTCTGGCGGCGTGCGCCCTGGTGGAGGCCATTACCCTGCCGCCGTATATCGTCTATGCCGCCGTGGCTTATCTGGTGTGGGCGGCGGAGGTGGTGGAAGAACCCATCGAGAAGCGCATCAACGCCGGTTATTTCCGCGCCGCCAAAAAGAAATTGGAGGAGCGGGAGGACCTGATCAAAATCGGCATCACCGGCAGTTATGGAAAAACTTCTACCAAATTTGCCCTGCGGGACATTCTTTCCGTGAAATACAATGTGCTGGCGACCCCTTCCAGCTTCAATACTCCCATGGGCGTGTCTTCGGTGATCAATAATCAACTGAAGCGCAGCCATCAGGTGTTCATTGCGGAAATGGGCGCCCGGCATGTGGGGGACATCAAGGAGCTGTGCGACCTGGTGCACCCCAAATACGCCGTCATTACTTCCATCGGCGAACAGCACATGGAAACCTTCGGCTCCATCAGCAATATTGTCAATACCAAAAACGAGATCATGGATGCGCTGCCGGAGGATGGCGTGGGCTTCTTCCCCTCGGACGGCGCCCATTGCGATCGGCTGTTTGCCCGCTGCCCCCGGGAAAAATATCAGGTATCTTCTGACCCGGCAAAGAATCCCTATATCCGCATCGACGACGTGCGGGTGGATACGGAAGGCAGCCGCTTCAGCCTCTATTGCGCCGACGGCACCTATTCCCGTTGCCATACCCGGCTGCTGGGCCGGCATAATATTGAAAATATCGCCCTGGCTGCGGCGGTGGCGCGTCGACTGGGCCTGACCATGGAGGAAATTTCCCGGGGCATTCGCCGCATTGAGCCGGTGGAACACCGCCTGCAGCTGATTCCCGGGCCCATCACCGTCATTGACGACGCGTTCAATTCCAACCCCGCCGGTTCCGCCGAGGCGCTGAACGTGCTTTCCGGATTTTCCGGTCGGCGATTTATCGTTACCCCCGGCATGGTGGAGCAGGGCGAGCGGGAAAAGAGCCTGAATTTCGCCTTCGGCACCCATATGACCGGCAAGGCGGACGTGGCCATTCTGGTGGGCCGGAAGCATACCGCCCCCATCCGGGAGGGCATGATTCAGTCCGGATTCAATGAGGAAAATATCTTTGTGGCGGACGACCTGGGCCAGGCCACGGGCCTGCTCCGGCAGATGGGCCGCCCCGGCGACGTGGTGCTTTTCGAAAACGATTTGCCCGATAATTATAATGAATGATCGGAGGCCGATGAAATGAAGTTGAAAATTGCCGTGCTGTTTGGCAGCCGAACCTGTGAGCACGATGTGTCGATCATTTCCGGCATGCAGGCCGCCGGTGCGCTGAACCCCGAGGAATATGAGGTGGAACGGGTGTATCTGTCCCGGGAAGGCGCATGGTATGTGGGCGAGGCGCTGAAGGACATGCGCTTTTATACCCATCCCGATTTTACGAAGGTGACCCGGGTGCTGCCCGCCATGGGCGACCAGAAGCTGCGGCTTCTGCGGGTGGAAACCAAAAAGAAGCTCTTCGGCCATGAAGACGCGCTTTATGGGGAATATGACGTGGTGATGCCCGTAATGCACGGCATGAACGGCGAAGACGGCTCTTTGCAGGGCATGCTGGAACTGTTTAACGTGCCCTATACCTCCGCGGGCATGCTGGGCTGCGCCGTGGGCATGGATAAAATCGCCATGAAGCAGCTGTTCCGGGGCTGCGGCTTCCCGGTGCTGGAGGGCGTGTGGTTCGACCGGGCCCGGTGGGGAAATGAACACGATTCCATTATGGACGAGTGTGAAAAGAAGCTTGCGTACCCCATGTTCGTAAAGCCCGCCAATCTCGGATCGTCCATCGGCATTACCCGGGCGACGGACCGGGATTCTCTGGAAGACGCTATTGATACCGCCTGCGCTTATGACCGCCGGATTCTGGTGGAGCAGGGAGTGGAAAATCCCAGAGAAGTGAATTGCTCCGTATTGGGATATGGAGACCAGGTGCGCACTTCCGCCCTGGAAATGCCCGTGACCGATAAGGAATTGCTGAACTTTTCGGAAAAATATCTCCGAGGCGCGAAGGGTGCTTCCAAGGGCATGCAGTCCCTTTCCCGCATGATTCCCGCGCCCATTCCCGAGGAGAAGGCCGCGCAGATTCGGGAGCTTTCCGAAAAAATCTTCCGGGCCATGGATTTGAAGGGCGTAACGCGCATTGACTTCATCCTGGATCAGAATGACACCGTGTTTATCAACGAAGCCAACGTCATTCCGGGGTCGCTGGCCTTCTATCTGTGGGAGCCGGAGGGCGTTTCCTTCAGCAAAATGCTGGACACCATGGTGGAGGCGGCGTTCCGGGCCCATGCGGACAAGAACGGTTCTGTATACTCCTTTGATTCTTCCATCCTTTCCGGATTGATCAACGGTTCCAAGGGCAAGCTGGCGCGGTAAGGCG
>OLPR01001595.1_pt1 | contig 18380 bp, 14 predicted proteins | sample 1672761 | NCBI WGS metagenome assembly OLPR01 (sample SAMEA3136721, study PRJEB25190) | human gut metagenome | biome: human gut; feature: human-associated habitat; material: faeces | place: Austria | collected 2013 | reverse complement strand
CACGGGCGTCGTGGACAAGATGGTGTGGAGGAAGGCTGGGAGGTAAGGCGTGTCAAAGAGGGTCCTATTCATATCGTCCTTCCAGTTCCCTGAGGGCGATGCCGGAGCCACCCGGCTTCTTATGCTGGCTCGCGCTCTTCGGATGCAGGGCTGCGACGTTGAACTCTGCGGTATGGGCGACGAGTCGGTGTTCGATGGCTTTAAATGCCACACGCTCAACCCTTATCCCGATAACAAGTTTCTCAACTGGGCGATGTGGAGGCTGATGGGCCAAAGGGCCGCTTCTTTCGTGCGTGCACACGTCGATGAGTACGATGCTATCGTCTTCTCTTTTCTTCCCGCAAGGTCGGTAGAGGCGATGAAGGCGGCGTGCCGAAGCCGCGGGACGGTCTTTGCCGGTGATTTCACCGAGTGGTTCGAACCCGAGCAGTTCCCGAAGGGCGAGCGGGACGGTGGGTATCGTGATCACATCAGGCTTCTCAAGCAGGCCGTTGACCCTGCTGTCAAGGTCATAGCCATCAGCAGCTATCTCCAGCTCCATTTCGAGGCGATGGGCTGTAACGTCCTGCGCGTCCCCGCCGTCCTCGATATCGAGGAACTTGCGCCGCGCGATATTTCAGTCCGGCCGAAGGGCGAGGTGCGTTTGATGTACGCGGGATCGCCTGCAAAGAAGGACGCGCTCCACATCGTGCTCGCGGCGATAAGCGAACTGTCCGCGGAGGAGAGGGGGCGCCTGCGACTTGACCTGTATGGTGTGACCGATGGTCAGGCGCGCGGACTTATGCGTGACGGTGAGCCTTTGCCGGAGTGCGTTCGTGCTCACGGCCGCGTTCCGCGCTCCGAGGTCATCGAGGCGCTGCATTGCAGCGATTTTACCATTTTAATGCGCGACCCCTCGAAGACCTTCGCCCGGGCGGGCATGCCAACCAAGGTGACGGAGAGTCTCGGTAGCGGCGTCCCCGTGATTTCGAATCTAACGTCCGACCTTGGCGAGTTCCTTTCGGATGGCACGAACGCCGTCGTGGTTGATGACTACTCGGCGAGCGCGTGCGCCAACGCCCTGAGGCGTGCCATCGCGCTCTCACCTGCTGAGCGTGCGCGCATGCGCGGGGAATCGGTTTCGACTGCAAGACGATTGCTTGACTATCGCGTCTATTCCAACCAATTGGCCTGCTTCCTGTTTGGCGAGAAAGGATTTTAAGAATGCGCTTAGCCTGGGTATGCAACAAGGCCCCTTTGCCGGTATCGCGAGCCGCCGGGATTGACGGCGGTGTATTCGGCGGATGGCTCGACTCGACCGCGTCGAGTCTCTTGGGCATGGATGACACGGAGCTGCTCGTCCTCTTTCCTGGCGGGGAGGGGGTGTTTGGACATGCAGGAGCCCTGTCCTTCTGCTCGTTCCCAGCGGATGTCCAGCCATCGTGGTTCGCTGAAAGGCTGGAGACCTTCAAGCCTGACGTGGTGCACGTATGGGGGACCGAGGCCCCGCACTCTCTCAAGGCCGTCGAAGCTGCCCGCGAGCTGAGGATCGATGCCTCGACGGTTGTCTCGATTCAGGGCCTTGTGTCGATATGTGGCCGATATCACTATGCCGAGGGCGTCCCCGAACACGTGATGCGCAACCCGAGCTTTGGGGATTTCATCCGCCGCACGTCGCTGGAAAAAGCGCGCCTGACCTTCATCCGCCACGGCGAAGCCGAAAGGGAATGTCTCAGGCTTGCCAAGCACGTTATCGGACGCACCGAGTGGGACAAGGCTTGTGCTTACCAAGTGAACCCGAATGTCAAATATCATCACTGCAACGAATCGCTGCGCGACGAGTTCTACGCCGGCTACTGGAATTTGGATACCGTTGAGAGACATAGCCTTTTTGTCAGCCAGTGCTCATATCCCGTAAAAGGCTTCCACTACGCGCTGCAGGCACTTTCCATGCTCAAGGCTAACTATCCAGACGTTGTCCTTTACACCACGGGGGAGACAGTCTTTCGTGACAGTCTCAAGCGCAACCTGGGGCGCAACTCCTATCAACTGTACATCGCGCGCCTTATAGACGAGCTTGGGCTTCGAGATAACGTTAGGTTCCTTGGGCCGCTCGACGCACATGCGATGCGTGATCGCTACCTACGCACGCATGTTTTTATCTCGCCTTCGACTATTGAGAATTCGCCTAACTCTGTCGGGGAGGCGATGTTGCTCGGCTGTCCAGTTGTCTCGTCGAACGTTGGTGGGGTTTCCGATCTGCTCGATCATGGCAAGGAAGGCTTCCTCTATCAATCGAGTGCCCCTTATATGCTCGCCTGGTACGTCAAACGACTGTTTGACGATGATTCTTTGGCTATGGAATTCTCCCATGCTTCGCATAAGCGCTCATCCAAGACTCATGATAGGGACGCCAACCTCTCTACATTGCTTCGCATCTATGAATCGATTTCTTCATGTGGAGGGTCTTTCTCATGAATGAATACGTCAAAAGTGACGCTGTGAGGTACGGTGCCGTTCCGACCTTTCGAGGAGTCGCTTCCGAATATCTTAGAAACAAGACGTTTCGTTGGCAGGTTGCATTCAGGCTTGTGAACTCAACCGGTATCGAAAAGCTGATCGGTGCGCTTCTCTGGAAGACCAATCGCAACCGCCAAAACATTCAGATTCATCGTAGGGTCACGGTGGGTTACGGCTTATATATTGGGCACAACGGTCCCGTTGTCGTAAACCCCACTGCTATCCTGGGCAACAATGTTAACTTGTCTCAGTTCAAGACTATCGGAGCTATTGATGGTGCTGCTGCGGTTATCGGGGATAACGTCTATATCGGTCCCGCCTGCTGTCTGATCGAGAATGTTCATATCGGAGACAACGTCACCATAGGGGCTGGGAGCGTTGTCACGAAAGATATTCCTGCTAATGCCACGGCGGTCGGTAACTACGCTAAGGTCGTTAACTTTAATAACCCTGGAAGGTATGTGAGAAATAGATGAGAAGTGCAATAGCAGCATCAGGAAAACGAAGATCTGCCGTGAATCGTAACTCAAACATTGAGTTTCTACGCTTATTGGGCATGGCGTGTATTGTCCTTAACCACTTTCCCTGGGATTACGACTCTCTTTCCTCCGCTTGCTTTCCCGGGGGGGGATAGCGCTGTTCTTGGTGAATTTACTATCCAACTTCGGTGGGCTTGGTGACTGTCTGTTCTTTGGCATCAGCGCATGGTTCTTATCTGAGGAGATCCAGGGACTTGGGAAGAACGTCAAACGCGTCTGCACGCTCGAGGCGCAGCTTTTGTTCTATGGGACAATCCTATTTGCGACAACGTTGGCGACTCAATGCGCAGAAGGAGGTTCTTTCTCGCTGGGCGGTTTGTGCCACGCTTTGTTTGGTGCTTTCTTTCCCTTGATGTCTTCGCATTGGTGGTACACAACGAGCTATGCGATTTTCCTGCTGCTCTGCCCCTTTTTAAACGAGGGGCTTCGTTCGTTGGACAAACGGGCACATTCGCTTCTTTGCTTTGTCCTGTTGCTTCTCTATTCTCTGTTCCCATATTCTTTTCTAAATGGGTTAATTCGATTCGATATGTCCTATTCAGTTTGGCTATTTGTTTACCAATACGTATTAATAACCTGTCTTTGATGGCATTATTCAGAGTTTCTACTGAATGGGCGCCTGGGAAAACGATTGTTGGCATTGGGACTTGCGTTGGGAATCGGGACACAGGTTCTGTTTGGGTTTCCGTTGCTGATTATGGGCAAATCTATGCTTAGTCATCAGCTTTGGCTTAATACACCGGCGTGCCTTCCCCCGATGTTTCTCGCGCTTGGTGCGCTGACAATTGCATCAACGAAAAATCCCCGGACTAATCTGATTATCAATAAGGCGGCTACCGGCACGCTGGCCGTTTACCTTATTCTTACTGACACGGTAGCATCTCGTCTGATCGGCGGCGCCGTGGGCTCTTTGGGCCTGAATGGCATGGCGTATATGATGTTCTCGCTGGCTGTGGCGATGGGAGTATTCGTTTTTTGTATTCTCTTTGATCTTCTACGCCAAAGGCTTATGAGGCCCTTTTGTTCGATGATAAACAGAGCTGCGGAGTGGGTTATCGTGCTTCTGCACGAGATAGCAATGGCTACTTATGGGAAATGCTTGCGGTTGGGAAGGGACTAGCAAATAGGCAATTTCAGTATTTGGGAGAAACATGAATAAACAACGTCAGTCAAATTTCGAGCTGCTGCGTATTGTTTCGATGATTTTAATAGTTTTGCATCATTTGGGTTACTATGCGCCGGCTACCGCTGACGATCCCATTAAGACGGGTGTTTTATTGCTTCTTGCATGGGGGGGGAAGCTCGGTGTAAATCTGTTCATTCTGATATCTGGTTATATGACAGCTTGCTCGACCTTCAAATCCAGATCGCTGTTGCGCGTGGTATTTGAAACAGTGTTTTATTCAATAAGCATTCTTTTGCTTTATCTGATCTTTAATCCAGCTGTTGTTGACAGCGGCTCTAACGTTGTCAAGTCTTTTATTCCTTGTATTGGCTCAATGTATTGGTTTGTAACTTCATATATCGGCATGGTTATTGTTAGTCCGGTCTTGAGGCTACTATTGAATAAGCTCAGTCAAAAGCAGCTTTATAGATTTTTAATTTTCATGTTTGTCCCTTTGTCGGTTATTCCGACGTTTACCCATATGGATTTTATTGTTAATGGGTTTGTATGGTTCGTTTATCTATATCTAATTGCTGGATATATTCGTCTTTGGGGGATTTCGTGGTCTAGGCGCCTGGATTATAGACTGATTGGCATTTGCTTTGCCGTCATCTATATATCCAGCTTTGTAATATCTTGCGCTTGTGGAGTTCGCAAGATGCCCCTTACTGCAATGAACTCGATTTTCATGCTGTGCATATCCGTTTGCGTGTTTAGAGCTGCATCGGAACTAAAAATTGGTTCAATCCTTTCTATCAATATGCTGGCATCTGGTTCTTTCGCTGTTTATTTAATACATGAAAACTGGCTGGTTAGAAAGACGTTGTGGCTGTCTCTTGCCTCGATCTATAGTTCTCCCTCTATCGTGTTGCTATTCGAGGGCATTATTTTCACCTGTGCGTTATATGTTGCTTGTGTTCTATTGGATCTAATGAGACAGAGGTTTTTTGAACAGCCTTTGTTTAAATTTATCGACTCTTGTTTCGTCGGACGTATGCTTGATTCATTTGATGAATGGGTTAATTCAATCGAAGGTGAATAGTCCGGTAAGGCAGAAATTACTTATCGAATTTAGGGAAGTGCGAATTATCTTACGGGGCATCGCTGCCGGTCGGTGCCCCGGTGCCGTGAAGATTATTTCGCAAATTGTTTTATTCGGCCAGCAGTGGGTGGGCCCCGTCCTTCTGCAGAACTCCGCGAGGTTGCATGCCTGCGGGTCGAACCCGTCGCCCTCCTCCGCGGCCATCTCCCGGAGCGCCGCGTCTATAATCTCCTGTAGGTCATCGTGTCTCTCGTTCACCTCAATGGTCCTCCTAACGCCGGCGTGTTGGCACCACCAGCGTAGTGGCGGCGGGGAGGCACGGTGGCCATTATTCGGTGACCGGGATTGGTCAAAATAGTTTGACTATTAGCGGCTAAAATCGCCCGGCGCTAACAATATTGAGAACAGTAGCTGCTTTGAGGACGGTAGCCGCACGCTAGTTCGAGGAAGATTCAACAAGGTAATGCTCAATCCGCCTTTTTCTCAAGAGGATGAACCCGAAAGGGATTTTATCTCAGCCGGAATTGACGCACTCGAACCGAAGGGTCTTCTTGCCGTAGTTGTAAAGTCCGGTATTTTCGCGGATAGAGACAACTCTTCATGGAGAACAGAGCTCCTGAAAAGCAATGTCCTTCTGGGGATGATTAGTCTTCCGGGCGATCTCTTTTACCCAACCGCCGTCGATACCACAATCATGGTTCTTAAGGCGCATTGCCCGCATCGAAAAGAGGACCGTGTGTTTATGGCCAAGATTTGGAATGACGGTTACGAAAAGCTAAAGGGCAAAAGGGTCGAATGCTCGGGAAACCAATTACCAGAAGTCCTAGATTGCTTCAATGCATTCATGCAAGGAAAGGATTTTACGAGCGATCTCGCTACCGTTGTAGACGGAAGTTTGATACTTCAAGAAGGTGCGGAATTCTCTCCCGAGCAATATCTTTCGCAGCCTTCATTCCTCACTGTTGAGTTGTCGGTCATTCGGCGCCATGTTGAACGCGAAATGCTTTCAACTTGTATCGACTATTCCGATTTATCATCGGAAGTAATTGATGGCTTTCCTTGCAAATGGAATGATTTGCCTTCGTTGCCATATGACGTCAGCCTGCCGATAGAAGAGCTGTTTTATGTCGGAAGCGGAAAATCGCAGGGTGAGAAGAACTATCAAGATGGTGCATGTCCTTATATCTCGAGCGGAGACCCCAACAACAGCATAGTCAGACTTGTCCAAGGAGTGGATGACGAGATTTATTGCGATGGTGGAATTACTGTTACTTGCTTCGGATGTGCAAGAGTTCAGCCGTGGCCGTTTATGGCACGAGGAAATGGCGGATCTGCCGTTAGGGTACTAACGCCGAAATACAGGATGACTCTGAATGAGTTGATTTGGTTTGCATCACAAATTAACTCTCAAAGATGGCGGTTCTTCTATGGACGAATGTCTATCAAGGGGCGTCTGAAGCAGTTAACGGTAAAGACCCCCACAGAGGCAATTCCGGATGGCGATGTATCCATCGCCGAGAAGGTGTCAATGCTAAGAAAGAGTTTTGAGGATATCCTGGGCCTTTAACGCGATTCTCTCGATTGGGCGCTGTAGGTGCGGAGTGGGGCATGCCCCTCTCCGCACCTTATTACAGGCTTTAGCCTGTGCGTCGCGCGCAGGGCGGCGCATCAGAAACCACCCGCTACGCGGGTGGGGCTAACCGGCTTTACAAAGCCGCCCCCTCGCCGGACACTTGCGATTGTTCAGGCCGCAAGGAATCCGAGTGGAGAGGGCGGTGATGGCGTATGGCCCAGAAGGCCTGCAGCCTGTCGCACACAAAGTGGATGTGCAGGTACCACGTCGCGTTCACGCCGAAGTATAGGCGCAAAGTCATCTACAACCAAGTGAGGTCCGACCTTGGGGAGATCTTCAGGAAGCTCTGCCAGTACAAGGGGATAGAGATCATCGAGGAGCACCTGATGCCCGACCACGTCCACATGCTGCTGGCGATACCGCCGAAGTGCAGCGTGTCCAGCGTGATGGGCTATCTGAAAGGGAAGAGCTCGCTGATGATATTCGACAGGCACGAGAACATGAAGTACAAGTTCGGCAACAGGAAGTTCTGGGCTGAGGGCCACTGCGTTTCCACCGTCGGCCTGAACGAGGCGACGATCGCGAGGTGCATCCGGGAGCAGGAGAGGGCCGACATCGCGCTCGACCGGCTGAGCGTCAAGGAGTACGAGGACCCCTTCGATAGGGGGCCGAAGCGGAAATAGCGCCGGTTTGACCGGCTCGTTACGGGCCAATCTGCAGTGCGGCCCGAACGCCGTGAGGGCCGGCGCCTTTAGACGCGTGCCGGCAATCCAAGGGTTATACCCTAAGAGCAAACCACCCCTTTTAGAGGTGGTTTTGATGTGTTCTGGACGGTCGAATCGATCGAGACGTATTCAGGTCCATCGATTAAAAATAGGGAGAGGACGTCGCCGTCTGGTTGCCCTCATCTATCTACAATTTCACCGGGATCATTCTTCGAGCTCGACGGTTTTTCTGCCGGTCTATCAGAAGGACGGAAGCAATCTCTTCCCTACCTCCTTTCTTGATAAAAGGAAGCTGGAGAGGGGATCAGTTAAGTCTTGATCTTGGCGTTCATGTGGATAGCGCTGTTGACGCTCTTCTGGTTGAGACGGGGGCGTGGTTTGCGTTGGGTCCCGCTGTAGTTGCTCGCTGCGCTTCTCGTCTATGATTTCAAAGAGAATTAATCTTCCCTTTCCGCTGGGTGGGAAGTGCAGGAGTCTTTTCCTGCCTTCTGGCAAAGGCTCTAAGGGGCTTCTGTCGGGGGTGAATACGTCCATTGAACCTAAGCCTGGGACTGGGATGGGGCCATCTTGGATTTGCTCCTTGTCGCTATTGATAGAAGCAATAAGACGCAGGAGATCAAACAGGCGCAGTTTCCAGCCGCCAAAACGAATAGTCGGCTTGTCTATTGTCATGCAGCTCGATTTTGATGATTTAGCACTTTGGGCAAGCTTGTCTCGAAGTGCAGGATAGGCATATTGATTAAGGTAAACGGCGATTTCCTGATTGCCGTTGATGACCTGTTCTTCCCAGATTACGGGATGGGGGAAGGCAAGGCGCTCAGGCGTCTTTGTTCTAGGCTGGTTTTTCGGGCCGTTGATTGCGGCTCTCCAGGACTGATAGAGCTCATCCGTTATCAGGGTGCTCTTGAAGTAAACGGGCCCTATTTCATGGTCGACAAATTCCTCGAGTTCCGCAAAGTATGAGAAACGTCTTTTTTCATTGAGTTGTTTAGCAGTTTCAGCCTTCTTATGGAGGTTGATGGCCGTGCCGTGCGGCGCTTTGCGACCCAAGCGCTTCGTTTCATTGAGCCGGGGGTTGCAGTAACGATTTGTGGCTGGGTCAAAGCGGTTGCAGTACTGGCTGTTTGATCCGGTTGGAAAGAATAGCGATCCGCAGGACTTGCATCTAATGGGAATCTTGCCGCAATTGAGTAACTCGCTAAGAAGCCTTGCATAGAACTTTGAAAAGGACCATTCCGTCTCCAATAGACATGTATTCTCGGCATGGCGAATAATGGCCTGTCTCTTTATCTGCTTGAGTGCCGCGTCGTGGTCACTCAGCGCCGCTTTGCGGACGAGCAGCCCCTGTGATTTATTGAGCGCGGCGCGGCGAAGGGGCCCGTAGCGATGGATAAACTCTTGATGCCTGGATAGCTCTCCCTCAGACACTCCTTCTGGCGGCTGCTGAAAAGACCCATGTGAAATTACGGAAAGCGAATGGAAGTAATCGGTGGACCGGAGCGATTGAAGTTCGCTTAGAAGGTCTGCCAGTATATCGACATCGCATTCGCAGGCGCGGGGCTTCGTTAAAGAGTAAAGTAATTGCGAGCAAAGATTAATGACGGTGTCAAGCTGTTGGGGAATCGCAATTATTTCAGCATTAGAGATGCCTATATATGATTGTATTAACTGCTCTTCCAGGCTATGTAAAATATTTTCTGCAAGGGAGTTGCGTGATGTTTTGGCGAGGCTCAGACAGGTTTGAAGCGAGACAGCATATAGCGACTGTAGATACTTGAGATCGTGACTTGCTAAATAGGGTGATGTGTTCCCATGAAAGTAATTGCCGAAGCTTTTGTTTGGTCTGTATGACGTGATTTCGGGCTCTTTTGTTAGTTCAAAAGAGATACTCGTCGCTCCTTGTTCTGAAACATGCTTATCTAAATGAAGGTACGAGTTAAAGAGATCGACTGCATCGTATTGTTTAATAAGATTATTATTTGAGCACGCAAGAGCGAGCAGCTCGTTGATCTTGGCGCACTCGATGGCGATTGTGCTGAAAAGATACGAATAGTAGAGCGGGTCAGGAACGTATGAGCTGTTGCAGCTTAGGCACACGGAACAGGTGTGTGCAAGAAGCTCCTTTGTACAAGTTGAAATGTGGCCGTGCGAGCTGCGGCCAAGGGCTTTTCTGATGGCAGTATCGAAATCGGGAGAAACGGGTGGCTGTGCCTTGAGCCAACGACCATATTCATCCCGGTTGCGGAAAGTGATGATTTTAAAATCAAATCCATCAACGCTATCGATATAGGGTGTTGACTTGAATCTTATCCAGGGCCCCCTGTTTTTATGAAAGACGCCGCGCTCGTTGCAATCAAAGTGAAGTGGATGGAAGTTGTGGCTGTTTGTGTCATGCAGAGCATAAAGAGGTCGGCATTTCCGGTAATAAAGGTGCCAACTGGCCATTTCGGTAAAGAACGAATAAAGATCTATTTTTATCAGTTCGTTTGCCAAGACGATTGAATTAAATGAAGCGGCGGTGCTTGCTGGCTGCGTACGGAAGCGGTTCCGTTTGTCTAATAAATACAGACTTGGGTTTGACTTTGATCGAAGAAAAAGGACGTCGGTATTCCAATCAGCGTTGCGACCGAATGTTCCCCTCATAGTCATCTCCAAATGGCACAAAATTTGAAAAGCAGAATATGTGTGCTATTGTGCCACTTTGTCGTGTTCAATAGGAGTCGAGCAAGAAAGAAGTCCAAAGGAGGACGGAAAATGTTTGACGATACCCTGTTTGAACTGGTGAATTCCACTAAGCGTGACGAACTTGAAGATCTCGTCTGCGAAGTTATGACCATTTGCGACGAGTTGAAGGCCTGTCTTTCCGAGGAGTGTGGGCTCGGTTTCTTTGAGGCTTGTGCCCGCCAGAGCGCCTATGAGCTCGTGCTCGACAATTGCCGTGACGAGCTTGCCCGTCTGGGCTTTGAACTCGAGTGGGGCGTTGAGGACTATCCGGTGGTCTCGCCGGTTCGCCAGCTTGAGTTTACGTGTATTCCGACACGAGACATCGCTAGCACTGAGTTCTCGAGCCGCGACGACTTCGATATTGCCTGCTAGCTTCTCTCCTTCACGAGCGGTCAACTGACCTGCTGTTTTGTTGGGGCAATTGATTAGCCCCTGTATTTGCATCAATCACCCTAAAACCAAATCACTAACCAATCGGGTCTCTCTGAAAGGAAGATCATGTACACTTCTATCCAAATTTCGTCCAGTGCCGTTGATGCTGCGTCTAGTACCGCTAAGAGTGAAGTCATCAAGCTCGTACAGGGCGCGCTGCTCATTGCCGTTGCCGCGATTGCCGTTGCCGGCATCGCCTCTGTCGCCGCTCCGTTTTGCGTCTGGAAGGGCGAGGTCGCGCTGTTCTTGAACGATTCGTTCGATACCGCCTATCCCGTTCCTGCGATTACGGAGTACGCGGCGGCGTCTGGGTCCGATTGGATGTCGTTGCTCGCGGCTGTACTCATCGCAGCGTACCCTGCCTACCATGCTGTTTGGCGCGTTCGCGAGGGATTTGGGCTCAGCTGTGAGGCGCCGGTGTTCAGCAAGCGCGTGTCGCGCTTTCTCGCCGCGGTGAGCGCCTGCCTGCTGCTGACGATTCCGTTCATGGGCTATGGAACGAGCCGGCTCATCAGCGGTAGCGCGATGGGTGACCAGAGCCTTGTCGAGACGGGACATCGCGCATGGACCATTTCGATCATGATCATGTTTGGTTGCGCTCTGATGTGCCTGTTCAAGTGGTTTGTTGCCAAGGGCCCCGGACGCAATTTCGGTAGCGGCTTTGCTATCGAGCTGGTTCGCCTTGCCGACGTCCTGCTGAAGCGTGCGAGCTCGAATCTGGTTTTGTGCTACGTGGCCGAGCTGCTTGCCTGCGTACTGGCACTGGTTTTCATTGCTGTCGTTTATGTTGCCATAAGCGTAGCCTTCGCGCTTGTAGTCACAGCCGTTGCCTTGGTGCTGTGCCTCGCCGGACTTCCCTTTGCGATTGCCGGTTCGTCGTATAGGTAGCGGGGCTTTCTTCCAGCTGCCTACGCCGGTCACGATCAGTGCTGGTTCGTGGCCGGTCGTCCGGCGCGCTTCGTTAGAGTCCAGCTGCAAATGGACCCAGGATGGCTATGCAAGTTCTTGCCATTCGATGAGAAAAACTTGCAAGAATCGCAAGTTCTTTTCACGCGATAAGAAAAACTTGCGAGTAGCTGCCGACCTTTACTCACTCTTATTCTCTTTTGGACGCCGCTGACGCTGCTCCCTAACCTCCCTGCGTGAGTTTTTGTCCGCACGGGATGGTATCCAACACATGCAACAACTAAATCGGAGGTTTGACCATGGCTACGTGGGATCTCAACTGTCAATCGATTCCGTCGTCTGCGGACGACAAGGAGCTTGCTCCCTATCTTGCACGTCAAAAGGCGATGCGCGAGTTTTTTGAACGCGCGCTGTTTGTCCCCAAGGATCAGGACAACAATGGCCTGTACTTTTTGGGCGCCACGACGGGCTCGGGTAAAAACTATACGGCCGAGCAGGTCACGGCCGACCTCATCGCCGGTGGCTGGGACGATTCGGGCTGTTTTAACAAGTGTCCGGGCCGTCATTACCTGGTGTTTGTGGTGCCGGGTAAGGACAACCGTGACAACTACGTTGCAGGCGTGCGCAAATTGCTGGTTGACCAGGGCATGGATGGCGATGTCGTGCAGCGCATCGTGTTCGATCTTCCGCGCGCGGGCGAAAACATCCTGCGTTGGATTGAGACTACGCGTGGCAAGGGCGCTGTGGGCGTGCGTGACATCCCGTGTCCCATCGAGGCAGACGACGAGAGCTCTCATCGCATCATTAAGCGCGCATGGCGCAACGCGATGGAGATCGCCGATGACCTCTTGGGCATCCTTGACACTCGAAATCGCCTGGGAGGTGTTGCAGACCGTTTGACCCCCGCCCTTCGCGAGAAGCTATCGTCGGCGGATGCGAGCTTGCGTTGGGCTGTGAGCCACGAGCTTAAAAACGTCACGCGCGGTATGGAGGTGATCCCTCAGATTTGGCCGTCTGCCCTGCTCAATGACGAGAGCATGCCGCATGTGATTGCCCTGACACCGCAAAAGCTCATCAATAGGATCGATACGGTGACCGGTGCAGGCATTGTGCTCTTTAACGCAATAGCTGCCGAGAAGGGCCTGTTTATCTTTGATGAAATCGACCACATGAAGGCCGACATACTGTCGACGCTGACGGATGATCCCGTGACGTTCCAACCGGACGAGGTTCTGCGTATCCTCGACCGTCATTTTAACGGTGGCGTGGTTGACCCTCTGCTGTTGGGAAATCGCGATCAATGGATGGCGGTCTATACACACGCTTCCACGTCGGGCGATCACAAGGGGTCGAATGCCGAGAGGAACAGGGTTTCGCGAGCGAGCGTAGAAGAAGCCGCCGAAGAAATCGCCAAGGATGCCAAGAAAATTCAAAAGGCACTTGCCTCTTGTATTAAAGAAATGAAGCTGCGTCCGCCTTTTGCGCTGTCTGACGAGGCGAAAGAAGAGCAGCTCTCCGGTCGACATCTTTTTGGCAGCGACGATATCTCGTTGGGCGACAACTCGGTAAACCCGTTGCGTTACAAACCCAATGAGGGTGGTACCCACAATATGATTACCGCTCATGGGGCGGATGGGCAGCAAACCGTTAACAAGGCGGTTCGTCGTGCGCGTGGCGTCGTTAGGATGGTAGTGGGTCATCTCGCCCGTTGCGTCACCCTTATGGACAGCCTGTACTACGGGGGTCTTTCGTACAAGGACGATCTTTCGCGCAAGAATATCATCGACGCTCTGGGCATTAGGAACGACCAGACCAGTGAGAAATACTTTTGGAATTCGTTGATGCTGGCGCTGTTCTTTAAAGATCGCAAGAACGACGAGATCGATGCCGCCGATGACTCGATGTATGCGCGTGGCGTTGACTACTTAGTGATGGAAACCACCATCGAGCACATGTTTACCACGTACCTAACCAGCCATGGTATTGAGCGCATGCCCGAGGCCTACCTTGCCTCCATTGCCGCCAAAGCGCCTTGCGTGTGCATGAGCGCAACATGGAGTGCGCCGACCGTCAAAAACTTCAACCTCGATTACCTTGACGAGGTTCATGGTGTGGTTCGCAAGGACGTTTGGATTGGCGAGCTCAACCAGGAAATCGTGCGACAGACTAAGCTGTTTAACAAACAGGCTGCGAAGGAGTACGACGTCGATATTGCCTGGGTGGATGAGTCCAAGGAAATTGCCGGCATGGTCGCGCTGGCAGGCGGTGCCTTTGGCGGCATCATCGTGTCGCCCGACGAGGTGTACGAGCGCGCGATGCGGTTCTTTGACGGGATTGGCGTGAGTGAGGGACTTGCGGTGCGTCTGCGCTTAAAGATTGCCGACAGGGTGGGCGTGAGCGACGCCAAGAGCATCGAGTTTGAGCTGAAGCGCCTGAGCAAGACGCTTGTTGCCGTGAGTACTTGGGCCCGTGGTGTGGCGCGTAACGAGCAACAGGCGGGAGCCGTTTTTACCACGCGCCACATGGGAAACCATGGCGAATTCAATAGTCTGGCGCTGGATCTTGCGCGCGAGATTGTCGCGGAGCTGGTGATTAGAAACGTCAAGTGCCCCGAGATGTCGTACGAGAAATCGCTTGAGGCCGCCAAGGACATGGTGCCGTGCTTTAACGCTGCGGAATGGGATGCAGGTTGGCGTGGCGCTCAAAAACGTCTCGAGCTGGGCCAGCCGACCCTGATGTTTATCAATCTTTCGGCCGGTGGCTTTTCCAAGAATCTCAAATACAAGGTGCCGGAGAATCTGTGCGACATGGTTCAGCAGGTCGATTGCGGCTTTGAAAATGTCGACCGTCGCCCCAAGATGGATCTTGATTTCTTATATATCGAGTCGCCCACAAGTCGTTTGACCTGGGGAGTGGAGATCAACTCAAATAAGTTTGTCCAGCAGGCGCTACTTGGCGTGGTGGAGCAGGAGGAACTGGTAGCGCGCGGCGAGGTTCCGTTTACTCAAAAGCGCCGGAACGTACGCATGCTTCTATCTGGCGTTAATAAGAGCCTGCCGGTGCGCGATACCCTCTCTTATCAGGTCGAAGGCGCTCGCATTGTGGCACAGGCTGTGGGTCGCCTGATGCGCACGAGTGTAAAGATGCCTTGCGTGCAGGTGATGCTCGACCGCGAGATTGCGAACGATTGCAACTTTTCGTTCTTGCATGATTTGCCGATGGGCTACGAGCTTGAGCAGGTGGTTGGTGCCTGCGCCGCTGCCAACAACCATATGACGGACAACAAGGAACACGCTGCCGTTAAGCAGCAGAACCTTGCCGCCTTTAGGAACAACCTTGCCAAGCAAAAGCACGAAAAGCTGGCGTGGAAAGTTACCTCGCTAAACGCCGGGGACGAAGATCTCGCTGCTTTTGATGGCGAGCGCGACTTTTATCTGTATCATTTTTGCCTGCCGTGGGAAGACCTTGCAAACTATCCGGCGCGCCGAAGCACCGCATTGCATATGCCGTATGCCACGAGTGGTTATGCCTATGCAGAAGGTGGCGCATGCAAGGTGCCGCATTTTGAATTTCCCCGCTATGACGGTGAGCCCGTCGAGCAAATTGCCGCTCGTCTGGAGGACTATTGCCGCTGCAGCGCGGGCTATAAGGGCGCAAAGGTTCGTCAGGTGAGTCAGGTTGCGGCGCGTGTGCCCGAGCTGCTTTCGATTCGCGAGGTGCGCGAGCGCTGGTCTCGTGACGGGGTGCCTTCGACGCTGCAGCCGGCGGCGACGGCGCACATGGCGCCCTATATGTTCCAGGCAGTCTACCTTGGTGAGCTGGGAGAATCTGCCGGAAGGGCAATCTTTGAGGCATATTACGACGGCCGCTATTCGCTTTCGCGCGGAGATGCGGCACACGCCGAGACAGGTGGCGACTTTGAGGTGCTCGATGCCGCCGGCAACAAGACCGGGGTGTGGATCGACTTTAAGCACTATCGCATCGGTGCCTATATCGCTTATGTTCGCGACGGTCGCGAGGCGTCGGATGCCGAGCGCTTTAGGGCCAAGGCTCAAAAGGTTGGGGCGAAACGCCTGCTAATCGTCAACGTTTTGGCTGATGAGGCAGCGCTTGAGTGCTTGCCCAAGGCACTCGACGCCGAAGGGACTGTGTTCTCCGTTCCTTATATGGCTGCCGACGGCGCAATCAATCTGGAGATGATGGAGGCGGTCGGCCGTGCAATCGAAGCATAACCAGTCGTGTGGCTTGGGAGACATTGCCGTATCTGAGTTTAAGCTACAGCTCGATGCCGCTGCTGCCGAGCAGCGCTACTCGGTCTTTTGGTGCAACGTCGGCGATGCGGGCAAGCATGCCGTGGCGAACTTTATGGCCGGTGTGTGTCAGACGGGCAAGGTCGTCGCGCTCACGCAGCTTGCAGACAACCGCGTCTTTCTGATGGCCAACGCGGGCGTGCAGACGGGCGACCTTAATGCCTCGCTTTATCAGGAGCAAGTGGTTCCGATTAAAACTCATTGGGACGAGTTGGACGATTACGTTGCGCTCCGTTTGCTGTTCAACTCCTGCTCTCAGTTTGAGGGGATTGAGGACGAAGTTCCCAATGACACCGGGCACCTGTATGTCATTAGCGCCAAGGGTGCCCGCCGCGATGCTGTCGAAAGCGACGGAAGGGGGCCTGCCAAGATCGAAACGGTTGAAATCGTTATCGATGAGGATTGCACCTTTGATCTTAAAATTCGGACGTTTACCAAGCGCCGTGTGCTTATTGGCAGGGCACAAGGTGACGAGAAAGAGCTCGAAAAGATTAAGAGCCAGGTGGGCTACAGGCTATCGCCCGTGGCGACGATGGTGCTTGCCCACGAACAAAAAGACGAGTACATCCTGCGCCGGGCCAAGGGCGACAAGCCGTCCAAGCGCCGTGATCTGACGTTCTCGGCCCAGGCGGACAAGGTCGCCTATACCAAGAAGGGCATTCTGTATCGAGAGCTGCAGATTCTCGAACGCCGTTACAGCGACTTCGCCCGGGTGACGCTCATGGAATACCCGCGTAAGAGTTTCTACGAGGTGCTCAAGGGTGATGAGTACGCGCGCGTGATTGCGGAGCGCATGGCGGGGCAGCGAATCGTGGTGTCGTTTGCGCGTAATGGGCTTGCCGAAGTGGCGCGCCGGCTGGCCGATCGACTTAACGATTCCTCGTGGGGCGTGCGCGCGTCGTATGGCGGAAGGACCGTGGATTCGCGGGCGCTGAACCTTGTCGTTGTGCCCAATGAGGTTGCTGAGGACGACGGCTATGCCTTACATGTTGGCGTGGTGGAACAGCACGTGACTCCGGATGTGTGCGAGCCACTGTTTAAGGTGGCGCCAAAGCAAAAGGATCGCAATGCGCAAGAGGCGATCCTGGGCGCCATGCTCAAAGAACTGCTGGTAAAGCAGGATGTTGTCGACGAGCGGGTGACGGCGTTTGACCTTGACGCTTTGGATATTGAGTCGGTGACGGTGTGTGGCTTAGTCGATGTGCCGCATAAAGCAAAGGACAAGATTGAGCTGGATTCGCGTATCGCTACGTTGGCGATTGGCGCGGATGGGGGCATGCGCTATGCCTCACATTCGGCAGAGGATGGTCCCGAGGACGAGATGGAGCTCGATCTGCTGACCGCGGACGGCAAACTCGATAAGGGCGCGTATGTCTTTGACGTGCATGCGAACGGGCGGTCTATGCTTGCGCGCGTGCGGGATACGGGACTGACGACGTTTTCTAACAACTTTATGGCTCTGGTGGGCGAGCGTCAGCTCGCGGGCAAGGCGGGGCGTAAGAAAGAGATTTTCGAGAGCTACAACTCGCCTTATTACGGCATTGGAACGTTCGAGCGCGCGGGCAGGACTTGCTATTTTGTGGGCGTCAACAACGGCACCCATGAGGAGATGGCGACTGCGATTCACGTGCGTTCGATTGAGATGCTCGGCGGCGATGATTTGTCCGAGTTGTTGGTTCAGCTGGCCAACATAGGCCTTTCGCGCTATAAGGCTCCGTCCATGTGGCCGATTCCGGTCAAGTATCTTAACGAGTGCGCTGCGCGTGAGGGCGCGGTGGGGGATGGCGGTGGCGGCAAGTGATGGTGTTGCGCAATTATCGCTCCTAGAACTTATTGAAATTATGCTTGCATTGTAAAATGGGAGAACATATACTGCAGCCATAGCACATCAGATGGGGTCTCAAAAAGAGGCCAAGCAAACGAGTTTTCAGTTTATGTTGAGAGGTACTTGAGCATGACCAGCAGAATTTTCCCCCTTTACAACGACAATACCGACCATATCGATCTCAATACCATCTGCGGTTACAGTATTTGTTCTAAGGCTGAGAACTACATGATCGCTCAAGATGATTTAGAGCTTAGCTCCGAAGATTATGAGTACCTGAATGATATTGAGCGCGAGCGGGAGTATGAGCTCGGCATCCGCTGATGGATGTGGGCTTATCTCCAACTCCTCCGATTTAATTACCCCGTTATCACCTCTTTTTAGCGGGGCATATTGGATTGATTATGTGTGTCAAACATCAGCTCATCGTGGGAAGGAATCGGCAATGAGCAAGAATGTGAATAAGAACATCAATGGCGGCGCTGCGGGTAAGGCGAAGGCCGCCGGGCGCATAGCGACGGCTGCCGCGGCGACGATCGCCATGACGGGCGGGTCGCTGCTGTCTCCGCCAGCAGCTGCGGCTGCGGTGGCAAGCACCGTTACCGCGAGGAGAGATGCGAGCAGCGCGATGGGGCGTTTC
>OLPR01001591.1_pt1 | contig 18399 bp, 14 predicted proteins | sample 1672761 | NCBI WGS metagenome assembly OLPR01 (sample SAMEA3136721, study PRJEB25190) | human gut metagenome | biome: human gut; feature: human-associated habitat; material: faeces | place: Austria | collected 2013 | reverse complement strand
TATGCCGCAGACACCTGGCCGTACGCACGAACGTCCTCGGCGACCAGACCCACAAGCTCCTGAGCCAGCTCGTCTGCCTGGGCAAACGCGTGCGTCAGATCGTCTGCGCGATCGGCAAGCGCGGGGTTAGTTGCCCCATAACGAGCGACCATCCCGCACAGCGAGGCACCCAGTGCCCCCACAAACGCGCTGGCGCTGCCGCCGCCGGGAACCGGCTCGCGGGCGGCCAGCGCCTCGGCAAACCCTCGGCAGGTTTTGTCCATCATCTCTTGGCTCATCGGAACACCTCTATCTGGCGCGCCGGCAGTCGAGGCCATAACACGCCAAAATAAAAATGGGGCAACGATGCCAGGAGGCAGTTGTCCCATTCATCGGATTTTTCGAAGCCCAGTCTAACCCATAAGGAAGCGGCTGTCAGGAGCCTCGGCTATCGCCGTTTTCGATTGCCGGCAATAGAAAATTCCACCTAAAGTGGCACCGTCGCACAGTCGGCAAGCGATCCACCCAAGAGGCGGGAGCGTTACAACCGCCCAAAATGCTGTCGCTGACGCAATTTTGTTGCAAAAAACGGTTGCAACAATTTACAAATTCTTGTGATTATACTGTGCGTTTTTAACTTATCGGCAATCTAATTTTTAACACGCTCGGAAAAAATTTTACAGAATCTAAACTATATATGTTGGCTAATACCATCGGAATAAAAGGAGTGTCAGCATGAAGTCGTTAACCAGAACGGCGTATTGTGCGATCGCTGCGTTTGTTACCGCTGCGTTTGTCATGATAGGCCTCGCGTCACCTGCTTTTGCAGACGGCGTTACCAGCACGATCACCAATGCCCGCACCGGTGCAAGCTACAACGATCTTGCCACCGCCACCGCCGAGGCGGAAAGCGGCGACACCATCAAGCTCGGCGAGGGCAACTACACCCTCTACGGCGTGAGCTCCGTGGGTCACACCAAGGGCAAGGACCTTACCTTTGAGGGTCTGGGCACGGACAAGACCGCATGGAACATCGGTGCACCTGTGCCCGATCCGGCAAACTTTGGCACCGAGTACAACGGTGACTATTCCTTTGACGGCGCCGGCACCGTTACGTTCAGGAACATGACGATGCGTTCCGGCAACGCGGACTTTCTTGGCTTCATTCGTGCCGACAAGACCGCCGTTGACGGCTGCGTCATCAACGGCGAGACGTGCTACTGGGGTTACACCTCCGCTGAGTTCAACAACACTACGTTCAACGCCCCTGATGGACGCTATTCCCTGTGGACCTACAGCTCCAAGACCATGACGTTTGACAGCTGCATCTTTAATGCCAGTGGCAAAGTCATCAATGTCTATACCGATTACAGCGCGGGCCAGTATGACATTCGCGTTAACGTGAATGATTGCACGTTCAACTCGAATAGCGACTTGGGCAAGCAGGCTTTGACCATCAACGACTATAATATGGGAGACAAAAAGTACATCCTCAACATCACCAACAGCTCTGCCACGGCTGCGCGCGACAACATTACCTGCTCGCAGCTCTTTGGCTTTGGTGGCAAGGCAAGCACTAACAACAAGGGCAAAACTGACGTCAAGATCGACGGTGAGCTCGTGTGGTCCGGCGGCGAGAAGAAAACCCACAGCTACACCGACGGCGAGCGCGACAAGGCCTACGATGTCACCTACACCGAGTGGGCTTCTGACAATGCCGGTACTTGGACTCGCACGGGGACCCCTAAGTGCAAGTACTGCGGCTTCGTCAACCCGGATTTCGTGGAGAAGGCCTACGATCTCACCTACGACCTAAACGGTTCCGAGGATAAGCAAACTGTTGATTTCGCTACCGTTAAGTGCGTCACCGTAGCCGAGGTTACGGCCGAGCAGCCGGTGCGCAAGGGCTACTCCTTCGTGGGCTGGAACACCGCAAAGGACGGCTCCGGCACAAGCTATGCCGCGGGCGATAAGGTTGAGCTTTCCGCTCCTGTGACGCTCTACGCCCAGTGGAAGAAGGACGAGCCCGCGCCCAAGCCTTCCGACAACAAGCCTTCCGACAACAAGACCAAGGCCAACAAGCAGTCTCTGCCCAACACGGGTGACGCCTCCGCCAACATCGTCGCTGCTATGGGCATCATGGCAATCGCCTGCTTTGTCGCCAGCGCTGTCGTGTCTAAGGTTCGCAAGTAATTTCAACTTCGAAACACGCCGCAGCAACTTGTTGCAACGCAAAGGGGTCCGCACCGCAAAAGGTGCGGACCCCTTTTTGCACAAAAAGCTGTGGCGAGGCGCCCTCGATGACTAACCGGATGCGTCCGTCGTCAAGATCCGCAGCCCCCGGCTACGCTCCGCCCCACCGCACCAAACATGAGACGCATGGCCCACCCGAACGAACCACTCGCGCGTACAGTAAAGGCGGGTAATCCATGGGCGGTTACAGATCAGGAGCCCTAGCTGTCGGTGTTTCCGATTGCCCGCTACAGGCACGGGCGCCTAGTCCACCTGAAACGTCGGCAGCAGCGTGTCGATAATCTTCGACCCCATGTCGCGGTTTGCAGTCGAGTACTCCAAATGCGCCGTGGCAATCGTCGAATCCGTGACGATCGTCTTTTCGTAAATGATCGTATCGTCCTCACACCACGAGACCACGTACCAGTTGTCGCCCTCCGCGGTATAGAGGTCGGCCTTGCCCGAGGTGTCCACGTCGACGAACATCTCGTGTGCAGTTTCGTCGTTAACGTTGACGTAGCCAGACAGGCCGATCACAAAACCCGTCTCCGGATCCTCGTACCTTGTGCTGCTGCCGCTGGGAGTATCTTCCATCTCAAAGCGATTGGGAATCGACATGCTATAAGGATGCATGTCGTTCGTGTACGTATACACGTCGGTTAGGTAATCGTCCGAATCGCCCGAACCGTAGTATGCCGACTCGTCCTCGGGAACGGCCTCGTCATCGGACGACGAGGGTTCCTTGGTCTTGGACTTGTCGCTCTTCTTCTTGGCAGAAGAATCTTTCTCGTCCGAAGACCCGGTATCGACCACCGAAATCTGCGTGTCGGAGCTCTTGGACCCGTTGAGCATCGTAAGCGCAAACACCGTGCCACCCCCGAGGAGCACCACGGCGGCACACGCCACCGCGATAATGACCGGCGCCTTGCTCTTGGGCTTTTGAGGTGCGGGCGCGACCGGCGGCATCGATTGGGTTAGGCCCGGGGCAGAGGAAGGACCAGTGCCCGTAGGCGTCGGTATGGAACCGCCAGCCAGCGACGCCCCGCAATGCGTACAAAACGTCGATCCATCAGGCACTTGCTGTCCGCATTTTTGACAGAACATCGTTCGACCTTTCGTGGTTTAGCTTTTGTCACAGCCAAGTCTAAAACCTTAAACCGGCATCGCTGTTGCGCAACATTGGGAGCATCAACCAAGCCGCACGCTTGCCCAGCGCCAGGCCCACATTGCGGCAAGCCCGCACACGCAAACATGGGACATATGGCCCACCTTTCGAGACTCCCGGGCAGCACAAGCTGGGGCATACAAGGCTCCACCCGCATCCGCGCACGCGCTCCGTTAAAAGCGAGGGCGCCCAACCCCGGGGAGGGTCGGCAGCATCGACCCTCCCCGGGGTTGGGCGCCCTCGCATATTGCCACTTAACGGCGCAAATCCGGCCCTCAGAATGGGACACATGGCCCACCCCAGTGAGCCGTCCGCGCGTACAGTAAAGGCAGGTAATCCATGGGCGGTTACAGATCGAGGAGGACACGACCATGAAAAAGAAGGCCTTTGCGATTCTCACCCTCTGCATCAGTCTCTTTGCCGCAGTTGCCTTGGTGGGTTGCGGTGACAGCGGCGGCGCTACCGGCAGCGGCGGTGGCGGTGGAGCGGAAAAGCCAGCCGTAGATACGAGGACCGACTTCATTTGGTTTAAGGTCGAGGTCCCCGAGGGCGTCGAGATCACCGACGCTGCCGGCGACACGGCCGATAGGGCCCAGTTTAAGTTCACCGAGAGCGAGCACGCCAGCGACCGCTTCATCCCCGTCTTCGACTCTGACAAGAACGCCGACGAGTTGTTCGACTACGAGGCAAAGTGGAAGGCCAACTCCGGATGGACCGAGAGCGATCCCGTTAAGTACAACGGCAAGACCTGGCGCAGCGCCTACTTTACGCACTCGGGCGGCGTGACGACCGAGTACTTCACCGACGTTGACGGCGGCAGCGTGTACGTGCGCATCGACAACGTCGAAGAACACAAGGATGCCGTCGAGACCATGATGAAGTCACTGGAGTTCGCCGACGATATCGCCGAGGCAAAGACCGAGGCCATGGACGTTAAGCTCGACGATATCGAGATTAAGCGCTAAGCGACTGGCGAGCGCAGCGGGAAACACGGGCGCAGCGTAAACAAGCGACGGTATCCCAGCGCTTCGTACCAAGGGAGGGCCGGTAAACCGACCCTCCCTTTCTTTATGTCAACGCAGTATAGTGACTAAAACGAGCGCATAACCGCACCCTGCGAATGGAGGAGTTATGACCGAACACCACGCCATCAGTCGCCGAGCGTTTACGTTGAGCCTAGGACTTGCGGCATTGTCGCCATTTGCAAGCCTGCCCGAAACCGCAGCGCCGGACATTCCCCTGCGAGCGGCATTTGCAGACAACACACCCGCACCGTCGGACAGCCTCGACAATTTCGTCATTCGCCTTCGCCCCGCGGGCTATTTTCGCACCGCGAGCGTCAACCAAGACGGCAACGTTCGCGGCAACGTCTGCCACCTGTTTAACGACGGCACGTCCAGCAAGCTCATCCTTGAGAACGTAACGACCAAGAATGACGATACAAACTGGTATGCTATCCGCACCTTGCTCAATTTCGAAGAGCATAAAAAGACGGGCTACAGCATTTGGTCGGTCGATGGCGACTCGGACAAAGATGGAAAGGTCATCCACGTATGGAGTGGCGAGCATGACGACAAGCCCAGCCGCTCTTTTGCGTTCGAACGTCAGTTAAACGGAACCTACATCATCCGAGACCGCACGGTCGAGAAAGAAACCGAGAAAAAAGACATTAAGTACCTGGCAATAGAATCGAACGGCAAAGACCAGGACAACAATAAGATCTGCCATAAGAGTAAGAGCATTCCGTGGGAGCTAGAACTTGTCGGTTACGACATGGGCAAGATCAATACCACAGTTAGAAGTATCGACTGGACCACGTATAGCAGCTACGTCGACGGACCATGCTGGATGAAATACGTCGACGACAACAAGTACCTCGACGAGCTGAGTATCCCGGGCACGCATGATTCGGGCACCTGCAGCGTGGACAACGACACCGAGCCCCAATCCTCACAAGCAAAGTGCCAGCAGGATTACATCCCCACGCAGTTGCTCGAAGGCATTCGCTATTTTGATATCCGACTCGGAAGGAACGACGAGAACGGCGACCCCGGTATCGACCATGGAAGATGCTACCTGCTCAAAAAAGACGGGGGCTTTATGCATCTCTCCAATGTCATCGACTACTTCAAAACATTTTTGAACGAAAACCCGTCAGAAGCGCTCATCATGCTTGCGTCACGAGGCAACGACGAGGCTACCGACGAAAGCGTTACGACGGCTTTCGCCAAGGTTATGCACGATAATCCCGATCTGTTCTACACGTCGAGCCGAATCCCCACACTGAACGAGGTGCGCGGAAAGATCGTCCTGCTGCGTCGATTTGTACTCGCCGGCAACAGCGTAAGCAGCCACACGTGGGGCCTCGATCTCACCCAATGGGACGACAAAATCAAGGCGCATTCCGGGCAGTCGATGTGCCTCGTCCAAGACGCGCGAGGCTTTGAGACTACGGGCAATGCGGGCGACAAAGAGCCCTATTGCACCAAGGTATACGCCCAGGACCATTTTGAATGCACCGGAACCGACAAGACTAGCTGGGTCGATATGGCGCTGCGAGAGACGACCAATCTCACGCGCAACAAGGTGGACGTCGAGGACAATGATGGTGCCAAGGTGCAAGTCCTGGAACGCTGCTGGTCTATCAACTACACCAGTTGCACGAATTACAAACAAGGAAGCAATCCTTTTACCGCGGCGCGAGTGGTCAACGAGCATCTGTACAAGAGCCAGTACATCAATCCCAGCGGCAGCGATAAAACAAAGTCAGATTGCCTCAAGCACGTCGGCATTATCGCGTCCGACTTTGTTGATGCGGCACTGGCCCGAAGCATCTACCAGCGCAATTACGATGCGAAGCACAAGCAGACCGTTTCGTACTACCTCCCGACCCGTATACGCATGACATACGGCGACTCGTTGAGCGATGCCTCACTCCAGGATGGAAAGACCGTTGGCGAGGGTCGTTTCCGCCTTGTCGACAGCAGCAACGTACTCAGCGTGACGGCTTCGGGCAACACGTTTGCCATCGAATACGTGGATGTCGACGCTTTGGGCAACGAGACCGTTACGGAACTGCAGGGTTCCGTGCCCATCGATATCGACCCGCGCGCACTGACGCCCCACTTTGAAGGGCTCGAGGGCCTTAAGGCCGGCGAGGACGTGCGCGCAAAGATCGCGGCGCCGCTCGAGGGCAAGCTCGAAGGCGATGCCTGCACCGCCCAGCTCGAGTTTATGCACGATGCAAACGGCGCTCCGGGCACGGAAATGGCCGAGGGCGAGGCATTTACCGCGGGAACGTACTGGGTGCGTGCGAATGGGCTTTTGGGCGACGCGGCGCAGAACTACACGCTTGCCAGCGACGGAGCCGCAAGCTTTACCGTAGCGGCCTCGGACGGTGCAGGCGACGCCGGCACCGGCACTGGCGCCAACGCGGGCAGCGCTGATAAGAACGGTAAGGGCAACAAGGGCAAGGGCTCGGGCGGAAAGCTCGCCGACACGGGCGACGGCTCTGGCATCGCCGCCGGGCTCGCCGCTGCCGCCGTAGCGACAACAGCCGTCGGCGCGGCAATGCTTGCCAACGATCGCGAAGACAGCGAAGGCGCTAGCGAATAGGCCAAGCTGACCTTTTAGACGCATCGGCTCAATCAGGGGCGCAGAACACCGTTCTACGCCCCTAGCTTTTGCAGACGGAGGAGCTGCGCGTCCAGCACGCTCGCAGGTCGAGCGACTAGCCACCGCGTCGCCCAATGCGCAGTCGCACCTAAAGATCGGCCCCGTTGCTGGCGATACAGCGTCGATACCAGGCAAAGCTGTCCTTCTTCAGACGCTTATTGGTACCGTGCCCCGCTTCGTCCCGATCGACATAAATCACACCGTAGCGTTTATTCATCTCGATCGTCCCGCACGAGACAATGTCGATGATGCCCCACATCGTGTAGCCAAGCAGGTCAACCCCGTCCTCGATGGCTTCGCCCATCTGCGCGACATGCTCGCGCAGGTAGTCGATCCTGTACGGGTCATGAACGGCGCCGTCCTCCGCAACAACATCGTTGGCGCCGATACCGTTCTCGGCAATAAAAATCGGCAGCTGGTAGCGGTCATACATCTGGTTAAGCGAGATGCGCAGGCCCTTCGGGTCGATCTGCCACCCCCAGTCGCTTGTCTGCAGGTATGGGTTCTTTTTACCCGAGAGCAGATTTCCACTTGTGACCTCGTAGTCCTTATTGTCGGTGGAAATCATCGACATGTAGTAGCTAAAGCTCAGGAAGTCCACGGTGTTCTCGCGCAGGATCTCTACGTCGCCCGGCTCCATCTTGACCTCAATACCCAGGTCGGCGAACATGCGCTTGGTATAGGACGGGTAATAACCCCTGGCCATAACATCGGTGTAGAAGTAGTTCTTGTAGTTCTCGTCCAGAATGCTCGCCATCACGTCATCGGGGTCACACGTTGCAGGATAGCTGGTAAAACGCGCAATCATTCCGCCAACCATAGAACCGGGGATCATCTGGTGGCAAAGTTTGACGGCCAAGGCATTGGCAACAAACTGATGATGCGTGCACTGGAAGATCGCCTGGTCGTAGTTCTCTTCCTGGTCCTTAATCAGGCAACAGCCATTCCACGGATTAAAGCGGGAGCAGTTGATCTCGTTAAACGGGAGCCAAAAGTCCACAAGGTCACCCAAGCGTTCGAAAAGCGCCTTGCAATATCGCAGGTAAAAATCGATCATCTCGCGGCTTTTCCATCCGCCGTAGGTGGTGACCAGGTTAACCGGCGTCGCATAATGCAAAATGGTTGCAAAAACCTTCATGCCGCGGCGGTGGCATTCGGCAAAAAGATCTTCGTAATAGCGCAGCCCTTCCTCGTTGGGTTCGACATCGTCGCCGTTGGGAAAAATACGCGCCCAGCTAATTGAAGTGCGGAACACCTTTAGCCCAAGCTCCTCCATAAGGGCAAGGTCCTCTTTGTATGTGTGGTAAAAATCGATACCCCAACGAAACGGATAATGCTCGCTCTCCTTTGTCGCGAGTGCGTCGGCAAAACGCTCGCTCGTCATGTTGATGTCTCGGTTGCGCCTGCGCTCCTGCACATTCCACGTTGCATCGAACACGCGCAGGTCCTGCGTGTCGATTCCCTTGCCACCTTCGTTCCAAGCGCCCTCGGCCTGCGCCGACGCAATGGCGCCGCCCCACAAAAAATCATTTGGGAAGTTGCTCATGACCAGTTACGCTCCAATCTCTTTCTGAATCCCAGCATCCCTTTTAATCAGGACATAGCTCAGCAGAAACGTCACGACAAACGAGACGGCAATACCGATCAGCGCAAAGACAAAGTTCATCGAATTGTTAGGGTCGATGAAGACCGCAATCGAAGTAAGGCCGGTAGGCCCAAAGACAATGCGCTTGACACCGGCAAGGCCGCAAACGATACCGCCCGCACAGCCGCCGATAATGGAGGCGAACAGCGGCTTCTTGAGACGCAGGTTTACGCCATAAAGAGCAGGCTCGGTCGTGCCCAGAAGAGCGCTGCAGCCAGTAGAGATAGCGAGCGACTTAAAGTCCTTGTCCTTCGCCTGAACAGCAACCGCAAAGGCAGCAGCACCCTGGGCAATGTTAGCAACCAAAAAGCCGGGGCCAAGCATGTCATAGCCAAAAGACTGGATAGCAGCAAGAGCAAGTGGGATGGTGACGGCATAGTGCATGCCCAGCATGATGACAATGGGGCCAAGAGCGCCAAAAAAGATGGGCAAGAACCACGGCGCGTTGTCCTGAACAAGGGCAAGGACCGACTCGAGGGCGACGCCGACGAGATTGCCAAGCGGGCCGACCACGCAATAGGTCAACGGAACCATGATGAGCAGGGTCAGCAAAGGACGGAAGAAGAACTTGATTACGCTAGGCGAGAGCTTATCGGCAAGCTTTTGCACCCATGAAGCCGCATAGATCACCAAGATCACAGGAATGACCGTAGAAGTATAGGTTGCAAGCGTAACCGGCAGCTCTCCGAGTATGGAGACGGGGTCGCCCGCACTCACAAGAGCCGTGTAGTTGGGATGCACCATCATAAAACCGATGGTCATGCCCACCATCGGGTCCACACCAAACTTCTTTGCCGAGGTGTAGGCAAGCATCACGGGCATAAACAGAAACGGCGCGTCTCCCGCAATGCTAAAGAGCAGATAGGTCGTGCTGGTGGCATCCAAAAGCCCCGCCATCGTGAGCAAGACCAAGACAACCTTGACCATCGCGGCGCCGGTGATTGCAGCGATGATGGGAGTGAAGAGACTGGAAATGGTATCCATGACTCGCTCCATCATCTTGGGCTTGGCGCCCTTAAGGTCATCTGTCTCCACAACGTCAACAGCACCACCGCTTACGCCGGTCACCGCGACGAGCTCATCAAACACATGATTAACGTCGGGCCCGATAATGACCTGATACTGGCCACCAGTAAACATGGCACCCATGACGCCCTTAGTCTTTTTGAGGGCATCGGTGTCAAACTGCTCGCCATCCTTTAGCTGAAAGCGAAGGCGAGTGGCACAGTGCATAAGGCTTGCAACGTTGTCTTTCCCGCCGACCGAGGTCAGTATCTGGGAGGCGAGTTCCTTAAAGTCCATGGTCTGCTTCCTTTCGCAGCCAGACATAGTGTCACCACGAAAGCAGTGACATTTTGTCAGGCATATTACCTTGAGTTGTGTGCCCATATTTATATGGGCAACCCCTACGGATTATGAATACAGCGCTGTAAACTAGCTTAAGAACGTTCTTCGCTAGCATTATTCTATTATCGGAACTTAAGAGTTCCAATGCCTGTTTCTCACGAGTGGAGTGTCAGAAAGGAAGATATGAACGCCAAGGAGCTCGACATGCTTTTAAGATGCATTACGCCTGCCGAGCAACGCTATCTAGATGACCCGAATGCGATCAGCGAGCGGTATGCGAATATGGAACGCCAACAAATCCACGGGCGTGAGGTTTACTTCCTTAGGCCGAACCGCCTTGCAGACGACGAGATCCACCTGCGAAAGGACTCCCGCTTTACCTCGACGCCCTACTACTCGCACCCCAATGTCAACATCAATTACATCTACTCGGGCCATTGCGATTACCTCATCGACGATGTGCCCGTCACGTTGCACAAAGGTGACGTCTGCATTTTTGATATCGATGTCGTGCGCCGAAAACTGGTTTTAGGGGAGGACGATATCGTCATCAACCTCAATATGACGCAAGGCTTTTTCAAAGACAGCCTCTTTCACAAGGCGGGGCAGCAAAACGTCTTTTCGGATTTCTTGGTACAGGTACTCTCGACCGCGAATACCACCCATGACCACTATCTGATATTTAGAGCCGGCGAAAGCCCCGAAATCGAGCGTCTCTTTAAGCAGCTCTTAATCGAGTATTACGGCGACGAACCGCTTCGCAAGCAGATGATCCAGAGTTATTTCAGCCTAATCTTTCTGCAGTTGCTCAGGCTGCACCAGATAGACTCCGCGAACAATCTGGTACAGATCGCCACAACCCGATCTAAAAGCATCATCGAGGTGCTCTACTACATTGAAGCGCACGCCATCGATTGCACCTTGGCTCAACTTGGCACGCAATTTGGCTATCACCCCAAGTACATCTCGGCGCGTCTTAAGGAGGAAACCGGGATGAGCTTTAAGCAGATCCAAACACGCGAGCGGCTACGACTCGTGTGCGAACGGCTCGTGCAAACCGACGAGCCTATCCACTGCATAGCGACGAGCTGCGGGTTTACCAATATGACGGCATTCTATCGCGTGTTTTCGGACAGGTATGACATGACGCCGCTGCAGTACCGCAAGCAGGGTGAACAGTAGTGGGTAACGCGTAATTTCTTTCAAAATCGGGGCGGCCAGCGTTCCTGCGAGTCGCCCCGCGCCCCCATGGAGTTCGATAGAACTATCTCTATGGCCACATTTTAGTCACTTCAAACCCTTTTCGCGGTTGCGCGCAGAGCACCAAATCGTGTCCGCACGAGCAAATAAACTAATACCGCAAGGCATATAAGCCGTTATCCAAGGATGGCGACGTAAAACAAAGGATTAGCAATGGCTAAGATTTAAGTCTAAAACCCTTAGGAATTGTTAATATATAGTTATTAAAAGAGGCCGAGATGCAGAGACGCGAATTGATCCGTATCCTCGAAGAAGCCGGCTTCATCTCGAAAGAGGCACTAATCACGAGAAGTTCATCAAAGGTGACAAGCTCGTGCTCGTGAAATGCCACCGTGAGATTGAGGAGCAAATTGCCAAAAGAATCCTAAGGCAGGCAGGGTTTCGATAGCTCATCCTCATCACATTTCGCATCGCCTTTTAAAGGAGGTCTTACATGGTTTACGTATGGGAATTCGAGTTCTTTGATTCGGACGGCATTGTCGATGCTGTGCCATGTGGCTCGCTGGGCGGAGGAGGAACGTTTGGCTCCGACCTAAACGACGCTGTCGAAAGCGCCGCTGATTTTCTCGCATGTATGGTCGACGATTACCTTATGGGTGGCATTGAACTTCCCGCGCCAGACTTCGGACATGAGCCGCGACACGGCGGCAAGATTATCGCCGTGGCCGTCAGCCGCGAACTCGCCGACATCCCCGCCGTCACCGCAGCGGATGCCGCGCGTATGCTCGGTGTTAGCTCAGCACGGGTATCGCAGCTGATAAATGCTGGGCTGTTGGATTCTTGGAAGGACGGCACCAAGCGCATGGTGTCCAAAGCTTCCATCGAGGCACGACTCGCCGACGCTCCAAAGGCAGGACGCCCGAAAGAGGTCCCTATTGCTGTATAAAGCAATAGCGTTGCGGGTTTTTCCATTTGTCAGATTTGCTGACAAACTCTCCCAATTCAGGACTCACTGCGTCCCGAATTGAGCTGGACACATCGCCGCAGTTTGCCGTGCATTCTCAATCCAAAGTACAAGAGGTGTTTCCCATGACAGGCAGACCGAAAACAACACTGCGCGACTGCGCCTATGGGCTTGCCGTCGGCGACGCGTTGGGCGTTCCCTACGAGTTCAGGCCCCGCGGCACGTTCGAATGCACGAACATGATCGGCTACGGCACGCATGGACAGCCCGCCGGCACCTGGAGCGACGACACATCTATGACGCTTGCTACCTGCGACTCGATTAGGGAGCTCGGGCATATCGATACCGCGGACATGCGCGACAAGTTCGTCAGCTGGATTGCCCGTGGCGAGTATACGATCGACGGCGTTTTCGATTACGGCGGCACGACCGCCCGCGCCCTGCACACCGGCAAAGGAGGCTCCGGCGAACGCGACAACGGCAACGGTTCGCTCATGCGCATCGCGCCCCTGGCGTTTGTCGACGCGACTGACGACGAGATCTGCGAGGTCTCCGCGATAACGCACGCTCACAGAACATCGACCGACGCGTGCGTCATATTTGTCAAGCTGATGAGAGACGTGCTGAACGGCGCACTCCCCTCGTGGGGACTCCATCTGAAAGGCGTGCCTGAGCAGGAAATCAGGTCAGGCGGCTTCGTGCGCGACACCCTTAAGACAGCCACCTGGTGCTTCGTCAACACCAACAGCTACGAAGCCTGCGTGCTTGCCGCCGTCAACCTGGGCGACGACACCGACACCACCGCAGCCATCGCAGGTGCGCTCGCAGGCTCGGCCTACGGTATCGACGCAATTCCGCAGGAGTGGATTGACACCCTGCGCGGAAAAGAGCTGATTGAGAGCTGCCTGTTTTAGGGCGCCATTCAAGAAATAAGGCAGGAGGCATCATGGAGGGGAAGATCGCGAATATCGATGAGTTCCAAATGGACGAAAACGAGACCCCGATACTCCCAACGGGACTGAGGGAGGAAGAAAACCTTTACGTCCTCCCCGACGGGCGTTACCTCCCCTGCGGGCTCTACAGGACCGTGGACGGCGGTTCGCTCATTTATGAGCCGTTCGAGCTCAGCACCTTCGGGCAGATGCTTACTCAATTCAAAGAGTGCTAGAGGTTTGATTGCCCGTTAGATCGACGCTGTTCCAAACCATGGGATGGACAGGATGTCTCCCACCGCGGCCTGTGAGGTAAAATCTTGACTGCCGCGGAATCCGCCTGCGGGCAACGCTCCGATCTCCGATTGGGGTGAAGCCTATGAACTTGTTTCTTGAAATCCTGCGCCTCTCGATGTATGTGACCGGCATTGCCCGGAACCTCTACTCGATCTGGCGGGAATATAAGCAGTAACGGATAGCGAAGGGAGTCATGAAAAGGGCCGGTTGCAGCCGGCCCTTTAGACGATAATACCTGCGTTGCCCGCGCTTCCGAAGTGTGACTAGCTGAGGAGCGGGTTCCGCGGCACATCTTGATTTTACCCAGTGGCAAGGCTCTTTTACAGCCGTTCCACCGTTTATTTACATCTGCCAATCAAGACGAGACTACTACGCACCTTTATTACACACGATGTTTTCAGCCTGGTATAAACAAGTTCAATAATAGAATGCAAATCCAACCATCATGTCTGATTACGAAAGGATTTTTGCCTTTTCTGCAGCAAACTCTTCCTCGGTAAGTACTCCACTCTCACGCAGTGCTGCAAGCCTCTCAAGCCTTGCAACTACATCAACCACTATCCGCCAGCGTCTCAATAGTCTGTGAAACCTGCGGATACCGCTCGAGCTCCTTCGATAGGGCATCGACTATCTCGGCAATATTCTTTGCATTTTTGCCCCCGTTTAATACGTTTGCCCTGACCTTAGATGACGACTTGACAGTAACGCCAGATCCGCCTTCAACTGGAACAACCGAAATACTGATATTTTCGCCCCAAGACCAAAGGCTCATACCAATCTCGGCTGCAACTGTTCTTGTTGTGGGCGATGCACTATCAACTTTTACTTTAGGCTGCTTTTCCATAGCTGTCTTCAAGGCATTAAACGTGTCGTCAGGAGAATACGGTACCTGAAGCTGAAGCTGCTGATCCGCAAAACCCATAATCTGGCCTCCGCTTCTTACAAGATTAAGGCTATCGGCAATGGTAGCACGTTCCCAGCAGTCTTAAATTCGTCTCATGACCTTGCGATGCAGCCCGACGCCCCGGCACCACTCCCCTACTTACCAAAGATCGCAGCGAACAAGCCCTTGCGTTTGGGCTTCTCCTCTCGGTAGGAACCCTCGACGGCGGCTGCAACCTGGCGCGGTTGCTCGCCGTCTCCACGGCGCACGATCTGGTATAGGAACGGCGATTTAACGTATTTGACCTCGATGGGCGTGGCGTGCACGGTGCTTTCGCTCGACAGGATCACGTTGGGATTGAGCGGCGCCACCACATGTGTCTCGCGCTTGTCGCTAAACACCACCGCCGCCGCGCGACCCGTCTGGCCGTTTACAGCAATGCGCACTTGCTCGCCGTCGCGGCTATCCGACGCCGGGCGATCGACAAAGTAGACCGGCACCATCACCAGGCCGTCCTTGTGCTTGCGAGCCTTGCGCGCCCACGTGCGGATGCTCTTTTTATTGAGCCCCAACACCGCCTCGGCATCGTTGCCGGCAATATCGAGCGCCAGCTTATCAATAACCACCTGGTCCTTGGTGGACGCATCGACGGAAACGACGCGGAAGTCACCTTCCTGCATGGCGGGATCGAACGGCCCCACCTTGCCAAAGTCCCACGGCTCCAAAATGCCCATAAGACGAACATCCAGGTAGTTGGCCCTGGGATATGCCCAGTCGAGCACCTCGTAGTACACCAGGGTCTCCTTGCTCAGGCCCTTGCCCGGGAAGGACGCCATCATGCGCAAATCCGCGAGCGCCATGGGGAAATAGAAGAGCATCATGTCATTTTGGATCGCGTCTTCCACGTCATGCCCGGCTAAGGCCTCCGGGTACTGGCGCACCAACTGCAGCGCGTTGGCACGTGCCTGCTGCGGCGATATCTCACAGGGGACGCCCTGTTCGGGAACGTATTCGGCACCCACGCCCATGGTCAGGCGCTTACTAAACGTGCCGGACTTGAGAAGGTCAGCCATACCGATTTTGTTGCCGCATGACGGGCACTCAAACACGCGCTGGGTCGATGACCCCTCAAAGGACGCGCCGCAGAAGGGGCAGGGAATGCTCACGTGCGTCGCCTCTTGGAACTCCTGCGCCGTGCCGCGGTCCTCCCACAACAGATGCTCCAGAACCGACTGATTGCGCCAGTGCGCATTGAAGAAATACCAGTCCGGGTCCTCTGGGCGCTCGAGCTGCGAGACGTGCGTGAGCTTGAGCAGCCCGTCAACCACCGTCAGCGGCGTATGACGGATACCTAGGGCGCTCTTGGGCTCCCCGGCGTCCGCTTGCCACGGAATAACCGTTTCGCAATAGGCGCACTCAAAGCTGCGCTTTGCCTGGTGCGAATACATGGGGCCGCCGCAGTTTTGGCATTTAATGGCAAACATCTCGTCCATGGAAACGTCCTCCTTTGCGCAGGGGCTGTCGACATTAAGTATGTCGGGCAGGCAGGCACATGCCCATACCCATGTGGCCCAAAATGGAGCACTCGGTCGGACGGGAAGGCGCAGTGAACTCGGAGGCGCGCGGATAGTCGCCCCCTCCGCCTCGCGCCCGTTAGCGCCGGCAGACCATTGCTGCATTTTCTGAGCATCGGCACACGTTGCGTCTGTGCGAGCTACACTATCCCCTTAATAAGAATGCGAGGAGATACGCCATGCTATTTGTAAATCGGCTGGTACATACGCTTGTTCCCGGCAGCGAAAGCGAGCCGGTCGATACCTCCTGCCGCACCAACGCGGGTTTTGCCGCAAGCCTCATCTGCATCGGCCTCAACATCACGCTGTGCCTGGCCAAGGGCATAGCTGGTCTGCTCGCGGGCTCCGTCTCGCTTATCGCCGATGCCTTCAACAACCTTTCGGACGCCTCGAGCAACATCGTGAGCCTGCTCGGATTCCGCCTTGCCAGCCGCCCGGCCGACGAGGGGCACCCCTATGGCCACGGCCGCTACGAGTACCTGGCGGGGCTGTTTATCGCCGTTCTCGTTTGCGCCGTCGGCATCAACCTGATCCTGGAGTCGGCCACCAAGATCATCAAGCCCTCCCCCACCGCGTATTCGGCGCTCTCCATGGCAGCCCTTGTCCTGTCCATGCTCGTCAAGTTTTGGATGGCGGCGTTCAACCGCACGCTGGGCAACCGCATCGATTCCGAGACGCTTATCGCCACGGCGCAGGATTCTAAAAACGACGTCATTACCTCGGCCTCGGTCCTGGCCGCAGCGCTTATTTCGCAGACGACCGGCTTTGACCTCGATGGCTGGGCAGGCCTGGGCGTGGGCATCTTCATCTGCATCAGCGGCATGGGCCTGGTGCGCGACGCCATCAGCCCGCTGTTGGGGCAAGCGCCCGACCCCAAGCTCGTCCAGGCAATCCGCGACAAGATCATGTCGTATCCGCAGGTCCTAGGCACGCACGACCTGATGGTGCACGACTACGGCCCCGGTCGGCAATTTGCCAGCGCACACGTGGAAATGCCCGGCGAGGGCGATGCGTTTGAACATCACGAGATCCTGGACACCATCGAACACGACATCAAGCATCAGATGGGCATCGACATCACGCTACACTGCGACCCCATCGCCACCACCGGCGACGACCTGCGTGGCTGGGTCAAGCGCGGCATAGCGCAAATCGACCCCACGCTCTCCATCCACGACCTGCACGAGCACAACGGGTTCGTTTCGTTTGACCTTGTGCGTCCCGACGGCTTTGACATATCCGACGAGGAGCTGCTGGAGCTCGTCACGCGCATCGTGCACGAGCGCCGGCCCGATGTCTCGTGCGTCGTCACATTTGACTCCGGCTTTAGCTCGCCCGACCGGCCGGCCGAGCAGCTGTGATCGACAGCAAAACGGGACGCAGGACCGCCGACCAACGCGCGTACGCGCCCGGTCACGCGATCCTGCGCCCCGTTTTTGTTTGAGCTGCTAAGGCTCTAGCCGCTCGGCCGCTAGTTCCCCTGCGCGCCCGAAATGCCGTTTTGCAGGGCATCCCAGGCGTTCGTTGCCATATCGCCCAGGTTCTGTGCGGTATCGCCGAGGTTCTGAGCCGTGCCGCCCAGCTCTTGGACCTTATCCCCCAGCTCCTGCGCCTTGTTGCTCAGGTCCTCCAGCGTGTTGGAGCTCGAGCTGTCCGCGCCGCCCTGGTCGCCGGACGCATTACCCGACGAGCTGCCCTTGCGCGTGAGCTGAATCTCGAGGTTACCGTTGTCGTTATAGTAGGCAGACGTCACGACCCAATTGGCATCGACAACGGGCGTCGAGCCGTCGTCGGTCAGAATCACGGCATTCGAAAGATCGGCCCCGCGCGACTTGAGGAGCTTCTTGGCGTTGGACCAGTACTGACCCGGGATATCGCTCAGGTCGACAGTGCCGGACTGGGTAGTCTCGGTCTGCTCGGCTGTGGTATCAGTCGTGGCGCCCCGCTTGTTGAGCATGCCCGACACGATGGCAAACACAACCGACAGGGCAAAGAAGATCGCCAGCACGATCAGGATTTTCTTGATCACGCTCGACGAACGCGAAGGCTTCTTCTCCTCGTCCTCGCCATACTGAGGGATGGACTTGGGATACTCACGATACGGCTCGCGCGCATATCGGTCGCGCGACTCGTAGCGCGGTTGTGCCGTGCGCGGCATATATGTCGTCTGCTGAGGTTGCGGAATGGGATTTTGCAGCAGGTCATCATAAGGGTCTGCCGCCGCGTTGCCGTAGGGGCTCTGCGACGAGGCGCCATACGGGTCCTGCGCTGCGTTTCCGTAATTCACAACGCGCGTGGGATCGGCCGACGCCTGCGTCGTATCGGGGGCAGCGTAGCCGGGATTCGGCACGACGCGGGTCTCATCGGCGCCATTGCCCGTCCGCGGGGAGCCGTAGCCACCCATTACGGTCGTCTTATCCTGGTCCATGCAACGATTCCTTTCCGTCGCCCGTAAGCATCAAGTTATCCATGCATTCTACCCGCGCAAAAGCCTATGATGGGCAAA